>Ga0207862_1000030_pt1 | contig 32008 bp, 30 predicted proteins | sample LuqExpMetageno81_FD_187838 | JGI IMG/M metagenome (GOLD analysis project Ga0207862, IMG submission 187838) | Tropical forest soil microbial communities from Luquillo Experimental Forest, Puerto Rico - Sample 81 (SPAdes) | ecosystem: Environmental > Terrestrial > Soil > Tropical forest ... | reverse complement strand
AGTTCGCCTCGCTTCGATCTTCTTCCACAATTGTCACCACGGTGGTCTCATTCACAAATCGAGTCAAATCGTCAACGTGACCATGCGTGTCGTCGCCCGCAATTCCGTTCCCCAACCACAGCACATTGGTTATGCCGAGATAGTTGCGGAAGACGTCCGCGTAGTCTTCCTTGGTGAATCCGGGATTTCTTTCCTGAATCTTGCTTTGCAGACATTCCTCGGTTGTCAGCAAGGTCCCCCGCCCATTCACGTCGATCGAACCGCCTTCAAGAACAACGCGACGGCCATGATGCACGGGGAAAACAAAACGCCGCTCGAGTCCAACGTTTGCCTTGCGAACAACGGATGCATCTTTTTTGTGGTTCTCGTACTTGGCCCAACCGTCGAAAACGAAGTTGGTATACGCTACCTCGCCCGCGTCGTTTTTTACGCAAATTGGTCCGGAATCCCGCATCCAGCCGCGATCCGTAGGCACGCGGAAGAATTCCACCGCGTCGAGTTTCGCGCCTGCTCTTTTGAGGATCGCGCGAACGCGCGCCTCGGCCGAACGGTTCTCCACCAACAAGAACACCTGTTCAACGTGCGACAGCACTCGCACGATCTCGGCAAAAGCCCAAGGAATCGGAGCGAACTTGCCAGGCCAATCCGTTAACTCGTGCGGCCAGGCAAGCCATGTAGCCTCATGCTTCTCCCATTCGGCCGGCATGCGGAATCCTAGTTTACTCGGCGCCTTCACTGCGATTTTTCTGTTCATATATTTGGTAAAAGCTCATTGGAGAGGCAGCAGGCCCGGCGGAACGAGGTAAGGAAGCAAGGACATTCGGAGCCCGGTCGCGAAAGACCAGCCCGAATTCCATTTCTACTTACGGAGTTCCTCTTTTCCCCACCTCTCCAGTAGTGGTCCGAAGGCATCGATTCTTCGGTCGCGGAAAAACGGCCAATTCCGCCGGGTGTCTTCGCTCCTCGATGGATCGCACTCCACCACAAGGATTTCTTCTTTATCGTTTGAGCCCTCCACGAGAAACTGGCCCGACGGGTCAGCCACAAATGAGTTTCCCCAGAACTCCAATCCCGTATCGCCTTTGTCTGGCCTTCCTTCAAACCCCACGCGATTTACGACGGCGACATAGAGCCCATTAGCCACCGCGTGCGCCCTTTGAATCGTCTTCCACGAATCCAGTTGGGCCGCACCGACTTCGGCCTTTTCGTGCGGATGCCAGCCGATGCTCGTCGGGTAAAAAATCACCTGGGCACCTTGCATTGCGGTGATGCGGGAGCCCTCCGGATACCACTGGTCCCAGCAAATCTGTACACCAATTCGCGCGTATTTCGTGTCGAAATTCAAGAAGCCCAGGTCGCCCGGGGTAAAATAAAACTTCTCGTAATACAGCGGATCATCCGGAATATGCATTTTTCGGTATTTGCCCAAGTATGACCCGTCGGCGTCGAGAATCGCGCAAGTGTTGTGGTAAACGCCCGCCGCGCGTCTTTCGAAGAGCGAAACGACCAAAGCGACCTTTTTTTCCTTCGCCATTTTCGCTAACCGGTCCGTCGTCGGCCCGGGCACCGATTCCGCAAGATCAAAAAGCGCCGCGTCTTCGGTCCGGCAGAAATATTCCCCTAGAAACAATTCATGAAGGCACACGATCTGCGCGCCCCGCGCGGCCGCTTCGCGAATCTTGCCTTCGGCCCGCGTCAGATTGTCTTCCTTATCCGTCGTGCAGCGCATCTGGACAAGCCCCACTGTAAATTTATCTGCCATTCCGCAAGTCCTCTTTCCATCCGCTTTCGTGTCTGTCTTAGCCTCCGCTGGCGTCCAGAATTCTACTTTCCTTCTTCGCTTGTTTGTACTATCAATTCTTTTCGCATTACAATCCTTCCGCCACCTTTCAAAAAGTCTCGGGCCAATTGTTAAACGTCATTAACTTTCAACCGTCAGGAGACTCGATGCCCAAAAACTCCAGCAAGACTGTTACCGGACGCGTCCTCCACGATCCCGTCAAAGACAAGCTCCGCCCGATCTATCCTCTCGATCTCGCGAAAATCAAGACCATTGATGACCTCGTTCGCGCGATGGGCGATACAGCCTACACCGCCCGGCAGATTGGTGACGCCGCAGACGTGCTCGAAGCCATGGCTCGTGACAAAGACTGTTTTGTCGTGATGACTCTGGCCGGCGCTCTCACGGTCGGCAAAATGGGCCTGGTGTTCTGCGATCTGATCGAGTCCGGCGTCGTCAAAGCTATTGTCTCTACCGGCGCACTCATGGCTCATGGGCTTGTGGAAGCGACCGGCCGCTCGCATTTCCGCTACGATCCTACGAAAATGGACGACAAGGAACTCTTTCTCGCGGGTTACAACCGCGTCTATGATTCTCTCGAACCCGAAACCAATCTCGACCATGTTGAGGCAGTCGTCGACGGCATTCTCGAGAAGTGGGATGCGGCGGATGTGGTCTGCAGTCACAAACTCCATAAGCGCATCGGTGAATTCCTCGCAAAGAATTCCAAGGGCCGCGGCATACTCAAATCCGCGTTCGAACACGATGTTCCGGTTTTTGTCCCTGCTTTCTCCGATTCCGAGCTTGGGCTCGATTTCGCGCTGAATCAGTACGCGCGGAAGAAGGACAAGCGCCCAGTATTGCGCTTCGATCCCTTCGAGGACTTCGAAACCTTCGCTCATATGATGATGGCGACGAAGAAAATGGGTATTTTCACGGTTGGGGGCGGAGTTCCGCGCAATTGGTCCCAGCAATTCGGGGTGTACGCTGAACTCATGGCCAGGCGCGGCTACGAAAAGCTTCCTCTGAAACGTTACCATTATGGGGTGCGTATCTGTCCCGAACCAGTTCACTGGGGCGGGCTCAGCGGCAGCACCTATACCGAAGCCGTGAGCTGGGGCAAGTTCGTGCCTCGCGAAGAAGGCGGCCAATTTGCCGAGGTGCTTGAGGACGCGACTGTCGCGTTGCCGCTTGTAGTGGGCGCTGTGCTCCAACGAATTGGGTACCTGAAAAAGTAATGCGGCGAGTCCTAGAGTCCTTGTCAGGACAATCGTCCTAAACTTTGCCGCGAGGAGGCCGCTCGTGCCCAAACCCGCCATCAAATCTTCGTCTTTCTACGATGTCCATCCCGGTGTCGCGATGACTCAGAAATGGATCGCCGAATTAAAGCCCAAGACCGGCCGCTCGCTTGAGGAGTGGATTGCGCTCGTCAAGACAGAAGGCCCTAAGGAGAACCAAGCTCGCCGCGCTTGGCTGAAATCCAAGCACAAACTTGCCACTAACTCGGCGTGGTGGATTGCGGAGCGTGCCGATGGAAAGGGCGGGGCAGGAGATTCGCCCGAAAAGTATCTAGCCACGGCTGCCGAATACGTCGAAGAACAGTACTCGGGAAGAAAATCTGCGCTGCGGCCCATCTTCGAGCAGCTTCTTGCCCTCGGCAGGTCTCTCGGCCCGGACGTCAAGGCCTGCCCGTGCAAAACGATGGTTCCACTTTACCGTAATCATGTCTTCGCGCAGATTAAGCCCTCCACCAACACGCGGATCGATTTCGGGCTTTGTTTTGCGGCATATAAGGGCAAATTGCCAAAGCGTCTCATCGATACCGGGGGCCTTGCCAAGAAAGATCGCATCACCCATCGCATTGAGGTCTCGAGCCACGATCATATTGACGCCGACCTCAAGAAATGGCTGCGCGCAGCGTATGACCTTGACCAGTGAACTTAAATACACTCCTCTCGAGCCCCTCTTCAAGTCCGAAGGCGGTCCTTTGGCGCGCATGTCGGGAGCCGGAAGTCAGTCGTTTTCGCCGATGAGGAAGGCGGCTGTCAACACCGTCGTCCACAATCCGCGCTTGTCACCGACAGCGGATTGCGTGATGTTCATCGTCCGTACGATTTTGTTCGAGATCCGATAGACCTCTTTTTTTTCGTCCCACGAAAGGTCCGGATCAAATTCTACGTTGAGCGTGGTCGCAAGCATTTCCGCCGCTAGTTCCTCGGCGTACTCGCCCGCGATATCTTCGGTCTCGCCGAAGGAGTGGTGCTCCGAGAGATAACCGTACATCGATTTGTCCCCTGGAAGCGCGAGACCGATGCTTGCGGCGATGAGCCGGTGGGGTTCCTTGGTCGAATTTTCACTGATTACCGTGAACGCAACCTGGCCCGGGCGGATCAGCTTTAATCCTTCGCTCCGCGAGATCAATTTGCAGTTCGGCGGAAATATCGAGCTCACGCGTACGATGTTGCACGCCGCAATTCCCGCGTTCCTCAGGGCTAACTCAAAGCTTGAAAGTCTCTCCCGATGTTTCCCAACGCCCTTGGTCAGGAAAATCTTCTTAGCGACAAACGCCATATTGCTGGGCCACCGTCCCAATAAATATTTTCAGTGAATCCATCAAGCCAGTTGGAAAAGTAACAAGTAAGGTTCCTAGTGTCAATGCAGAATGCGCTGTTCAGCAGTCAGTTTTGCTTCGAGAAACACGTTTAGCATCACCTGTTGGAACTTTCGTGTTGAGGAGCGCCATTGTTCTTCCGTCGAGCGTCGTTACGGAGGACTGACCGCGGAGTATTCTCTTTGTGTTGGCCCAGTTTCCTTGCTGAACGCCTCTGGGGGAGGGCTTCAAGAGCTACCAGTTCACGAGTCACAGAGGAAAATCATTCCCCGGGCAGGCGGCTAATCAATTTGCCCAGCGGCTTGCAGATAGCCAGTACGCGTCCTAGTTCTTCGGGCGTAAAGTCCGTCCCTGCGCTGACGAGACTTCCCCCTTTGCGGCTGATTTGCATAACGCCCACGACTTTTCCTTCGAACAATATCGGCGCGCTGATGATTTTCTGGATTGACTCCCCGGTCGTCGTCGCCGCCTTCACGCCTTCAAATACGGTCGCATGCCGTACCGCCGAAAAAGTGTTATTGATCTCGGGCCGGTTGTCTCGGGCCGTTCGCGCGGCCAGCGCCGAGTTGCTGGTTAGTGGAATGAATCCCACATTTTTCAGTCCATGCGGCACCAGAAAATGAAGGTGCCTCCATCGCTGCGAAACCCCCAGAATTGCGACTTCGTCGGCCTTCACGCGCAGTTCTTTTGCAATCTTCTCCGCGATAACGGGCAAAGACACTTCTTCTGACACGGTCCCGCCGGACTCCAAGGCATCCGCCAGTCGTTCGAGCTCTGACACCAGACTTGTGCTCATCTGTTCTGTGCAATCTCCTTAGCTCGCGAAGGAAAGTGGTGGGCCTGCTCGGAGATCCTCCGTCATCCGCCACGACTATGTTTGCGCCTCCTTGCTTCCGCGGCAAGAATTTTTCCAACTGTTTGTGCCGTTCGAAGCGACAGGTTGGCTTGCATCGCTCCTGCTAACTGCCTATACTGAAATTTGCCGCGATTTAAATCGCGTCCCTGCTGGTTCGTTCCTTTCAAATTTCCCTGGGACTTTGGCGGCGGAGAGGGAATGTCTTCCACGACTACCCAGCCTGACACAAGCTACCTCCTCAGAAAGCTTCATTCGTTGACCGGCATCATTCCGGTCGGTGCCTTCCTCGTCGAGCACTTCTGGTCGAACAGTTCGGTGCTCGTCAGCGCGAGCAAATATGATGAAGTGTCCCACGATCTACAAACCATTCCGTTCCGGCCTTTCGTCGAATGGGGCTTCATTTTTCTTCCAATGCTCTATCACGGCGTGTACGGCATCTACATCTGGCTGCGGGGCGACTCGAACGTTTCGTCTTACCCGTGGGTGAAGAACTGGCTCTATGCGCTACAGCGGTATACGGGCTTGATCGCCTTCGTGTACATCGGCTGGCACCTCTATACCGAGCGCTGGCTCACACACGGCCGCTCCACCTATGAGAATGTCGTTAAGGATCTTTCGAATCCGTACTTCCTCGCTTTTATGGTCATCGGCGTGGTTGCTTCCTCATTTCATCTCGGCGTGGGCATTTGGAATTTCCTCTGCAAATGGGGACTCGCGGCGACCGTTCAAGCGCAGCGTGCCGCGGGTCGTTTGGGCCTGCTGGCTGCGCTGCTTTTCAGCTTGGTTGGCGTGCTAATTCTCGTCAGCTTCCGTTTGAATTGGCATCCGTTCGCCTTCTACTACACGAAATGAGACAGCCAAAGATCATTATCGTTGGCGGCGGTCTGGCGGGATTGATGGCAACGATACGGGTTGCCGAAGCCGGTGTTCCCGTCGAACTGTTTTCTATCGTACCCGTCAAGCGCTCGCACTCTGTCTGCGCGCAGGGTGGCATCAACGCCGCCAAAAATCAGAAGGGCGAGGGCGATACCACCTGGAAGCATTTTGACGACACGGTCTACGGGGGCGACTTCCTGGCCAATCAGCCTCTGGTCAAGAGGATGTGCGAGGACGCTCCGGGTATTATTGATCTTCTGGATCGCATGGGCGTTATGTTTAACCGGACGCCGGAAGGACTTCTCGATTACCGCCGTTTCGGCGGCACTCTGTATCATCGCACGGCCTTTGCGGGAGCCACGACGGGCCAGCAGCTTCTTTATGCCCTCGATGAGCAGGTCAGGCGCCATGAGGCTGAAGGAAAAGTCAAAAAGTTCGAGGGCTTCACGTTCCTTTCAGCGGTTATCGATGACTCCGGCGTGTGCCGTGGTATCACCGCCATGGATCTGCGTTCGATGGAGGTTAAGACTTTTCCGGCAGCCGCCGTCATTTTCTGCACCGGTGGAATTGGCGCAATTTTTGGCAAATCGACGAATTCGGTTGTCTGTACAGGGTCGGCACAATCCTCGCTTTTTCAGCAGGGCGTCGATTACGCGAACGGTGAATTCATCCAGGTTCATCCCACTTCGATTCCTGGAGAAGACAAGCTTCGACTAATGAGCGAGTCGGCGCGCGGGGAAGGTGGCCGCGTGTGGGTTCCACGCAAACCCGGTGACACGCGCCCTGCAAAGAGTGTCCCGGAAAACGAACGCTTCTATTTTCTTGAGGAGTGGTATCCCAAATACGGCAATCTCGTACCTCGCGACATCGCCACTCGGGCCATTCACCGCATCGTCTATCAGGAAAAGCTCGGCCTTAACGGTCAAGCAGCTGTCTATCTCGACGTTTCTCACATCGATCGCGAGATCCTTGATCGCAAACTCGAGGGCATTCTCGAGATCTACGAGAAATTCTGTGGTGTCGACCCGCGCGAAGAGCCCATGAAGGTCTTTCCCGGCATGCACTACACCATGGGCGGCATCTGGGTGAACAACGAAGACCAGGCGACGAATGTGCCTGGAATCTACGCCGCCGGCGAGTGCGAATACCAGTATCACGGCGCCAACCGTCTCGGCGCGAATTCACTCGTCTCCTGCATTTTCGGTGGCGGTATCGCTGGTCCCGCGGCGGTTAAGTACGCCAAGAATCTGGAAAAGAGCGCGGACACCGTGGACGCATCCGTGTTTGATCGTGAGCGCAAGCGCCAGGAAGCAAAGAACCAGGCGCTGATTTCGCAGGAAGGCACCGAAAATCCGCTCACCATCTGGAAAGAGATGGGCGAGATCATGACCGAACACGTCACGGTGACGCGCATCAACAAGAATCTCGAAGCGGCTCACAGCAAACTCCGCGAATTGCAAGACCGCTTCCGGCGCGTCAATCTGAGCGATCGCACGAAATGGTCCAACCAGACGCTCAATTTCACCCGCGAACTCGAGAACATGCTGCTGCTCGCGCGCGTTATCACTCTCGGCGCTCTGGCGCGCAACGAATCGCGCGGCGCACACTACAAGCCTGATTTTCCAAATCGCGATGACGCGAACTGGCTGAAAACGACCCGCGCCAGGTGGTGCAACGGGGAGATTCAGCTTACCTACGAGCCGGTGGATATATCCTTGATTCCACCTCGCGTCCGCAAGTACGACGCTGCGAAATGAGCACTCCATGAGCGAAAAACAGATCATCGTCCGAGTCAAGCGCCAGGCGGGCCCGAAACAGCCCTCGCATTGGGAAGAGTTCGCGCTCAAATGGCGCCCGTCGATGAACGTGATCATCTGTCTTCGCGATATCGCGGAGTATCCGGTCACCCGCGACGGCAAGAAGACAACTCCGGTCTCGTACGAATCCAATTGCCTCGAAGAAGTTTGCGGGTCCTGTGCGATGGTCATCAACGGGAAGGTGAAGATGGCGTGTTCGGCGCTCGTCGATAATCTTGAGCAGCCTATCCGCCTCGAACCCATGACCAAGTTTCCTGTGGTGCGCGATCTCGCGGTAGATCGCCAGTTCATGTTCGAATCTCTCAAGCGCGTCAAGGCCTGGATTCCCATCGACGGCACCTACAATCTCGGCGAAGGCCCGCGCATGGCCCCCGAAATTCAGGAAAAAGGATATCCGCTGTCGCGCTGCATCTCCTGTGGCAGTTGCCTGGAAGTGTGCCCGCAGGTGAATGAGGGCAACAAGTTCGTCGGCGCTGCAATTGTTTCGCAAGTTCGCTTGTTCAACATGCATCCGACGGGCGCGATGCACGCCAAAGAACGCATCCAGGCGCTGCTCGGTCCCGGCGGCATCCAGGAATGCGCTAACGCCCAGAATTGCGTTGAGATTTGCCCGAAGGAAATTCCCCTCACCGAATCCATCGCCGAGGTCAATCGAGAAGCGTGGAAGCAGTCCCTGTTCGGATGGCTGATCGGCTGACTTCTGGAGGCTGACGGTCTTTTGCGGGCAGGAGTTGCGGCTTACAACCGAAAAACTTTCCTGCTAATCTAGCGACGCGCTCATTTTTTCAGCGGGGGCTTGATGAATCGTCCGCTCGCCATTTTTTGCGTGTGTCTTCTGGGGGTTTTTCTGATGCTCGTTGCTGCGTCCGCGCAATCCGTTTCTGAGAAGGCCAAGAGACTCCAATCTTCTTCGATTGTCGTCGATACACATGATGATACGACCCAGCGTCTTCTCGATTCCCAGTTCGACCTCGCTGCCCGCCACTCTGACGGCAACATCGACATACCGCGCATGCGCGAAGGCGGTCTGACTGCAATTTTCTTTTCCATTTGGATTCCCGGCAAAGTCATGGGCTCGGAAGCTGTTCAGAAAGCTCTGAAGCAGATAGATGCCGTCCGCGAAACCGTTCGCAGACATCCCACCGAGCTTCTGCTTGCGACGACAGCCGAGGACGTGCGCTCAGCGAAAGAACAAAACAAAATCGCCGCGCTCATGGGCGTCGAAGGCGGCCACATGATGGGCAACGACCTCGCTGTCCTCCGGACTTTCGCTGCGCTGGGCGTCCGCTACATGACACTGACGCACATGGAGGACAACGAGTGGGCTGACTCGTCCACCGCCAAGCCTGAGCACAACGGCCTGACCGATTTCGGCAAGGAGGTTGTCCGCGAAATGAATCGGCTTGGCATGATCGTGGACATTTCCCATGTCAGTGACAAGACGTTCTACGACGTCCTCGCTACAACCAAGGCTCCGGTCTTTGCGTCGCACTCTTCCTGCCGCGCCCTGTGCAGCGCCGCGCGCAACATGACCGACGAGATGATCCACGACCTGGCGAAAAACGGCGGCGTGATCCAGATCAACTACCACGTCGGCTTCCTGAGTCAGGAATTCCGCGACTACGAAGCCGCTCATCCTGACGCGGAGAAAGAAATCAACGAGGAAGTCAAAAAGCGATGTGGCGACAATGAATCCTGCAAGTCGGTTACAGGCGACCAGGTTGTCCGCGACTTCATGGAAGCAGGCAAGCTCCCTAAGGTTGATTGGAATCTCATCGTCGAACACATCGATCATGCGATTAAAATTGCGGGCGCCGATCACGTGGGGCTCGGCTCGGATTTTGATGGCGCGGTGATGCCGATGGGAATGCAAGACGTCACGCACATCCCGCAAATCACCGATGCGCTTTTGAAGAAGAGTTACTCGGAGTCCGACATCCGCAAGATTCTGGGAGAAAATACTCTGCGGGTCCTTTCGGAAGTGCAGCGTGTGAGCCGCGAACTCAACTCCCGCTAGCCTGGGGGTGTGGGACTCGCGGGGGCGCATTCGACGAGCCAGCACGACGGTGCGGCGGCCTCTCGCGCGAGTCCAACTTGATATAAAATATCTCGCGTAACTCAAATCAACCGGCACAACCTGGAGGATTCCCAGAAATGCGTCTCTCGAAATTTGCCGCCGCAAACGCAGCGCTTCTTGTTTTCAGCACTATTCCATCTTTCTGTCAAACCGCACCCGCACAAACGGCTCCTGCCAAGCCGAAATCCACTACCGCTGCAAAGGCCCCTGCCTCTCCTTATGAGCGGGCTTTGCTCAAGCCTGATGCGTTGAAGGACGTCGCTCCCGCGACTTACCAGGTGAAGTTCGAAACGACCCGCGGCGATTTTACGGTAACGGTCACGCGAGCCTGGGCGCCCCTGGCCGCAGACCGGTTTTACAATCTGGTGAAACACCATTACTTCGACAATGCGCGGTTTTTCCGCGTGGTTCCCAACTTCGTGGTGCAGTTCGGGCTCAGCGCTTATCCCCCGGTCACCGCGGCTTGGGATAAAGCCACGATTAAGGATGAACCCGTAACCCAGAAAAACAAGCGGGGCACTCTCACGTTCGCCAAGACGCAAATGCCCGATTCCCGGACCACGCAGATCTTTATTAATTTGAAGGATAATTCCTCGTCGTTGGACGGGCAGGGTTTCGCGCCGTTCGGGGTCGTCGATGGAAACGGCATGAATGTTGTCGAGATGTTTTACGACCAGTACGGCGACTCGGCGGGCATGGATCAGAGCAACATCGAAAAGCTGGGCGAAAAGTACCTGGCTGAGAAGTGGCCGCGGCTCGACCAGATCAAGAGCGCTACGATCGTGGGAGACGCGGCGGCCGCGACGCCGTCCAAGCCCGCTCCGGCAACCAAGGTGGGTAGCGGTAAACCCCAGCAATAACAGCCAGTTCCGGAAGATTTGAGAGCTCCGAGGCTTGGGTCTGAGGCCCGGGGTTCTCAGTACTCCCGCAACTCCCGAAACCGATGTATCCAACCCCCAGATGCCACGCATCGAATTTTTGAGGTTACGTAAGGATTGACGTTGCTGTGAACCTTGCGTACCCTCCTGTGAATATGTCGCACTTCTGCCAGTCGAATGCCCGTTGCGCGGCCAGCTGTTGCTGCTGTTGTTGTCGGCCGTCGGGCGCTGGCCAGAGGTGCTTCCGAACCTAGCCGTAACTGATCGAGAAGTTTCGAAGCCCACGTGCCAGAGTCGCAGGCAATGTGGGCTTTTTTCTTTTTTAAGCTCAGGTCCTTAAAGACTTGAGGGTTTCTGAGGATGGCGGTCGGGCCGCAAATCCCTGGCGCGCAACGAGGCACAGCCCAATGCTCGAAGTGAAAGAAACGAAGGCTCAACGCATCGAGCGCCTGAAACGCGAGAAAAATACTTGGGAGCATCTCGACCAGATTCGTGAATTTGCGCGACTCGGTCACGAATCAATCCCGCTCGAATGGCTCACCACCTATTTCCGCCCTTGGGGCATCTACACCCAGGGCGACGGACAAGGCGTGGTCGGTGGCACTGGCGGGGAGGGAAAAGCCGTTTCTTATTTCATGGTTCGCATCCGTGTTCCCAATGGCCTTCTTACTTCGGAGCAGGTACGAACCATCGCGTCGCTGTCTTCGGAGCACGGCAACGGCGTGGCCGACATCACTGTTCGCCAGAATATTCAACTTCACTGGGTTCGTATCCAGTCCATTCCCGACGTGCTTGATCGGCTCCGCTCCGTGGGCCTCAGCACCACCGGTGCGTGTGGCGATGTTACCCGCAACATTACAGGATGCCCACTCGCTGGTGTGGATTCGCGCGAAGTGGCTAATGTGTCTACGCTGGCGCTCGCGCTGGACAAAGAGCTTGCCGGCAATCCGGAGTTTTACAATCTTCCGCGCAAATTCAAAATCTCCGTCACGGGCTGCCCCGACTGGTGCTCTTACCCCGAAATCAACGACATTGGTCTAACGGCTATACGACGGATGCGCCAGGGCGGGCAAGAGATCGGCTTTTCCCTTCGCGTTGCCGGTGGTCTTTCGACGCAGCCGCACCTTGCTGTTCGTCTCAACGCCTTTGTCCAATGGCACCAGGTTATTCCCGTCGTCCGCGCGATTACTGAGCTGTTCCGCGGAAGTGAGATGCTGCGCCAGTCTCGCGAGAAGGCGCGCCTGAAGTTTCTCTTCCTCGAGCACGGTTGGACAGCCGAATCTTTCCTGGCTGCGGTGGAAGCCCGTCTCGGCTATTCGCTTGACGCCGCTGAACCGGAAGACCTGCCTTCCCACGTTCACCGTGATCATCTTGGCGTCACTCCCCAGAAACAGCCGGGCCTCTTTTCCGTCGGGGCTAACGTCGTTCGCGGCCGCATCACGCCCGCACAGCTTTGTGTTGCTGCCGACCTCGCGGAACGCTACGGCGACGGCCACGTTCGCGCCACTCCGATGCAGAACCTCCTGCTCATCAATATCGGTGGGCTGAGCGTCCCGACCGTAATTGCAGAATTGTCGGCTGCGAGCCTGCCGGTCGTGACTTCCTCGTTTGCTCGCGGCACGGTTGCCTGCACCGGTTCTGAATTCTGCAAGCTCGCGCTTACCGAAACGAAAAGCTTTGCCCGCTGGCTTACCGAGCAGCTAGAAGAGCGATTTCCCAACTACCGGGAGGATCTTCGCCTGCACATTACTGGGTGCCCCAATTCTTGCGGACAGCACTGGATCGCCGACATCGGGATCGAAGGCAAGAAAATCAAAGTTAACGGCAAAATGGTTGATGCCTACTACTTCTGCGTTGGCGGGAGCGTTGGACAGATTGCGTCTATTGCACGTCCGGTTGGTTATCGGTGCCCGGCCGACGAAGTGCCCGAGGCCATCACTCGACTGCTGGCAGCTTTCCACGCCGATCGGCACGTTGGTGAGGCACTCCAACAATTCCTCGCTCGTCATTCGAACGAAACTCTTCGCACGATTCTTGCCGGCGGCTTCGTTGAGTTTGCGGAACGCGATTTGCCCGTTGCGGCGATACCTCACTCTGTGGAGGAGCGCGCATGACGCTTTTTCCCGCTTTCCTTAAACTCAAGGACCGCCCGGTCCTCGTGGTCGGTGGGGGCTCGATTGCAGCTTCCAAGATTTCGGGTCTCGTGCAAGCTGGTGCACGCGTCACTGTGGTTTCGCCCGAACTCTCGTCGCAACTCGCCGAATCGGTCCGCAATCGCGAAATCGAATGGCTTCCCAGGCGCTTCGAGCCGGACGACCTTGACGGTAAATTTCTTGTCCTTGCAGCAACATCGCTGCGGGACCTCAACGCTTCCGTCTACCACGAAGCCGACAAGCGCCAGGTTCTCTGTAACGCCGTCGACGACGTCGAACACTGCCACTTCTACTACGGCTCCATCGTCCAGCGTGGCGATCTGCAGATCGCCGTCTCTACAAACGGCAAGAGCCCCGCGCTCGCCCAACTGCTGCGCAAAGAACTCGAGCAGCAATTTGGTCCCGAATACGCCGCTTGGGTCGACTGGCTCGGCGCCGCGCGTGAAGTGCTTCGCGCGGAATCCATCGATCCCAGAACAATCAAACGCTGGCTACATCTCCTTGCCAGCCCCCAGATGCTCGAAAGTTTTCTCGATGAAACGAACCAACCCGCCGCCGGGAAAGGAGCCGCCTGATGCCGTCAGTTCCTGGTAAGGTTTTCCTCGTTGGCGCCGGCCCCGGTGACCGTGAACTCCTTACCACCAAGGCGGTCCGTCTACTCCAGTCGGCTGGCGTTGTTCTGCACGACTCACTGGTCAGCGCCGAAGTTCTTGCTCTCGTCTCTCCAACCGCTGAACGCATCGACGTGGGCAAACGTCGCGGCATCCGACTGCTCTCGCAGGACGACATCAACTCCCTCCTCGTTGCGGCCGCCGCAAAGCACCAGGTCGTTGTTCGTCTCAAGGGTGGCGACCCGCTGCTCTTTGGCCGCGCCGCCGAAGAAATTCAGGCTCTCCGCGCAGCCGGCATCGAATTTGAAGTGGTTCCCGGTATCTCCGCGGCGTTCGCCGCCGCCGCCGCTGCAGGTGTTTCCCTCACGGATCGCCGCCTTGCCTCGCACGTTGTATTAACCACCTACTCGCGGTCGCCGGAAGCGAGAATCCTTCCGTTTATCGGGCTGACTTCGGAGACCACCGTGATCGTCTACATGCCAGGGGTGGAGTATTCAGGGGTCGCCAGCTGGCTGCTCGAATCGGGCATCGTCGCAGATACGCCCTGTTTGGTGATCTCCAAAGCGTCGCAACGCGACCAAGCCATGTGCCCCACTACACTAGGGAGGCTTGCCTCGCGTACGCCGCTCCCTTCGCCCGCTTTGCTGATTGTTGGTCGAGTTGCTTCTCAGGTTGAGGCCTCAACGTCCTCGTTCTCCTGGCTCTTGGATGCAATGCAACAAGCCGCGGAAGGCAACGCCATTTCGTAATTTTGGGAGGTCCGTCATGAGCCGTTTACAAACCCAAGTGGAAATGAGAGCTGCTTCGCGGTTGTCGCTCGACACCTGGGCAGTGATTATCGCTCTGCTCGCGGCGGCGCTGATTCGATTTGGCGTGCTTCCGCGTGTCCCTTGGTAATTCCGGCTGGCGCGGTTTCGATTTCTTGTACTAGGCAACGAGAGGAAACAATGGCAGACGCAATTGCATTATCCCAGAACCCACCGATCTCTTTCAGTGCACGTTTCTTTCGCCTTATCCCCGGCGTCGCCCTTCTGGCCGTGATTGGATTCGCCGGCAAGCTCCTCGAGAGAAATGTCAACGCCTACGCCAAGGCGAATCATTTGGTCATTCCCAATATCGAATATGTGCTCTGGGCCATTCTCATCGGACTCGTCATCTCAAACGTTTTCGGCCTCGCTGAAATTTTCAAGCCCGGCGTCGCTACTTATGAATTCTGGCTCAAGGCAGGGATCGTTCTTCTTGGTTCGCGTTTCCTTCTTGGTGACGTATGGAAGCTCGGCGGTGTAAGCCTGGTTCTGGTCTTTATCGAAATCATTGGTTCTCTCGCGTTTATGACTTTCCTCGGGCAGCTCTTCGGTCTCCGTCCAAAGCTTACTTCGCTTCTTGCCGTCGGCTCTGCCGTTTGCGGTGTCAGCGCCATTATCGCCACCAAGGGCGCCATCGAAGCTGACGACGAGGACTCGTCGTTCGCCATCGCCGCGATTCTCGCGCTTGGCGCGATAGCTCTGTTTACGTTCCCGCTCATCGGCCACAGCCTCCATCTCTCAGACCGCGCCTACGGCGTCTGGGCTGGGCTTGCTGTCGACAATACCGCGGAGGCCACCGCCGCGGGCGCTCTCTATTCCGACACGGCCGCAAAGGTCGCCGTTCTAACCAAAACGACGCGCAACGCGCTCATTGGTTTCGTGGTTCTTGCTTATGCCATTTACTGGGCCAGCCGAGGCCAGGCTCACGCCGTCACCAACAAAGCCGCGTTCCTCTGGCAGAAGTTTCCGAAATTTGTTTTGGGCTTTTTGCTGGTTTCGCTGCTCGCCACGGTTGGCTTCTTCACCAAGGATCAAAACGCGTCACTTGCCAATCTCTCCCGCTGGGCGTTTCTGCTGACGTTCGCCGGTGTCGGACTGCGCACGAATTTCCGTGAAATGCGCAAGCAGGGTCTGCGGCCGTTCGCGGTGGGCTTCATTGGCGAAATCGTCATCGCGCTTTTTACTTTGGGTCTCGTTATCGGCGCTGCTAGTTTTTTCCACTTCTAGTTCGCGGATAGGGTGACAAGGGCGGTCTTGCCTGTGCCGTTCTGCGCACACCCAGTCGTGTCACAATGTCTTCCTCGAGCGATCTCTTCCATGGTACCTGGACCTTCAACCCCTCGAAGTCCCTAGCTTCCGGTACCTCGTGAGTCCAATCCGTCGAATCCGAACACGATGATGTCTACACGCCTCGCGAGGTTCGCAGGACGGCACCGGCAAGAAGAATGGGAGTGTCGCGGAACCGTCCCGGTTCGACCCGCAGGCGATTCCTTGACAATTTGCGGCTCCGTATTCGAGCGGTCACGAATTCGCCGCCGGTACGCTCGTTTTCGACGAGTTCTAGATTGAGAAAGCCCCCACGCGTGGGTATGACAGCCAAGTCTCCAGCAACCTGCTCGGAGCCATCTGCACTCCGTGACCGAGACGCCCTAGATTCCCAAGACTGTCACCAGTTCCTTTACGCTTGCTGCTGATTTCTGCAGTGCCGCATTTTCTTCTGCAGTCAGCTTGATCTGGATGATTTCCTCGGCGCCTTTCGCGCCCAGTTTGACCGGCACGCCCACAAACAATCCGCGAATCCCATACTCGCCATCCAGATATACCGCGCACGGTAAAATCTTCTTCTTATCCTTCAGGATCGCTTCCACCATTTCGACGGCTGCCGCTGAAGGCGCATAATACGCCGAACCGGTCTTGAGCAGGTTTACGATTTCGGCGCCGCCTTTCCGGGTGCGGTCCACAATCGCGTCGATTTTCGCTTTAGGCAGCAAATCCGTAAGCGGAACTCCCGCGACGGTCGAGTAGCGTGGCAGCGGCACCATGTCGTCTCCGTGGCCTCCGAGCACGAACGAGTGTACGTTCTCTACGCTTACCTTGCATTCCATCGCCACAAACGCGCTCATGCGCGCGGAGTCCAGCACTCCCGCCATGCCGATCACGCGGTGTTTCGGGAACCCGCTGATCTTCAGCGCCGCCTGGGCCATGGCATCGAGCGGATTCGTCACCATCACGATGATGCAGTTCGGCGAGTTTTTGACAATCTGTTCGACAACACCTTTCACCACGTCGTAATTGGCTTTCAGCAGATCATCGCGGCTCATTCCCGGCTTCCGCGGAAACCCTGCCGTAATGACCACGACGTCACTTCCCGCCGTCGCGCTGTAGTCGCCGGTCGCCGTCGTAATTCCCGTGGCAAACGCGTCGGCGCGGGTAATTGGGGTGCTCTCCACCATGTCCAGCGCTTTGCCCGCCGGCGGTCCGTCCAGAATATCCGTCAACACCACGTCGGCCAGTTCCTTGTCCACGATCCGCTGTGCGGTCGTCGATCCCACGAACCCGCCACCGACTACGGTTACTTTCTTCCGGCTCATTTCGGTCTCCTTCGGAGTGCGGCGGCAAGCCGCCTCGTTGCATCACGATCAATGATTACAGGTATTGCGCCTCACATATTCTCAATAATCGCACCGGCGAACGCGCTCGTTCCCACTTTCGTCGCTCCGGTCATCAGCCGTTCCAGGTCGTAAGTCACTTTCTTCTGCTGAATGGTCTTCGCAATTCCATTCTCGATCAGTTTTGCCGCTTCGTTCCATCCGAGGAACTCGAACATCATCGCTCCACTCAGCATCACTGAACTCGGGTTGATTACATCTTTGTCGGCGTATTTAGGTGCGGTTCCGTGGGTGGCCTCAAACACGCCGTAACCATCCCCGATGTTCGAACCCGGCGCAATTCCTAATCCCCCCACCTGTGCCGCGCACGCATCACTCAAGTAATCCCCATTCAGATTCGGCGTTGCCAAAACGCTGTACTCATTTGGGCGCAGGAGCATCTGCTGAAACACGGAATCCGCGATCCGGTCGTTGATCATCAGTTTTCTCTTCCACTGCCCCTTGCCATGCGTCGATCCGATCGCATCCAGCGTCGCCTTTACTTCGCCATATACTGTCTTCTTGAAGTCCTCCGTAGCCTGCTCGAGGCCCGGTTCGACCATCGCTGCGTTCATTTCCACACCGAGCGAAGGATTCTTGTCCAGATTGTCCAGGATCCAGCTTTCCCGCTCCGTCACCGTCTCGGCGCGGAACTCTTCCCGACCTAGCTCGTATCCCCAGTCGCGAAACGCACCCTCTGTAAATTTCTGAATGTTGCCCTTGTGCACGAGGGTTACGCTTGGCCGCTTGTGCTCGAGCGCGTAGCGAATGGCGCGGCGCACCAGGCGTTTCGTTCCTGTCGGCGAAATCGGCTTGATTCCCACGCCGGAATCCCACCGAATCTGCTTCTTGCCGTCTTTCAGCATTTCCTTGTTCAGGAATTCGAGAAGCTTCTTCACTTCGGTCGTGCCGCTTCGCCACTCGATCCCGATGTACACGTCTTCTGTGTTTTCGCGAAAAATGACCACGTCCATTTTCTCCGGCTCGCGAACCGGGGAGGGAACTCCTTCGAAATATCGCACGGGTCGCACGCATGCATACAAGTCCAGGATCTGACGCAGGGCAACATTCAGTGAACGAATCCCGCCTCCTACTGGCGTGGTCAAAGGCCCCTTGATGCTTACGCGAAAATCTCGCGCCGCTTCCACCGTATCGTCCGGGAGCCATTGCTTGAACGTGTTGAAGGCTTTCTCTCCAGCGAACACTTCGAACCAGGCCACACGCCTTTCTCCGCCGTAGGCTTTCTCCACCGCCGCATCAAACACGCGGCGCGACGCTTTCCAGATGTCCCGCCCCGTTCCATCTCCTTCGATAAAGGGAATAATCGGATTCACGGGCACTTGGAGTGCCCCGTCGGCATAGCCAATCGGCTTCCCATCGCCTGGCACCGCCACTCCGTTGTACGTCGTTTTCATTTCTTGAGCCCCCTTCACTCCTTAACCCCGTGAATATTGCCGTAAGGCCGGCGACAGGCCGCCTACTTTCTGGTCAGCATCTTGCGTGCGTTCTGTTTCCGCGGCGCAGCCACTTCGGACTGCCGCACTTTCCCGGTCAACGATGCCAAGGTGTCTCTCGCCGAGGAAGAACCCTGTTGTTTCGCGGAGCGATGGCGAAGACGAAACTTTACCACATCGTTGCTGGGCTTCGAAATCGCACGCGCTGGATCTCTTGCGCTCGCTGCAAACCACGGGTCGCGATTTCGTTTCCCGTTATATACTGCCGCCTGGCATCTCAATTAATGGAGGGACTCTGCATGCTCTACGACTGGAACACATATCAAGCGGAACTTTCGAAAGCCATCCCGGAATTCGCCAAGCTTTCGGCCGACTCGCTCAAGGGTTACCAGACCCTGTCCGCCGCGAATGCCAAGACTTCTCTTCTCGGCGAAAAAGCGCGCCAGCTTATTTCCATTGCGGTTGCGGTAACGACTCGGTGCGATGGTTGCATCACGTTCCACACCGACGCGGCGCTCAAGGCCGGGGCCACGAAGCAAGAAATCGCCGAAGCCCTCGGCGTGACGATGGCGATGAACGCTGGCGCCGCGTTGATCTATTCTCTCCGCGCGCTTGATTCGGTCGATGCCCATTCCTCGAAGCGTTGAGCGCAGGCGGCAAAGTTGCTTCCCTGGAATCGTGACGGCGCGAGCCGCTCGCCCACGCGGACCAGATTAGGCGCGGTCTAAACTTTGCTGAGGTCGAACTGGGGGCTGAGATCGATGCGCGGAAACGGGTGGGGATGAGTAAACTAGGAGCGCTGGCGGCGGTTCGCGAAGAGCGAACTAGTCAGCGAAATGACAAACAGTCCTAGTACCGCAATCCCAAGGATGACGACGATCACGGCTGACCCTCCCAAACGCCTATCCAAAGAGCAAGAGCGTCGCCAAACCGTAGCGCTTATGTTTCAATGTGTTACGGTTCAATTCCCATCATTTTGTGTCTGAAAAAGGAAGCACGCTGTCTTAAATTTACCGCGGTCGTTTTTTCCGTGCCTTACGTCGAGGTGAGAATGCGCGTCTCCGCGATGCCGTTCGGGAGCGTCTTTCTAACTCTTGCTCAGATGAATTGAACCGTCTCCGGTGCGAATGGTCAGGGATTGGCCCCCGCCGTTCATCTTTCCGTGGATCTGCGAGGAGCTGAACGTTCCTTCAACGGTTACGGGGAGTCCCAGGCTGATGTGCCCGTCGTGCGTGCTTGCGTCGATGTCGGCCTGCAAGTCTCCCGGTATTTCCATGTCCACGCTGCCATCGCCGGTACGAATCGTCCACGTCGACTGCACCTTCGAACCCGCAGTGGCTCGCGCGTTCACGCTTCCGTCGCCGGTTTTGATATTCAGCGCATCGAAACGCCCTTCGAGGTTAATGTGCCCGTCGCCGCTCGCCGCCTCGAGGCGCCCGTCGAGGCCGCGTGCTTCGATGTGGCCATCGCCGGTGTGGAAGCGGATTGTGCCCTTGACGCCTTGCACAGTAATGCTCCCATCGCCTGTGGTTACATCGACGTTGCCGTTAATCGAATCCGCCTGCACATTGCCGTCGCCGGTTCGGATCGTGAGGTCCGCCTCTTTTGGCATGTGAATCTCGACACGAAGGCTGGTGTGCCGTGCACCCCAATTCCAGAAGGTGCCACCGGTTTTCACCGATACATCGACGGAATCACCGTTCTGCGAAGTATTGACCCTCAAGTCCCGGTCGAGCTTGTACCCGCTGTAATCAACGCGAACCTCTACCTGCTTGATGTCGCCTGTCGATACCCGCACCGCCCCGTCGTCCGTCTCGACGTGAACCCTCGCGTGTCCTGTTACTGGGAAGGTTTTCGTCACTTCATCGGCCGGTGTCGTCGTGGCTCCCCACAGGGCTAACGCCCCTGCCATCAGCACCATAGCGCCGACGCGCCACGAACCGTTCCAGGTCAGGGAACGGGCTCCCGCCACTCGCATCGTCATTCGCATCTCCTCCCTGCATCCTCCGTTCTATAACCAATAACGCACCCTGCCCGCAAAATGTTCCGTTACCGGCTGTCCTATTTCCTGGCGACTTGTTTCTTCTCGCCGGGTTTTGCCCGCAGCGCTGACAGAAATTCCTCTACCGGCAAGGTATTGATCACGTCCTTCTTCTCGAGCCACCCGCGACGCGCCATCGTCACTCCGTACCGGATGAAACTCAGGTTCCCGGTATTGTGCGAGTCGGTCGAAATCACCACCTTCACGCCTTTGTCCTTGCACATGCGCAAATACACTTCCTTCAAATCCAGCCGATCGGGATACGAGTTGCACTCCATCACCACGCCCTTCTTCGCGCATGCGTCCAGCACCTTCTCCATGTCGTAGGGAAGCTCTTCGCGCTTCAAGAGGAGCCGTCCCGTCGGGTGACCAATGATTTGCGTGTAGGGATTCTCGATCGCTGCGAGCATCCGTTCGGTCATCTCCGTTCGGTCCAGGTTGAAATAGGAGTGAATCGAGCACACCACGACATCGATCTCTGCGAGAGTTTCGTCCGAATAGTCCAGTGAGCCGTCCCTCAAAATATCGACTTCCGAGCCAACGAGCACACGTATGCCTAACCCCTTCTCATCGACGGTCCGCAGTTTTTTGATGTGTGCCTCCATCCGTTTCTCGTCAAGTCCGTTTGCCACGGTTACGGCCTTCGAATGGTCGGTGATGGCGACGTATTTGTGTCCAAGAGCGCGAGCCGCTTCCGCCATCTCTTCGATCGAGTTCTTCCCGTCGCTCGCCGTTGTGTGCATTTGGAGGTCGCCGCGCATGTCCTTCAACTCGATGAGCTTCGGCAGCTTGTGCTTCTCTGCGGCCTCGATTTCCCCCGCGTTCTCGCGCAACTCCGGTGGAATGTAATCGAGCTTTAGCTTTGCATAGATCTCTTCTTCCGATCGTCCTGCCACAGGCTTTTCCGCCTTCAGTGTCGCCAGCGCGTATTCGTTCAGCGTGTATCCCATTTCATTCGCGCGCCCGCGCAGCGCTACGTTGTGTTCCCTTGATCCGGTGAAGTAGAGCAAGGCCGCCCCAAAATTCGCTTTGTCGAGCAGCCGCACGTCAACCTGCAACCCGTTCTCGAGCGTGAAACTCACCTTGTTTTCCCCATGCGCCAGAATTTGATCAATTCCGGGATAGGTCAGGATCTGTTTTGCAACGGCATCGACGTCCTTCTGCTTTGTATGCCCATCTGCCATCGTTACCAGCAAATCGAGATCCCCTACCGTTTCTTTTCCGCGTCGCAAGGAACCCGCCGGAGTGATGCTTTCCACGGCTTTGCCCGCTTTCTTGATGTGCGCAGCAATCGCCAGCGCGGCTTCTTCGGCCGTACTGAGAAGAAAACGCCCAGTCGACTTGCGGAAGACCTGCACGGCCTTCAAGATGTTCTGTTCGCTCTTTTCACCAAATCCGGCCAGGTCGCGCAGTTTTCCTTCCCTCGCCAGCTTTTCGACGTCCGCCACGGTCGCGGCCTTAAAGGTTTTCCAGAGGAGCAAAACTTTTTTGGGACCAAGGGACTGGAGGGTCAAGAGATCCAGAATCGTTTCCGGGTATTTTTTCAGCAGCTTTTTGCGCAACGAATAATCGCCGGTCTTCACGATTTCAGTAAGATGTTCGACCATGCCCTGCCCGATACCGGGGAGTTCCAGTAGTTTTTCGGGCGTCGCGATCAACTGCGCCACCGGTTGCGGCAGGGAATCAATCAACTCGGCGGCCTTCTCATAGCTCCTGTAGCGTCCAATGATCGCTCCATCGATCTCCAATAACTGTGCCGTCTCGCGCAGGATTCGTGCAATTTGTCTGTTGTCCATGCCGGGATTATATCCTTGTTCCGTAGCGGCGACGTACAGGCCTCAAAGCCGTCGCAGACAAAAAAACGGCGGAAGCCTTCGCTCCCGCCGTGCTTATGAGATCCAAACTCGACTGTCAGGAAGGTTTGGTCACATTCGCCGCTTGAGGCCCTTTCGGGCCCTGCACGATTTCGAATTCGACCGCATCTCCTTCCTGCAACGTACGGTAACCCTCGCCGACGATCGCCGAATAATGTACGAACACATCGGGCCCGTCGTCCCTCCCAATGAATCCGTACCCTTTGGAATTATTGAACCACTTTACAGTTCCTTGCACTTCGTGTCTCCTTTGGCAGGTGACTCAAATGTTTCTTACTCCTGGGGCGGAATGAAACTTCAATCGCCGCCATGAGCACGAATTGCGCGGAGTCTATCAAAACCAAAGGTCCTGTCAATAGTTAGCCGAGGCAAAAAGCAACCGTTGTGCATATTTATACAAAAAATCGTTTTAATGGGCCGTGCCAGGGCTTGCCAACCCTACCGCAGAAAAGTAAAGTAGTACAAGAGCCCCGCAATCGTTTTTGCATCGCGGATACGTCCGCGCTGCATCATTTGTTTCAGTTCTTTCGGGACAAAAACCCGCACCTGGATCTTTTCGTCCTCTTCCGGTTGCGCTTTGCCTTCCGTTAACCCTTCCGCCAACACGATGTACATGCGTTCTTCCAGGAACCCCGGGGTCGGAAATACATCCAGAAAGACGGAATACCGTTTTGCCTGGTATCCCGTTTCTTCGAGCAGCTCCCGGGCCGCCGCCTTCTTGACGGCCTCACCGCCGTCTATCCTGCCGGCAACCAACTCCCAGAGATATTGCCGGGTCGCATGCCGGTACTGACGAATCATGACGATCCTTCCGTCCTTCAAGACCGGCAATACCACAACTGATCCGGGGTGGGTAATGACTTCCCGCGTGGCCCGGAGTCCATTTGGCTCCTCAACTTCATCGCGTCTTACGCCGAACACCTTTCCCTCATAAATCATTTTGCTGTTTAAGATCCTTGCTCTGTGCTTTGTCATTGCCGCGCGGCCCTCTTTCATCGCGTTCTTTGCTTCCTCGACTTCCTTCACTTCCGTCCCCATCGCATCATATACTCAGCTTGGCCTTGAACCATGTCGATTAACACCATTATCGTCGACGACGAAAAACCCGCTCGCGACGAACTGGCGTTTCTCCTAAAAGGTTTTTCGGAAATCCACCTGCTCGCGCAGGGGAAAAATGGGCTTGAAGCCGTCAATCTGATCAAGGAGCATTCTCCTGACCTGCTTTTCCTCGATGTGCAGATGCCTGGCCTCGACGGCTTCGGCGTTTTGAAGAAGCTCGTCGAGCGCAAGCTGAAAGTTCCCCACGTCGTTTTTGCGACCGCCTTCGACCACTACGCCGTACAAGCGTTCGACGTAAACGCGGTCGACTATGTCTTGAAGCCGTTCGACAAGACGCGAATCGCCAAAGCCATCCAGAAAGCAAAGAAGGAAATCGAGGCCCACACCAGCCCCACGGAGCGACTTGAGCAGCTCGTCTCTCAGCTCGCGGGGCCGAAGCCCGCGTCGTCCCAGCCTTCTAAGGTTCTCATCCGTTCTCAGCAGCGGATGCTGCTTGTCGATTCGAGCGATCTCATCTTTGCGTCCATCGAGGGCGGTCTCATCTCGGTCATTGCCAAAGACCTGGAAGGCACGTCTAATTACCGCACTCTAGAGGAGTTGCTCGCTGCGCTCGACCATGAATCTTTCTGGCGCCCACATCGCTCCTTTCTGGTCAACATCCATCACATCAAGGAAGTCGTGCCTTGGTTCAAGTCCAGCTTCATGCTCAAAATGGACGATCGGAAGCAGTCCGAGATACCCGTGTCCCGCCAGCAAACCAAGCGCTTGCGGGAACTCTTCAAGCTCTGAAGCAATGAGCGGCAAGCGTGACGGACAACGACATTAACAGCCGCTGGCAGCGGGGTTCGAGACGTTTTTGTCTCGCTCCGTTCCGGCGTCGCTGGGTGTTTCTTTGCGTTTTATCTGACCATAATGTTACCCGGAGTCAGGAAGGCGTATGCAAAGCCTCGTCGCCGATTTCAAACCACCTAAGCGGTAATGCGGCGGGCGCCCCACCCTCGGTATCTGAGGCAGGTCTTGAAAAGTCACCGCCCAGCGAGCGCCAGTCATAATCGCCTTCGCGCACTCTATCTCTCTGTGGCCATCCTGTCCGTCGCTCGTGCTAGAATTTTCTCGCACAATGGACTTCGCCCTTTCTGACCACCAGGTCCTCCTTCGCGACACCGTCCGGCAGTTCATGGAGGCGGAAGTTCGCCCTCACGTCAAAGATTGGGAGCGCACGGACCACTTTCCGCTGGAAACCATCCAGAAACTGGGTGCTCTCGGCTGCTGCGGCATGCTTATCCCCGAAGAGTGGGGCGGAGCCGGGTTTGATACGGTCTCCTACGTTCTAATGCTTGAAGAAGTAGCTCGTGTTCATACCGCAATGTGCACAGCACTCTCGGTCACCAATTCTGCGGTTCAACTCCCGCTACTCGCCTATGGCACCGAAGCTCAAAAATCTCGTTATCTGAAGTCTCTCGCCTCCGGCAAAATCATTGGGTCTTTCTGCCTCACCGAGCCTGCGGCTGGGTCAGATGCCGCGGGCATCCAAATGACCGCGGTGCGCTGCGGGGACCATTACAAACTCAACGGCGCCAAGACTTGGGTCACCAACGGTTCCGCGGCCCGCATGTTAATCGTCTTTGCCAAGACCAATCCGGCGGCGGGTGGGAAGGGGATTAGCGCTTTCCTTCTCGAACCCGACATGCCGGGCTTCAAAGTCGGCCGGCACGAAGACAAAATGGGCCAGCGCTCTTCGCCCTCCGTCGAACTCATCTTCAACGATTGCATGGTCCCCGCCGGGAATCGTTTGGGCGAAGAAGGTCACGGGCTTCGCATTGCCCTTTCCGCTCTCGATGGCGGACGCGTTGGCATCGCCGCGCAAGCGGTCGGCCTGGCTCAGGGCGCACTCGATGAATCCGTGAAATACGCCAGGGCTCGCAAGGCCTTTGGCCAACCCATCGGTGAATTCCAGGCCGTTCAATGGATGCTGGCCGACATGCACACGGAAATCGAGGCCGCGCGCTCCCTCCTCTATCAGGCCGCCTTTCTCAAGGATTCCGGACAGAAAATGGGCTCTTCGTCCTCACGCGCCAAACTGTACGCGAGCGAAATGGCCAATCGGGTCGTCTACAAGGCAGTACAGATTCACGGCAGTCTCGGTTACTCCCGCGAATCCGAAGTTGAGCGAATGTACCGCGACGCCCGCGTCATCTCGATTTACGAAGGCACCAGCGAGATTCAACGTACGATCATTGCCCGGGATCTTCTGCGCTCTTAAACAGTGACCGGTAATCAGGGACCACCGACGGCGGTGGGCTCGATACGCCCATTCGACATTGCGATATCTGCTATCCTTTTTGCTTCAGCACGACTAGATCAACTCACCGAGGCTCTCACTCTTGACGACCCCGACAAAGCGAGTCTTATCCGGGATGCGCCCCACTGGCCGTCTCCACATCGGCCACTTCTTTGGCGCCCTCCAAAACTGGGTCAAGCTCCAAGACGATCCGGACTACGACTGCTTCTACTTCGTTGCCGACTGGCACGCACTCACCAGCGACTACGCGGACACGTCCGCGATCGCCGAAAATTCTCTACAGATTACGATCGACTTCCTGGCCTCGGGTCTCGACCCGGAGAAGTCCGTCATCTTTCTGCAATCCCTTATTCCCGAGCATGCCGAGCTGCACCTTCTTCTGTCCATGGTCACACCCCTCGGCTGGCTTGAACGCATCCCCACCTACAAGGAGCAGCTTGAGAATATCAAGAGTAAAGATTTACACACTTACGGCTTCCTCGGGTACCCCACTCTCCAGACCGCCGACATCGTCATGTACTCCGAATCGGGCAGAGGCCTTCTTGTCCCGGTCGGTGAGGACCAAGTTTCCCATGTGGAGTTCTCTCGCGAACTGGTCCGCCGTTTCAACCTGTACTACGGTTTCGATATCAGTCAAGAAATCTTCCGTTCGCAAAACCGCAAGAGCGGCCGGAGCGTCCTCTTCAAGCTTCTCGATCTTCCATCAAACGAGCCGATTGTGCCAGAAAATGAGGAACTCACCGCCGAACAAAAGACGGTAGCAGCCGCCTACATCCGCCAGCGTGTTCTGGAAATGGGCCTCGCCAATTTCTTCGAAAAGCTTCCGGCGGGACTGAAACCTTTCTTTTCCTTCTCGAGCGTTCTCGAAGAACCCGACGTTCTGCTCACTCCTACTCCTCGGATACCGGGCCTCGACGGCCGCAAAATGTCCAAATCCTACAGCAACGCCATCACCCTTTCCGAATCGGACGGTGCCATTCGCGCCAAAACCAAGGTCATGGTTACCGACCCTGCGCGCAAGCGCCGTACCGACCCCGGCAATCCTGATGTTTGCCCCGTGTACGACTGGCACAAGCTCTTCTCCACTCCCGCACGCGATCCCGGCCGTCTCGAATGGGTCCGCAAGGGCTGCACAAGCGCGGGCATCGGCTGCATCGAATGCAAAGCCGCCATGGCAGAGAACCTCATCAAATGGATCGAGCCCATCCGCGCCCGCCGGATCGACTATGAGCAGCATCCCAAGCGGGTGCTGGAAGTCCTCGATACCGGTTCGACAAAAGCGCGCCTATCCGCGAAACAAACGATGCATCGCGTCCGCGAGTCGGTTTTCCACTGGGCGGCGAAAGGGCCGCGAAATATCTGACTCATAAGCTTTTTTGATGGCTTCCTGCCGATAAATCCGGTCGCTGATATCTGGTATCCTTCCTTCCATGGCCTCTCCCTACAAAATCTCCATTCCCATCTTCGAGGGTCCGCTCGACCTCCTGCTTGACCTCATCAAAAAGCAGGAAATGAATATTCACGATATCCAGATCTCCAAGATCACGTCACAATACCTCGACTACCTTCATCAGCTCGAACAGCTGAACGTCGACGTCTCCGCGGAATTCATTTACATGGCAGCGACGCTGATTTATATCAAATCCAAGATGCTTCTTCCGCCGGACCCACTGGCGAATCCCGAGCAACAGGCCGAAGACCCGCGCGAAGAACTCGTCCAGCGCCTATTGGAGCACGAGAAATTCAAGAACGCCGCCCAGCTTTTGTACCAGAAGCAGCAAATCGAGGAAAACGTCTGGTCTAAGCCGGACAAGTCGCTCTACCACGACGAGGGTACAGAAGGAGAACTCGTCGTGTCACTTGTTGACCTCGTCCGCGTCTTCCAACAAGTTCTCGAGAGGAAAAAGGAAGTCGCTCGCATCGAACTACAGCACGAAACCTTTACGGTCGCGCAAATGATTGCTCAGCTCCGCGCGCAAATCCTCGCGAGCGATACGAGCTCCGTCAGCCTGATCCAATTCTTCGAAGCGTGCCCGTCGCGGCACGCCATGATTGTTGCGTTTCTAGCCGTCCTCGAAATGGTCAAACTTCAGGCGGTTGGCCTCGCTCAGGAGAAACAGTTTGGCGACATTGTCGTCAGGAAAGCCAAGGGCTTCGATTTCGCATTTGATGAATCGGGCACTCTCCGCATCGACGCCGAATACCAGTAGAATGAAACACAGGAAGCGAAGGGAGGTATCGGAAGTAAAGGATTGGAACCAGGCCACGCGCAATTCGCGGCCTTTCCTCTACCTCACTTAGCTCTTATACTTCCTTATATCGTCAACAGGGACTTCATGCTGAACGCTACGGAACTACGCGCCGCTCTCGAAGCCATCATTTACGCCGCCGACGAACCTGCCACGCTCGACCAGCTGGCCGCCGCTCTTGGTGAAGACAAGCTTCCCGTCAAAGCCGCCTTGGACGCACTCATCTCCTCTTATGCTTCCGAGGAGCGTGGCATCGAAATCCGCGCGGTCGCCGGAGGCTACAAGATGTACACGAAGCCCCAGCATCATGACGTCGTCCGCCGCTTCATCAAATCTCTTCGACCGCCGCTACGTCTCTCGATGCCCGCTCTCGAAACTCTTGCGGTAATCGCTTACAAGCAGCCCGTAACCGCTCCCGAAATTTCCGAAATTCGCGGCGTTAACACCGCTGGCGTTATCTCCACGCTCCTCGACAAGAAGCTCATCACCACGGCGGGGCGCAAGGAAGTCATGGGGCGGCCCATCCTTTACAAGACCTCCAAGGAATTTCTGATGCGCTTCGGCCTCAGCGATCTTGATGAACTGCCGAGCTTGAAGGAATTCGAGGCGCTCGCTCGCGAAGCACTTGGCACCGACGAGGGCGTTGCCGCCTCGTTGTCTGAAGATGAAGTCTCGGAACTTCACCCCGAAACCGACGTCGCCAATGTCGGCCAAGCGATTTCCAAGGTTCAGCGGGAGCTCGCGGAAGCGGAAGAACTTCGAGAGGAGGAGGTCGCGGCTACGGCGGAAGGCATGCCCTCGGGCCAGCTTGACGAAGACCCGCCGAAGCCCAGCGCGAAATCCAGTTCTGCAGACTAGTGCGACTCATACCGTCGCGGCGCTGCTATCTGATTTCTCCACATCTGCTATGCTTACTCGGTGATGCTCGAGCGTCTTCAAAAAATTATCGCTCACGCCGGCATTGCCTCGCGCCGTCACGCCGAGCAACTCATTCTCTCCGGCCAGGTTCGTGTCAACGGCAAGACGGTCACCGAGCTCGGCACCAAGGCGGATCCCTCCAAAGACAAAATCGAGGCTGCCGGTCGCACCGTGGAATCTGAAGAGCGGCACACCTATCTGCTGATGCATAAGCCAACCGAGGTCGTCTCTACCCTTATCGATCCCGAAGGACGCAAGACGCTCCGCAACTTTCTTCGTGGTTTTCCGCAGCGGGTTTATTCGGTCGGTAGCCTCGATTACGCCGCCAGCGGGCTCGTTTTGCTTACGAACGACGGCGGTCTTACGGCGCAAATGCTGAAGAATTGGTCGAGCCTTCCTCAGCTTTATCACATCAAGATCAAGGGACGCCTCACGCTCGAAGAACTTGATCGCTTCGCCAGAGAAGCGGGCGTCAAGCTGCAGAGCGTTCGTCAACCTGACGCCACCCGCGGCCATGCCGCCAATTTCTGGTATGAAGCGCGGATGTTCGGGGCGAAAATGGACGCATTGCGGCGGGTTCTCATCCGCGAGAATCATCCGATAGAGAAAGCGAAGCGCGTGGGCCTCGGCCCGCTCACGCTCGAGGGCATTCCCCCAGGCCGTTACCGTTTGCTCGGCAAAGCGGAAGTCGTCTCTCTGACCAATTCCAAGAAGCCCGCCAAGACCAGAAAATCGCGCTAAGCGGAGTCGTCCGCTGACGCGCGCCTGACAACTGGGTAGAATCAGGTAAATCGCTGCGTATGAATCGAGGATCATGATGGAATACAGCTTGCCCGATACAATCGCGCTTCTAACGAGGAGTCCGGCTGTGCTTAATGCGCTTCTGCGGGATTTACCGGAAACATGGACGCTTCGAAATGAAGGGGAAAACACCTGGAGCGCGTTCGACGTTGTCGGCCACTTGATTCACGGTGATCGAACTGATTGGATCCCCCGGGCCAGGCGGATCCTGCAATTTGGCGAGGGCAAGGCGTTCGAGCCTTTTGACCGTTTGGCGCAGCAACGAGAGAGCCGAGCCAAGTCGCTCGGCCAGTTATTGGATGAATTCGCTAGCGTGCGCTCAGAGAGCCTCGCCGAACTGCGTGCCCTTAGTCTCCGGCAGGAGGACTTTGAACGCCGTGGACTGCATCCCGCGCTCGGAGTCGTTACTCTCTCTCAGTTGCTGGCGACATGGGCTGTTCATGACTTGACTCATCTGCACCAAATCGCAAGGATCATGGCTCATCAATATCGCGAGGCCGTCGGCCCGTGGAGCAAGTATCTGGGCGTGTTGCAGTGCGCCGGGCACAGCTCCTGAGACCTCCCAACTTGTCGTGGAAATCGGCCATTCCCAATGCCCACGGAACGCCTTCAAAAAATCCTCGCTGCGGCTGGCGTCGCTTCTCGCCGCAAAGCCGAAGAACTCATCATCGCAGGCCGGGTCACGGTTAACGGCAGGCTGGTCACCGAACTCGGCACCAAAGCCGACGCATCCCTGGACACTATCTGTGTGGATGGCCAGCGCCTCAAACCGGCCGAGACGCACCGCTACTTCCTGCTCCATAAGCCGAAGGGCTACGTGACGACCGTCAGCGACCCTGAAGGCCGGCCGACTGTCATGCAACTCATGTCGGGTCTTCCTGAGCGGCTCTACCCTGTTGGCCGCCTTGATTACGCGAGCGAAGGCCTGCTCCTGATGACCAACGACGGCGCACTCGCTCAACAGCTCACGAAAGCTGCTGCTCACGTACCCAAGACCTATCGTGTCAAAATCAGCGGCAAGCCTGATGAGCACACCGTCCAACGCCTTCGCGATGGTGTCACGATCACACTCGACGACGGTCGGCGGGTGAAAACTGCTCCCGCCAAGATTCGCCTGGTCGAAGATGTGCCCAATCCCTGGTACGAAGTCATTCTGATCGAGGGCCGCAATCGCCAGATTCGCCGGATGTTTCAACACGTCGGCTTTCGCGTGGAAAAAATCAAGCGCATCCAACTAGGCCCGCTCATTCTCGACGTCGCGCCCGGCAAATTCCGGCCACTTAGTGACGCGGAAGTGGCGCAACTCAAATCACTCGCCGCCCCTGAACCGGATCAGCGTCGCTGAACGCCCTTCCTGACGATTACTGATTACGGCCAGCCCCTCCACAAACGCTAATCTTCGGCATAAAATAAATTCATGACCCATACTCTCGAAGAACTCATCCCCGATTACATCCAGGGCCTTCCAGCGTACGTTCCCGGCAAGCCCGTCGAAGAAGTCGAGCAAGACCTCAAGATCCATGCCGTTAAGCTTGCTTCCAACGAAAATCCTCTGGGGCCTTCTCCGAAGGCAATGGAAGCCGCTCGTCACGCTCTGGGCGAGGCCAACTGGTATCCCGATGGCGGCAGCAAACATCTCCGGCAGGTCCTTGCCGACCGATTGGGGGTGCGCTTGGAAGAGGTTTTTGTCGGTCTCGGTTCGAGCGAAATTATCGATCTGGCTTCGCGCGTTCTGCTTCGCCCTGGCCTCGATGGCATCACCAGTGAAGGCTCCTTCACGCTCTTTGCGATCGCCATTCGCGCCAGCGGCGCCACGCTCATCCAGACCCCTATGAAAAACTTTAGGTTCGACCTCGACGCCATCGCCGCAGCGGTTACGCCGCAAACCCGAGTCGTCTACATCGCCAACCCCAACAATCCGACCGGGACCGCGTTCGGAGCCTCCGAATTCAAGACCTTCCTCACAAAGGTCCCTGGTGACGTTCTGGTTGTCCTCGACGAAGCCTACCGCGAGTACGCCGCCCGTACCGATCTCCCCGACGCACTCAAACTTTTCCGCAAGTACAACAACATCCTCACGCTTCGCACATTCTCGAAGGTGTACGGACTCGCCGGACTGCGCATCGGCTATGGCATCGGCCATCCCACGCTTGTTGCCGAAATGAACAAGCTGCGCACTCCCTTCAATGTGACAAAT
>Ga0207862_1000028_pt1 | contig 32170 bp, 23 predicted proteins | sample LuqExpMetageno81_FD_187838 | JGI IMG/M metagenome (GOLD analysis project Ga0207862, IMG submission 187838) | Tropical forest soil microbial communities from Luquillo Experimental Forest, Puerto Rico - Sample 81 (SPAdes) | ecosystem: Environmental > Terrestrial > Soil > Tropical forest ... | reverse complement strand
TGCCACTTCGGCGAAGCCAACGAAGCCAACAACACCAACAACATTCCGACCGTGTTCCAGTAAACGTCGGCTTGAGCAGTACCAGGGGGAAAGGGACTCCTTTCCCCCTTTTTCGTGGACAAAATACGGCGAGGAATCATGAAGTACCCATTCATAACCGCAGTTTTACTGACTGCCTGCACCATCGCTCCGGCTCAAGTGGCGTCGCACGCGCCCTCCGCGCCCGCGACGCAAGCCAAGATGCCCTCGGCACAAGTGGCCCCAATGCAAGTAACCGGCAAGCCGGTGGCCAGGGTGAACGGCGCTGTACTTACCGACAAAGATCTTCTGCGTGAGATGTACGCTATTTTCCCTTATGGCAAGCAGCACAACGGTTTTCCCAAGTCGCAGGAAGCGGAAATCCGGCAGGGCGCACTGGAGATGATCATCTTCGAGGAACTGGTTTACCAGGAAGCGGAGCGGCGCAAGATGACCGTACCCGCCGCCAAAATCGACCAGGGTGAAGCCGCTTACCGGAAGACCTTTGAAAGCCCACAGCAGTATCAGGCTTTCATGCAGACGGAAATGCACGGCTCAGAGAAAGCGCTGCGCCAGCAGATCGAGCGCTCCATGTTGATCGACCAGTTGCTCAAACAGGAAGTGGACAACAAGGCTGTGGTGTCGGCTGCCGAGGTACGCGCTTACTACGACAAGAACCCGGCTCGCTTTCAGCAGCCGGAGTCCTATGCGTTTCAAGCGATTTCCATCCTGCCTCCGCGAACCGCGACTCCCGAGCAGGCCAAGGAAGCCCGCAAGAAGGCCGACGACGCTTTGAAGCAGGCCAAGGCCACCACCAGCTACGAGCAGTTTGGGCTGCTGGCAGAGAAGATCTCGGAAGACGACTTTCGGGTGAACATGGGGGACCACAAGATGGTTCCGGCCGACAAGTTGCCGCCGCAGGTGATCAAGGCCTTCCAGGCGATGAAGCCGGGGGAAGTGAGTGGCCTGATCCAGATTGAGAACGCCTACACCATCGTGCGTCTCAATGCCCATACCCTGGCGCACAAGCAGAGCTTTCAGGAAGTGCAGGCGCAATTGAAGACCGAACTGCAGAAGCTGAAGTATGAGCAGTTACGGGTGAACTTTGCCAAGCAGTTGCGGGCAAAAGCGAAAATTGAAGTAGTGTAGCGGCAGTTGCTTGTTCTTCGCATCGGCCCGGATACCGAACCGGGCCGACACCTTTTAGGCGCCGCGACTGGCAGTTGCCCGCTCCGCGCCGCTTGTCGTTGCAACCCTATGACTTCGCAAGAGATGAGGCTGCAATTGCGGATTTCTGCACGGCCTTTGTGGAATATCCCCCAGAAGGGGACGAAGGAACTGGCAGCGCTCTTGCCAATGACTATTAGTGCTTTTGTAATCAATCGATTACATTAGCCGAGAATCGGTGGTCATTGGCAAAGCTCGTGCAATACAGCAGGGTAAAGGCAGGTGCCGGGCTGGCCGAACCGGCGGATCGCCTGGAAACGAGCGTTGGATCTGTGCAGCGGTGGCGAAAGACTTTCGGTTCGGTAGTGCTTCTAATGGCGGCGCAGGTCGCCACGGCGCAACTCCAGATCGGCGACAATACGAAGATGACCGCAGGCGGCCTGTTTTCGGTCGGGTATGCCGGTGACTACGGGAACCAGATCCAATCGAGTCACGGCCTGCAATTTGGAGCCAGCGGCGCGGTTGACGGTTCCTACTATAACCCGAACTTCCTAAACTTCAACATAACCCCCTATTACAACCAATCGAGAGCCGACTCGTCCTACCAGTCGCTGACCAACGCCAGCGGCGTGGCCGCCACCGCCAATTTCTTCACGGGGAGCCATTTCCCCGGCTCGGTCAGCTACCGCTACGATTACAACAGCACTGGCACCTTCGGACTCCCTGGCACCCCGGACTTCACCACCCAGGGGACCGGGCAAGGGTTCGGAGTGAACTGGAGCGCGCTCTTCCCGGATTGGCCCACGCTCTCGGTTGGATACCAGCAGGGCAGCGGAAGCGGCACGCTGTACGGTACGAACCAGGAATCGTCGAGCGAGCAGCGTATCTTCAACGTTCATTCTTCCTATCGTCTCGCCGAATTTAACCTCAACGCTTTCTACGACCACGACAACCTTAACACGAACTTCCCGGAGTTTTTGACCGGTCAGGGCCAGAGCGTCTCTGACAGCAGCGGCCAAGACTTTGGCGTCAATGCCTCGCGCAATATTCCCTGGTGGAACGGCTCAATGTACGCCAATTACAGCCGCTCCTCGTACTCGACCACTTACGATTACGGCACGTCGCTACCGTCGACGAACTCGAGTTACGACGCCGATCTTGAGGCGGCTGGCGTCAACTTCCATCCCACCAACAAGCTCGGCCTTTATGCCAACGAAAACTACACGGATAACCTGTCGTCCTATTACAACCAGGTCCCGGGGAACGGCGGACCCGTCGTTCCCCCAGTCAATGTCCTGGGAAGCAGCTCTGGGGCGCTCACCGTGGGTGGCGGCGCGAACTACCAATTCACCGACCATCTCAATGCCAATGCCCAGGCCACGCACTACACGCAGTCGTATCTGGGCAACACCTACACCGGAACATTTCTGAGCGCGAACGTCAACTACGGACGGAAGCTGTTCGACATGTTTACCTTCTCGGCAGGCTTGGTGGACAGCAGCACGGGGCTCGGCAACAACAATGTGGGGTTCATCGGCACCGTGAACTACTACCGCCGCTTTGGAGGATGGGAGACCTCGGGGAACTTCAGTTACGCCCAGAATGTGCAGTCACTGCTGATTACTTACACCACGTCTTATTACAACTACAGCGCCAACCTTCACCGCCGCTTCAGTTCGCGAGTGCAGTGGACCGCGGCCTTCAATGGAAGCATGCAAGGCTTGAGCAGCACTAAAAATTCCTCCAACAGCAGCGAGGCCTTCTCGACATCGTTAAGCCTGCGGCAAGTCGCGTTCACTGGGCAATATCTTAAGGCGACGGGCAACTCGATCATTACCAGCAACGGCCTCGTACCGCTGCCTCCGATTCCGGGCGTGATCCCCACCAACGTCATTTCTTACGACGCCGAGAGCTACGGCGGAGGCATCTCGTGGACGCCCGTCCGTCGATTGATCTTGAGCGGGACTTACAACCGCTCGCTGAGCAACACCCTGACGAACGGAATCTACTCCAAGAACAACACGGAGATCATCTTCGGCCAGATGCAATATCACTTGCGCCGCATCAGCCTGCTGGCCGGTTACACTCGCTTTACCCAGGGCATTAGCGCCACCGGGGTGCCGCCCGGCACGGTCACGTCGTATTATGGCGGTATCTCTAGATGGTTCGATTTCTTTTAGCGCGGGACAAGAATTCACTTCTGCCAATCGCCATGTGGGCCGGCGTGGTGGTGCTGGCGACGTCATTGGCTGGGTTCGCCAAGGAGCCCAAGGTTCCCGTGACGCAGCCCGACGGCCCCGAATTGCTGCTCGACGGGGGTCGCAAACTCACCTGGGAGCGCAGTTTCAGCCTGGAGCGCGAGGTCAAGCCCAAGCGCAGCTTCTGGACCAAGCTGGTGGACGCGGTCGCCGGGCCTCCGGATTTTCGCTATCTGGTGAATCCCTATAGCGTCACCACCGACTCGCGGGGACGCGTCATCGTCAGCGATCCCGGGGCCAATGGCGTCCATATTTTCGACTTCGGGCAGCAGAAGTACAAGTTCCTGACCCGGAAAGACAAGGACAACGACGGCACGCTGTCTCCGCAATGCGTGGCGGTCGACGCCCAGGACAACATCTACGTAACCGACTCACAGGCGGGAAAAGTTTTCGTGTGGAACGCCGATGGAAAGTACCAGCGGGCCATCGGCAGCCTCAAGGGTGGCGAGGGTTTCTTCAAACGGCCCACCGGTATAGCGGTGGATTCCGCCGCCCAGCGCATCTACATCACCGACACGCTGCGCAACAAGATCTTCGTGACCGATATGAATGGCAGCGTGCTGCAGAGTTTCGGAACCAACGGTTCGGGAGACGGCGAGTTCAACTATCCCACCGAGCTGCGGTTGAACGGAAACGATCTGGTGGTGGTGGATGCCATGAACTTCCGCGTGCAGGTGCTGGATCATTCCGGCGCCTTTCGCTATTCCATTGGCCAAATCGGCGACGGCGCCGGCTGGATGTTTCGTCCCAAAGGGATCAGCTTCGACTCCGAGGGGCATCTTTACGTAGTCGATGGCGCCTGGGGTGTGGTGCAGGTGTTTAACAAAGAAGGGCAACTTCTCTATTACTTCGGGCAGAAGGGAACCGGCCCGGGCGAATTCCAACTCCCTGCAGGCATGCAGATTGACTCGACCGATCACGTCTATGTCGTCGATTCCTTCAACCGCCGGGTCCAGGTGTTTCATTATCAAGGGCTGCCCAGGCAGGCGGAGGGCAAACTACCGTGAGGGCCCTCTTTGTTGTCAGCAGCATCCTGGTTCTTGCCACCGCTCTTGGTTTCTCCCAACAGCCGCCCGCCGACGTGCTGGGCATGCACAACTTGACTCCAGGCAGCGGTGCGAGCATCTACGTTCCGTCTGGCAACCTCGGATGTACCTACTGCCACGCTCCCCATACTGGGCTGGGCGGTGTCACTCCTTTGTGGAACCAGCAACTCTCCAAAGCCTCATATTCTCCCTACAACAGCACCACCTATCATCAAACCGGCAACACCCAGCCGCCGTTGGGCGTGACCAGCAGCCTCTGCCTCAGCTGCCATGATGGCACCGTCGCGGTGGGACAAACCGCCGCATACGGAAAGGTCACTACGGTTGGCAATTGGACGCCAGGCGATACCTTCGGTCGAGATCTGACCAACTCACATCCCTTCAGCCTGGTGACTCCTATCAAGGACACGGCCAACCTGCAGGCTTCTTTAGTGTCATCGGGCATTACCGCTGACCCGTTGCACAAAGTGAAGTTGATTAACGGGAATGTTGAATGCACCAGTTGCCATGATCCCCATGCCCAGACTACCGACGTCATCGCTCAGAACTTTCTGGTGCGAGACGGATCGAGCGGACAAATCTGTTTGGCGTGTCACGATCCTAACCGGGTAGTGCAGGGACAGGTCAACCTATTGGCCGGATGGAGCAGCAGCATTCATCAGTCGGCTGCCAACAAGGTCGCGACCAACGCGCATGTCGGTCCCTATGCGACGGTGGCGCAAAACGGCTGCGCATCGTGTCACTCGGACCACAACGCCAACGGCCCGGCTCGTTTGCTGAAGCAGGCAACGCCCGCCGCCCCGGGCGTCGATCCCAGCACTCAGGCATGCATGACCTGCCACAACGGGGGAACTTACCTTTCGCCGGCAGCTCCCAACATCATGGCCGAAGTGAACAAGACCGGTCATCCCTTGCCCTCCGGCAATAACGCCCATGACGCGGCCGAACCGGCGGTGCCCATGAACAACCGCCACGCGACCTGTGTGGACTGCCACAGCGCTCACGGATCCAATCAGGTCACCACGTTTGGCGCCCCGCCCGCCCTGCGGGCCTCGCAATCAGGCGCCGTTGGCGTCAGCGCGCTCGACGGAATCACCGTCCTCAGGCCGGCCATAAACCAGTACGAAACTTGCCTGCGTTGTCACGGCTCGGGCCCGGGCAAGCAACGCTTGCTGCAATTCGGCTACTCCCCCATGCGGCTGGTCTCTATGCCGGATTCCTTGAACGTGATCCCCGAATTCAGCGCCACCGCTTCTTCCAGCCATCCCGTGTTCCACGACCGCACCAGTCGGCTGGCGCAACCCAGCCTGCTGACTTACATGCTCAACTTGAACGGGCAAATTTCGTCGCGTACCACCGGCCCGCGCATCTTCTGTAGCGACTGCCACAACAGCGACGACAATCGTGAATTCGGCGGCCAGGGGGCCAACGGACCGCACGGCTCCGCCTTCTCTCACATGTTGGAGCGCAACTACCAATTCAGTCAGGCAGCCGTTCCCGGCGGGCTGGTCACCAACACTTTCCCAAATCCCGACCAGAGCGTCAACGGCCCTTACGCCATGTGCGCCAAGTGCCACGACCTGAATCAAATCCTCGCCAACACCAGCTGGCTCAAGCACGGCACGCACGTCGGGCAGGATGGCTTCAGTTGTTCGGTCTGTCATACCGCGCACGGCATGGGAACGAACTCACCCAATGTCACCGGCGAGCGGCTCGTCAATTTCGACGTGAACGTCGTGGGCTCCAACAACGGCTTGCCCATTGCCTACAACCGCGGTACCGGCACCTGCACGCTCACCTGTCACATGGTGGTCCACAACGCCAACGGTACAGTTAGCAGTAGCACCGCCGCCCCCGCCAAGGCCAAGGCCCATTAGTGCCGTGAGCCGCCCCTGGTTCGATGCCGCCGCGCCGCGTGTGATCGTCCTGGTTCTGCTGTTTGCCGTTTTGCCCGTCACCGAAGCGGCCCATCAGCCCTCGCTCAGCAATCTCGCCAACGGCGACTTCTGGTGGCATCTGCGCACCGGGATCGGCATCCTCGAAAGCCACGCCCTGCCGCACACCGGCTTGTATTCGCAGTCGTCCGCCATGCCGTGGACCGCCTCCTCGTGGCTGTACGACATGACCATGGCGATTGGCTTTCGTGTGCTCGATTTGCGCGTCATTCCGCTTGCAGCCATGGCCTGTAAGCTTGCCCTCGCAGTTGTGGCGTTTCTTCTGGCTGGCGGATTGCGCGGACGCTTCTGGTCTGCTGTCCTGCTTTCCGCGGTGGCGCAATTCATTCTGAATGGCCTGCCGCCGCTGCCGATGTATGGCTCCGCGCTGCTGTTTGCGATCGAGTTATTGCTGCTGATGCAGTCGCGCAGGACTGCCGGTGTTCTTCCTCTCTACTGGCTCGCACCTCTGTTCCTCTTGTGGGCTAACGTGGACGTGCAATTCGTCATCGGTGCAATCGCGCTTTTAATGTTCGCCCTCACCGCAGTGCTCGAGCGTTGGGGGACGCGCTCAGGAATTGCGTGGCTCGAGTCGCCGGCGAATCCACCGCTCTCAAAGCTCGGCGCAGCCATCGCGGCGGCTCTGCTGGCCACGGTGCTCACACCCTACGGAGCCGGCGGTTACCGTGTGTTCGTCGCCCAGGTCACCAGCGCCGCTAACACCTATTTCCCCGACTTTCAGGCGCTGCGCTTTCGCAGCCCACAGGACTACCTGCTCTTGCTCCTGGTCGGCGCCGCGTTTCTCGCTTTAGGACTGCGGCGCTCCCGCGATCCCTTTCAGATCGCTCTGCTGTTGCTGTGTACGTTCGCATCGTTCTACGCGCATCGCTATGCTTGGCTGGCGGTCATCGCAGCCGTTGCGATCCTGGGTAATGCGCCGCTGGAACCCGCTTCTCAACCAACCAGCGAATCGGCAACGCTGGCAAAATCCAGGTTGCTCTTGGCCGCTGGGGTCGCGATTGCGCTGCTGGCTGCGGCCGCGGTCATACATCTTTCCGGTAACCGTGCACGCCTGCTGGCCAGGGTCGGTAAGGCGTACCCGGTGGTTGCAGCCGATTACATCCGCGAGCACCACCTTCCCCAACCGCTCTTCAATTCCTTCCCCTGGGGAGGCTTCCTCACCTGGTACCTGCCAGAGTATCCGGTCGCCATCGATGGCCGCACCGATCTGTACGGCGATGACTTCAACATCCAATACGCCAAGGTCATGAACGCCGGCGCCCACTTCTCGACCTTACCGGCTCTGGACCAGGCGGGCACCCTCCTGCTGGAGAAGAACTCGCTGATGGGCACGGCCTTGGCCACCGTGCCGGGATTCAAGGTGGCCTACTCTGACAATGTGGCAGTCGTGCTGCTGCGGGAGCCATCGCAACCATGAGCGCCGCCATCGCAACTCCGGTGCGCAACGAGGACGTCACGCCCCGGTGGGAGTCAATCGGCAATATCGTTGTCCTGCTCGCCTACTCCTGCGTGGTTTTGTTCACCGTCCGCTATCACGAGAAGTGGGCCGACGAGGCTCAAGCCTGGCTCATCGCCCGCGATCTGCCTCTCAGCCGCATCTGGTTCTACGAACTGCGTTACGAAGGCTCACCCGGGCTCTGGCACACCATCCTCTGGGTAGCCCAGCACTGGTTTCACGCGCCGTACGCGGCGCTCGGATACTTCGGTGTCGCATTTGCCATTGCGGGCGTCGCGGTGCTGGTGTTCAAAGCGCCGTTTCCGTGGTACGTGCGCTGGCCGTTGGCGTTCACGTACGTGATGGTTTACCAGTACGCCGTCATCGCCCGGCCTTACACCTTGTTGCCGCTGCTCTGTTTTCTGGTCGCGATTCTCTTTAAGGACGTTGAACACCCGGAGCGAATGACCGTCGTGTTGGTTTTGCTCGCCAACCTGAGCCTGCACGGCACCATTCTGGCCGCGTGCTTCGGGCTCTTGTACCTGATTGAGGCAATCAAGTCCTGGCGGCGGTTCGATGTCCGGTTGCAAAATGCCTATTTCATCTGTGCAGCCGTGATGGTCTGCACGTTCTTGTTTATCTTCGTCATTCTTAAGCCAACTCCGGACGTTGGTGAGTTTGCCGTCAAGAGGGCTTTCGCCGCGGCTCCCGAATCGGTCAAAGTCAGCTTCCCGACTGCGATGGACAAGCTAACGGCTGTGATTTCTGGCGGGTTCCTTGATTACTGGGCACCGTCTGCGCTCTTCTTAATTCTTGCCGGAGCGTGGTGTTTCATGCGGCGCAGGTTCTTGCTGTATGCCCTGCCAGTCAGCCTGCTAATAGCTCTCTATTCGAAAGTGCACGGTTATCCCCACCACCATGGCACCCTCTACATTGCGGCGATTACGGCGTTCTGGGTCGCGTGGCCAACAGCAAAGGAAGCGCAGTCGTTCAACATCCGTGAGCGCAGGGCGATGCAAGGAATGATCGCGCTCTTGTTATGCCTGGTTGCGGTCAATATCTGGGACGCAGTAGTTGTCATTCAGCGCGAATATCGCTACCCCTACAGCGGTTCGGAAGACGCTGCTAACTACTTGAAGTCGGTGGGGGCTGACCGCGGCAACGTATTTGGTTACTTGTTCGGAGTTGTCGCGGTGCAAGCTTACTATGACCACAATATCTTGAAGAATCTGCCAACCACCTACTATCACCACGGGCTGCCTCTCATCGGCGACTACATCAATGAAGAGGAACTCAACCGGATCAGACCGGAGTATATCGTCGCGTACTCTGCAGATCCACAGCTAATGGTGCAGTTTGGGATTCCAGAGATGGAGTCGCGCGGATACAAGATGGTCCACTTCTCCGACGGATACTATATGTACAAGCGCGCCGTGTACCAGCGAGAGTCCTACTTCATTCTCCGCCGCGTTCACCCCAATTGAGCACTGCTCAACATCGCGGACTCTCAGGGAGTTGTCATCGCAAGCATAGCGTCGGATCTGCTTTTCGTTTTCCCAGCCAACAAAGCAGACTCGTCGCGCCCAAAACCTGGAGTCGACAGGACAATGCCGCATTACCCACGCCGCCAGGCCATCGACAACTGAAACCTGATGGCTGGAAGCTGACAAACTAGCCACTAACCACTAACCACTATCCACTGATTACCAAAGTACATGTACCTTCGTAAGTTGACAGCCGCCTGCTCCGCTGCCACTCTGTCACCGCGGGCGTACACCGCCCGCGCAACGCTTCGCTGCCCAAGTGGCAGCCTGTGACACTTGCCGCTCGGCTCCTGGCGAATAGCGAGAAGCGAACAGCGGCTACGAGGAGGCCCCTTGCTCGCTCCCGCTTGTTTCCCCGGCCCACCCGCAGGCGTCCACCCCCTGAAACTCCATCGTAAGTCCTTTCGTTGTGCAACTTTACCCGTAACTTATTTGTTTCTGCAAACTTGCGCAGGATTTTCTCCTAAGTCCATGAAAACAAAGAATAGGGAGGGGGGAGGGGGGTACCTACCGTCGCGCAAAAACCACGGCCAACTGGTCCTGGTAAACCACTTGGAAACGGGGGTCGGCGGTCAAAACCTTGGCCAGCGGCATCGTCGCATCCAGCACCACCACCCCCGCCTCGTTGAGATACGGGTCGGTGAGGTAGCCGGTATCGGCGCTCTGCGAGGCGTAGAAGAGTTGGTCGAGTTCGTCGCCGTAGAGGTCGTTTCGTCCGTCAATCGCCACCGGGTAGTCGGGCATGTACCACATCAGGAAGCCGCCCCATCCGAGGTTGTTGTACAGCGGACCCGGTTGCGGATGCCTCCGCAGGAAATTGACCGCGTTGACCGGGTACTCGGAACTGATGGCGAGATCGAGTCCGCGAGGAGTGAAACCGGTGCCGCGCGAAACCACGACCAGCAGAACCGCCACAACCGCCGCGACGCCGAGCTTCTCCATCCAGTTTTCGACGCGGTCGCGCTCCGCATCCGGCGCAGGGAAGTCGGCAATGCACGCGGCGGCTGGTATCGAGATGAACCAGGCATCGCGCATGGTGCGATAGGCCACCAGGCTGCAGACAGTCATCATGGCCAGCTTGAAAAGGTCGAGCTTTTTCCGCCAGCCCACGGCATAGAAGCCGAAAGCGGTCAGCGCCAGCTCGGCGAAATGGCTCGATCCGCGGAAGCTCAGCGGCTGCAGTTCGATAATGACGTTGTAGGCGAACTTCGCCTTCGAGTATTCGTAGACCGCGACGTAAGGATGGTAGAAATTCGGCCCCAGCAACGTAGCCAGCACGCAAGCCCCGAACACCGCGACCAGCGGCAGAGCCGGAAGATCGATCGGCAGCAGGAAGCTGGGCGCGATGCCCCATGCGCTTGCCGCTCTCAGCGCCACCGTGGTTGCCATGAGCAGGCCGACCAGGAACAGCCCGTAGATGAACTGGATATGCAGGTTCGCCCAAACAAGAAAGACCAGCGGCAGCCAGTAGAGCAGCTGAACGCGGCCCCTTCGGCTTGCCTCCAGCAACAGCGCCAGCGTGATGCAAAACAGAACGATAGAAAAAAACACCGGCCGCGGCATTCCATTGAAGAGGAACGACCAGCAGACAATCGCGGCCAGCACCAGCGCCAGCCAGAAGCGCCCCGAGAGTCGCAGCAGCATCCAGTAAACCGCGTAGGCGACGCCGATGGTCAGCAGCGTTCCGTAGAGCCCAATTCCCATGATTCCGAACCAGCGGTAGGCGAACGACATCAGTACTTCGTAGCCCCAACTGTAAGCCACCCAGGGACGACTGGCCGCGGTGCGCGACAGAATTCCCGTATGCGGTACCGCCAGGTGTTCGACGATCCAGTCGCCGACCTTCAGGTGCCACCAGATGTCGTTATCTATGACGCAGAGCTTGGTGTAGAAGCTGAAGCCGCCGATGAAGGCGAGAAAGCCTGCCAATCCGGCCAGTTGCACGGCGCGCACCCGCAGCAGGGCGCGCAAGTCATGGAGCACGCTCATGCGGCCGCACTCTCCCCGGCGTGCATTATTGCGCTGCCATCTTCACTTCCGGCGCGGCCTCGGCTCCGGCTGCACCGGCTTCGTGGTACTCGGCGTCCTGGTTCACGGCCCAAACATCGTACTGCATCCTGCCGGAGAGAATGTTACGTGCGGCCAGCAGTGCAGTCATCATGGCGTGGTCCTGGTTGTTGTACTTGTGCATGCCATTGCGTCCCACCAGGTGAAGATTCGGACAGGTGGTTTCGATGCCGTGGCGGACCGTCTCCACATGCTGCTTGTAATCGTCGTCATAGACGGGATAAGCCTTGGGCTGACGAATGACGCAACCGTCCAGGACATCGCCGGTTTCAGCCAGCTTGACTTGCTGGAGTTCTTTCTTGGCCAGCGCGATGAGGTCGGCATCCGGCATGGTCCATAGTCCATCGCCCTCGAAGCAAAAATATTCCAGTCCGTAGCAAGCGCAGTTCTGGTCCGGGACCATCTCGGGCGACCAGGACTTGTAGTTCTGCACCCGGCCCACCTGAACGTCGGGATCATGAATGTAAATCCAGTTGTCGCTGAAACGGTTGCGCTCGCGCAGGATCAATCCAACGGTAAGAAAATCCCGGTAGCGTAGCGACTTGGCCGAGTTGCGAACCGACTGCGGCAGGCGCGGTTCGATCTGCGCGATGAGCTCGCGAATCGGCATGGAAGAAACAATGTGCTCTCCGCGATAACGCTCTTCAATCCCGTCAGCGCGGCGCACCGTGACGCTCCAGGTGCGACTGTCGGCGTCAAAGCGGCAGCCGCTGACACGGCGGCCCAGCAGCACCTCTCCGCCCAGCGAGCGTACGCGGTCGGCGCAAGCCTCCCACATCATTCCCGGTCCGCGCCGCGGATAGCGAAAGGTATCGATCAACGTCTTCACGACCTTCGTGCGGTCTTTGGGCTGGCGCTGTGGCAGAACGGCGTTCTTGATGGCCGAGCCCAGGGAAAGTCCTTTGATGCGCTGTGCAGCCCAATCGGCCGAGATCTCCCGGCAGCTCATGCCCCACACTTTCTCGGTGTAGGTCTTGAAGAAGATGTTGAACAGGCGGCGTCCGAACTGATTGACGACCCAGTCCTCAAACGATTTAGGGTCGCGGGTCGGAAGGACCTGCGCTTTGGCGAATGACAACACACAAAGCGTAGATTCGAGGAACCCGAGTTTCGACAGTGCGTCGAACGGCTTCAAGGGATAGGAATAAAACTCGCCGCGATAGTAGATCTTCGAGGAGCGGGGTCGATTTAAGAGGTCAGGACCGAGGATCTCTGTCCAAAGATCTTCGACTTCGCGCGACTTGGAGAAGAAGCGGTGCCCGCCGATGTCGAAGCGGAAGCCCTTGTAGTTGACGGTCCGCGAAATGCCTCCGACATAGGTTGGATCGGCCTCAAGTACCACCACCGACTGGCCGTGCTTGGCCAGTTCGTAGGCGGCCGTCAGTCCGGCTGGTCCGGCTCCAATGATGACGGCCTTATTGAGGACTTCGCTCATTGCGTATGCTCCAAAGATATATGAGCCAGAGACAAATTCGGCTGTATCCCGAACCACCCTGGTGACGATAGCAGCTTTGCCGCCAAACTTGAGAACACCGTTAAGCGGCTGCATTTGAAGTGGTTATAGCAGGTGTGAGGGGCTATGAGGAGGCCAAAACCGGGTCAAATCACACGCCGTTGTGAGTAGAATCCCACCGAAATCGGGAAACGAGTGACGACCGGCAATTCTCCGTGTCTGCAACTCGCTGATTTGAATAGAGAAACTGTACGGCGAGTCCAAGCCAGTTTGGCATGATTGGTGCAGTTCATACATATCTGCAGCCGGAAGTGGAGCTATCGCCACTCGCCCAGCATCATCGAAGGAGCATGAGTCTCATGGAAAACGAGTCTACCCCGCCAGCAATTGGCAACCCGCTATGGCGGCCAACCCAAGTGTTCGTTATGTCGGCAGTCTGCCTGGTGGTTGGGGTTGTGTTGGGATACTTGCTGCGCGGGTCTGCCCCGGTTGCCGCGCCCGCACCAACCGCCATGACCGAGCCGGCAGGGGCGCCGACGAGTGGCGCAGCGACATCGCCCGCGGCGGCGGGGGCCCCTGATGGGCATCCCAAGCTCACGCTCGACGACATGAAGCGCATGGCAGATGCGAAAGCGGCCGGACTGCTGGAGAAACTGAAGACCAACCCCAACGACGCCACCACACTGAACCAGTTAGGCATTCTCTACCGGGCGACGCATCAGTTCAAGGAAGCGGAAGGGTACTTCGAAAAGTCGCTGGAGATTGATCCCAAGAACGCGGATGTTCGCACTGACTTGGCGTCATGTCTCTATTACACCGGCGATGCAGACGGCGCGCTCGCGCAACTGAACAAAGCGCTGACCTACGATCCCAAACATGCCGGCGCGCTGATGAACATCGGAATCATCAAGTGGAAGGCGAAGAACGACGTTCCGGGAGCAGTGGCGGCATGGGAGAAATTGCTGAAGCTGAATCCCGACTTCAAGCAAAAAGACGCGGTGCAACGCATGATCGCCGATGCTCAGCAGGGCGCCAAGTCCTGAGCGGATACAATAACGGGCAGTCACGCAGCGTGGGCACCACGGCTGTGAGTCCGGGGCGGCCCGTCCCAGTGAACTGAATCGCGGATGATGAACGAACCCCAAGTGGACAACGAGGAGATCACGCCAGAGAGCGCGCCGAGAGAGACTCAGGCAGAGGCAGCCCGAGCCAGCCGAGGTTGGAGCCTCTGGCCAACCCGGATCGGTATAGGCATCCTGGTTCCAGTCGTCATTCTGATTGCGGTCGAGTTGGGACTGCGGTTCTTCGATGTCGGATTTCCGACCGATCTGACGCAACCCTGCACCGTACACGGCCATTCCGCGGCATGCTACAACCTGTTTTTCCCGGCGCCGTTCTTTCCTCCCGGCATGATCAAGACGCCGCAAGCCTACGCGATTCCTGCTGACAAGCCGAGGGGCACGTTCAGGATCTTCGTGCTGGGAGAGTCTGCGGCGATGGGCGATCCTGATCCGGCCTATGCGTTCAGCCGCTATCTCGAGGTGATGCTGCGTCGGCGATTTCCGGAAATGAACTTCGAGGTCGTCAACACCGGCAGCGTCGCCATCAATTCGCATGTGCTCTTGCCGATCGCAAAGGGACTGGCGAAACAGCGCCCTGACGTTTTCATCATCTACTCGGGGAATAACGAAGTGGTGGGGCCGTATGGCCCCGGAACAGCCCTGACTTCGTCCGGCATGAACCTCGCGGTGGTGCGGGCCAGCATTTTTCTTCGCTCCACCCGCATCGGCCAACTCCTCACCCGGCTGGGAACCCAGAAGCGCGAATGGGGCGGCATGGAGATGTTTCTTGACAAGCAGGTGCCGGCCACGTCGCCGCTCATGCAGCAAACTTACGAGAACTTTGAAAGCAACTTGCGGGACACCGTTGAGGTCGGCCGCAAATCAGGTGCAAGCGTAATCGTGAGCACCGTTGCCACAAACCTCAAGGACTGCGCACCCTTCGCCTCGCAGCATCGGCAAGGCTTGGGTGCAGCCGGCCTTAGTTCGTGGTCCACGCTGGTGCAGCAGGGATCGGACTTTGAAAACGAACATGCGTATGACGACGCACTAAAGGCGTATCTTGCAGCCTTGAACCTGGATGATCAGTACGCTGAGCTGGAGTTTCGCATTGGGCGAACGCTTTGGAAGAAAGGCGATCATCAGGGCGCGGCGGAGCACTTTCAACGCGCCCGCGATCTCGACACACTCCGCTTCCGCGCCGACAGCCGGATCAACGCTATCAACCGTGAGGTGGCGAAGGCCGTAGCTGGGACCGAACTGGTGGACGCCGACGCGATTTTCGCGCAGCAAAGCCCGGACGGCATCACCGGCAGCGAACTGGTCTACGAGCACGTGCACCTGACCCCCGAGGGCAACTATCTGTTGGCGCGCGCCATGTTTCTCAACATCGCCAGACAGATCGCTGGTCACCCCATACCAGAGGATGAGGTACCGTCCAAGGCTGAGTGCGAGAAGTTGCTCGCCTTCACACCGCACGATAGTTCGCGAATCGCGGCGGAAATGCTGGACCGGCTGCAAAAGCCTCCTTTCACCAACCAACTGAATCATGCCGACCAGGTCCTGCGATTGGTGATCGATGCGGGCGCGCCTCCCGAGAATCCCGACCAGACAGTTGCCGAGTATCAATGGGCCATTGCGCAGAAGCCTGACGACCGGATTCTTCATTACAACTTCGGGCTGTTTCTGTTTAACTTCGACCGGGAGGCCGGGACCGAGCAGTTGAAGCTGTCGCAGCCGTGGGACGGCTTCCCGGTCTTCGGGCCCGATGGGACTCCCGTTCAATAGGATAGCCACCTTGTTGCAACGAACACTTTATGTCCTGGCATTCGCGGTTGCGGTGGCGATTTTTGCAAGGGTCCGCGCTTACAAGACGCGGCAACTGGCTCTATTGACCGCCAGCTACGCCCTTTACCTTACCTGGACGAAGTGGTTTGCCGTTGTCCTGCTGGGCTCCACCGTCATCAACTACTTGCTTGGCCGGTGGCTTCGGAGAAGACCTTCGTGGCCCTTGTTGACGCTCGGAGTTTTGCTCAACCTCGGGTTGCTGTGCAGCTTCAAGTACCTGCCGGAACTCGCCATCGAATTGCCCTTCTCTGCATTGCAACCGTTCGCGCATCTGGCGCTGCCGCTAGGCCTTTCCTTCTGGACTTTCCAGGCGATGAGTTACCTGTTCGATCTGTATCGGGAAGAGGAGCTCGACCCCTCCTTCGTAGAGTTCGCACTGTACATGGCATTTTTCCCGGTAACCATCTCCGGCCCGGTTTGCCGTATGCCTGAGATGCTGCCCCAGTTTCGCAGCGAGGAAGCGGTGAAACCCAGCGACCGGGAGCGTGGATTCAGTCGAATCGCGATCGGCATACTGATGATGCAGTTGGGAAAGCTACTGGGGCAGGGCATTCTGGCCGGCGACGGCGTTAACGGCGGTTTCGATCGCCTCACTCGCTGGAGTGGCGCCGATGTCTGGTGCCTCGCCATCGGCTTCGGATTGCAGCTTTTCTTCGACTTCGCCGGTTACTCACACATCGCCATCGGCGCAGCCAAGATGTTGGGCATCACCGTGCCGGAAAACTTCGAGAGGCCCTTTGCCTCGCAGACACCCTCGATCTTCTGGACGCGCTGGCATATGTCGCTGTCGTTTTGGATACGCGACTACGTATTTCTCCCTCTCGCCATGTTGCGGCGGGGAGTGATGTGGAGGAACTTTGCAGTGATTCTGGCGATGGTTCTGTTTGGACTCTGGCATAAGGCCAGCCTGGCTTTCGTGATTTGGGGCTTCTATCACGGAGTATTGCTGGTGGCGCATCGCCAGGTTCAGCAAATCGAAAGGCGCGTGGGATGGGAGCCTTCGGCTGCTCCATGGGCAGCCCTATCGTGGTCTGCCACCACACTGCTGGTCAGCCTGGGATGGATTTTCTTCCGCGCGAACTCGCTTGCCATCGCTGGGCAGATGCTGTCGGCCGCGGCGTCGCTCGAGAGTTATTCCGTCCACTATCTCAGCGGAAGCCTGTACTTGCTTGTGCTGATTCTGGCGATTGGATATGCCGCTGTCGTGACGATAAGCGAATCGCTGAAGCGCCATCTCGATGGCGCGAATGCCGCTCCTGTCCCATCTGGCACGATGGCATGGTTGGCGAGGAAACGCTGGTATTGGGTGCCGCCACTCTATGCATTAGTCTTGATGGGCGTGCTGATGGTCACCATGACACAAGGCGCGACCACCGCCCAGTTCATGTATCGGGCCTTCTGAGGCTTCGGCTACAGTCCGCCGGGCGAGGCCATGGGCCGGTGAGGAAATTTCCAGACCGTGAAACAGTGGCACACTCTTGTCGACGCGCTAAACGCCGCTCCCGGCGACCGTCCGTTCGTCACGTCCTGGATTGACGACGACGAGCAAGACGAGGTCACGTTCGCCGAGTTTCGCCGCCGTGCCCGCGTGCATGCCAGCCTGCTATTGGATCAAGGCGTAGCTGCGGGCGATCGGGTCGTCATTGTCATGCCGCAGGGCATCGCCGCCATGACGGTATTTGCCGGCGCCATGATGTTGGGCGCCGTGCCTGCCATTCTTGCCTACCCTAACTTCAAGATCGAACCGGCCAAATACTCTTCCGGGCTGGCCGGAGTGGCCGCGAACCTCGCGGCCAGAGTCGTGGTCATCGATGAGGAATTCCCGGAGGACTTGCTGGGACATGTTTCGCTCCACGACAGCTCCCGGTTGATTCGCGCCGGCCGCGCGAGCGATGGCGGAAGTGAATCGGAACTGCCCGTGGCCGGCATTCGACCGGACGGCTTGGCATTCATTCAACACTCGGCCGGCACCACCGGGCTGCAGAAGGGGGTTGCGCTTACCCACGAGACGGTGCTCACGCAAGTCGGACACCTCGCTCGCGCACTCCAGATTGACGGCGCAATCGATCGAATCTACAGTTGGCTCCCGCTGTATCACGACATGGGATTGATCGCCTGTTTCATTCTGCCCATGGTTTGCCACGTGCCGCTGGTGATGCAGTCTCCACTGGACTGGGTGATGCACCCCGACACCATGCTGCAGGTAATCAGCGATTACCGTTGCACGCTCGCGTGGCTGCCGAACTTCGCTTTTCAGTTTGTCCCCCGGCGAACTCCGCGGGAGCGATGGCCGCAATTCGATCTGTCGTCAATGCGAGCGTTGATTAACTGTTCTGAACCGGTGCGGGCCAGCAGCATGGAGGAATTTCTCCAGGCCTTCGCTGCCATCGGATTGAAGAGGAATGCTCTGCAATCGTCGTATGCCATGGCCGAAAACGTCTTTGCGGTGACCCAGTCCGACATCAACGACCCTGGCGGTCCGAAATGCATTTGGGCCGATAGTATGCGGTTTCGCAGCGAACACCGAGTTGCCACGGTTCCACAAGGAACGCCGGGCGCTATGTCATTCGCATCTTCCGGCCGGTTGCTGCCCAATCACGTGGTCCGGATTGTGTCCGACAACGGCGAGATACTGCCCGAGTGTGCTGTCGGCGAGATTCACGTAAAAAGCGACTGCCTGTTTGAGGGCTATTACAATCGGCCGGACCTGACCGCCAGCGTCCTGACTGCTGGTTGGTACCACACGGGCGATCTTGGTTTCCAAATGGCGGGCGAACTCTACGTGGTTGGACGAAAAAAAGACCTGCTGATCGTTGGGGGCGAAAACCTCTATCCGCAGGACATTGAGGAAATTGTCGCCGGTCATCCCGCCATCCACGATGGCCGCGTCGTTGCTCTGGGCATGTACAACCCCAATCTCGGGACGGAAGACATCGTGGTCGTTGGGGAAGTGGAGCGCGAAGAAACGTTGGTGGACGCTGCTGAGATTGAGCGAGAATTGCGCAGCCGTGTGGTCGCGGCCATGGGTGTGGCCGTCCGCACGATCATCTTGAAACCGCCGAAATGGATAATTAAGAGCACTGCGGGAAAACCCTCACGGTCTGGTACTCGCGAAAAGTTGGTACATGAGCATCCTGAGTTCGATGTTTAGCGGTGAGAGAGACGATTCGCATGACCCCGGAAGCGCAACAAATGAAGCAGCTCATAGCTGAACTGATTCGCCGGCCCAACCTTGTTATCGACGAGAATACGGCGCTTGTGTCGTCTGGATTGATTGACTCGATGGCACTGGTCGATTTGCTGGTGAAACTCGAAGACATCACTCACATGCGCATCCCTCCCGGCAAGGTACAGCCGAAGGACATGGACACGATTGCGTTGATGTTCGCCACGGCGCAGCGCGTGGGCAAGCCTCGTAAATGAGCCGGTCACTTCGACGCCAGGGACTTCTCCTGGCTCAACAGCTCCAGCACGCCCTGCCTGGCAACCTCGCTCTCACCGCCTAATACCGGGGGCTCGATGTCTTCATAGAACCGCCACGCGCAGTGTGCGGGCAGGGAATTGCCTTGCAAGTGGGCCTCGCCTGCGGTCTCGCAAAGCAGCGCGAACGCCAGGCTCTGGCTCAGGCGATGCAGCAGCTTGCGTGCGTACTGTTGTGAACTGCGTTCGCTATCCAGGGTGACTTTCACGGCTTCCGAATCGCCTGCCAGCCGCTGCGTGAGAGGTTCATGCAACCGGCCCAGTGCGCCGGGAAGCCGATCCAGCACGCCCTGCACGCGGTCGTGATAGCGCTCCCATCCCTGGTAACGGGGAGAAAGCATACGCAGCAGTTCCAGCGCCTGGATGTTGGCCGGGCCCTCCCACACGGTCAGCACCTGCGCATCACGCAGCAACCGCGCTACCGGATAGTCGCTGGTGTAGCCGTTGCCGCCGATCAGCTCCAGTGCCGACCGCGATGCAGCAATGGCATACTCCGCCGTAAGATACTTCGCCAGTGCGGTCGCCAGTCGCAACCATGTGCGATGCTCGGCCGTTTGCTGCACCTCGTCAAACGCAATGGCGGCCTCGAACGCCAGCAGCGCTCCAGCTTCAAATTGCACGCGCATCCGCAGCAGGTCGTCTTGCACCATCGGATAGTCCGTCAGCACGTGACCGAATGCGTGCCGCGTTCTTGCCCACGCCAGCGCCTCTTGCAGCGAACGCCTCTGAATGCCGACCGAGCCTACAGCGTTGTGCACGCGGCTGTACTCCAGCGCCTCCATCATCAATTTGAATCCCTCGGGAGGCGGCGCGATTTCAACCGCCTCGGCACCCAGCAATTCGATTTCCCCTGTGGGCAGCCCCTTCGTCCCCAGCTTGTCCTTCAGCTTGCGAATCCGGAAGTGATTTGGGCGACCGTCATCCAGGTGGCTTGGCACGAGGTAGAGTCCTAAGCCCGCCGAACCTTGCGGTGCTCCTTCCGGCCGCGCCGTGGCCACAGCCAGACCGCTATTGGCGTTGCTGGCAAACCATTTCAGACCCTGCAGAGCAAAACGGTCTCCATCGCGTATCGCGACAGTCGTTGTCGCGCCAACGTCACTCCCACCGTGCTGCTCGGTCGCCCACGTGCCACCGGTCTTGACATGGCCGTCCATACGAATCACGTCGTAGAGGTAGCGCTGGCTCACGCTTTCCGGCGCGTGCGAATCCAGTACGTACGCCACCGCTCCCGTCAGCGTGACGGGGCAGTGCAGGCTGATGTCCGCCTGTGCCAGCAGGTACCCCATGGTGAACGTCAGCAGGTGCGGTGCATTTTCAATGTAGGGCAGGCCAATGATGCCGCGGCGATAGAGTTCCTGGTGCTGTTCCTCGTACCAGCGATTGGCCACAATTCGATTGACCACTTCGCCGTTGCGATCGTAGGTCTCGACTGCGGGTGGTGCGTAGCGGTCGGTGTAGTTAGCCTGCGCGTCAACTTCGGTAAGCGCCCAGTCGCGGAATTCGTTCAGTTGCGCGCGATATTCTGCCATGCGGGGGACGCGCGAGATGAGCCACGGTTCCAGGTAGGGATCAAAACTGCGAGGTCCGTTCATAAATGCCTCGAGTATCGGCCATGTGCCAACCACCCAAGAGCTTAAACCTTGCGACGGAGAGTGGCTATACGTGCCCGCACCCCCCATCCCACGACTTGATCGAATAGAACCGTTCGTCCGTTCCAATTACCATGTCTCTAACTGCAGAGGAGCATCACTTTGACCGAGCCAGACGCCATCGCCGCTCTCGACCGCCAATTCGGCATCCCCGGACTCGCCGCCGTGTCTGCCGGTCACGGCGGACTGCCCAGAGTGCTGATCTCCTCGCCTCATGCTGCGGGAGAAATGTACCTCCACGGCGGCCACGTCACCTCGTGGACGCCCACAGGCGCCCGCGACACGCTCTACTGTAGCCCCAACGCCGTCTGGCACGATGGCCTCGCCATTCGCGGCGGCGTGCCGATCTGCTTTCCGTGGTTTGGCAACAACGCCGCTATCCCCGCCGCCCCTGCCCACGGGTTCGTTCGCACGAAGGCCTGGAGCCTGCAGTCCGTCGAGCACTACGGCAATGATGTGGTCGTGAGCATGTTTTCCGACAGCACCGACGACACCCGCAAATGGTGGCGGTTCGATTTCCATCTCGTCTGCCGCGCCACCTTCGGCGAGCAATTGAAGTTGGAACTCATCGTCACCAACACTGACTCGGCGCCTTTCTCGTTTGAAGAGGCACTGCACGCCTACTTCGCCCTCGGCGACGTGCAGGCTGCAGCCGTCCGCGGCCTCGACGGTACCCGCTACATCGACAAGGTCGATCACTTCACCGAAAAGACCCAGTCCGGCGACATTCGCATCTCCTCCGAAACGGATCGCATTTACCTCAATACCCAACACGACCTCGACCTGATCGATCCTGTCCTCAGCCGCCCGATAACGATTTGCAAGCAAAATTCCGCTACCACAGTCGTCTGGAACCCGTGGGCCGACAAGTCCGCCGCCATGAGCGACCTCGGTCCCGGACAGTGGAAGAAATTCCTCTGCGTTGAAACCGCCAATATTGGCGCATCCGACGTGCATCTTGGTCCCGGCGAAAGCCACACCATGGCCGCTCGTGTAATCTGCGAGTAACGCCATGAAAACCTACCGTAAAGAACTCTGGTTTGAGGTTCCAGCCCGCTTTGGTTTGGTGAATATCACTCCCCAGGTCGAAACCTGCCTGCAAGACAGCGGCATCCGCGAAGGCCTGGTGCTGGTCAATGCCATGCACATCACGGCCTCGGTGTTTATCAACGACGACGAGTCCGGATTACACCAGGACTATCACGTATGGCTCGAGAAGCTCGCGCCACACGAACCCGTCTCGTCCTATCGCCACAACCGTACCGGCGAAGACAACGCCGACGCCCACATGAAGCGCCAGGTCATGGGCAGGGAAGTCGTCGTCGCCGTCACCGCCGGCAAACTCGACTTCGGCCCGTGGGAACAGATCTTCTACGGCGAGTTCGACGGCCGGCGCAAGAAGCGCGTGCTGGTGAAAATCATCGGCGAATGACGGATCCACGGCCCGTGCCAAGAGACGAACCATGATCATCCTCGTGATGGGCGTCAGCGGAGTCGGCAAGACCACCGTCGGCCAGGCGCTCGCGCAGCAACTCGGCTGGTCTTTTGCCGATGCCGACGACTTCCATCCCGCCGCCAACGTCGCCAAGATGCGCGCGGGTATTCCGCTCACCGACGCTGACCGCGCCCCCTGGCTGCAATCCTTGCGCGCCACAATCGCATTTTGGCTTGCTGCTGGCCAGTCGGCGGTTCTCGCCTGTTCCGCGCTCAAGCAGGCTTATCGTGAGCAACTTATCGTCGGCCCTGAGGTCAAACTCGTTTTCCTGCATGCGGATCTCGATCTGATCGCCGAGCGCATGGCGGCCCGTCACGGCCACTACATGAATCCCGCCTTGCTCCGGAGCCAGTTCGAAGCCCTCGAGGCCCCGCGCGACGCGCTATCGCTCGACGCCGCCCGGCCTGTGCCGGAACTCGTCGCGGTCATCCGCGCCTCACTCGAAAAATAACCCCTGGTTACTACACACCGATCGTCCGCCCGGCCGCGTCAAGCCGGTATCCTCCGCACCGCCTTGCCACCGGTGCGCTGCGTGCTACGCTAGGATGATTCGGCGGAGAAGAGTACGTCGAAGCTGACGAATTCCTCCCGCTCAGCCGCCTTTTACGGGGCGTTAATAGAATGGGCATATCGTAATCGCGGCGTCCCAATACGCGGCTTCGTCGAATGCAGAGTCCGCGCCCGAGTTACGACCGAAAGGATGCACCGCATGAGTACCGCCATCACGCCGCTTGCCCGGCGTCCGGCCTGGAAGGCTCTCCAGTCGAACTATCAGGCGATTCGTAACCAGCATCTCCGCCAGTTCTTCGCCGACGACCCCGAACGCGGCGAGCGCCTCACCCTCGACGCCGTCGGGCTGTTTCTCGATTACTCGAAGAACCGCATCACCGGTGAGACTCTCCGCCTCTTGGTGCAACTGGCGCGGGAGTCCGGCCTCGAAGAACATCGCGACGCCATGTTCCGCGGCGACAAAATCAACATCACCGAAAAGCGGGCCGTACTCCACGTTGCGCTGCGTACCCCCAGGGGCACGGTCATCAAGGTGGACGGTGAAGACGTCGTGCCCGGCGTTCATGACGTCCTCGACAAGATGACCGCTTTCGCCAACCGTGTGCGCAGCGGCGAATGGAAGGGCCACACCGGCAAGCCCATTCGCAACGTCGTCAACATTGGAATTGGCGGCTCTGACCTCGGCCCGGTTATGGCGTACGAAGCGCTCAAGCATTACAGCCGGCGCGATCTGACCTTTCGCTTCGTTTCCAACGTTGACGGCACCGACTTCGCCGAAGCCGTTATCGATCTCCATCCGGAAGAGACGCTGTTCATCATCTCCTCCAAGACCTTCACCACGCTGGAAACCATGACGAACGCGCACACCGCGCGCGACTGGGCACTGAAGGGACTGGGCGACGAGAAAGCCGTTGCCAAACATTTCGTGGCCGTCTCCACCAACGACGTCGAAGTCACCAAGTTCGGCATCGACACCGCCAACATGTTCGGCTTCTGGGACTGGGTCGGCGGCCGCTACTCCATGGACTCCGCCATTGGCCTCTCCACCATGCTGGCCATCGGCCCGGACAACTTCCGCGCCATGCTCGACGGCTTCCACCAGATGGACGAGCACTTCCGCACTGCGCCGCTGGAGCAGAACATGCCTGTGCTGATGGGGCTCCTCGTCGTCTGGTACACCGACTTCTTCGGCGCGCAAACCGTTGCCGTGTTGCCCTACGAGCAATACCTGAAGCGCTTTCCCGCCTACCTTCAGCAGCTGACCATGGAGAGCAACGGCAAGCATGTCCAACTCGACGGCGTCCGTGTGGAAGCCGACACCAGCCCTATCTACTGGGGCGAGCCCGGCACCAATGGACAGCATTCCTTCTACCAGTTGATCCACCAGGGAACTCGCCTCATCCCGTGCGACTTCATTGCCTTTGGCAAGCCTCTGAACGCTCTAGGTCGTCACCACGACCTGCTGATTTCCAACGTGTGCGCTCAGGCCGAGGCGCTGGCTTTCGGCAAAACTCCCGAGCAGGTGAAGGCCGAGGGCACGCCGGACTGGCTGGTGCCCCATCGCGTCTTTGACGGTAACCGTCCCTCGAACATCATCTTTGCCGAGCAATTGACGCCGCAGACACTGGGCCGACTCGTGGCTCTCTACGAGCACAGCGTCTTCACCCAGGGCGTCATCTGGAGCATCAACTCGTTTGATCAGTGGGGCGTGGAACTCGGCAAAGTTCTGGCGCAGCGTATCATCCCCGAACTCGAGAGTGAACAGGAGCCGCCGTTGCAGCATGACAGCTCCACCAACAACGTCATTCGGTACTACCGCAAGCTGAAGAACAGCTGATAACTTCGCGTCGCCGGCTCGACATTTGGCTGTTGCTGGCCAACGAAATCTTAAGGAGAGAACAATGCAACTCGGAATGGTTGGTCTGGGAAGAATGGGCGCCAACATGGTGCGCCGCTTGATTCGCGGCGGACACGACTGCGTAGTCTTCGACGTCTTCCCCAAGTCAGTAGAAGGACTGGCGGCGGAAAAGGCCACGCCCTCGTCCTCCCTCGAAGACCTCGTCAAGAAAATGGCCAAACCGCGCGCCGTGTGGCTCATGGTTCCGGCCGCAGTCGTGGACCAGACCATCGCCAGCATCCTTCCCAGCCTCGAAGCCGGAGACATCCTCATCGACGGCGGCAACTCGTATTACATCGACGACATTCGCCGCGCCAGGGAACTCGCGCCCAAGGGCATTCACTACGTGGATGTTGGCACCAGCGGCGGCGTCTGGGGCCTGGAGCGCGGCTACTGCATGATGATTGGCGGCGAAGAGGCGGTAGTAAAGCACCTCGACCCCATCTTCAGCACCCTCGCGCCCGGCATGGGCGACGTCCCCCGCACCCCGGGACGCGAAAAAATCGGCGGCACCGCCGAGCAGGGCTATCTGCACTGCGGTCCCAACGGCGCCGGCCACTTCGTCAAGATGGTTCACAATGGCATCGAATACGGCATCATGGCCGCTTACGCCGAGGGCCTTAACGTTCTGAAGAACGCCGATGTCGGCATGCAGCAGCACGAGGTTGACGCCGAAACCACGCCCCTGCGCGATCCCGAGCACTACCAGTACGAACTCAACCTGCGCGACGTTACCGAAGTCTGGCGCCGCGGCAGTGTCATCTCCTCCTGGCTGCTCGACCTCACCGCTTCGGCGATGGTTGACGATCCGTCCCTGAGCAAGTTCGCCGGCCGCGTCTCCGACTCCGGCGAAGGCCGCTGGACCATCAAGGCCGCCATCGATGAGGGCGTGCCCGTGCCGGTGCTGGCATCGTCCTTGTTCGAACGCTTCAGCTCCCGTGGCAATGCCGACTTTCAGGACAAGGTACTGTCGGCCATGCGCTTCGGCTTCGGCGGCCATTTGGAAAAGAAGTCATAGCAGAGACACGAGGGCGCGATGCCTATGCAGATCGAAATACTTCCTGACGCGGCAGCGGTTGCCTCACGCGCCGCCGCCATCATTGCGGAACACGCCCGTGCTGCCGTCCTGGCGCGTGGCCGATTTCTGATCGCCGTCAGCGGCGGCCACACTCCCTGGGTCATGCTGCGCGAGTTGGCGAAAGAAGACGTCCCCTGGCATGGCGTTCACGTTTTCCAGGTGGATGAGCGCATTGCGCCCGCCGGCGATCCCGACCGCAACCTCACTCACCTGCGCGAAACGCTACTGCAGAACGCGCCCATCGGACCGTCGCACATTCACGCCATGCCGGTGGAAGACCCCGACTCACTGGCTGCCGCGACCGATTACGCGCACACCCTCGAGGAACTCGCCGGCTCGCCTCCGGTGCTCGATCTGGTGCATCTCGGTCTCGGCCCCGACGGTCACACTGCGTCGCTAGTCCCCAACGACCCAGTGCTGCAAGTCATGGACCGCGATGTCGCGGTTACCGGCGCTTACATGGGCCGTCAGCGCATGACCCTCACCTATCCGGTCATCAACCGTGCCCGTCAGATACTGTGGGTGGTCACCGGCTCTGAGAAGGTCAACCCGCTATCTCAATTGCAGAAAGGTGACACGTCCATTCCCGGCGGACGAATCAGTCGCGATCGAGCCCTCATCCTCGCCGACCAAGCCGCCGCCGGTGCAGGGGACCCAACCTCGACTGCTTGAGGTCATTGCAGATTCAGAGAAGAAATTACGTGAGAAGAATTCCCTGCTCCGAGCCCCATAGCAGCACAGGAGAGGTGGCTAAGATGGCCTGGCGAAAACCAATCTTAGCCACTTCGCCATTGCAAGGCTACGACTTGCGGAGCTTGGCGATGGCCGCCCTCAGTTCAGCAAACAGATCGCGTTCCTGGTAGGGAGGATGCGCTGGCTCTCTAACGCCGGGGCCGACTCCGCGAATGGCGAGCAGATCGCGCTCCTCGTAGGGGGGATGCGCAGGCTCCCTGATGCCGGGACCGACTCCGCGAATGGCGAGCAGTTCGCGCTCCTCGAACGGAGGATGCGCCGGCTCCCTGACGCCGGGACCAACGCGCCGAATTGCCAGCCGATCCGCTGCGATCCGCTCGGATAGACGCAATTCGGGATAGACTTCGTCAATCGCGGAAATAACGATCGCGTCCTCGATGGCTATCGCAACGCCCGGATCGAACCAGTGCGCCGGCTCGCGAACTTCGGGTCTCACCGCTGCGGTCCGCACTGGCTGAGCCAGGAAGGCGCTGAGCAGTCCCTGCAGCACGTGTGCGGGTTCCATCCAATCGCGGCTTAGCTTGAGACGCAGCGCGTCATACCAGATGAGATAAAAGCGGAACGTGCCGGCGGGAACGCCGCTGAATTTTCGGTCCTTAAGGCGCGCGACAAACGGTCCGAGCTCCCTCTCGAACAAGGTCCCGCGCAGCGACGCGCCATCGAGTTCGGCGCCCTTGACGGCCGCATCCTCACCGATTTCTATGCGCACGGGCAAAGTAGTGGTGACCACGAAGCCGATTTGCGAGGCGACGCGATCAAATGCAGCATCGATCTCTTTCTGCTGCTCCCGCATCTGCCGGTAAATTTGAATTAGTTCGTCATAGAGCCGGACCACGCCGGGATGAGCTGGTTCTGTATGGTCTCGCAGGTTTTGGAAGATACTTTCGTTCATATTTCACCTCAGTAGCAGCTACTAGCCTGAATGAGTGCGCACCGGGGGAATCGGTCTGCGGGCTAGTGAACGCAGACGGAATTTTCCTCGGCGTTGCGGTTCTGTTCTGCCAGTCGATTTCGAAATACCTCGTAAGGTACCGGCGCCCGGGAGACGCCGAACAGGTCCACGGATTCCCAGCCCGACCCCGGGCGAATGAACTCCAATCCCGGAATCGTTGGTAGAGTCGGCAGAGTCACTTCAAGTTGCCGGCCGGCCCCGTCGACAAGTGCGGGAGCCGGGCCGCTCAGACCGGCCTGCTTGCGAGCATAAGTGGCATCCAGCCAGTTCAGAATGCGCTCCCCGCGCTGCAGCAGACCCGCACTGTGATGGTCCACCTTCTCACGTTGACTGCGCGCAAAAGCGGCAATCGCCGCGTGGTCGAGCGGATCGCACCCAACCACATAATCGTAAATCTCCGCCATTCTCTCGTAGGTATCGAGATTGGTCTGTTTGATGAAGTTGCGTACCGCCGCCCGCATCGCCTGGCTCAGCATCTCGGGGTGGAAGCGGCGCAGCAGTTGGAAGTAGAAATCCACTTGCATGTTGAAGTAGTGCAGACCGAAGTCACTGAAGTTGCGGTCAAAGAATGCGTAATTGGCGATTTGGTGGAACGCCTCTGAGCGCGGATCTTTAAGACGATAGTCGTAACCAAAGGCATCTCCCAGCAGGCGTCCCTCCCGCAGGAGTTTGCATTCCAGACCAGTGCCGGGGTAAGCCTCGGCGCGGCAGAAGTTGAAGGGATTTTCGTTGTGACGCTCCATGAACCGCAGATTTACGAGTATCTCGTCCATGACCGTGTCAGGTTCAAACATGAGCAAGTTGTAAGCGATGTGGACGTCGAAGCTGTTGAGTACGTCCAAGGCGTTCAGGATCTGCTCGATCGTGTTCTTCCGGTTCAGGTTTCGTAAGCCGTTCTCCGACGCATTTTCGACGCCCAGGAACACGCGGAATAGCCCCAGATCGTCGAGAATGCGAATCGATTCGCGGTTGATGCTGTCAGGGCGTGCCTTTACCGCAATGGCGATCTGGCCTACGCCCTCGCTACGCAATCCCGTGCGCACGGCCTCGAAACGCTCCACCGCCTTGGCGGGATTGGGCAGAAAAAAATTGTCGTCTTGGAAGTTGAAGATGCGAATGCCGTGGCGGTGGTACAACTCGCTCATCTCGGCGACGATGCTGGCAACGCTGCGATAGCGAAACTTCTTTCCGCCGCCACGCTCGTACCACGCATTGATGCTGCAAAACGCGCACTCGCGCCAGCAACCCCGGCTGGTCAGAATACTGGCGATCGGCTTATCGAAATAGCGATGGAAAACGGTGCGTTTGGGCCAGGGCAAATCGTCCAGATTATCCCCATTTTCGGAGTTTGGATTGGTTACGGCCCTGCTGTCAGCGGCCCGATAGCAGAGGCCGGGTACCTGATCGAGAGAATCAAGATGCGAGGCGAGCGCGCACATGATCCCCTCGCCCTCGCCGAGGGCAACAGAGTTAAAGGCCGGAAACTCAGCCACCAGCCGTTCACAGTTGAATGACGCGAAGGGACCTCCGGCGATGATGTGACCGTCGTAGCCGGCTTTGCGCAGGCGTTCCGCAAACCGGCAGAATTCGCGCCCCCGTGAGGTGAAGATCATGGACAATCCGGCAATCTGCGGCGCGAAGCTCAAAGTCTGGCCTATTGCCGCTTCGGTGTCCTGCTCTGAGTTGAAGGGGACAATCGCTACCGTGTGGCCTTGGCTCTCCAGGGAAGACGCGATATAGCGCAAGCCAAGGTTTTCTTCCAGCTCGGCCCCGATGAGTGCGACTTTCATACAGCACCTCTGCGAGTAAATCGTCGGCCAGAAATTCAACCGTCAGGGCGCAATTCGGGAGTGCTGGGTTTATATTCGAGCTGCGGTACATAAGACTAGGACGTGCGTCACAGCCTCATGTTCGTGTCTAAGAAAAGGCCGGTCGAAGTCGAAGTTCGCCCGCAACCGGTTTGGGGGAGATTACTCCCAGGAAGTCGGCTTTTGTTTATGGGATACGTGAGATCCGCGACAAGGTCGTTTCTCGTTCCTAATCCGGAATTGTGGGGGCAACCGTCAGAATTGCGCTGGAAATGTTGCGCTATGAAATGCGGTAAACGCACGTAAACACTGGGGAAAAGATGGTAGGCACGAGGAGACTCGAACTCCTGACCTCTACCGTGTCAAGGTACAAACTTGGACATTTCTGGACATCGTTAGACCCTCTCGGACGATCTCCTGAATTACTCCCAACTCTATCGAAATAAATAGCTTATAGTCCAGCGGATTCACCTCTACACTCTTGGAAACGGTTGGACGAAAACGTCCGTTTTCGCCGCGGTTAGGAGTAAATCAGGAGTAAGCAGCTTGGCTTCCGGATCGCGTCACGCCAAACTCGACAGCCGAACGGCTCGTGCAAAACTCGCTCCGCGTCACGCGCCGTACTGGACCTTAATCTCGGCTGGTTGCTCCCTCGGCTATCGTCGAGGTCCAGCGAGCGAGGGCGGCGCGTGAGATCGCAAAGTATTCTCCCGCGAACAGCCGACGGATTCAACACAACCTAGAACGGTCGAGGGCAGTGCTTCGCGACGGGGCTACTCGATTTGCACGAGTTGCCCAGAGTCCACCGGAGCTTGCGGCGCCTGCAGAGTTTGCGGGGCCCGCCAGAAATCCATGTACGACACCTGGTGTACGCAGGAGACCGTGCAGTGGGGCGCGCAACTCTTCTCGGTGAGAAACTCGCGGCGAATGTCCTGCACCGAGTACCGCTCCAGCGGAATCCCCGGGAATCCGCGCTGTTGCGAGCAGTAGTGCACCAGGCCGTCCTCGCATATATAGAGGTAGCGCGCTCCGGCGCGGCATCGCCAGTTGTTCGGTTTCCCGTAAGCGATGTTGTCCTGAAACTGGTTAAAGCGCGAGTAATTTTTCTTCTCCAGCTTTTTCATCTTCAGGAAAACTTCGCGCTCCTCATCACTCAGGGGCTGAAGCTGGCCCTCGCCGTCATGAATGATGCCGATAGTGGAGGTGAAACCCAACTGTACGGCACGGCGCCCGATGACCAGCGCATCGTGCGGATTACGCGTGCCCCCGCCGACCACGGAGTTGATGTTCACGTGGAAGTCGGCATGTTCGGCCAGCAACTGCAGTTTCTTGTCGAGCACCTTCAGCGATTTCTTGGAGACGTCGTCAGGCATGACGTTGTCGATGCTTATCTGCAGATGATCCAGCCCGGCGCGATTCAGGCGCCGGATGCGGTCCGCGGTCAGCAAGTAGCCATTCGTGATCATGCCCACGATGATCGGATGCGTCCGCATGTGGGCGATGATCTCGTCGAGCTCGGGGTGCAGCAACGGCTCGCCGCCGCTGAGGGTGACGATGTTCGTTCCCAGTCGCGCCAGGTAGTCAATGCGCGCCTTCATGGTATCGAGCGCGATGGGCTTGGAGAAGTCGTCGAACTCGTTGCAGTACTTACACGCCAGGTTGCACCGGCGAATGGGGATGATATGCGCCATGACGGGGTGGTCGGTAGAGACCACTCCTTTGGCAATCATCATCAGTTCGCGCACGCGGCGCTTCGCGGCAATGGTGCGTCCGCGGACGCCCGGGTGAAGTTTCGACATATTGAGCCGTATTGCGGGCGTGAGCCGAAGGCAGGAGCCCGCAGGCGAAATCCCGAGTCCGCTCTGCGGACGAGGGACCTCTTGCCTATCTTCCGTAATTACAACACAGTAGATGCGCCACAAGGGAAGCAGGTCGCTTTGGCCGGGGAATATTGGCACCCGAGTGGCGCCACAGGAGCACTCGGCGGAGCGGCAGTCCGGCGACGCCCACCCCGAGTCCGGGAAGCGCTGCTGGTTGTACGATGGGCCGCGAATCCTCAGCTATAATAAAGAATTCCAACCTCTAACTCTGGAGTCCCGTGCAAGCATGATTCGATTTCTGCAAACCCCCGGCCCGGCGAAGAAAATTATCCTGGGCGGACTTCTCCTGATCGTCTGCGTGATGATGATTATCACGCTGGTTCCCGGCGGCATGTTCGGCGATTATTTTGGCCGTGATATCAGCACCGCCGGTGTAGTGGCCAAAGTAGGGACCGAGGACATCAGCCTGCAGGAAGTGGCGCAACGCGCCCGCATGATCGGCAGGCAACAATTCCGCGGCAACGTGCCGCCCAGTTTGATGCCGTTCTTGATGCAGCGTGCAGCCGACAACATGATCACCCAGGGCGCTCTGGCCTACGAAGCAGATCGCATGGGTCTGGCCGTCAGCGACAGCGAATTGGTCAACTACCTGCACCAGGGGCAGTTCGGCGAGATCTTTTTCCCCGGCGGGAAGTTCATCGGCCAGCAGCAGTACGAGAGCTTCGTCCAGAACCAGTGGGGACTGAGCGTTGCCCAGTTTGAGAAGGAACTCAAAGACCAGCTCGCACAGCAAAAGCTCCTCTCGGCGGTGAGCGCCGCGGCCACCGTCAGCGATAAGGAAATCCAGGAACAGGTCAAGAAAGACGGCACCAAGGTCAA
>Ga0207862_1000026_pt1 | contig 32277 bp, 29 predicted proteins | sample LuqExpMetageno81_FD_187838 | JGI IMG/M metagenome (GOLD analysis project Ga0207862, IMG submission 187838) | Tropical forest soil microbial communities from Luquillo Experimental Forest, Puerto Rico - Sample 81 (SPAdes) | ecosystem: Environmental > Terrestrial > Soil > Tropical forest ... | reverse complement strand
GACGACCACGCGCGCGGCGTTGCCGAGATTGACCTTCCAGGCGGTCAGAATGCCCGGCACGATCGTCGGCACGATCAGATACCGGAACAGCTTCAGCCGGCTTGGCCGGAACGACATCGTCATCTCGAACAGGTCCTTCGACATCGAGCGGAAGGCGTCGAGGATCTGGAAAGTGAACGCGGGCAGCGTCGTCATCAGCATGATGAAGAAGACGCGGAACTCGATGCCCTGAAACCAGATGATGGCGAACACGACCCAGGACAGCGCGGGAATGCCCTGGAAGAACGTCAGCACCGGCGCGACGAAATTCTCCGCCGTGCGCGACTGTCCAATGATCATCGCGATCACGCCGCCAACGATGAACGCGCCGAACAGCCCGGCGAAAATGCGCCAGGAGGTCAGCAGCACGTCCCACAATAACGAGCCGGTGACCAGGATCTCGATCGTGCGCGAAATGATCGCGGGGACCGGCGGAAACAGAAACGGGGGAAATATGTGCGACAATAGCTGCCAGACCGCCGCCAGCGCGAGCATGCTGAGGGTGGCCTGGATAAAGCGCAATGTGCGCGTGTTCTTCATTGCAGCGGCTTGTCGTAGACGGTGTCGTTCGACGGCATCTTCTGCATGAAGCCGACATCAACGCCCGCCTTGTAGACTGCGTCGATCTCCTTCGTCAGCTCGCCGGCGGGTTTTACGTTCATGCCGAGGCGCTCATTCGCCTTGATGAGCGTGACGAGGGCCTGCTGATCTTCCGCCGCGCCCTTCGGATTGATGATCTTCGCAGCGTCTTCGGGATTCTTCACGATGTAATCAGCCGCCGCCTTGTAGGTCGCATAGAGCTTCTTCACCGCATCCGGATTCTGTTCGATCCAGTCGGTGTGCGCGGCGAGGCCGAGATAGGGGATCGCGCTGCCGCCGGCGAAAGCCTTCCACGTCTTGTCGAGTTGCAGATCGAGCGCACGGATGTCGGGCTTTTTCGCCTTCAGGATCGTATAGGCCGGCTCCCAAAGCTGCACCGCATCGGCGCGGTCGGCGATGGCGTAGCTGACGAGGCCTGGCGTCGCGGTGTTGACGACCTTGAACTTGGAGACGTCGGCGCCGAGCTTCTTGGCGAAGAACTCGAACATTTGATAGTTCGTCGTCGCGCGCGCGCCGGCGAGTTCCTTGCCCTCAAGATCCTTCACCGTCTTGATCTCAGGACGCGAGGTGACGACCCCGCCCCAGTAGTCGAACAGGTTGAACAGGTATGTGACCTTGACGCCGCGCAGGTCGGCGAGACCGATGGTCAGCACGGCCGCGCTACCGCCGAGCTTGTACTCGCCGGAGTTGAATTGGATCGTGTAGGCGTCCGGCGGCCGCGCGTCGAAGGTGATGTCGAGCCCGTTCGCCTCGTCGAGCTTCTTCGCCTTGATTACCGGAGGCATGAACGCGCCGAGCGAGGGGAAGTCGAAGATCACAATCTTCAATTTGGTCGGGCCTTGCGCCGCGGCCGGCAGAGGCGCAGCACATGCGAGCGCGGCGAAAGCGGCGCCGCATGCAATCGCGCGGACCGTTCTGGAAATTTTCGTCATTTTGTGTGCCCTCCCTATGCGCGCCATTATTAGCTTAATTTGCGGCCGGCGGCGCTGTGGCAAATTCGCGCCGAAGCGCGGTGAAAAACTGCTTGATCAGGTGCTTGGCCACACCTTTGAGGATGCGCTGGCCGACGCCAGCAACCAGGCCGCCAATCTCGCCCTCGCCCGCATAGGTCATCGCAGTGCCGCCCTCGGCCGCCGCAAGCGAAAACGTCGCTTCGCCATTGCCGTGGCCGAGCGTGCCCGAGCCCGACACGACGATTTTACAGTGCACGGGCGGTTGCTTGTCGGAAAGCGCGATTGCGCCTTCGAAGCTGCCGCCGACCGAAGCGACCTTTAGATTGAGGATGAGTTTGAACTTGTCCGCGCCCTCCGGGATCATCTCCTTGCAGCCCGGAATGCATTTCTGCAGCACGGTGGGATCGTTGAGCGCGCGCCACAGCGCATCAACCGAGGCTTCGAATGTCTCCTCGCCGGCGATGTCAAGCTTCATCTCATCCGATCCGGAACAGTTTTTGCGCCAGTCCGCCATTAATCGCGCGCGCCTGCGCGACCGTGAGGCCTGCATCGGCCACGATCTTCAGCGGTTGCAGGTCACCGATGGGGAAGGGCGAGTCGGAGCCCATCATGATCCGGTCGGCGCCGATCATCTCAATCACGAAGCGCAGCACGCGCGCGTCGTGCAGGATCGTGTCGGTGTAGATCAGCGACAGCCCCTCGACCGGATCGCCGATGCCCGGGGTAATCGCCGCGTTGCGCTTGAGCCGTCCGAGCACGAAGGGAAGCGCAGCCGCACCCATAGGCGCGAAGAATTTCGCGCCCTTGTATTTCTTCGGGTGATTGCTGCACAGAAGCCGCGCCACCGCGATGGCCGCATCGGTGATGCGGCCGAGCCCATTGGCGAGCCCGTAGTCGTTCACGCGCACGTCGCCGGCATCGAAGCTCGGATGGATGTGGATCACCGCGCCGGTCTCGTCGGCCGCGGCCCAGAACGGATCGAGGTCGGCATTATCAAGCGTGCTGCCCGCGCCGCGCGGCAGCGTGCCGATCATCGCGCCGGAAAAGCCCGCCTTCACCGCGTTCTTCAGCACTGCGGCGGCACGCTTGCCGTCGCCGAGCGGTACGGTCGCGAGCGGCACGAAGGCCGGGTTCGCTTTCGCCGCCGCGAGCAGCGCATCGTTGATCATGTGCGCCCAGGCTTCGCCTTCCTCGCCTTGGATCTCGTATCCGAACATGTCGACCCAGCCGCCGACGACTTGGCGGTCAATGTCGCGCTCCTTCAGCCAGGCGAGGCGGGCGGGGATATCGGTCAGCGGCTTCGACACCGGACGCGTCGGCTTGGCGCCGGCGAAGGCGAAGGCGAGGCTGCCGCCATCCTCGATCTGCCGCACGGATGGAAAGCGCGCCTTGTCCTTGCGGATCGTGTCGAGCAGGTCTGGCGGCACCAGATGCGCGTGGCAATCGACGATCATTATGCAGTCTCTTGTTGTTCGCGCGCCGCAGCAATGGCGTCGGCGAGCTTCGACATCTTAAGCGGCAGCGTGTTGATCGAAATGCCGAGCGGGCACAGCGCGTCGTTGACGGCGTTGGCGACCGCGGCCGGCGCGCCGAGATAGCCGGATTCGCCCGAGCCCTTCTGCCCAAGCACTGTCAGCGGTGACGGCGTCTCGTGATGCACGATCTCGACGGGCGGCACTTCGTGCGCGGACGGTAGCAGATAATCCATGAAGGTCTGCGCCACCATCTGGCCTTCGCTGTCATAGGCGAACTCTTCCAGGAGCGCCGCGCCGATACCGTGCGCGACGCCGCCCATGGTCATGCCGCGCACGATCTTCGGATTGATGACGACGCCGCAGTCGTGGCCGATGGTGTAGCGCCTGATGTCGGGCCGGCCGAGATCAGGATCGATGCTCATCAGGATGAGATGGAATTCGAACGAATGGCACGGATACATCTGCACGCGTCCGTCCGGCGTCGGCAGCGCGCCGCCATTCGGCACCTGCATGATGTGGCTGACCGACAGGCCGGGCTCGAATCCATCCGGCAGGCGATGGAAATTGCGGTGCGCGATGGTGACGATCTCGGCCCACGGGCACCGCCTGTCGGGATTGTCGCGGTCGTAGACGCTGCCTGACTCGTACGCCGCCCGCTCGCGCGGGATGCCGAGCACATGCGCGCCGATGGCGACTGTCTTGTCCTTCAATTTGTTCGCCGCAAGGAACGACGCGCCGCCGAGCATCACAGCCATGCGGCTGCCGACCGGGCTGTTGCTCGGCAGCGCGTTGAGCGAGTCCGCGCGCGTGACGCGGATCGTCTCCGGATCGAGTCCCAGCGCCTCGCCGACGACGGTCGCGACCATCGTCTCGTGCCCCTGGCCGGACGAGGTCGTGTGCATTGTCGCGGTAATTGCGCCGGTAAGATCGACGCTGATGCGGCAGGAATCCATCCAGGTGGTGGTCGTGTTCTTCGGATTGAGCAGTGGCTCGAACGACGAATTGCCGCCGTTCGGCTCGAGACAGGCGGCAATTCCAATTCCGGCCAGCAGGCCGTCACGGCGCAGCCGGTCGCGCTCGGCGATCAGTTCCGCATAGGGCGTGTGCTTCATCACCTTGTCGACGACGGTGTGATAGTCGCCGCTGTCGTAGGCCGTGCCGCTCGGGATGAGGTAGGGGAATTCATCGTGGCGGATGAAATTGCGGCGCCGCACTTCCAGGCGGTCGAGGCCGAGCGAATTTGCTACCTCGTCCATCATCCGCTCGATGGCGAGGTTGGTCGGTCCCTGGCCGAAGGCGCGCACCGCCTCCTGCACCGTCTTGTTCGAAAGGACGGCGATTGCTTGGTACTGTACGCTTTTGATCTTGTACGGCCCGACAATCGCGCCGATCGGCTTGCCGAGTTGGAAAGGCGAGCGCCCCGCATAGGCGCCGACATTGTCGAGCGCGCGCATCTTCATCGAGCGCACGATCCCGTTGTCGTCGAAGGCGGCCTCGACGTCAAACAGGCGTTCGGGCCCGTGCGCGTCGCCGCCGCGCATATTTTCCAGCCGATCCTCGATCAGCCGCACCGGGCAGCCGAGCCGCTTCGAGAGATAACCGACGAGCACTGAATGCTTGATGCCGCGCTTGACGCCGTAGCTGCCGCCGACGTCGACGTCGTAATGCACGCGGATATTGGAGGCGGGAAGCTTCAACGCGCCGGCGATCTGCTCGGGATATTTCGGCATCTGGATCGATGCCCAGACGTCCAGGATCTCGCGCCAGGGATCCCATTGCGCCAGCACACCGAAGGTTTCGACCGGCACCGTCGAACTGCGTGCCCATTTCACGCGCAGCGTGACGTGATGCGGGCTCTCGGCGAAGTCCTTGTCGACCTCGCCCCAGACGAAGGTCCTGTCGAGCAGCACGTTTGTGCCGTGCGCCTCGTGCACCAGCGGCGAGCCCTTGGCGTACGATTCTTCGCCGTCGAGCACGAAAGGCAGGCGCTCGTATTCGATTTTGACTTTTTCCGCCGCGTCCTCGGCCAGCGCGCGCGTGTCGGCGACGACCGCCGCGACCCATTCGCCGGCATAGCGCGCGACGTCGATAGCAAGCGGCCGGCGCGGCACGTTCGGTGTCTCGAGGCCCGCCATCAGCGTCTGCGTGCCGGCCGCCAATTCATGACCGTCGAGCACGTATTGCACGCCCGGCATCTTGAGCGCCGCGCTCGCATCGATCTTGACGATGCGCGCGGCGGGGTAGGGACACGTTACCAGCGCGACGTGCTTCATACCGGGAATGTCGACGTCGGCGACGAAGCGGCCTTTGCCGGCGACGAAGCGGCGGTCCTCGCGCACGCGCCGATCGGCCGAGACGAAGCGAAAGCGGCCCGCGCTCATCGCGTCGTCTCCACCGGGCGGTTGGCGCCGCGCATGCGTTCGGCCGCGAGCGCGATCGCTTCCACGATCTGCGCATAACCGGTGCAGCGGCAGATGTTGCCGGAGATCGCCTCAACGATCTCCTCGCGCGTCGGATCGGGATTGCCGGCGAGCAGCGCGTGCGCGGCGAGGATCATCGCCGGTGTGCAATAGCCGCACTGCATGCCGTGCGTTTCGCAGAACGCGTCCTGGATCGGCGACATCTCGCCCGGTCCTGGAGTGACGCCTTCGATGGTGGTGATCTGCGCGCCTTCCGCCTGCGGCGTGAAAATGAGGCACGAGCGCACAGCCGTGTCGTCGTAGAGCACGGTGCACGCGCCGCAAACACCGTGCTCGCAGCCGGCGTGCGCGCCTTTGAGGCCCAGCACGTCGCGCAAGGTGTCGAGCAATGTCGTGCGCGGCTCGACGTCGACCTCGTGTACGCGGCCGTTGACGGTGAGCTTAACGTGCATGGCGGCGTCCTTGCGCATCGAGCTTGGCGTCGGCGACCGCGCGCAGCGCGAGCGTGAGCGCGGCGCGGCGCCGGTAGTCGGCCGAGGCGTGCAGGTCGTCCGCGCACTCGATTCCTTCGAGCGCGCCGCGCACGACGTCGCGTACCGCGTCGCGCTCGATCGGCGTGTCGATCAACGCCTCTTCGGCCTCGTCGAGCCGCACAGCGGTGTCGGTGATGCCGCCGAGGCCGAGCGCGATGCGCGCGCAGGCGCCTTCGGCGGTCAGTTCGACCTGTGCGGCGGCGGCGGCGAAGGCGAAATCGCTGCGGCGCGCATTCACTTCATGGAAGCCGACGCCGACGCGACCGGTCCAGACCGGAAAGCGCACAGACGTCAGGCAAGCGCCCGCGGGCAGCGTCGTGATCGTCGGCCCGAGATAGAACTCGGTCGCGGCGATCTCGCCTTCCTCGTGCGCCGTCCGATAGAAGAGCGTTGCGTCGAGCGTCACTGCCATCAGCGGCAACTCGGCCGCCGGATCGCCATTCGCAATCGAGCCGCCGACCGTGCCGCGTGCGCGCGTCGCGGTGTGGCCGATCCAAGGGATCGCGCGCGCGATGAGCGGCAGCTTCTCGGCGACGAGCGCGCTGCGCTCCGCGACGCATTGCCGCGTCGCCGCGCCGATGGTGACGGTGTCGCCGTCATCTCGGATAAACGAGAGCTCGGGGATATGCGTGATGTCGACCAGACGCGTGGGCCGCGCCAGCCGCATCGCCATCATCGGCACGAGGGTCTGTCCACCAGCGATAACGCGCGCATTTTCGTCGGAGCCCAGCAGCGCGCAGGCTTCCTCGATGGTCGCCGGGCGGGAGTATTCGAACGGTGCGGCTTTCATACGCTCAACGCGACAGGAACACGCTGCGCCTACATCATCGGCCGCGCCTTGGCAATCAACACGGGGTCGTGGGAGAGCGCTCGCAGATCTTGTCCCGCGCGCGGCGCAACACGAACTGGTGCGCCGCAGAGCCGGGACCCCGGTTTTTCATGAACACAAAGCAGGCAAGGTCCCGGATCAGCGGTGCACCGTTTTCGCCATAGCGCGTCGAGACGCGCGCGCTTATGGCTCCACGATGCACCGCATCCGGGACACGCTGCCGTGCGTCACAGCCGCGGGAAGGCGGGCGGGGGAATGCGCCGGCGGCTCGCCGCTTCGTAAGCCGACGCGATTTCGAGCAGCACGTCCTCCTTGCCCGGCTCGGAGCGGAAGACCAGCGAGAACGGCAGACCCGGCGCGGCAAGCGCGGTCGGCCTGTCGGATGAGGTCCAGTCGTAGCGCAGGCCGTCGGTGCTCAGCTTGAACACCGGATCATAGGCCGTATCGACATAACCCGCGGGCACCAACACCTCGGTGAGACCGGCGTTCGGGCCGCTGAGCGACTCCAGCGTCAGGTTGTGGTGCAACCCCGGTTGCCCCGCGCCGCCGATGATCGCGGGCGGAAACGGCGTGTGCAGCCGCACGACCGCGTCCAGCGTGTTCTCCAGGATCACCATCATTTCGGTGCGGCGAAGCAGTTCGCGCAGCATGATGCGCTCGTTGACGCCCTGACGGCCGCCGAGCGGATTGCGCGGATCGGCGATCTCCTCCCAGTTCTTGAACGCGGCGCGCTGGTCGTCGCCCCAGAATTTCGAGCGCGCGTTGAGCGCCGCCCAGGTGTCGAGCGTCTCACGGAAGCCTTTCGCCTGCCAGTCGGCGGCGCGACGCGTGAGATATTGCGATATGTGGAAGCGGAACGTGTTCGCCAGTTCCTGCTGCTGGATCGTCGCGAGATCGAAATTCGCCGGCGGCTCGATCGTGCCTTCGGCAAGCGCGACCATGTAGTCGATCGGCTGCATCGTGCCGGAGCCGAACTTCTTGCCCGGCATGAATTCGGTCGGCACGATCGCGGAGGCGAATTCAGAAAAGAGCGGCTCGCCGGTGGGGCCGAGCCGGAACAGGATGTCGGGCATGAACACCGGCACGAGCCGCGCCAGCGCCTTGCGGTAGTCGATGCTCATCTGTTCGATCTCTGGATCGCGCGTCCACCAGCGATGGCCGGATTCGACCAATGCCGCGCCGAGATGCGAGCCGAGCATCTCTGCTATTTCGTGCTTGGCGGCATCGACGATCGGCTGCTCGGTCTTCGAACCCGGCCGGTACACCATCGACTCGCGCACGATGCCGATGCGCAGTCCCTTCAGCGCGCCGCGCTCGCCGCTTCCGCGCGCGTGCTTCGCATAATTCGGAAGTACCGACGCGCGCGGCACCGTCGAGTAGACGTCGCGCGGATCGTAATAGAATCCGTCCTCGTTGCGCAGCGCGTCCAAGACCTTCGCGCAGTCCTCGATGTGCAGGCAGTGGATGCCGCTGCGGTCGCAATAGATGTCGGCGCCGATCGCGCCGCCGTCGAAGCCGAGCATCGCCTTGTGCGGCAGAATCAGCGCAACGGCGTTATGGTTCGAAGGGCCTCGGCAAGACGCGCGCGTCTCTTCGCCGAGGCTCGCCATGACGAAATTGATGCTCACCGACAGCGCGGACCCCGAGCTCGAGCCGAGCGAAGCCGAACGTGTCGTGTCATACGGGTTCGACGGATTGCCGCCCCACGAGCTGCGCTGATAGCCGACGGTCGAGGGCAGCACCTTGTCTGGCGTATGCCGCCCGCCCGGATTGCCGGCGCGCCCGTTGTACTCGGTGCACACCGCCTTGGCGAAAATGATCGCGCCCTTCTTGCGCAACTGCTCGACCATGATGTGGTCGCGCGCGGGAAAATCGATGTCGTAGGCCGCATCTCCGCCACCGGTCGAGCGCATGTCCTTCACGTCGAAGGAATCCTTGAACGAGAACACGACGCCGTACATCGGCATATTCTCGAGATCGGGATTGCGCCCGTATTCCGCATCGAGCGCGGCCGCCGTTTCCAGCGCGTCGGGCAGATGGCGGAAATATTCGCAGATCGGCGGCGCACCCTCCGGCAGCGGCCCGAGCGAGGGATGCCGGTCGAAATCGCCCTTGCAGGCCACCGAGCGTTCGCCGCGGATGTTGAGCGTCGCGAGCGCATTGACCTGTCCCGCATTCGGGACGCCGGCAATCATGCCGTATTGCTGCTGCACGGACGGATCGGACGCAGTCGGCTGCATCCGGCCGAACTCGAGCGGCCTGCCCTTGTATTTGTCGTAGTCCGGGAAGAAGCGGGACGCGGGCAGCGTCTCGGTTGGAAATTTCAGTGGCGCACCTGCGCGCACCGTCCCTTCGGCCGGAGCGACATCGGCGCCGTCTTTGGTGACCAGCTTGCTTGCCACGCCGTTGAATGAGCGCACGCGCGCAAGATAATGCTCGACCACCTTGAGGCAGTTCGTCTCGCCCGCACGGATCGCGTCGTGTAATTGGGTGATGGTCGCTTCTTCGAGCTGGAAGGGCATTTTCTTGTTCTTCACTTCCAAAACCGCTTCGTCGCGATCCTTGCGCCTTCTGCCATCGCGGCGAGCTTGGCGAAGACGACGTCCGGATCGACTGCGGCCTGGCCGACCCAGGTGCCGTAGCCGCAGTCGGAGCCCGCGATCACGTTCTCGCGTCCGACGAGCTTGGCGTAATGGCCGATGCGGTGCGCGATCAGTTCCGGGTGCTCGATGAAATTGGACTTCGACTCGATCACGCCCGGGATCAGCACTTTGCCGTCGGGCAGCTTCACGCGCTCGAACACGTTCCATTCGTGCGCATGCCGCGGGTTCGCCGCTTCGAGCGAGATCGCGTTCGGCTTCGCCGAGAACACGATGTCGATGATGTCGGACAGCGGCACGTCGTGATGATGCGGGCCCTCGTAATTGCCCCAGCACAGATGCATGCGCAGCTGCTCGGCCGGGATGTTCGCGACCGCCTGGTTGAGCGCCGCGACGTGCAATTGCGCGCGCTTGCGGAAGCCGGCGAGGTCGAGATCGGCGTACTGGATATGCCGGCCCATCGCGAGGTCGGGACAGTCGATCTGCAGGACGAAGCCCGCGCGCGCTACCGTCTCGTATTCCTGCCGCATCGCATCCGCGATCGCGAAGATATAGCTCTCGAAGTCCTTGTAGTAGTCGTTGCGGAAGAACAGCGAGACCACGCCGGGCGAGGCCGCGCTCATGAAAGCGCCGGCGACTTTTTTGCCAGCGAGCGCCGCTTTCAGGTGGGCGACGTCGGTTTGCGCGGCGTCCACGTCCCGCACCGAGATCGGCGCGTTGCAGGCCGGCGTCTTGCGCCGCGACCGGCCCGGGTCGCCGAATACCTTTTGCTCCAGCCGCGGGAACTCGTGGACGTCCTGGTAGACAAAGGTGTTGCCGGTCCCGCCGAAGCCGTTCAGCCGGTCCTTGATGTAGGTGGCATAGCTGGGCTTGGAGAGTTCCCCGTCGTTGACCAGGTCGACCCCGGCCGCGATCTGCTTCTCCACGACCTCAGCGACCGCCCTCCTTACCCGGTATTCGAGGGCCGCCGGTTCCACCGGCACTCCTTCTTCCTTGGCGTACATTGTCCGGATCAGGTCGTCCGGACGCGGCAGGCTGCCGGTATGGGTGATCAGGAACCGTTCGGAACTACGCTGCATGTTGTTTCTCCCCGGGCGGACCTTAGATCAGCGGCGGGCCGCCGACCAACTGGGGATCGGTCGCGTTGACAGGCCGTCCCCACCCCTCTAGAACGCCCCGCTGAACACGCATCCAGAGCGCACCATGAAAATCCGTAACTCGTTGAAATCGCTGCGCGGTCGCCACCGCAACAATCGCCTGGTGCGGCGCAAGGGGCGGGTCTACATCATCAACAAGACCAACCGGCGCTTTAAGGCGCGGCAAGGCTGATCTTCTTCGGCCGGCCAGGCGATCTTCATACCCATAGATTGCGTTATTGCGGCGGAGTAGGCTCCGCCGCATGCGTTTTCGATTCCAGGCTGTCCTGATTGCCGCGGCGCTGGTAGTGGGTCCCGCGCGCGCGCAGCATCCGCCGCTGCCAGAACCGAAGGCCGACGGGCCCTGGCTCGAGGCGCCCTCGCACCTGCCGCAGGTCGGTGGCGATCGCACCCGCAATCTCGACCTCCTGTTCAAGGCGCTGAAGGCCGCCCCCGACGAGACGGTGGCCAAGGCGATCGAGACGCGGATCTGGGCGGTCTGGGCCGTCTCGCGCAGTGACACAACGATGCTGCTGATGACCCGCGTGCGCACGGCGGTCGAGAAGCACGACATCGATCTCGCACTCAAGCTGCTCGACGCGGTCGTCAAGATCAAACCGGACTATGTCGAAGCCTGGAATCGGCGCGCCACGATCTACTTTTTGAAAAAGGACTACGGCCACGCACTCTCCGACATCCGCGAGGTCTTGAGGCACGAGCCGCGCCATTTCGGTGCGCTCTCGGGCATGGCGTTGATCCTGGAAGAAATCGGCGACGACGCCCACGCGCTCGACATTTACCGCCGTGTGCTGACGATCTATCCGAAGATTGAGCGTGTGCCGGAGATCGTGAAGAAACTCGAGCACAAGGTCGAAGGCCGGGATATCTAGGCGCTTTCGCGCCGTTACTCCGCCATTTCCTGTCCGACATAGGCGACGCGCAGCATGTTGGTCGCGCCCGGGGTGCCGAGCGGCACGCCGGCGACCACGATCACGCGCTGGCCGGACTTGGTGAAGCCTTCGCGGAAGGCGATGCGGCAGGCGCGGTCGACCATGTCATCAAGATCGTGCGCGTCCTCCGTCACGACGCAATGCACGCCCCACACCACCGCGAGTCGCCGGCCGGTCGAGGCGTTCGGCGACAGCGCCACGATCGGCGGGCGAGGGCGCTCGCGCGCAACCCGTAGCGCGGTCGAACCCGACGCGGTCCAGCAGATCACTGCAGCGAGGTCGAGCGTATCGGCGATGTGGCGTGCGGCATCGGCGATTGCGTCGGCGCCGGTCGCCTCGGGCTGGGAGCGCTGCGCGGCGATGATGTTGTGGTAGGTCGGATCGCGTTCGACCTCCTGCGCGATGCGGTCCATCATCGCGACCGCTTCCGCCGGATATTGGCCTGCCGCCGATTCCGCTGACAGCATCACTGCATCTGCGCCTTCGAAGATCGCGGTCGCGACGTCGGAGACTTCCGCGCGCGTCGGCACCGGCGAGGAAATCATCGACTCCAGCATCTGCGTCGCGACCACCACCGGCTTGCCGGTCGTGCGCCCCATGCGCGTCATCTGCTTCTGCACGCCGGGCACTCGCTCGAGCGGCATCTCGACGCCAAGATCGCCGCGCGCGACCATCAGCGCGTCGGCGTGATCCATGATTTCCTGCAGGCGGTTCACCGCCTGCGGTTTTTCAATTTTCGCCATCACCGCGGCGCGTCCGCGCGTGATCTTCTTCGCCTCGGCGATGTCTTCGGGCCGTTGGATGAAGGAGAGCGCCACCCAATCGATACCGGCGTCGAGCGCGGCTTCAAGATCGTGCCGGTCTTTTTCGGCGAGGGCGGAGAACGGAATGGTGGAATCGGGAAGGCTGACGCCTTTGCGGTCGGACAGTTTGCCGCCGACCTCGACGCGCGTCGTCATCTGCTTCGGCTGCGCGGCGCTGACCGTGAGCCGTACCTTGCCGTCGTCGAGCAGCAGCGTATGGCCCGGCTCAACGCCGGCGAAAATCTCAGGATGCGGCAGATAAACGCGCGTGGCATTGCCCGGCGCGGGATCAGAATCGAGCACGAAGGTATCGCCGCTCTTCACCATCGCGAAACCGCCCTCGAACGTGCCGAGCCTGAGCTTAGGGCCCTGCAGATCGACCAGGATGCCTATCGGCCGGCCGGTCTCGCTCTCCACCTGGCGGATCATGCCGACCATCTCGCGCATGCGCTGCGGCGATGTGTGGCTCATATTGATGCGAAAGACGTCGGCGCCAGCTTGAAACAGGCGCGCGATCATCTGCGGAGAAGACGAGGCCGGCCCGAGCGTGGCTACGATCTTGGCACGGCGCAGTCGTCTCATTGCTTCCCGCTCGCGGCTGGTGGAGTGGTCGGCGTCAGCGGCCTGGTGCCCGGCTGCTCCGCCGTTTCGGTGAGTTGTACGGTCCAGGCGCGTTGCTGCCCGGTGTCGACCTCGAAAAAGCCCGTACGGTCATAGCCGCGGGCGAGGCAATCCTCTGTTCCGCGGATGGTGAACTCCTTCTCGCGCGAGCACATGAACGCGTGACCTGACCATTCGCCGCCGCGGTCATAGTCCACCGCATAGATGTAGTAGTAGCGCGCGACCAGCGCGCCGCGCAGCAAGGTCTCGCAAGAGCGCGCGGAGATGTTCCACCAGCCTTCCGTCGTCCAGCCTTCCGCGTCCTTGTAGCCGAGCGCGACGCCGACGCGGCTGCCGGTGTTGTTGCAAAGGCGGAAGTCGGCGTGCGCAGGCGAGGTAAAGCTGAGCAGGACGACTGGCAGCGCGGAGAGCGCGAGCATGCGGAAGACGTACGGGGAAAAGGGCAATGCTGTCTCGATCCCAGGCTGCGTCGCAGGTAGTTTTTGGCGTGGGGGCTCAAGCCCTGTCAACGAGGATGGCGCGGAAGTCGTTCACGTTGGTATAGGTCGGTCCCGGCGCGAGTAGATCGCCGAGTTGCCGGAAAAATCCGGTCGAATCGTTGTCGGCGAGGAAGGCGGCGGGATCGAGGCCCAGCGCGCGGGCCCGCGATGCGGTAGCGCCGTCCACTAGCGCTCCGGCGGGATCGGTTGCGAGACCTGCACCGCCATCGGTGCCGTCGGTATCGCCGGCAATCGCGGCAACGTTGGAAAGACCGTCGAGCGACATGGCGAGCGCCAGCGCATACTCCTGATTCGGTCCGCCCTGGCCTTTGCCGCGGATGGTCACCGTCAGTTCGCCGCCTGAGAGGATCGCCGCGCGCTTGCCCTGCGCGTTGAGATCGCGCGCGAGCCTGGCATGCGTGGCTGCCACGTCGCGCGCCTCGCCTTCGACATCTGCGCCGAGCGAGATCACCTCGTAGCCTAGATCTGACGCCGCCTTCTTGGCGGCATGCAGTGCGTCGGCCGGGCGTGCCGCCAGCTTGAACGTCGTGTCCTCGAACACTTTGTCGCCGGGCTTGGGCGACTCGTTGGCCGGCTCGTCAAGCGCGCGAATGACGGAGGCTGGCAGGTCGAGGTTGAAGCGGGCGACAATAGCGCGCGCGTCGGCGAGCGTCGTCGGATCGGGAACGGTCGGCCCGGACCCGATCACGGCGGGATCGTCGCCTGGCACGTCGGAGATCGCGATGGTGGCGAGCCGCGCGGGATGAGCGTGCCGCGCGAGGCGTCCGCCCTTGATGCGCGAGAGGTGCTTGCGTACGCAGTTGATCTCGTCGATCGCCGCGCCCGAGCGCAAGAGCGCGCGCGTGACCGCCTGCTTGTCCGTGAATGAAACGCCGTCAGGCGGCGCGATCCAGTTCGCCGATGCGCCGCCCGACATCAGCACCAGCACGAGGTCCTGCTTTCCCGCGCTTTGGGCGAACGTCAGCGCGCGCCCGGCCGCCGCAAGTCCCGCCGGATCAGGTACCGGGTGCCCGGCTTCGATCATCTCGATTGTGTGCATCGGGCGGCCGTAGCCATGCCGCGCCACCGCTACGCCGGTGAGCCGCTCACGCGGCAGCCCGCGTTCCTTGAGGTAAACGCGCTCGGTCACTTCGGCCATGCTGCCGGCCGCCTTGCCCGCCGCAAGCACGATCAGCCGCCCTTGCGGTGCTTCGGGCAGAAGCGCGGGTAGGCAGCGCGCTGGATGCGCCGCCGCGATCGCGGTCGCGTACAAGGATTTCAGCGTCTCGCGCAGGTCCTGCATTCCACCGATAGGCCGGTTTTTCCGGCCTATAGCAAGAGACCGGGGGACCGACTAGGTTCTCGGCCAAGGAGATTACCCATGGATGACAAGACCCGCACCGAACTCGAAGCCGCGGTCTACCGCCGCCTGGTCGAGCATCTGCGCCAGCGCACCGACGTGCAGAACATCGACATGATGAATCTGGCTGGCTTCTGCCGCAACTGCCTGTCCAACTGGATGAAGGAGGCGGCGGACGCGAAGGGCCTTGCGATGAGCAAGGACGAGAGCCGCCAGATCGTCTACGGCATGCCTTACGAGGAATGGCGCGCGAAATATCAAAAAGAAGCGAGTCCAGACCAGAAGGCCGCATTCGCCAAGTCGCACTCGCATTCACATTCGCATTGAGTGTGCTGTTGTCATTCCGAGGCGGCCCGAAGGGCCGAACCGGGAATCCATACGCCGCAGCCTCTCCACCGTCATGCCCGGCCTTGCGCCGGGCATCCACGTCCTCAGTGCGTTCAGCAAGGAAGACGTGGGTGGCCGGGACATAGGCGTTCTGGAAGAACGCCGTCTTCGAGCGGCTATGCCGGCCATAACGAAGACACGGCTCTACGCCCGCAATACCTTTCTTCTGTTTCTTTCTGGCGGTGTGAACAGTGTGGATGATCGGCCGCTTGCCTTGACCCGGCCACCCGCAATTCCGAATGCTCTCGTCCAAGAACGGCGGCCAAGAAGCCGCCTCACTGGAGTGAAGGAGAGTTGCCGATGCCAGCCAGTTCCGCAGCCGAGAAGCTCGAGGCCGAGCAGGCGTCCACCAGTTTCGCGCGCGATCAGCTCAAGTCGATCATCGAGCGCATCGAGCGGCTGGAGGAGGAGAAAAAGGCGACCTCGGACGACATCCGCGACGTGTATGCGGAGGCCAAGGGCAACGGCTTCGACGTGAAGGCGCTGCGCGCCATCGTGCGCCTGCGCAAGATGGACACCGACGAGCGGCGCGAACAGGAAGCGGTGCTGGAAACCTACATGCACGCGCTCGGCATGCTGCAGTAGGGGGAACAATCCTGAATTGGCGTCATGGCCGGGCTTTGTCCCGGCCATCTCGCTTATGGAGGCGAGCGTGGGCGGACTAGCGCGCGACCGGCAATTCCAACGACGCCGTCTGCGCGCGCCTGAAGGTAGCCTTCGAGAGGAATACGACCGCGCTGCCGGTGAAACGACCCGTCTGTAGCGACGGCTGATCGGAGAAGCTCATCGCGACTACATTGGTAGGCTTATAGAGGAGGTCGCGGACGGTGCGCTGATCGGTCGGGCCGAACTGCGTCACCGTCAATTCGCCGCTGACGCTCGGCGTCAGCATCGCTGCGCGCAGCCACAGATTTCTGCCGGGCAGCGCCTCGAGTACCGGCTCGCCCGCCTTCATGGCCGTCGTCGTCTGCGTCGACTCGGAGGTCTCGATGACCGATGCGGGCGCTTCAGGCGCGGGCTGCTTCGCCTCGATGCCCCATCTTTCGCCGCGCACGAGCGCAAAGTCGTCGGTTGTCGCGTAGGCATATTTGAGCGCGCCTTCGACCGGCGCGTCGGCCGGCGCCGACCTCAGCGCGAGGATCTGATCGGCCAGCATGCCCCCGGCGGACAAACCGTCAGCCGAAGCGTAGGCCATCAGCGCGGTCGGAACCGGCTCCGCCGTCGGCGCAATCGCCGGCGCGGCCTTCGGACGTCCCGACGGGATCGGCACGCGCTCGCTGCGGACCGGGATCGCCGCCGCATCCGCGCTCGCGACGCGGATCCTGGTCTGCGGCGCGGTTTGCGCCGTCTCGCTGCGCCCGCCGCCGAAGAGCGCCGCCAGCAGGTTCGGCTGCTGCGTCTGCGGCTGCCCCGACTGCGCGGTCAGCTCGGCCGTCTGCACCTGCTGCTCGGTGATTATGCCATGCGCGCGCGCCTGTTCGAGCGCGATGTGGTTCGGCACCTTGCCGCGCGCTTCCACGTCGGTCAGCGCCTCGGCGAAATGCGGCAGCGGCCGGCCATCGGAAGCGATGTGCACGGTCTTGCCGTCGGGGAAGACGCGCGAGAGCTGCGCATAGGTCATACGCGGCCAGTGCCGGATCGTGCCGGTGTCCATATGCACGAAGGGCGAGCCGGACGTTGGATAGAAGCCGACGCCGCCCTCCTGTAGCCGCAGCCCGATTTCGCGCAGCTTCGCCAGCGATACGCCCGGAATATAAAAATCCATTGCGTGGCCCAGCGTATGCTGGCTGAACTCGGCAACGCCGCTCGATTTCGAGCGCGCGCGCAGCATCGCGTTGGTGTCGGGCGAGCGGTAGCCGCAGACGACTTCGATCGGCTCCGTGGCGCCGAGCTCGCGATAGGCTTCCCACAACACATCGAATAGATGCGGATCCATGTGCGTCGACTGGCCCTTGCGCCAGTCGCGCATGAACCAGTCGAGCTTCTGCAGCGCGGCCTCGTCATAACGGCCGTCGCGCTTGAAGGTGACGGTGATGTCCTCACCGGTGTGCATATGATGGAACGTCAGGGTGCGCGTGTCGCTTTCCGCGGAGGCGTTCTGCAGCGGGATGTTCGCCGCAAGCAGCAACAGGCCGGCGGTCCCGATGCAGGCGCCGAGGCGCGCGACCGAATTGAGAAGTCGGCTTCGACGTGCGGCACTTACCGGCACAGCGAGATTCAATTTCGACGCCCCACACGTTGCGACCACCAAATGCGGACAGCCGACGAGAGCCGCCGCGCAAGGTGTCGGGTTTGGCTAACAAGCCGCAGTTGGCTGTTTTCCCCCCGGGGAAGACCTGCATGGTAAAAGGTAGACCGTGGCAAAAACGAGTCTTTTCAGCTCATTCCGCCGATGGAACTTGCTGTTTCTGCGGTAGGATTTGCAGGAAAGATCAGTAGTTTGCGCGCATTGTGCCGGGTAACAGACTCAAATTGAGGGTCGTGGCCGGGCATTGCCGTTCAAAAAAAGGCGTTCTCATCGCTGGGTCGTACAGACGTGGATGCCCGGCAAGCTGGGCACGAGGCTCGTGAACTGGAACGGGTTCTGCGCTTCGCGCAGGCGCGACGTCGGCAATGCGCCGCTCGTCGGAATGCAGGATCGCGCGGGTGCGCGCGTCGAAGCCCTCGGACTTTCGCGGCTACTCCGCCGCGTCGACCCGCTCTTCTTCCAACTTGCGATACAAGGTCGAGCGGCCGATCTTCAGCCGCCGCGCGACTTCCGACATCTGTCCGCGGTGGTGCGCGATGGCGAAGCGGATGACCTCGCGCTCGATCTCCTCCAGTGGCCGTACCGCGCCTTGCGCGTCGGTCAGCCGCAGCACCGGCCCTTGCGGCTCGGGGCGAGGCGTGGCGATCGAACGTTCCGTAATCATCACCGGCTGCGGCTCGAGCGCCGGCTGGACCGGCACCGAATCCGCTTGCGCGCTGATCTGGGGGAATTCGGCAAGGCCAATATCCTCGCCTTCGGCCAGCGCGACGGCCCGGAAGATGGCGTTCTCCAGTTGCCGCACATTGCCGGGCCACCGATAGCCGCCGAGCAGCGCTATCGCATCCGCGTCGATCAGACGCACTCGCTTTCCTTCTTCCGCGGCAATGCGGGTGAGGAAGTGCCGCACCAATTCCGGCACGTCTTCCGGCCGCTGGCGCAGCGGCGGCACCGAGATCGGATACACGTGCAGGCGATAGAACAGGTCCTCGCGGAAGCGGCCTTCCTTCACGTCGGCGATCAGGTCGCGGTGTGTCGCCGAGACGATGCGCACGTCCACCTTCACGGATTTGCGCGCGCCGACCGGCTCGATCTCGCCTTCCTGCAGCGCACGCAGAAGCTTCGCCTGCGCGTGCAGCGGAAGTTCGCCGACCTCGTCGAGAAACAACGTGCCGCCGTCGGCCTCGACGAACTTGCCGGCGTGCTTCTCGGTCGCGCCCGTGAAGGCGCCCTTCTCGTGTCCGAACAGGATCGACTCGACGAGATTTTCCGGTAGCGCTCCGCAGTTGACCGCCACGAAAGGTTTTGCGTTGCGTGCGCCGGAGCCGTGGATCGCACGCGCGATCAATTCCTTGCCGGTGCCGGACTCGCCTTGCACGATCACCGGGATGGACGAGGCGGCGGCTTTCTCGGCGGCGCAAAGCACCAGCTGCATCGCCGGCGAGCGGGTAATAATGTCGGCGGTCGTGAATGTGCCCTCGTCGAGCTTGCGCGCGCGGCGCAACTCGACGGCAAGACGGCGCGTCGCCAGCGCATTGGCGAGCGAAACCTGCAGCCGCTCGGCTCCGGCGGGCTTCACGACGAAGTCGCAGGCGCCCGCGCGCATCGCCGAGACGACGTTGTCGATGCCGCCGTGCGCGGTCTGCACGATGACCGGGAGGTCGGCGCCGGCCTCGCGCAAGCGCGCCAGCATGCCCAGACCGTCGAGGTCGGGCATCACCAGATCGAGCACCACGCAGTCGATACGGGGGGCATCCCCGCCGAGCAGACGGCGGAGCGCCGCGTCGCCACTATCCGCCGTGAGCGCCCGGTAACCAAGGCGCTGTACCATCGTTTCCAGGAGCCGCCGCTGGACGGGATCGTCATCGACGATGAGGACGGTGTCAGTCATGCGCACGCACTCCACGCCACTTGTGCCGATTTGGCGCACTCTCGCCTCTCAGGCTTAATGGTGTGTAAATGCTGCTGCCGGCCGGCGCGCGGAGGCCGCCGCCCGGGTGAGCCGCCAAAACTTTGCCGCTTCCGGTCGCAACCTTCGAGTTCCGCGCCTAGATCAGACCCTCCCGCAGCCCTCCGACACGAGCCCCCATGCCTAAAACCGCGAGCAAGCGCGCCCCGAAGACCAAAGCTGAGGCCAAGCTCGGCAATCTGCCGGAATGGAATCTGAACGACCTCTACGCCGGCATGGATGACCCGGCGCTGCAGCGCGACCTGGCGGCCGGGGATGCCGAATGCGCGGCGTTCGAAGGCGCCTTCCGGGGCAAGCTTGCCGACCTGGCGGCGGGTGGGGGAAAGGCGCTGGCCGAGGCGGTGAAGCGCTACGAGGCGATCGAAGACCGCCTCGGCCGGCTCTATTCATATGCCTCGCTGCTCTACGCAGGCGCCACCACCGATCCGGCACGCGCGAAGTTCTACGGCGACGTGCAGGAGCGCATCACGAACGCGTCGATCCATCTCCTCTTCTTCACGCTTGAACTCAACCGCGTCGACGACGCGGTGCTCGAAAGCGCGATGGCCGATTCCGCGCTCGGGCATTACCGGCCGTGGATCGAGGACGTGCGCAAGGAGAAGCCGTATCAGCTCGAGGATCGCGTCGAGCAACTCTTCCACGAAAAATCGGTCACCGGCTATTCCGCCTGGAATCGGCAGTTCGACGAGACCATCACCGGCCTGCGTTTCAAGGTCGGCGGCAAATCGCTTGCCATCGAGCCGACGCTCAATCTGCTGGTCGACGCCGACGGGAAGAAACGTCGCGCCGCAGCCGAGGCGCTTGCGGCCACATTCAAGGAGAACCTGCGCGCGTTCACGCTGATCACCAACACGCTCGCCAAGGACAAAGAGATCTCCGACCGCTGGCGGGGCTTCAACGACGTCGCGGATGCCAGGCATCTGTCGAACCGCGTCGAGCGCGAGGTGGTGGAGGCGCTGGTCGAGGCGGTGCGCGCCGCCTATCCGAAGCTGTCGCACCGCTATTACGTGCTGAAGGCGAAGTGGTTCGGCAAGAAGAAGCTGCCGCATTGGGACCGCAACGCGCCGCTGCCGAAGGTGCCGCAGCGCACGATCGCCTGGCCGGATGCGCGCAAGACGGTGCTCACCGCCTATGGCGATTTCTCGCCCAAGATGGCGGAAGTCGCCGATCGCTTCTTCGAGAAAAACTGGATCGACGCGCCGGTGCGTGAGGGCAAGCAGCCGGGCGCCTTCGCGCATCCTACCGTGCCGTCCGCGCATCCGTACGTTCTGCTCAACTACATGGGCAAGCCGCGCGACGTGATGACCCTCGCGCACGAACTCGGCCACGGCGTGCACCAGGTGCTCGCAGCGCCGAACGGCCCGCTGATGGCGCAGACGCCGCTGACGCTCGCCGAGACGGCGAGCGTGTTTGGCGAGATGCTCACCTTCCGGAAGCTGCTCGGCGAGACCAAGGACGCAAAGCAGCGTAAGGCGATGCTCGCGGCTAAGGTCGAGGACATGATCAACACGGTCGTGCGGCAGATCGCGTTCTACACATTTGAACGCAAGGTGCATCTCGAGCGCCGCAACGGCGAACTCACCGCCGAGACGATCTGCGATCTGTGGATGTCGGTGCAGGCGGAGAGCTTGGGGCCGGCGATCGAACTGAAAGAGGGTTACGAGACGTTCTGGAGTTACATCCCGCACTTCATCCATTCGCCGTTCTACGTCTACGCTTATGCGTTCGGAGACTGTCTCGTGAATTCGCTCTACGCGGTCTACGAGAAATCGTCGTCCGGCTTTGCCGAGCGCTATCTCGAAATGTTGTCGGCCGGAGGCACCAAGCACCATTCCGAACTGCTCGCCCCCTTCGGCCTCGATGCGCGAGACCCGAGGTTTTGGGACGGGGGTTTGAGAGTCATCGCCAAGCTGATCGACGAGCTGGAATCGGTGGAAAATCGCTAGCTGTCTGTTGCGGCCGTTTATCTGCTCCGCACCGGATGTGCAGGCCTGTTGAAGCAAGCTCGTCCGCCGCGCGTGGTAAGCACGTAGTCGATGCACTGCATGGTGATCTCGCGCTCCGGCTCTTTGTCTCGCTGGTAGCTGAAGATCGACCGGATCGCCGCGGGCATCATTGTCGAACTGGGCTCGAACGCGATGGTCTCGCCGGTCACAAGGGCATCGATGTTATCGTTCTTCAATTTGTGAACGTCGCCGAACGGCTTCTTGCTATCGACGAGGTACATCGAGCTGCGGTTGAAGATGATCTGCTGATTGCTGAGCTGACCCTGACAACCCAGGTCCAGATACCTGCGTCAGGTCGGCTTGCGCCGAGCACGAGCGCGCAAGCCACCCACAGGCATCCCGTCATGGGCCGATGCATTGCTAACCCTCGACCGATTACCAATATTGGTAGCACGTAAGGACCACAAAGTTCATGCCCACCGACCGCGAAAAGAACCGATTCACTGCCCGCGCCGCCCGCTACGCGCGCGTCGGCACGCGCGTGGGCGGCGTCGCGGCGCGTATGGGCGCGGACCGCATGCTCGGCCGCGCGCCGGACCGCGCCGGCAACGCCGTCGCGCTCGCATCGGCTCTGGGAGGCTTGAAGGGGCCGATCATGAAGGTGGCCCAGCTCATGGCCACCATTCCCGACGCGATCCCACCGGAATACGCCTCCGAATTGATGAAGCTGCAGAGCCAGGCGCCGCCGATGGGCTGGGTCTTCGTCAAGCGGCGGATGAGCGCGGAGCTTGGGGCCGATTGGCAGACGAAGTTTTCCGAGTTTGAGCATCAGCCGGCCGCGGCCGCGTCCTTGGGCCAGGTGCATCGCGCGCGTGCGCTCGACGGCACTCCGCTTGCCTGCAAACTACAATATCCGGATATGCAGTCGGCAGTCGAAGCCGACCTCGCGCAGCTCAATCTGTTGTTCACGTTGCGCAAGCGTTTCGATCCGGCGATCGACGCGAGCGAGATCAAGCTCGAGATAGCGGACCGCCTGCGCGAGGAGCTCGATTACAAGCGCGAGGCCAAGCACGTCGCGCTTTACCGGCACATGCTGCGCGATCAGCCGCTCATCCGCGTGCCGAAGGTGTGGCCGGAGCTGTCGACCGGACGCCTGCTCACCCTCGATTGGCTCGAGGGCACGAAGATGCTCGCGCACAAGCAGGACCCGCTCGAGGTGCGCAACCGGCTCGCGACCGCGATGTTCACCGCGTGGTGGCTGCCGTTCAGCCGCTTCGGCGTGATCCATGGCGATCCGCATCTCGGCAATTACAGTGTCTTTGACGACGGCGGTGCACCGGCGGGCATCAACCTGCTCGATTACGGCTGCATCCGTATCTTCCCGACGAGCTTCGTCGGCGGCGTCGTCGACCTCTACAAGGGCCTCCTGCACGGGGACGAAGAGCGCGTCGTGCACGCCTATCAGGTCTGGGGCTTCAAACGGCTCACCCGCGAGGTCATCGACATCCTGAACATCTGGGCGCGCTTCATCTACGGGCCGTTGCTCGATGACCGCGTGCGCACTATCGCCGACGGCGTGAAGCCGGGCGAGTATGGCCGCAAGGAAGCCTTCCGGGTGCACCGGGCGCTGAAGGAAAAGGGCCCGGTCACCGTGCCGCGCGAATTCGTCTTCATGGACCGTGCCGCAATCGGCCTCGGTGCCGTGTTCTTGCACCTTGCCGCGGAACTCAACTTCTACCGGCTATTCAACGAGGCGATCGAGCCGTTCTCGCTCGAATCAGTGGCTTCGCGGCAAGCCGATGCTCTGGCGCAGGCGGGGCTGTAGCGACCGTTTCGCGGCTCAAGATTGGGTCGCCGCCGTACCGGCGAGCGCTTAATAGGCGTTCCAACCCCAGTTGACCGAAAAGATTGCGCTGTTTGATCTAGGACAATGAGCGCCTTGCCGTCCCGTTGCTCTTACGGGGCAATTAGGTTACCCAACCGCCGGCCCGCCATCGTTACAAAGACCTGGAGAAATTCCGCCATGGCCGAGCACGGCACTCTCGAATACGCGACTGCAACCGGCAACGACTATCCCGCACACGAGAACACCTATCAGCGTTTTCTGCACTTCACGTTCACCGGAATCTTCCACGTCGTGAACCTGCTGCTCGGCCTGACGGTTGGCGGCGTGATCGGCGACTGGTTCTGGGCGCTGGTGATTTTCATATTTGCAATCGTCGGCGGAATTGCAGGTCTGCTCAGCGGCAGTCGCACACCCAGTTATGTCGCTTTCGTGTTATGCGCGCTCGTCTGGCTCTACAGGGCGCTCGGAGCCTGAGCTCCTAGGGGGAGGTGGTTATGCGGATTGCAGTTGCGCGCGAGACTGACGCGAACGAACCGCGCGTCGCCGCCACGCCCGAGACGGTGAAGAAGTTCAAAGCGCTCGGCGCCGAAATCGTGGTCGCGCGCGGCGCCGGCAACGGTTCCGGCATTCTCGACTCTGACTTCGAGGCGGCGGGCGCGAGCATTTCCGACAATCCGACGCAGGACGCCGATCTGGTTTTGAAAGTACGCCGTCCCGCGCAGGCGGAATTATCCGCCTACAAGCGCGGCGCACTCGTCGTCGCTGTCATGGATCCCTACGGCAACGACGCCGCGCTCAAGCAAATGGCGGATGCCGACGTCGTCGCGATCGCGATGGAATTGATGCCGCGCATCACGCGCGCGCAGTCGATGGACGTTCTTTCCAGCCAGGCGAACCTCGCGGGGTATCGTGCGGTCGTCGATGGTGCTGCAGAATACGGACGCGCATTGCCGATGATGATGACTGCGGCGGGCACGATTCCCGCCGCAAAAGTGTTCATAATGGGCGTCGGCGTCGCCGGCCTGCAGGCGATCGCCACCGCGCGCCGTCTCGGCGCCATTGTCACCGCGACCGACGTTCGTCCGGCGACGAAGGAACAGGTGGAAAGCCTGGGCGCGAAATTCCTCGCTGTCGAAGACGAGGAATTCAAGAACGCGCAGACCGCCGGCGGCTACGCCAAGGAAATGTCGAAAGAGTATCAGGCCAAGCAGGCCGCGCTCACCGCCGAACACATCAAGAAGCAGGACATCGTCATCACCACCGCGCTAATCCCGGGCCGGCCCGCGCCGCGCCTGATCACCAAGGAGATGGTGGCCTCGATGCGTCCCGGCTCCGTGATCGTCGATCTCGCCGTCGAACGCGGCGGCAACGTCGAAGGCGCCCAGGCCGGAACGGTGGCGGTGGTCGGCGGCGTCAAGATCGTCGGCTACCTCAACGTACCGGGCCGGCTCGCCGCTTCGTCTTCTGCACTCTATGCCAAGAACCTGCTCACCTTCGTCGAGACCATGATCGACAAGAAAGAGAAGAAGCTTGCGGTCAACTGGGACGACGAATTGCTGAAAGCGACCGTGCTCACGCGCGAGGGCGCGGTGGTGCATCCGAACTTCCTGCCGAAATCGGCTGCCTGAGGAGATAGATCGTGACCGAGGTCGCTCCCTTCGTCTTCCAGTTTTCGATCTTCGTGATGGCCATCTTCGTCGGCTACTACGTGGTCTGGTCTGTCACGCCGGCGCTGCATACGCCGCTGATGTCGGTGACCAACGCGATCTCTTCGGTGATCGTGGTCGGTGCGCTGCTCGCGGTGGGCGTGGCGCTCGTCGCCAACGACAGCGGGCCCGCCTGGTCGCGCGGCTTCGGCTTCGTCGCGCTGATCTTTGCGTCCATCAATATCTTCGGCGGCTTCCTGGTCACCCAGCGCATGCTGGCGATGTACCAGAAGAAAAAGAAGTGATGTGGGTGCCGAAGAACCTAACACTCGTGCTCCGCGCAAGCGGAGCATCCATTAAACACAGGACGCGCAGCAACTCGTAGGCGCTGCGGCAGACTGGATCACTCGCGGGGGCGGGTGACGACTTTACGAGGGTGACTGACATGAGTCCCAATCTCGTCGCGCTGCTTTATCTCGTCGCCGGCGTGCTGTTCATCCTGGCGCTGCGCGGCCTCTCCTCGCCGGAGTCGAGCCGCCGCGGCAACATGTTCGGCATGATCGGCATGGCGATCGCGATCGCGACGACCCTGGGCTCGCATCCGCCGTCTGACGCGCTCGCCTGGGGTCTGGTGATCGCGGGCATCGCGATCGGCGGCGGCACTGGCGCGGTCATCGCGCGCCGCGTGCCGATGACCTCGATGCCGGAACTGGTCGCCGCCTTCCACTCGCTGGTCGGCATGGCCGCGGTGCTGGTCGCCGCCGGCGCCTACTATGCGCCCGGCGCCTTCGGCATCGGCGAAGCCGGCCACATCCATCAGCAGAGCCTGATCGAGATGTCGCTCGGCGCGGCGATCGGCGCCATCACCTTCACCGGCTCGGTGATCGCCTTCGCGAAGCTCTCCGGCCGCATGAGCGGCAAGCCGATCATCCTGCCCGCGCGGCATCTCGTGAATATCGGGCTTGCCGTCGGCCTCGTCGTCTTCATCGCGCTGTTCTACCTGCAGCAAGCGAGCTTCGAGTTCTGGGTCATCGTCGCGCTCTCGCTCGCGCTCGGCATCCTGATCATCATCCCGATCGGCGGCGCCGACATGCCGGTCGTCATCTCGATGCTCAACTCCTACTCGGGCTGGGCGGCCGCGGGCATCGGCTTCACGCTCGCCAATTCCGCGCTGATCATCACCGGCGCGCTGGTCGGCTCGTCGGGCGCGATCCTGTCCTACATCATGTGCAAGGGCATGAACCGCTCGTTCATCTCCGTCATTCTCGGTGGCTTCGGCGGCGAAACCGCGGGCCCCGGCGGCGGCGCGGAGCAGCGGCCGGTCAAGCTCGGCTCGGCGGACGACGCTGCCTACATCATGAAGAACGCGCAGAAGGTCATCATCGTGCCCGGCTACGGCATGGCGGTGGCGCAGGCGCAGCACGCGCTGCGCGAGATGGCCGACAAGCTCAAGAAGGAAGGCGTCGAGGTGAAGTACGCCATCCATCCGGTCGCCGGCCGCATGCCCGGCCACATGAACGTGTTGCTGGCCGAAGCGAATGTGCCTTACGACGAGGTGTTCGAGCTCGAGGACATCAACTCCGAGTTCCCGCAGGCCGACATCGCCTTCGTCATCGGGGCCAATGACGTTACAAACCCCGCGGCCGAGGAAGACAAGACCTCGCCCATCTACGGCATGCCGGTGCTCCAGGTGTGGAAGGCGGGCACGGTCATGTTCATCAAGCGCTCGCTCGCCTCCGGATACGCCGGTATCGACAATCCGCTGTTTTACCGTGACAACACGATGATGCTCTTGGGCGACGCCAAGAAGATGACGGAGAGCATCGTCAAGGCGATGTAATTTCGTCCCGGACACGGTGAAGCACGAAGCGATGCGCCCTGATTCGAGACCGTTACACATTCGGGCGGTCCCGGTTCTGCAGCGCACCGCTAAAACGCTGCGCGAGCACACTTACATTTTTTAGACGCATTTTATGCGCCGGGCCGCGTCCGGCGGCATATGCAAAGTGTTATTCCTTGCCGCCGATATGCCGCCGGCGGATGCGGCGGACCGTCCACCAGATCGCGACAACCGCCAGCGGCACAAACAGCGCCGTCGCGAGTCGCACGTCAACGCGCAATCCTTCCGCGGCCGCGCCCTCGGCGACGTGCACGAACAGGCCGACGACGTAATAGCTGATCGCTGCGACCGAGAGCCCTTCGACCGTCGTCTGTAGGCGTAATTGCAGACGCGTGCGCGCATTCATCGATTTGAGAAGATTGCGGTTCTGTTGCTCGAGCTCCACGTCCACGCGCGTGCGCAACAGATTGGCCGCGCGCGCAAGCTTCTGCGAGAGGTTCGCCTGCCGCTCTTCCGTCGTGGTGCAGGTGCGCATCGCTGGCTGCATGCGGCGGGCGAGAAACGCGCTCCAGGTCGGGAAACCGTCGACCGGACGCTCACCGATCGTCGCGAGCCGCATTTGCACGATCTCGTTATAGGCGCGGCTCGCACCGAAGCGGAACAGGCTCGCCACCGCGCCCGCTTCCAGTTCGGCGGCGAGCGCGGTGAGTTCATCGAGCAGCCGGTTATTGTCAATCAGCTTTTCGCTGCGCCGCATTTCCTCGGTCAATTCCGCGAGCCGCCGCTCGATGCGATGGATGGACGGCGCGAGCCGCTGCGCTTCCGGCAAGCCCAGCAGCGCGAGGGTGCGATAGGTCTCGAGCTCGATCAGCCGCTGCGCGAGCGCGCCCGCATGGTCGGAACTCATGCCACGATCGATGATCAGGATACGCACGAAGCCGGCCGGATCAGGCTGGAAATCCGTCGCGAACAGCGCATCGCCGTCATTTGTTTCAGCGACCGCAAGGCTTGCTCGCTCGAACAGCCGCTCGAAACTGTCGAGCGCGCCGGCGACGAGATGCAGATCGAGCGCGACCAGCACTGGGCCGGGCTGCGGCAGTTCGGCCATTGGCGCCGCAACCGCTACGGCCGGAGGATGAAACGGCGTGCAGTCGGCCGACAGCTCCCAGGTGTACGTGGTGAACTCCGAATGCTGCTCCCAGCGCAGGACCATGCCGCCGAACGCGATGCGATGTTGCTTGGCGCTGTCGCGCAATGGGTCGAGCCCGCGGCGTGCGCAGAAGTCGGTGAGGGCCGCGCGATCGGCTTTGGCCGTATCGCTCGTCGTCTCGAACGCGAAGTGCAAAAGCCGCCGCGGCGACTGCAGCGGCATGAATGGCCGCGCATGCACTTCGCCCAACACCGCGGCGCGCAAGGGATGCGGCTCCAGTCGCGCGCCGTCCTTGATGGTGACCTCGGCAGTCATCGCGCGGCTAAGTGCGCGCTCACGTCGGGACTGCGGGCGACGTCGGGCGCATCGCCTGGGCGTGCAGCGCGGCGGCGTGCCGTCCTTGCGCCTTCTCCGCGTCCGCTTCGTAGCCGACCAGCACATCCGGTCCGATCTCGGCAATCGAGTTCTTGCCGGTGAGCGCCATCGTGACGTCGAGCTCTTTCTGCAAGATCTCGATCGCACGATGCACGCCCGCCTTGCCGCCCGCGCCGAGACCCCAGGCATAGGCGCGGCCGATCATGCAGGACTTCGCGCCGAGCGCGAGCGCGCGGATGATGTCGGCGCCGGTGCGGATGCCGCCGTCGAACATTACTTCCAAATCCGAGCCGACCGCGTCAGCGATGCGCGGCAGCGCCGAGATCGAGGACGGCGCGCCGTCGAGCTGCCGACCGCCATGATTGGAGACGACCAGCGCATCGGCGCCGAGCTTCACCGCGGTGCGCGCGTCGTCGACGTCGAGAATGCCTTTGATCACGAGCTTGCCTGGCCAGATGCTCTTGATCCACTCGACGTCCCTCCACGAGAGTGCCGGATCGAACTGCCCCTGGATCCATGCGCCGAGCGAATTGACGTTGTCCATGCCTTTCACATGGCCGGCGAGATTGCCGAACGTCTTGCGCTTGCCTTTGAGGACGCTGAGCGCCCACGCCGGCTTCATCGCGATGTCGATGATGTTGGCGATGCGCAATTCCGGCGGCACGGTCATGCCGTTCTTGATGTCGCGGTGGCGCTGACCGAGCACCTGCAGGTCGACGGTCAGCACGAGCGTTTTGCAGCCGGCCTTATGCGCGCGCTCGAGGATTTCCTTGGAGAAGCCACGGTCCTTGATGACGTAGAGCTGGAACCAGAACGGTTTCTTCGTTCCGGCCGCGACGTCCTCGATCGAGCAGATCGACATCGTGGAGAGGGTGAAGGGGATGCCTGCTTCTTCCGCCGCCTGCGCAGCGAGGATCTCGCCGTCGCCGTGCTGCATCCCGGTCAAGCCCACCGGGGCCAGGATTAGCGGAACCGAGACCTTCTCGCCGAGGATGGTCGTTTCCTGGCTGCGTGCAGACACGTCTACCAGCACCCGTTGGCGCAGGGTGATCTTCTCAAGATCGGTCCGGTTCGCCCGCAGCGTGCCCTCGCTATATGAGCCGCTGTCCGCATAGTCGAAAAAGGCACGGGGGACCCGCCGGCGGGCCAGGTCCCGGAGATCCTCGATGCACGTCATCTGCTGCATGGACACGACACCCTCCCACCCCCAATTTCCGGGTCACTTTAGGCCAGCAAAGGGCTAAAAGGCAGGCCTTAACGCTCGGAAATGCTTGTGGTTAAGCAAGGGTCTGTAACGTTGACGCACAAATTTTGAACATCTAGCAAGGCTTTGAAGGTAGTATAAAGGATCATGCGGGTTCCGATACGGACGGTAATACCCGCCAACAAGGCTGCCGGCGCGCATCGCCGGACATAACAAGCAAGATTTTGGGGTTCCGGCGGCAGCCGGGGCGTACGGGGTTAACTTTGCGAGGCGTATCCATGGTTCGTCGCTATTTCGGCACCGACGGCATTCGCGGTCGGGCCAACCGGGTGATCACGCCCGAGCTCGCGCTCAAGGTCGGGCAGGCGGCAGGGCTCATCTTCCGCAACGGCGAACACCGTCATCGCGTGCTGATCGGGAAGGACACCCGGCTTTCAGGCTACATGATCGAGAATGCGATGGTCGCGGGCTTCACCTCGGTCGGCATGGACGTGCTGCTGACCGGCCCGATCCCGACGCCCGCCGTCGGCATGCTCACGCACACGATGCGCGCCGATCTCGGCGTGATGATCTCGGCGTCGCATAATCCGTTCGACGACAACGGCATTAAGCTGTTCGGGCCGGACGGCTACAAACTGTCCGACGAGGTGGAAGCCAGTATCGAGGAGTTGCTGGAATCCGATCTGACGTCGCAGCTTGCGGGCAGCAACGATCTAGGTCGCGCCAAGCGCATCGACGGCGTGCAGGACCGCTACATCGAATTCGCCAAGCGCACGCTGCCGCGCCAACTCAATCTCGAAGACATGCGCGTCGTCATCGACTGCGCGAACGGCGCCAGCTATAAGGTCGCGCCCGGCGCGCTCTGGGAAATGGGCGCCGACGTGATCGAGATCGGCACCGAGCCGGACGGCTTCAACATCAACAAGGACTGCGGATCGACCAACCTTGCCGCACTCAAGCACAAGGTGCGCGAGATGCGCGCCGATATAGGCATCGCGCTCGATGGCGACGCCGACCGTGTCCTCATCGTCGACGAGCGCGGGCACGTGATCGACGGCGACCAACTTCTCGCGGTGATTGCCGAGAGCTGGAAGGACGATGGGCGACTGCGGGGCAACGGCATCGTCTCGACGGTGATGTCGAACCTCGGACTCGAGCGGCATCTTGCGTCGATCGGACTGACGCTTGCCCGCACGCCGGTCGGCGACCGCTACGTGCTCGAGCGCATGCGCGCGGACGGTTTCAACGTCGGCGGCGAGCAGTCGGGCCACATCATCCTCTCCGATTTCACCACTACCGGCGACGGCTTCGTCGCTGCGCTGCAGGTGCTTGCCGTCGTCAAGCGCAGCAACAAACCGGTGTCGGAAGTGTGCCATCGCTTCGAGGCGCTGCCGCAGGTGCTGAAGAATGTGCGCTACCGCAACGGCAAGCCGCTGGAAAACGCGTCGGTGCGCTCGGCGATCGCGAGCGCGGAATCGCGCCTTGGCGGACACGGCCGGCTGCTGGTGCGGCCGTCGGGCACCGAGCCCGTAATCCGCGTGATGGGTGAGGGCGACGACAAGGCGCTGGTCGAAGCGGTCGTCAACGACGTAATCGGCGCGCTGACCGAGGTTGCTGCTTAACTCCGGGCGGGCCGCAAACTCCGCTCGTACCCGCGCACGCCGGAAACCAGTTGAACCTCTGCGATTGGCAACTTTGGCTGCGAGCCCCGGCTTTAGCGGGGCCGAACAGGGGGTTACTAAGCCACTCCCTCGGCTTCGGCCTGGATTCGCGTTCTATGTCAATAACTTAGAACAATTTTAAACTGCGAATATATTTGACTTAGTGCAAGGCCGACGTTATCTGCTCAATCAGAATGAGTTGCAGAAGCAATTAGGGCCCCAGGACTTTCCATGATCGTCTGCTCCTGCAACGTGCTCAGCGACCACGAGGTGCGCCATGCGGTCGCGAGCACCGCGCCGCGCACCGCGGGCCAGGTGTACGGCTGTCTCGGCTGCAGTGTGCAATGCGGACGTTGCGCCCGCACGATCCGCAAGATCATGGACGAGGCGCTCGGTGCGTTGGGCTGCCCTGCGGGCTGCGCTTGCGCGGCTCATGCCCACCGCACATAGTTTGTGCGGTCGAGCAGTCGGCGGGAGCGAGCGATGAAGGGCGACGCGAAGGTCATCGAGTATCTCAACAAGGGCCTGCGGCACGAGATGACGGCCGTCAATCAATACTGGCTGCATTATCGTCTTTTGGAGAACTGGGGCTTCCGCGATCTTGCCAAGCAGTGGCGCAAGGAATCGATCGAGGAGATGGAGCACGCCGACAAGTTCGTCGAGCGCATCATTTTTCTCGATGGCTTTCCAAATATGCAGGTGCTGGATCCGCTGCACATCGGTCAGAACGTGAAGGAAGTGCTCGACAGCGATCTCGCCGCCGAGATGAGCGCCCGCGCTCTGTACGAAGAGGCGGCGACCCACTGCCACGCGGTGAAGGATTACGTCAGCCGCGATCTGTTCGAGCAGTTGATGAAGGACGAGGAGCACCACATCGATTTCCTCGAGACGCAGCTTAATCTCGTCGCCACACTCGGCGTCGAGCTTTATTCGCAGAAGCACATGGGCGAGCTGGGGGAGAGCTAGGCGAGCGTCTGCCAATAGCTCCGCCTATTCCCGCGCAAGCGGGAACCCGATTCTGATTTCCAGTTTGGCACGACAGCGGCGGGTCCCCGCATTCGCGGGGACGAGCGGAGCAAGATTCATCAAAACTTCAGCGGCTTGGCCAATTTCACCTGCGGCAAAGCGCGGACCTTCTCGAGCACGGCCGGCGGCATTTCGCCGTCGATCTCGATCAGTGCCACCGCGTCGCCGCCCGGCTTGTCGCGGC
>Ga0207862_1000025_pt1 | contig 32409 bp, 28 predicted proteins | sample LuqExpMetageno81_FD_187838 | JGI IMG/M metagenome (GOLD analysis project Ga0207862, IMG submission 187838) | Tropical forest soil microbial communities from Luquillo Experimental Forest, Puerto Rico - Sample 81 (SPAdes) | ecosystem: Environmental > Terrestrial > Soil > Tropical forest ... | reverse complement strand
AGGGAGCCGCCGCTCAGGGCCGCCAGCAGGGCCGCCTGGGAGGGGCTGAGTTCGCGGCGGATCAATTCCTGGGTGATGAGCGGGTAGGGCAGGGGGATAAAGGCCAGCTTCTGGCAGCGGGAAACCACGGTGGGAAAAAGGTCGGCCTCCACTCCGGCGGTGAGGATGAGGAGATTTTGGGGAGGCGGTTCCTCCAGGGTTTTCAGCAGGGCATTGGCCGAATCGTCTCTCAGATCTTCCCCGGGCTTGATCAGGGCCACCCGCCAACCCCCGGCCACCGGGGGATAGTTGGTGACGCGGCGGAACTCCCGGATCTGATCGATGACAATCTTGGGTGGACGTTCCCTGGAGGTGGGTCGGATGACGAGAAAGTCGGGGTGCGTCCCCGCGGCCAGGCGCTTGCAGGAGGGGCAATACCCGCAGGCATCCCCATCCTCCCGGGGTTCGGCGCAGTTCAGGGCCCCGGCCAGGGCCCGGGCCACGGACTCTTTTCCAACCCCCTCGGGGCCGAGGAACAGATAAGCGTGAGCCAGGCGATCCTGGCGGAGCGCGGCTTGAAGATAATTCAGCACCCGCTCCTGCCCGAGGATATCCCGGAAGAAGAGGGGGGGAGGTTTCTGGATCGCGGGTTCTTTGGTCATTGGTGGCTTTAAGCTATAAGCTGAAAGCTTTGAGCTGTGAGCTATAGGGATTAAGTAATACGCATTCTTTTATCTTTTATTGTAGCCGCAGGCTTTAGCCTGCGATCTTATGATTTCCATCATACCCTTGAGCGTAAGCTAAAGCTTGCGGCTACATCTTTATAATCTTGGCTTAAAGCTTATGGCTTACAGCTTATAGCTCAAAGCTTCTTATTCCCACTCAATCGTCGCCGGGGGCTTGCTGGAAATGTCCAGGACCACCCGGTTGACGCCCTTGACCTCGTTGATGAGGCGGTTGCTGAGGTGCGCCAGAAAATCGTGGGGAAGCCGGGTCCAGTCTGCGGTCATGGCGTCCACCGAGTCCACGATGCGGAGGGCCACCACGTTCTCGTAGGTGCGCTCGTCCCCCATCACCCCCACGGTGCGCACCGGCAGGAGCACCGCGAAGGCCTGCCAGACCTGCCGGTAAAATTCGGATTTTCGCATCTCCTCCATGACGATGGCGTCCGCCTCCCGCAGCACCGCCAGGCGCTCCGGGGTGACCTCGCCCAGGATGCGGATGGCCAGGCCCGGTCCCGGGAAGGGATGGCGCCAGATGAGGCTGTCGGGGAGGTCCAGTTCTTTCCCGACTTCCCGCACCTCGTCCTTGAAGAGTTCCCGCAGGGGCTCCAGCAGCTTAAAGGGCATGGCCCCAGGCAGTCCCCCGACGTTGTGGTGCGTCTTGATGGTGGCCGAAGGGCCTTTGAAGGAGACACTCTCGATGACGTCGGGGTAGAGGGTACCCTGGGCCAGATATTTGACGTCGCCGATTTTCTGGGCCTCGTTGGCAAAGAGGTGAATGAATTCGTAGCCGATGCGCTTGCGCTTTTCCTCCGGGTCCGTGACCCCGGCCAAAAGGTCCAGGAAGTCCTGGGTGGCGTCCACGTAAACCAGGTTCAGGTCGTGGTGCCGGAACAGGCGCAGCACTTCCTCGGCTTCGCCCTTGCGCAAAAGACCGTTGTTGACGAAAACGCAGGTGAGGCGCGCACCCAGGGCCCGGTGCATCAGGATGGCGGTGACGGTGGAGTCGACGCCGCCGGACAGGGCGCAAATGACCCGGTGCTCCGGGCCCACCCGCTCCCTAATGCTTTGCGTCGTGGCCTCAATGAAGGAGCGCATGGTCCACAGGCCCTTTAAGCCGCAAATCCGGAACAGGAAGTTTTTCAAGACTTCAAGGCCCCTGGGGGTGTGCTGGACTTCGGGGTGAAACTGCACCCCGTAGAGGCGCCGCGCCGCATCCCGGACCGCCCCCACCCGGCAGGTGTCGCTCCCGCCTATGACCTCGAACCCCGGGGGCACCTCCTCCACATTGTCGCCATGACTCATCCACACGGCTTCGCTTTCGCTCAGGCCGTGGAAAAGATCGTCGAAGTTGCTGATCTGAAAAGACTTGCGGCCGTATTCCCGGGCCTGGGCCGGGACCACCTTGCCGCCCAACAGGTGGCTCAGGAGCTGGATGCCGTAGCAGATGCCCAGAACCGGCACTCCCAGCTCCAAAACTTCCGGGTCGAGGCTGGGGGCATCCGGCTCGTAGACGCTCCTCGGGCCCCCCGAGAGGATGATGCCCTGGGGGGCGAACCGGCGGATCTCCTCCAGAGGCATGAGGTAGGGATGAATCTCGCAGTAGACCTTGAGTTCCCGCACCCGCCGGGCGATAAGCTGGGTGTACTGGGAGCCGAAATCGAGGATCAGGATTTTCTCTTTATGGGGGTCGCGCATGGTTTTGGGGACACCCTGGTTAAGTTCAGGATTTCTCAACTATTGTGGCACCGCTTTTCGCCCCCCTCACCCCAGCCTTCTCCCCCCGCGGGGGGAGAGGGAGTATTCCTAAGGTTCCAGTATTACCAGGGTTCCTTCTTTATTCCCTCTCCCCATTGGGGAGAGGGTTAGGGTGAGGGGATCAAGTTTACTAGCTTCCTTTTGTTCACCAGTACGTTGTCGTACCAATAAACCTCTGCACCGGGGCAAGCTCCTGAAATTGCCCTTATTATAGCCGATAAAAGGGCAAGTGGCAATTTTTAGGAAAGGGGAGGCGGACTGGCGGAAGAAAGCCTTATACCAAGTTGCCCTTAGGAAATAATAATTAGCTGGCACTGGTTTTTTTATCAGGTTCAGGCTGCTCCCAACAGGGTTCGTAAATCTGGTCAGGTCGGGGAGGTAACAAATCCCCCTGCCCCCCTTTAAAAAAGGGGGGTTCGATACACCGGCAACCCAAGTCCCCCTTTGGTAAAGGGGGATTTAGGGGGATTTGTGCTGGCAGGTCATATAGTTACGGCCATTATTTTTTTTGAACGCAATAGTATTACAGCCCCAGGGGAGTGAGAAAACGCGAGGTCAGGATTTCCCGAAGCTTTTCGGGGGCCTGGTCTTGGTGCTCGGCCACCAGGTCCGTAACCTCTGTGGCGACCCGGCGCAGGCGGGCCAGGGCCGCGAGTCGGGCCTCTTCTAGAACCTCCCAGTTGCCGGAGGCAGCGAGGCTAAAGAAGGCTGGTTCAAGCTCCGGCAGGAGCAGGGGATAGAAGCCCGGCTGGAAGGCCAGCATCAAGGCCAGAGAGGTGAGGCTCCTTCCGGCAATGAAGTAGCTCAGGCGGCCCCGGTCGTTCACGTCCGCCAAGGCGTCTTTGAGGGCCCTGATCCAGTGGCTGAGGGGGGTATGGGGAAAAAGCTCCAGGATGGCCGGAAAGGCCTGACCGAGGGAAGTTTCCCGGGCTTCCCCCAACTCGTGGCGGATGACGGCCTCCAACTCTTCGGAAACCAGACCTTCCCAAACCTCCTGGTGACCCTCGGGGTCTTTCAGCAAGTCGGGGAGGGAGGCTTGTTCGGAGGGCCAACCCGCCTTGAGAAACCGGTTGGACTCCTGGGTGGGGTCAGCGAGGCGGTCCCAGAGGTAATAGGCCAGGGCCTGCCGGCGGGCGTAGATCAGGCTCCCCTGGCGCAGGGCCGGGGTACCGTCCAGGTCCCGGGCCAGTTCCCGTTCCAGTACCAGGATGGTGAGGTCCTCCTCTCGGCGCACTTCCGAGAACTCGCCCAGAAAGAAGGTGGGGGTGAGCCCCCGGCAGAGGCCGGCTCCATAGGCCAGGCCACCGGGTTTGAGGAAGGTGTTTACCTGCTCCACTTCAAAGGGGTCCAGGGAGCGGCCGTTCAGGCGCAATTCCCGCCAGGCTTCCCCTTCCCGGGCATCCCAGGTGCTCTCCAGGTCGGCAATCCAGGCGAGGATGGCCTCGGGTTCGGGTTCCCGCCACGGCGGCAGCCCATGCTTCCACTTGTAGAGCAGGCGCAGGCGCATCAGCAGGCCGCACAGGGAAAAGGACCCGGCCTGGTGGCCGCTGGCCAGCTCGCAGTTGGCCTCAACCTGACGGATGAGAGAAGTAAACATGGTTAATTATGCTTGCCTTAGGTTGGGGTTCTGGTCTGGGGTCATCCGCACACCTGGTATCATGACGCCATCTCTGGCGTTCACCTGCCCAACAATTCATCGGCCTTGCGGGCCAGATTCTTGTCCAGGGTGGTTAATTTCTGATAGGTTTGGGCGGCCTTCTGGCTGTCGCCCTGCTGGATGTAGCAGGCCAGGAGCCCCAGGTGGGCTTCGCCATCATCGGGTTTCAGGCTGAGGGCTTTTTCAAAGGAACTTTTGGCCTCCGCCCACCGGTTCAGCTTGATGTTCGCCATGCCCAGGTTGTCCAGAGCCTGGACATAATCGGGTTTCAGGCGCAGGGCCTTCTCGAAGGCCTCCCGGGCCTCTTGGTGTTTACCCTGCTTACCTGCCACCACTCCCAGGTCGTAGCAGGCCTCGGCATCTTGCGGATCGTGCTCAAGAGAGCTTTTGAAGGCCTTCTCCGCATCGGGCCAGTGCTTGAGTTTCAGGTAAGTAACTCCCAGGTCTCTGGAGGCCTTGGACCAGCCGGGCTGGTAATGCAGGGCCTCCTTGAAGGCGCTCACGGCCTCCTGGTAGCGTTCCAAACGGGCCAGGGCCAGACCCAGGCCGTAATGGGCTTCGGCCAGGTCCGGCTTTAATTTTATGGCCTGGCGGTAATCCCGGGCGGCTTCTTCGAAGTTATTCTGACTCCAGGCGGTTTCGGCCTGCTGAAGAAGGGCCTGAACTTTTTTGCTGTCCTTGGCCTTCGGCGGGCCTGCGGAAAAACCCGGGGACACGGTCAAAAGGACCAGGAGAACGGCTGCGCAAAAACGGCATAGAAAATTCATGGACATTTTTTCTGAAGGTTTGGCACACACCTGAGGATTTACTTAAAAGATATCATGGAACCGGATAATTAGCGAGGAGCGCCGGGGGGAAGGGCGTTAAGTCCGGGTCTGGAAAGGGCTGCGGGAGCGTCCCGGCGCCAGGATATGCAGGAACAGGTAGCCGGCCAGGAACCCCCCCACGTGGGCCCAGAAGGCCACTCCGACCTCGGCCCTGGCTCCCAGGATGGAAAAGGTCCCGAAGAAGAACTGCAGGACAAACCAAATCCCCAGAAAGACGTAGGCGGGGACTTCGATGATGACAAAGAAGAACACGGGGATGAGAGTGAGGATCCGGGCCGTGGGAAAAAGGGCAAAGTAGGCGCCCATCACCCCGGCAATGGCCCCGCTGGCCCCCACCATGGGCATGTTGGAGGTGGGATTGGCAAGCAGTTGGGCAAAACAGGCGGCGGCCCCGCAGGCCAGATAGAGGAGCAGATATTTGCCATGCCCCAGGGTATCTTCCACGTTGTCGCCGAAAATAAACAGGGTCCACATGTTGCCGATGAGGTGGAGCCAGCCGCCGTGGAGAAACAGGGAGGAGAAGATGGGGATGACCGCCCCGGCGGGATTCCCGCGGTCCAGGTGCAGAAAAAAATTCCGGGGCACAAAGCCAAAGACCCGGATAACATCGTCAAGCTCTTTCCCCAGGGACATTTCTAAAAGGAATATCAGAATGTTAAAGATGATAATGACATAGTTGAGAGTGGCCACGCCTCTGGAGGCAATGTTGTCTCTTAAGGGGATCATGAAACGTTCCGCAACCTCGGTCTGGGGCTATTGCCTAAGGGTATGCCATGCGGGGTTTCAGGGCAAGCTTTCCAGGGGGAAAAGTTGAGGAGGAACAGAGAGACGTCAAGGCCGGTTGCAAAGGAGTCGTTTTCCAGGCAACTTCAGGGCCATACTGTCTTTCTCCAGGAAGGGCTCCAGAGGGGTGACGTCGTCCACCAGGAGGAAGACCCGGGCCGGTCCCTGCCAGCGCTCCCGCAACCCTGCCGGCGTGATGAGATAATTTTCCCGGGGAGGCACCGGATAGGAAAACTGGGGTAAACCCTGGCGCTGCACCATGAGGATGGGGTGGCCGCTGTAAAAGGCCAGGGAGGCGCCGTATTCGAACTCTTCAATGGCTTCCATCACCACCAGATCGTGAGGTCCGGCCTGGTGGCGGATATATTCCCCCGGGATTTTGTCGCTGAACAGAGGGGAGAGGGCCAACAGGCTCTTCCAGGTGAAGAAAAGGAGGAAAAGGGCGAGCAAGCCATAGAAAGGCAGGGCCACCTTGGGCCGGCGCCAGCCGAAAATCACGCCCCCCAAGGCCAGGATCGGCACTATGAAGCTCACCTGCCGGGCCACCGGCTGAAGGAGGGGGAACATGCCGAAAAATTCCCGGCGGTTGGCGGCGCAGATTTGCTCCAGATAGGGCAATAGCACCATGAGAGCCAGCCCCAGGACTCCCAGACAGAGCAGGGCCAGGGGGATGCCGCGGTCCCGGGAGACCTCCAGGGATTGGTCCAGGCTCCAGCCCACGACCAGGGCCAGGGGAGGGAGAACCGGCAGGGAATAATATTCGATGCGGCTGGAGGATAGCGAAAAAAAGCCCATGATGATGCCGGCCCACAAGAGGAGGAGACGCCCCCGGCGGGCATGATCCGGCCAGGCGGTTTTTCGCCAGAAACGGTACAGGGCCTGGGGCAGCAATAGACCCCAGGGGAGCAGCCAGATGAAGAGGAAAAGCCAGAAGCCCAGGAGAGGGAAGGGATTAATGTCCGGGGGCTCACGCCTGCCCAGGAAGCGGAGGATTTGTTCGTTGACGATGTGGTGGCGCAGAAACCCCGGGTGAGCCTGTTCTATGGCCACAAACCAGGGCAAGGTGAGGACCAGGAATACCAGCCAGCCCCGGGGGTCGAGGGCCAGGGTAAGCAAGTGGGGCTGGCGCCGGAACCAGGCAAAGCCGGCCAGGATCAGGAGGGGAAAGGCCAGGCCGATAAAGCCCTTGCTCATGAAGCCCGCGGCCAGGGGGACCATGAAGAGCACCGACCACGGCCAGGAAGGCTGGTCCTCGGCGTAAACCAGCACGCAGATGGCGGCCAGCAGGGCCAGGGTGACCAGGTGGTCCGTCAAGAGTTGGAGGTGGAGGGTGAAAAACCCAATACTGGTGAGGAGCACAACCCCCCCCAGCCAGGCGGCCCTGGTTTCCAACAGGCGGCGGCCGATGAGATAGGTGAACCAGACCTCTCCCAGGCTGATCAACAGGGTGGGGAGGCGGGCCACCCGGTCCGACACCCCGAAGAGGTGGTAGGACATGAGATTGACCCAGTAAAACAGGGGGGGCTTGTCCAGGTAGCGGGTGCCGTTCAGGGTGGGGGTAAGCCAGTTGCCGGACGCCAACATTTCCTTGGGAATAAGGGCGTACATGCCCTCGGCGCGGATAAGCGGCCAATCCCAGATGGCCGGCAGAAAAATGAGCAAGCCCAGGATAATCAGGGACAGGCCGGGCAGCCAGTCAGGAAAGCGGGGTTTCACGTGGGCCATGTCGGCAGAGCGGCGAGGGAACCTGGAAAAGGGACCTCAGGTCAGGTTCCAGCGCACCATGGTCCAGACGTCGGTGAGGCTCCCACCCATCTGGCGCACCACACTGGGCTCAAACCCGGAGTGCATCATGCATTGGGCGCAGCGGGGATCGTGTTCCGGGCCGTAGTTCTCCCAGACCGTCCGCTCCATGAGCTCCCCGAAGGTGTCATAGTGGCAGTCCATGATCTGGTAACAGGGGGCGCGCCAACCCAGCGGCGTGCGGGTGGGGTTGGCCCAGGGGGTGCAGTCGTAATGGCGCTCGCCCCGAAGAAAGCTCAGGTACAGGGGGGTGCTGAAGTAGCGGATGTGGCGTGGGCTCTGGTGGAGGCGGGTGAATTTTCCCTTGATTTCTTCCCGGCTTAAAAACAATTCCGGGGCCACGCCATTGAAACTATAGGCCGGGGACACCAGGATGCCGTCCACGCCGATCTGGGTAAGCTGGGCAAACAGGCTCTCAATTTCCTGAACGTCGGTTTCCTTGAAGATGGTGGTGTTGGTACAGACCCGGAAACCCTGCTGTTTGGCGGCCTTAATGGCCCGGAGGGCGAGGTTGAAGAGACCCGGGCGCCCCAGGTGGCGGTCGTGGGTTTCGGCCAGGCCGTCCACGTGCACGCTCAGAGTAAGGCGCTTGGAACGGGGCAGCTTAGGGAGGGCCTTTTCCAGGAGGATGGCATTGGTGCACAGGTAAATGTGCTTGCGCCGGTGCACCAGTTCCTGCAGCAGCTCAAAGACCGGGGAGTAAAGGAGGGGCTCCCCGCCGGTGACGGTGACCACCGGGGCCCCGCACTCCTCCACCGATTCCAGGCATTGCTCCAAGGTCAGGGACTCCCCCAGGGAGTTCCGGTACTCCTGAATCCGGCCGCAGCCGGCGCAGGCCAGGTTGCACTGGTGGGTGGGCTCCAACATCAGCACCAGGGGGAACTTCTCTATTCCCTGGAGTTGCTGCTTCAACAGGTAACGCGTCAGGTCGAAACTGAGGCTTAAAGGAAAGCGCATGGCTACAAGCACCTTGTGTTGTTTGGAAAAGAGATTCAGGCTTTAACCTGAGCTTATTCTAAGATAATTATATTAAACTTGAAGAAAAATTGCCGCTCAGGCATAGCCGTGCCCGGTAAACCAGGCCACCGCCTCTTCAAGGGCCTGGGGCACCGGGGTCTGGGGCAGGCCCAACTCCCGGATGGCCTTGCTGCTGTCGAAGTACATAAATTTTTTGGCCATCTTCACCCCGGCCACCGGCATCCGGGGAGGCTTGCCGCTTACATGGGTCGCCCAGAATTCGTCCAGGTAGGAAAGGGCCAGGATGGGCCAATATGGCAGCCGCATCTTAGGAGCAGGAATGTTGGTGATCCCGGCCAACATCTGAAAAATTTCAGAAAGGCTCAGGTTCTGGTTGCCTAAAATATATTTTTCACCCACCCGGCCTTTTGCTTCGGCCAAGAGGTGACCCTGGGCCACGTCCCGGACGTGCACCAGGTTGAGGCCGGTCTCCAGGTAGGCCGGCATGCGGCCTTTGAGATAATCGACAATTATCTGGCCCGTGGGGGTGGGTCGGGTGTCGCCTTCGCCCACCGGTGCGCTGGGGTGCACCAGCACCACCGGGAGACCCTGGCGGGCAAACTCCAGGACTACCTGCTCCGCCAAAAACTTACTGCGCTTGTAGTGGCCCACCATGTCGGCCAGGGCCACCGGAGTTTCCTCGGTCCCCGGAGTGCCGTCCCCCGGGTTTCCCAGGGCGCCCACGGTGCTGGTGTACACGACTCGTTCCACCCCCGCCTCGGCCGCCGCGGCCAAAAGATCCCTGGTACCCTGGACATTGGCGGCATACATGGCCTCCGGGTCGGGGACCCACAGGCGGTAATCCGCGGCCACGTGAAAGACCCGCTGGCACCCCATGACCGCCGCGGCCAGGGAAATGGGGTCCCTGAGGTCACCTGCGGCCACCTCCACCGCCAGGCCCGCCAGCGCCCCGGGATGGCGGGCCAAAACCCGCACCTCCCGCCCGGCCGCGAGAAGTTCCGCCACCACGGCCCGGCCGATGAAGCCGGTGCCACCAGTCACCAGGGTTTTGGTCATGAGTGTCGAGGATATTTTGTGAGTTGGGGCTAAGGGGCTGCGCCCCTTAGTTATCTCCCTCAACATCTTGTAAATACATTCCCAGGGCCATGAGGGGGAAGACGTCCCGGTAGAGGTGGTAGCGGATCATGAAATGGGCGGGAAAGCCGGTGCCAGTGAAGTATTCTTCATCCCACCTGCCGTCTTTTTTCTGGGTTTTTAACAGGTACTCGATCCCTGCGGTGACTGCCGGGGAGGCGGTTTCCCCTGCGACCATGAGGCCCATGAGGGCCCAGGCGGTTTGGGAGGCCGTACTGGGGCCTTGCCCCCGCAGCATTGGATCCCGGTAAGACTCGCAGCCTTCTCCCCAGCCGCCGTCCGGGTTCTGGTAAGACTTGAGCCACCTCACGGCCCGCCGGACAACCGGTGACTGCTCACTTATCCCGATGGCCGCAAGTCCCATGAGCACCGACCAGGTGCCGTAAATGTAGTTCACCCCCCAGCGGCCCCACCAGGAGCCGTCCGGTTGCTGGGTTTCCTCGAGGAAAGCCAGGGCCCGGTCTGCCGCGGGGTGGCGAGCGGAGTTACCAAAAATTCCCATCATCTCCAGAACCCGGCCGGTGACGTCTTCCGTGGGCGGATCGATCAGGGCCTTGAGGTCGGAAAAAGGAATGGCGTTCAGCCACTCCTTGGTGTTGTCCACGTCAAAAGCGGCAAAGCCCCCGTTTTTCGACTGCATCCCCAGGCACCAATTGATGCCGGTGGCCAGGGCGGTCTCGTGGTCAGCCGGGTCGGCCAGGGCCTCTTTCAAGGCCATCAGGACTACCGCGGAGTCGTCGATGTCCGGGTACCAGTTGTTGACGAATTCGAAAGCCCAGCCTCCCGGGGCCAGATGCGGCCGTTTAATGCACCAGTCACCCGGTTTGAAAATCTGGTTGGCCAGGAGCCAGTCGGTAGCCTTGGCCATGGCCGGGTGTTCCGGGGAGATTCCGGCCGCGGCCAGGGCCCGCACCGCCAGCCCAGTGTCCCACACCGGGGAAATGCAGGATTGCAGGCGCAGGCGGTCGCCAAAGTTCAGGGTGAAACCCTCCAGCGCCGCCAGGCCCCGCTGGATGATGGGGTGGTTAGTACTATAGCCCTGGCAGGCCAGGGCCAACAGGGAATTGACCATGGCCGGCTGGATGCCGCCCCAGTCCCCGGTTTCTTCCTGGTGGCACAGTATCCACTGTTCGGCCTTGTGCAGGGCGAGGCGACGCACGAGGGGCCAGTTCAGCCGGGCATAGAGTTTCAGAAGCCGGTCCACCAGCACAAAGAAATTCCTCAGAGCCGACCCCCCTTTTTTCCAGGCCACCCGGTGGCATAAAAAGGGCTCATCGGGGTGGACAAAAAGCTCGGCCACGCCGAGAGACGGCGGTAGCGGACAAACGGGGCGATGGAACATAATGATGGACAGGGGGATCATCGTAGCCCGGCTCCAGCTGGAAAACTCATAAACGCTGAAGCCCGACCAGGGGGGGAGGAGCATAAATTCCACGGGCAAAAGCGGGATGCCCTCCCAACTCACCTGGCCGAAAAGGGCAAGGTTGATGCGGGTGAAGACCCGGGAGGCCAGGGCCCCGCCGCGCTCCAGGATGAACCGGCGGGCATTCCTAAGCCGGGGGTCATCAGCCGGTAGTCCGGCCATTTTCAGGGCCTGATAGGCCTCCACTGAAGTGCTGAGGTTGGCGCCGTCTCCGCGCCAGAGGGACCAGCCGCCGTTGTCCAACTGCTGGGACAGGATTTCCCGGACCAGCCCGGGAAATTTATCCTCCGGCAGGCCGAGGAAGCGGTGCATCATGAGATACTCGGCGGTGATGGTGACGTTGGACTCGAGTTCAGCCCACCAGTAGCCCTCGGGATTCTGGAGGGACAGCACAGCCGCGACGGCCTGGTCCCTCGCCTGTGTGACCTTTTCCACAAAGGTCCTGGCGGGGGCCCGGCTCCTGGTCCGGCGGGAAGTAAAGGGAGCTGGCGCGTTTGGCACGAAATTATCGAAAACTTTTTAAATTGCGGATTATATCACAAAATATAGCTTCCCAAGGATTTTTATCACCAGTCCCGGCGTCCGTTCGCAAGGGAGTATTGCCAAACCCCTTTAGGAGTATTAACTTACGGAATAGCGTAAAGAACCCGACCATTCGGACCGATTGACTCGCCGGGGTTTTTCTGGTAAGGGTGAAACAACCGGATAGCGTTAGCGCGTTGCTCTTCGGTGCCCTTTCCGTGGATTTCAGCGGGTTTTGCAGGAGACTACATGACGACGACAAAAGAAGACGAATCTCAAGAAATTACCATTCCCCCCACCTTGCCGCTCCTGGCGGTGCGGGATGTGGTGGTTTTCCCCAATATGGTCCTGCCCCTGTTCGTGGGGCGGGAGACTTCGGTTCTGGCCATTGAGGCCGCCTTGGCCGAGGACCGCTTGCTGTTCCTGGCCACTCAGCGGGATCAGGCTGTGGAAAACCCCGAACCTGAGGATATTTATCGGCTGGGCACCGTGAGCCTGATTCTCAGAATGCTGAAACTTCCGGACGGCCGCCTGAAGATCCTGGTGCAGGGCAGGGCCAAGGCCAGGATCACGGACTATGAGCAGACCCGCCCCTTCTTCAAGGTGGGTCTGGAGGTGGTCTCGGAAACCCCCCTGGGCGAGGTCACGCCTGAGACCGAGGCCCTCATGCGCAATGCCCGGGAGATGTCGGAGAAAATCCTCACCCTGAAAGGGGTCATGTCTCCGGATTTGCTCTCCATTCTGGACTCCATCGAGGACCCGGGCCACCTGGCTGACCTGGTGGCCGCCAACCTGCGCCTCAAGATTGAAGAGGCCCAGGCCGTCCTGGAGGAGTTGGACCCCATCAAGCGTCTGATTATCGTGAACGACTTCTTGCGCAAGGAACTGGAGGTCTCCTCCATCCAGGCCAAGATCCAGTCCCAGGCCCGGGAAGAAATGGACCGCACCCAACGGGAGTATTTCCTCAGGGAACAACTTCGGGCCATCAAGAAGGAACTGGGCGACGTCGACGAAACCTCCAAGGAGATGGAGGAATACCGGGTAAAGATCGTCCGGGCCAAGATGCCCAAAGAGGCGGAGGAAGAAGCGTTAAAGCAGCTTTCCCGACTCGAGCAGATGCACCCGGACGCGGCCGAAGCCTCCATGGTGAGGACCTATCTGGACTGGCTGGTGGAGGTTCCCTGGAGCAAGAGCACCCGGGACAAGCTGGACCTGAAAGAGGCCAAGGCCATCCTGGATGAGGACCATTACGACCTCGAGAAGGTCAAGGACCGCATTCTGGAATATCTGAGTGTCCGGAAGCTGAATAAAAAGATGAAGGGTCCCATCCTGTGCTTCGTGGGGCCGCCGGGTGTGGGCAAAACCTCCTTGGGCCAGTCCATCGCCCGGGCCATGGGCCGCAAGTTCACCCGCATCTCCTTAGGAGGCATGCGGGACGAAGCCGAGATCCGCGGCCACCGGCGCACTTATATCGGGGCGCTCCCCGGACGCATTCTCCAGGGCCTCAAAAACGCGGGCACTAATAATCCGGTGTTTATCCTGGACGAAGTGGACAAAATCGGCATGGATTTCCGGGGTGACCCGGCCGCGGCGCTCCTCGAGGTCCTGGACCCTGAGCAGAACTTCTCTTTCAGCGACCACTATCTCAATGTGCCCTTCGATTTGAGCAAGGTGATGTTCATCACCACCGCCAACCTGGTGGACCCCATCCCCTCGGCCCTGAAGGACCGCATGGAAATCATCCGCTTGTCCGGCTACACCGAAGAGGAAAAACTGAAAATCACCCAGGGTTACCTGATCCCCCGGCAGCTCCAGGAAAACGGCCTCAAGGCCGGCGAGCTGCACATCTCTCCTGAGGTTATCAAAGCGGTCATCACCCACTACACCCAGGAGGCGGGGCTGAGAAACCTGGAGCGGGAGATCGGCACGCTGTGCCGCAAGACCGCCCGCCGCATCGCCGAAGGGGAAAAAGGCCCCTTCCCCATCACCCGGGCCAACCTCCATAAGTACCTGGGACCGCCCCATTTTCTGCCGGAAGAGGAGCGGGAGAAGGACGAGGTCGGCGTGGCCACCGGGCTGGCCTGGACCCAGGTGGGCGGCGAAATGCTGGCGGTGGAGGCCAGCCTCATGCGGGGGAAAGGCCAACTGATGCTCACCGGCCAGTTGGGCGATGTCATGCGGGAGTCGGCGCAGGCGGCCCTGTCTTATGCCCGGACCCGGGCGGACCGCCTGGGGCTCGAGTCCAATTTCTACGAGACCATGGACGCCCACATCCACGTGCCCGCCGGGGCTACTCCCAAGGATGGCCCGTCCGCCGGCATTACCATGGCCACAGCCCTGATCTCCGCCCTCACCCAGGTGCCGGTGCGCAAAGACGTGGCCATGACCGGGGAAATTACCCTGAGGGGCAAGGTCCTCCCCATCGGCGGCCTCAAAGAAAAGGCCATTGCGGCCCTGAGGGGGCGGATGCACAAAATCATTATCCCGGAGGCCAATAAGAAGGACTTGGTGGAGATTCCCAACTACGTGAAACGCCGGCTCAAGTTTGTGCCGGTGAGCAACGTGGACGAGGTGTTGCGGGAGGCCCTAGTGCGGTCGCCCTTCAAACCGGCACCCCGGGGGAAGACCTCCAAGGGACGTTTGTCACCCCGGCCCCCGCGCCCGATTGTGTAACGTTGGTTTAATTGTCAGGGGCGGACCCCGGCGGCCTGAGTGTCCGCCCCTGCTTCTTTCCGCTGCCCCTGGTAACTTTGATCGGCATTGCAGCATTATTTTCCGTGAAGTAGCTTCAAGTCCTGAAGCCCTATTCTGTTCAACCCTTCCCGGGTTAGGATACCGCAGCCTTGCCTTTAGACGTCTTACTCAGATGGCTCGCCCTGGGCCTTCTCTTAGTGACTAACATCTTTTTCGCCATCTCCGAGACCTCCCTTTTTGCCTTAAAACCCCTGGACCGCCTGCGCCTGAAACAACGAAGACCCCGCCGCGGGAAGATGGTGGAGGAGTTGCTCGGCCAGTCACATCGTCTCCTGATCACCACCATACTGGGTGTGGAGTTTGTCACCATCCTGGCTTCCATCGTGGGGACTTCGCTGGCCCTCATTCTTTGGGGTGACCAGGGGAAATGGCTGGCCCTGGTGGTCATTTCCCCCAGCCTTTTGCTGGTCGGGGAAATTATCCCCAAGTCCCTGGCCCTCACCTATCCCACCTCCCTGGCCCCGGCGGTGGCTCCCCTGGTTCGCTGGGCGGTCACCCTGTTTACACCCTTTCGGGTAATCTTGATGCAACTCAGCCGGGGGCTGCTGGTTACCCTGGGGTTTCGCCCCGATTTGCAGGTCCCGGCGGTGCATCAGGAGGATTTTGTCCGCATGGTGGACGAAAGCTTTCAGGGGGGCATGATTGCGGCCCTGGAGCGGGATTTCATTCAGAATCTCCTGAGTTTTGGGGAGGTCAGGGTTAGTCAGGTCATGGTGCCCCGGCCGGACATCTTCTGTTTGCCCCTGGATATGCCGGTTCAGCAGATTATCAAGGCGGTGAAAAAGTCCCGCTACTCCCGGGTGCCCATCTATCAGGACGAGCCTGGGAATGTCCTGGGGATCCTTCATGCCAAGGAACTTCTCCATCTCTGCTCCCCTGAGAGCTGCGACCGGGGGACGATTCAGAATCTTCTCAGGACCCCGCATTACGTCCCGGAGAGCAAAAAGGCCTTTGATCTTTTGACGGAATTGCAGGGACAGCGCTTGCGCCTGGCCCTGGTGGTGGATGAATACGGGACCCTCGTGGGCTTGGTGACAGTGGAAGACCTGCTGGAACAGCTCTGCGGTGAAATTCCCCAGGAATTTCAAATAGAAGTGCAGCCCGTAGGCGAACTGGCCCCCGGACACTGGCGGGTTCATGCTTCCCTGCCTCTGGAGGATCTGGAGGAGAAGCTGGGCATCGTTTTCCCGCCTGGAGAATACGATACGGTGGGCGGTTTCATCCTCGATCTTTTCGGGGAGTTGCCCCATGAGGGTGACACCGTCACCCAGGATTCCTGGCAGTTCAAGGTGCTGAAGATGAAGGGTACCCGTATCATGGAACTGCAGATTCAGCGGGTTGAACTATGACCCTTGCCATTCTCCTGGTGTTCCTGCCCCTTCTGGTGGTGGAAGGCTTTTTCGCCACTGCGGAAATCGCCTTGATTTCCGCCAACCACCGGCGGCTGAAATACCGGGCCGAGGAGGGACACCGGGGGGCCAGGACGGCTCTCAGGCTCCTGGAACGCCCCGAGCGTATGGTGGCCACTTGTCTGGTGGGCGCCAATCTGGCCCTGATCTCCAACACCATTCTGGTCACCGCCATGTTGATCGAGGTGTGGGGAACCTGGGGTGAGATAGGCGCCGTGCTGCTCCTCCCGCCCTTGATCCTGCTTCTGGCCGAGGTAACCCCGAAGTCCATCGGCCGCCAGCATCCCACGCGACTGGCCCAAAGCCTGGCTCCCTTCCTCTGGGTGGCGACCTGGCTGATTTATCCCCTCACCCTGATCTTTGCCGCCATCAGCCGGATCGTCCTGTGGACCACGGGCGCCCCCAAAACCAGCGGGCTCCCCTTTATCACCCGGGAGGATTTGTCCCTGGTGGTGAAAAAGGGCGGGCCGGAAGTGGACCTGGAGACCACCGAGCGCCAGATCATTCACCGCATCCTGCACTTCAGCCTCCGCACCGTCGAGGAGGTCATGGTGCCCCTGGTAAGAGTGGCGGCCATCCCTGACACGGCCACCGTGTTTCAGGCCCTGGAAGAATTCCGGACCACCCACTTTTCCCGCCTGCCGGTCTATCACCGGCGCATTGACAACCTGGTGGGCATCCTGCATGATTTCGATCTGTTGGGGGAAGAGGCTTTGGGGCAGAGCATCAAGCCGTTTGTGCGGCCGGTCCATTACGTGCCGGAAATCAAAAAGATCGATCACCTCCTGCCGGAAATGCAGCGGCAGGGCATACACATGGCCGCAGTGGTGGACGAATACGGCGGTACCGTGGGCATCGTCTCCATCGAAGACCTGCTGGAGGAAATTGTCGGGGAGATTGACGACGAGTTCGACCAGGCCGTCACCCCGTATCGAAAAATCGGGGAGAATCATTTCCTCATCAACGCCCGCATCGAGGTGGAGGCCTTAAACGAGGCCCTGCATCTGGACCTGCCCCTGGGAGACTATGAAACCCTGGCGGGCTTCATCATCGCCCAAATGGGGGATCTGCCCCGGGCTGGCGAACAGGTCCGCTGGCGCAACCTGCGCTTCGTGGTCCGCCTGGCTGAATCCCGGTCAGTGAAGGAGGTGGAGCTTTTTGTCGAACCACCCTCGGCCTGAAAGATGGGCCCTATTTTGACTGCCTTGCGGGTTTAAGCGGCGATATGACCTTAGGCGCCATGCTTGATGCGGGGCTGGACCGGGCTGCCCTGGAGGATGTTTTGCGCCGCCTCGAAAGGGTGGCGGCCCGTCGCTGGCAGGAAACCATCACCACCCCCTATGGGGAACTGCTGGTGAAGGTCATGGAATACGGTGGCCGCCGCCGGGTGCTGCCGGAATATGAGGCTTGCCGTCAACTGGGCTGAAAAATCCGGTCTGCCCCTTCTGGAAGTGTATGGCTTGGCAAAGGATTTATAAGCAGAGGCACAGGCCCTAAGCCGGTCATCTTGCGCCGGAGTATTAGAGCAAGCCCTCTTTGAGCAAAAACTCCATGGCCCGTTGAGCATAAGTGGTCATGGTGCTGATGATCCAGGTAAGGTGGTTTTGGACCTCGGTGAACATATTTGACTCCACCATGCCGGTGAGGCCGGTGAAGACAGTGCGCATCCGAATCATATCCTGGTCATTGATGAGGGCTGCGCCCAGTCCCATTTCCCGTTCCAGGCCCCGGAAATAGTCGAGAAAGAGGCGCTTGCCTCCTTCTTGCTCCTGCTCCTTCAGTTGCAAGAGGGAGGTGAGCAGTTGGGAAGCGATGAGAAGCTCCGATTTCAGGCGGTCGGCAAAATGAAACAGCAGAATGGCTTCCCGGGATTGGCTGGGATGAGCTTCCGGCATGTAAGTTTCCCCTTGTGACAGGCTGATTCACGGAGATTACCACAATCTCTGGGCTGCGACAATGAAAGCCCCAGACTTGGCAACGAAAAATTCCCGAGCTGATGCCCTCAACCCTCTCCCAATTCTCAATGGGCCAAAGTGGAAATCCCCACCGATTGTTTATTGCAGAAACCGGTGACTGAGCCGGGCGGCCTTGTCAGGAGACAAGAGGCTGAGAATGGCTCCCGCCTCTTTGCCCGGCAGGCGTTTCAACAGCCGCACCGCTTCCTCCTCATCCATCTGTTCCAGGAGTTTGCCGGCCCGGTCCGGCGACATGGCCAGGAGGGTGGCCACCAGGTGCCGGTTATGCTCCCCCTTGATGCGTTTTTCCTCCTCGATGGTTTCTAAAAGCTGTTGCTGGAGGGCCTGGAGTTCCTTCATGCGTCCCTCAACTTCCTGCTTTATCTGGCCCAACTGTTCTTCCTTGACGGCGGTGGCAGCTTCTCTCGTTTTGAGAGCCTGGCGTTCTTTTTCCAGGAGGGCCACCAGCCGGGGAAAGCTCTGGCCCGGTTCGGCGGGATGGGAAGCCGAGGCATTCGTGGCAGCCTCACTGGCGCGGGGACCGGTCCAGGACAGCCACCGAGACGGCGCCAGGAACGCGGTCGACAAGGCAATTTTAATAAGAAGACCAAAAATAAGGCACGTCGTGAGAGACTTAACATTCGGCTTGCCAAGAGCCGTAACCTGCATACCTGCCTCCCCTCAGGATGATGACCAGCGTGCCAGCACGATGGCTTCGCTTTGATTTTCCAGAGACTTCGTCAATTCCCGGCGAAATTCCAGGTATCTTTTTCCCCGAAAATTTTCCAAAAGACGGCGTTCCTGGTGGCATTTTTCCAAGGCCCGCATTTTCTCCGCCACCACGTTCTTATCCCGGGTTACCTGTTCCTGCCAACCTTGCCGGGCAAGTTTGAGATGCTCGATGTACCTGAACACCATTTGATATTCGGGAGCCTTCCAGTTTCGTTCCGTGGGCTCTTTTATCCGGTTCAGAGTCTCTGAAATGTGGATTTCTGTTTCAGTCAGGGCCTGGCGGCTTCGGGCCAATTGCCCCTGGGCCCGGGCCAACTCCAGACGGGCCAGATCTTCCCGCAGGGTTCTCACTTTGAGTACTGTTTCCAGGGGAAAACGGAAGCGCCCGGCGGTTTTCATGAGATGAAAATTGTCTCCAAATCCTTTATGGCTCGGTCAAGAGAGATGTTCTCTTCTTTATCCTGGCGAAGATACCGGTTCACAGCTTCGATCTTCTCAAGGGCGTAATCGATTTCGGGGTTGCTGCCCCTAACGTAAGCGTTGATGTTCACCAGGTCCTCGGCCCGCCGGTAGATGGCCAGCACCCGGACCAGGCTTTCCCGCAGGTGCTGGTGCTGTGGTTTCGCCACCTGGGACATGAGACGGGAGATGCTTCCCAGGATGTCGATGGAGGGATAGTGGCCCCGGTCGGCCAGTTCCCGGGTGAGCACGATATGGCCGTCCAGGATGGCCCGGGTAGCGTCGGCGATGGGTTCCAGAAGGTCGTCCCCTTCCACCAGCACGGTGTAGATGCCGGTTATGCTGCCCTTCCCCTGGCAGGCTCCGGCCCGCTCTAAAAGACCGGGCAAACGGGTGAACACCGAGGGCGTGTAGCCTCGGGCGGTGGGGGGCTCGCCGATGGCCAGGCCGATTTCCCGGGCCGCCATGGCAAAGCGGGTGAGGGAGTCCATGAGCAAAAGTACATGCTTGCCCTGGTCCCGGAAATATTCCGCTATGGCCGTGGCCAGATAGGCACCTCTCAAGCGGGCCAGGGGAGGGGTGTCCGACGTGGCGGCCACCACGCAGGAGCGGGCCAGGCCATCCTCCCCCAGGTCGTGATCCAGGAATTCTTTAACCTCACGGCCCCGTTCACCGATAAGGGCGATGACGCTGACATCGGAGCGGGTGAAACGGGCAATCATGCCCAAGAGGGTACTTTTGCCCACCCCGCTGCCGGCAAAAATGCCCACCCGCTGCCCCCGGCCCAGGGTGAGGAGGCCATTGATGGCACGGATACCCACGTCCATGGGTTCCCTGATTTTCTCCCGGCTGATGGGGTTGAGCGGCTTGGCATAGAGGGGATAAGTAAGGGTGCTATTGAGGGGACCCTTATCGTCCAGAGGTTTTCCCAGGCCATCCATCACCCGGCCCAGGAGAGCCTCGCCCACCTGAACCATGGCCTCTCCGGGTTGGAGCACCACCCGGGCCTGGGGCCGGATGCCACGCACCTCTCCCTGAGGCATGAGTAAGACCTCTCCCTGGCGGAACCCCACGACCTCAGCGGTTATGGGTTCATCTGGAGGCGGCATCTCGATTTCACAGATTCTACCCACGGCGCTTTCCGGCCCCCGGCTGGTGATGACCAATCCAACCATTTCCTGAACCCGCCCCGTGAGGGCATAGGGTGTCGTTTGCCGCAAAGCTTCCTGAAGATGCGGCCACTCAATCCGTGGTGGCTGAGGCATTCAGGGTCTCCACGGCCTGCTCAACTGCCTGGACTACCAGAGCCCAACGGGTTTCCCGGGTACCGTCCAATTCTCCCAGAGAGGTTTCCAGGCGGAACCCTCCCGGGCTAATGGTGCCATCGGTCAGCAATTCCACCCCCGGGGGCCAGGACTCCATATTTTCCTGCTGGAGGACTTCATAATCGAGGGGGCTTACCAGGAGCCGCAGTCCCTCCTGATGGGCCACGTGCCGGAAGCCCTCCTCAATAATTTCCCGGATGGCCTCCGGATGCAGGTGGAGTTCCCGGGTTACGAGTTTTTCGCTCACCAGCATGACCAATTCCAGCAAAACCCCTTCTCGCTGCCGGAAGAGGCTTTCCCGTTCCTCCTCCAGAGCGGTGGCCAAATTTTGGAGCCGCTTGACCACCTCTTCCAGGGCTCGCCGCCCCACTTCATGGCCATCGCTTTGACCTTGCTGGAACCCCTCCTCGTATGCCTGCTGCTCGATTTCCTGGGCTTTGAGATGAGCGGCCGCCAGGATTTCTTCGGTCTTGGCCGCCACCTCTGGACCCCCATGGGAATCGCTTTCCGGAATACCCGGATTCCAGGGCCGAAATTCCAGAGATTCGGGAAGGCGATCGGTACTCTGATCTTCCAAGCCCGGCAACTGGAATTCTTCCACTGTCTGAGGATCGACTCTAACCGATTCAGATGTAAACATCTTCGTCGCCCTTGGCCGTCAAGACTAATTGGCCTTCCGCTTCCAAACGCTTGGCCACCTGGATGATGCGCTGCTGGGCCCCTTCCACGTCCCGGAGACGGGCTGGAGCCATGATGTCGAGTTCTTCCTGAAGCATTTCTGCGGCCCGGGTGGACATATTCTGGAAAAATTTTGCCTTCAGTTCGTCCGAAGCCACCTTGAGGGCCATGGCCAGTTCCTGGGTATTGACCTCTTTGAGAAGGGCCATCATGCCCCGGTCTTCCACGCCCAGGAGATCCTCAAAAGTGAAGAGATAACGGCGGATTTCTTCAGCCAGGTCCATATGTTCTTCCTCCTCCAGGCGCTTGAGGATATTTCCCTCCTGGGTGCGTTCCATCTGGTTGAGAATCTCCGCCACGGATTGGGGGCCGCCGACCAGGCGGCCGCCGACTTCCTCCACCAGGGCGATCTCTTCCCGGAGGGCTGCATCGATCTCTTCGATGATGGCTGGAGAAACCTGGTCCAGGCTGGCCACCCGCCGTACCACTTCGAGTTGAAGATTTTCCGGAAAAAGGGCTAACACCTGACCGGCTTGCTGGCGCTCCAAATGGGCCAACACCAGGGCCACGGTTTGAGGATGCTCATTCCTAAGAAAGGAAGCCACCGTACGGGGGTCCAGTTTCTTGATCTTCTGGAAGAAATCCGGATTGGTCTCCAGGTCCAACTTGTCCAGGAGATCTTCCTGGCGTTTCAGGTCCATGGACCGGGAGATGGTGTTTTTAAAGAACTGGTCACCCTTGACCACGATGGCCTCAGGAGTTTCCATCATCTTGGTGAACTCGTCAAGGATAGTGGCCATCTGCTTGACGGGAATGAACTCCAACTTGGAGATCTTCTGGCCCAGAAGTTGGACTTCCCGGTCATCCAGGCGACTCAGGATATCACCTGCTCGGCCCTCTCCCAGGCTCAACAGGAGAATGGCAGCTTTCTCAGTCCCGCTCAATCGATCCGATTTATGTGGCCCGGCCACGTTTTGGTACCTTTCTCAAAGGCGGCTCAAGTGCCGTTATTTACTGTCTTTCTCATGAATCCAGAGGCGTAATACCTCCACCGCCCGATCTGGATAAGTGGCGATGAGCTGACCTACCTTTTCCTTGCCATCCACCGGTTCCGGTAAAGCAGGTGGGGATTGGCCCGTCGCCAATGCCATAGGGGTAGCGGTCCCTGGAAGGATATCCTCTGGCATGCCGGGGAGCGCCAGTTCTGTTGATGTCGGGCCTTGCAAGAGAGGAGGATGGACCGGGGCTCTGCGCCGTTTAAGAAGAAACATCAATCCTACCAGTATGAGGAGAATCAGAAATCCAATTTTCCAGGAGAAAGCCAGGCCTTGTTGCCAGCCATCTGTGGGGCTGAAGGCCGCGGTGCCTTCCACAGCCTGAACTGCCAGAGGGACACAGGAAATTTCCAATTGATCCCCACGTTCGGCATTGAACCCCACCGCCTTTTTGGCCAGGTTGGCGAACTGCCGTACTTCTTCAGGACTTCTGGGGCTGAATTTGTTGCCCTTGTCCTGGTAAATGCCATCCACCACCACCGCCAGGGAAAGGCGTTTGATCTTGCCGGGGGAGTCCACTACCTGGCGGATGACCCGGTTTATTTCAAAGTTACGCAACTCGGCGATGCGTTCTGAACCACTCCCCCCTTGCGGTAGCTTGGGCGGCGTCGGGGCGGTTAAAGGTGGAGGTCCTTTTCCGGGGGGAGGAGGGGTGATGGTACCCTGGTTCAGGTTGAATCTGGCTTCCGGGTTGCCGCCTTCCAGTCCCCGGTTGGTCTGCTCGACGGTTTTTTGCTCACTCCGCACCAGTTCCTTATTGGGGGTGAAGGTCTCCTCGTGAAGGTCGATTTTTTGAAAGTCCAAGTCGGTGGAGACCCGTACAAAGGACTTCCCCGGGCCCAAAATTTTATCAAAGAGCCCCTGGACCTTGTGTTCATAGTCTTCTTCCACCTGGTGTTGCAAGCCCAGCTGCCCGGCAGAAAGGCCCTGGAGGCCCAGTCGATCCTGGGGTTTGCTCAGGATGCGGCCTTTCAAATCCACCACGGTCACCTGGGTTGGATGCAGGCCTGCGACCGCACTGGCCACCAGGTTGACGATGGACTCCACCTGGCCGGGGCTGAGGGTCCGCCCGGGACGCATCTTGAGCGCCACTGAGGCCGTGGGTTCCTTCTGGTCCTCAAGGAACAGGGACTCCTTGGGGGCGACTATGTGGACCCGGGCCTCCAAAACCTCCGGCATACCGGCGATGGTGCGGGCCAGTTCACCCTGCAATGCCCTCTGATAATTGAGATGTTGGACAAAATCGGTAACCCCCAGTTCCTGGCGGTCAAAGATCTCAAAGCCCACACCCCCACCCTTGGGGAAGCCTTCACTGGCCAGCGTCAGGCGCAGTTCATACATCTCGGACTTGGGCACCAGAATAGCAGTGCCATTGCCTTCCAGGTGGTAGGGGATCTTTTTTGCCTTTAATTTGGTGACAATGCCTCCCGCATCTTCCGGGGAAAGATTTGTGAAGAGCACCCCATAATCCTCCTGGCCCTGGACGAAGAACAGGAAGCCCAGGGCCAGAAGGAGAGCCACCACCAAGGCCGGAATGAGCATTCGTTGGGTGGCAGGCAAAGCCTGAAAGCGCTCGCCCATCCCCCCGAAGAGTTTCTTTAAGGAGTCCATAGGGTAAACCCGGGCAAATAGTCAGTGGCCGCCTTACATGGACATGCGGCTCAGTTCCTCATAGGCCGATACCAACTTGTTGCGGACCTGCACCAGGAGCTTGAGACTCAAGTCGGCCTTCTCCAGGGCCAGCGTAGCTTCATGGATGTCTGCCTCTCCCAGGAGCGACCGTTGCACCTGGTTGTCTGCCTGGTGTTGCTGGCCGTTTATGTCCGCCAACATTTGCTGAAAGAGGTTTTTTCCTTGGGAAGCAGAATTTGTTGAGGAAAGGCTCGCCGACGGCGAGGCAATCAGCGCCATTTTGCCGGATGGATCTACCTGCATGGGTTTCTCCCTGCGTGCCAGACCCTGAAAGAAGGGCAGGGCACAGCCTCAGTTCTCAGCAACCTATCTTGGAGTTCGGTTTTTAGCGGGCAATGTCCAGGGCCTTCAGGGCCATGGTCTTCCCGGCCCGGAAGGCAGCCACGTTGGCGTCAAACGCCCGGCTGGCCAGCACTAGGCTCACCATCTCCGTTACCGGGTTCACATTAGGCCAGGTGACCATCCCCGCCTCGTTGGCATCGGGGTGAGAGGGGCCATACTCCTGGGTCAGGCCTTCCTTGGTTTCCACGATATCGCTGACCGCCACTTTGGAAGGGGCTTCCATCAGGCTGCCGAAATCTTCCAAAGGCCGAGTCTCCAGGATGACATTCTTGCGGAGATAAGGCCCGCCTTGAGGAGTACGGGTGACCTGGGCGTTGGCCAGGTTTTCGGCGATGACGTTAAGGCGCTGCCGCTGGGCGGTGAGTCCGGAGGCGCTTAAGTCCATGGTGTTTAAAATATTCACTATTCTTCTCCTCTATGGCCCAATTACGATTTTCAGTTGGTCCAATTTTTTGGTAAGCATGGTCACCGAAGTCTGGTAACCAAGTTGAGTCAAGGACAGATTCGTCATTTCCTGATCCAGGTCCGGAGCTTTATGGGTGTCATGGACCAGGCCGCTTTCCACCCGAGACCCATGGAGGTGTTGGGAGTGAGAGGTGGCCAGTTTGATCCCCGGCTGCCCCTGAAGGTAGTTTTTGAGCACCCCCTTAAAGTTCGCCTCCTTGCTGGTATAGTTTGGCGTGTCCAGATTGGCCAGATTCCCGGCAATAATTGCCTGGCCCTGACTGTGCCAGTTAAGAGTTTTCTCCAGGAGCTTGAGGGTGCCATCAGGGAAGAGATCATCAGGCATTATGCTTACCTCACCATTCTGGTAAAGATTACCGGCTTATCCGTCTGAACTAAGGTACAAGCAATAATCAGGCCACCTGGGAACTGGGGGCGTGGCCGGGTCGCGTCGTCTGGCGGTATTCGTGTAACTTGTTCCGCAGGGTGCGCCCGCTGATGCCCAACAGCTTTGCGGCATGGGTGCGGTTGCCGGAGGTTTCATCCAGGGCCTGATAAATCAGGTGCTGTTCCATTTCCCGCAGGGTCACGGGCTTATCCCCGGAGGGGGGAGGGAGGGGTGATCGCTCCGATGGTTCAGCCAGATTATCGGTGAGGAGGCCCCGGGGGTGGACGTAGTTCCCTTCAGCCAGGAGAACTCCTCGGGCCACAGTGTTTTCGAGCTGCCGAATGTTGCCGGGCCAGGAGGCCCTTTCCAGGGCAGTCAGGGCACCGGCGGCGAGCTTGACGCTTTTCTTGCCGAAATGCTGGGCATACCGTTCCAGGAAGTATTCGGCCAAGAGAGGGATATCTCCCCGCCGTTCCCTAAGGGGCGGCAGGGTAAAAGAAATCACCTGGAGGCGGTAGTAGAGGTCTTCCCGGAAGTCATTTTTTTGTATGAGCTCATGGAGATCCTGATTTGTGGTAGCAATCATCCGGACATTGATGGGAATAGGGAGGCGACCCCCCACCCGGTCGATTTCGTTTTCCTGAAGCACCCGGAGCAACTTGGCCTGAAGGTGGGGGTGCATTTCGCTGATTTCGTCCAGGAGCAGGGTGCCGTTGTTGGCCAGCTCGAATTTTCCAAGCTTCCGCACCAGAGCGCCGGTAAAGGCCCCTTTTTCGTGGCCGAAAAGTTCGCTTTCCAGTAAGCCCTCCGGCAGGGCGGCACAGTTGACCGCGATAAAAGGACCTCCGGCCCGGTCGCTATGAGCGTGAAGGTGTCGAGCCAGGATCTCCTTTCCGGTGCCCGATTCTCCCTGGATCAGTACAGTTGCCCGGGTAGGGGCCACCGACTTGGCCATCCTGAGGACATGCAGCATGGCCGGGTCCTGGGTGATGACCGGGCGCTCCTGGCCAGACGGAGGAGCCTTCGGGCTCGCCCCCTGCCAGGATTGCCGGCCATTCTTGAGATAAGGTTCCAGGACCGCTGACAATTTTTCCCAGGAGAGGGGTGCCGCCAGGTAGTCCTGGGCGCCCTCCCGCATGGCGGCCACTGCCCCCTCCACGGTGGGCCGGCGGGAGACCAGATATACAGGCAAAAATGGATGTTCCGCCTTAACTTCGGCCAGGAGGGCGCCAGAGTCATACCCCGGCATGTCTTCCGCCAGCATCACCGCCAGGAAAAAGTGTTCCCGGAGTCTTCCTTTGCCGTCATCTGGGGTAAAGACCTGGGCCAGTTCTACCTGGAAGGTCTTTCCCAGGCGCAGCCGGGCATCCTCCCAAGAACGATGCGGGTCGATAACCAAAATGGCTCTTTGCTTCATGCCGTATCCTTAGTGTGTTTCAGGGGGCAGGCTCGGCCTGGAGGCGTGACATCTCCAGGTCCGTAAGTCGAACCCGGGCCAGACACTGCCAGAAAGGGTCGTGGTTTTGGGCCAGTTCCTCAAAGGTTGCCTGGGCCGCGTCCGGTTGGCCTTCATGCAAATGGCTGAGCCCCAGGCGGTCCTGATAAAAAGGACCATCTCCCCGCATAGGCTTGTCCGGCTCCGTTTGACCGGTTTGGGCTAACCGGGGGCAAGAGCCTGCGGGTGAGGAACTATCACCTGCCTCGGGTTGGATCCGGTCCGGACCAGGGGTGGGCCGGGAATAAAGCAGGGTTGGACCTAACCCCGGGGCCTGACCTTCCATCAAGGCAACCTTGGCTCTCTGGAGCGGCAGCCAGGTACCGGGGGCCTCACCGGGAGTGGCAAATGGCCCAAATCCAGCCTGCCATCGGGGCAGCAGGGGAGGCAGCAGAAAATTTTGCTCTTCCACCCTTTGGAGGGGGGCCAGGCCCAGGGTCTCGGTGAAATCGGGGCAACCTCCGGACAGAAAGGGTTGTGCCAAGCTGTAAGTCTTAAGCATCTTTGGCTGGTTTTGCCGATGGTTTTCACTCGCCCTGGCGAGCAAGGCCTGAGCCTCCTCCACCAGGCCGTTTCTCTTCAGGAGGTCTGCCAACAGCTGGGCCGCCTCAGGAGGTCCAACGCCATGGGGCTGCAGGTCCCAGAGAGCCAGGACTTCTTCCACCAGAGAGAGGGGAAGAGGACTGGTAACCTGGACCTTTTGGGCCACCGCCTGCCATCCCATCTTCAGAGCTTCCTGAAGTGATTCGGGGGAGTATCCGGCAGGAAGGCTCGACACTTTCTCCAGGAACTGACGCAGAGCCTGATCCGGACCTTCCTGGTGCAAGTCACGGACAAGCTCAAGAGAGCTGGCCGCCAGGCAGGCCTGGGACGCTTCCTGGGTGCCGGGGGTTAGGGTGGTGACCAGACCGAAAAGTTCGGAAGCTTCCGCCATCTTGCCCTGGGTTTCGGCCAGTTCCCCAAGTTTGAGAAGGGCAGTTCCTCGCTGGGAAGCCTGGGGAAAGAGATTCACCAGAGCCAGCCCGGTCTTTAAGGACTCCTGGTAGTCTCCGGCCTGCGCCTGAGCCAGGAGCCTTTGCCAATAGGAGTCTGGTTTCAAAGAAAGGGGGCCGGAGGTTGCCTCCGTTTGGGGGGCCGATGGCAGGGTAACGGGAAGCGAAACCGGCGGGATCAAAGACACACCATTGCGCCGGTGGGCCGCGGCGTTACCGGCCCATGCCATGAGGACCAGCAGGCAGGTGAGGATTATCAGGGAGCGCCGCCTCAGGGAAGACATCTCAGTGGTTTTCCTTCTGCCCCTGGCGTTTCAGGTTCTTCCAGGAGCCGGATAATTTTTCCATTTTGTTCAATGAGGGTGAGGTTGGTCTTCACGACAAACCGCTGAGCCGTGGCGATCTGCTTCAGGAAGAGTTCCTGTCTGTCGCCGGACACCTCCCCGGAATTGGACAGCTTTTCCATGGCCTGAAAGAACTCCCCGGAGAGAAGGACGACGGGACTTTGTCCCCCCCAACTCCTTTGCCCGTTAGGGGGAGGGGGGTTCCCCCACGAAGGCGAGATGGCCTCTAAGGTGAACCAGACTATGAGCACGAGAAGCCAACCCCACCGCCGGGAACGCCACCCCTGTCTGTTTTCCGACATATCTTGCTCCTCTCGCTTCCATGAAGCAAGAGGCGTACCAACTGGAAGAATTTACCGGTTAACTAGATAACATATTTAAATAACTATAAAATATTGAATGGAAAGAAATAGCTGAGGGGTGGGGCGTCAAAGTGAAGGGAAAAGTTCTGTCATTTAATTGACGTTGCGGCGGATTTCGCTGTCTGAGTAGCGTCGGGAGGGAATATCTGTTGCTTTTTCATTTTCTCAATAAGGGTGGTGCGGTTCAGATTGAGAAGCTGCGCGGCCCGGCTTTTCACCCAGTTACTGCGTTCCAGGGCCTTGATGATCAAGCGGCGCTCGAATTCCTGTAAAGCTTGGGGGAGATTGAGACCTGCCCCGGGAAAGTCTATACTTTCGCCGTCAGCACCAAGACTGCCGGACTCCCGGAAACGCTGCGGCAAATCCTCCACGCCCACCACGTCGCCCTCGGTGAGAATAACCAGGCGTTCCACCAGGTTTTCCAACTCCCGGACGTTGCCCGGCCAGGGATAGCGCACCAGAAGTTCCATGGCCTGGGGACTCAGGCGCTTGGCCGGCTTTTTTTTCTTCTTGCTGAATTCCTGGAGGAAGTGGGTCACCAGAAGGGGAATATCAGCCACCCGTTCCCTGAGGGGGGGGATCAGGATCGGAATGACGTTGAGGCGATAGTAGAGATCTTCCCGGAAATTGCCCTGACGCACCAGGGTTTCCAGGTCCTGATTGGTGGCGGCGATCACCCGGATATCCACTTTGATGCCCTTGACACCGCCGATCCGCTCGAAGGAGTGTTCCTGGAGAACGCGCAGGAGCTTTACTTGCAGCCCCGGGCTCATGTCCGCAACTTCATCTAAAAACATAGTGCCGCCGCTGGCCTGCTCGAAGCGGCCGATGCGGGTTCTGATCGCATGGGTAAAGGCCCCCCGCTCGTGTCCGAAGAGCTCGCTTTCGAGCAACTCCTCGGGGATGGCCGCGCAGTTTACTGCCACCAGATTCCCCTGGCGGCGTTGGCTGTTGTAATGGAGGGCCCGGGCGATGAGTTCTTTCCCGGTCCCCGATTCCCCCAGGAGCAGCACGGTGGAATCCGTGTCGGCCACTTTCCGGATAAGTTCAAAAAGTTGAGCAATCGGCTCACTAGTGCCGATAATATTACTAAAGCCGAAGCGCTTGAAGAGCTGTTTTTTGAGATGCAGGTTTTCCTGCTGGAGGCGCTGATGCTCCAGGGCCCGGCGCACCACCAGGCGCAGCTCCTGGGGGTCCACAGGCTTGGGCAGGTAGTCGTAAGCCCCCTGGCGCATGGCATCCACGGAATTTTTAACCGTGGCGTAGCCGGTGACGATGATGCAGAGGCAGTGAGGCTGATGCTGAACCAGAAATTTCAGGATGTCGAGGCCGCCCACCCCCGGGAGGGACATATCGGTGAGCACCAGGTCAAACCCCTGCTCCTGGAGGCGCCTCAGGCCGGTCTCCCCGTCGGGAACGGTCTCCAGGTCATAACCTTCTTCCTGGAGGATCTCCTGGAGGGCTTCCCGCTGGGCCCGGTCGTCTTCCACCACTAAAATGCCGGCTTGTCGTTCCATGACGGATCAATACCATGAAATGACAGTGGTGTCAATAATATGACATAGGGATTTTCCTTAGTGAAAAATTAGTATAAAGTTACATTTGACTCGAATATTTGAACCTGTTATCTTGAGGAAACCCTTCAGGGAAAAAACGCCTTGCTGCCTACTATCCTTTTCATCTTAGGGGCTTATGCGTTATATGCGCTGGTTGTGGTGTGGTGCCGCTGGCAAAGATCGCGTTTTCTGGGAAGGCGGGGCCAAGGCCGGCCCCGCTGGCGGACCCTGGCCGGAGGCGCCGTATTCCTGGGTCTTTTCCTTGGCCTGACCTCCTGGCTGGCACCCCCGAACCCGGATCAGAAAGTCAAGTTGGCGGGCATCCTGGGTGTGTCGGAGGGGGAAGCGGATCTGGCCAAACAGGCCACCCTCCGGGCAGCCACCCTCCTTCTCGAGCAGAAGCCGCCCGGCGGCCAACCCGCCTATACCTTGCTGCACCCTGAGAGTCCGCCCTCTCTTCTGCCGCCCACCAAGTCTGCCGCGGGGATCCAGTTGCGCAAGCCGAAAGCCAAGCGGACCGCAAGCAAAGAGCCCCAAAAGGCCCGGGTGGAGGCCAGCCTGAGCAAGAAGGACAAGACTGCCGGCAAGGCCAAAGCCAAGAAGAAAAAGGCTCCACAGCCGACGACCATGAATTCCAAAGGGTCTGAGGACAGCAACGGTTAGATCAGACCCGTGATGCTCCTTTCCCAAGCCAGGACAGGAATGGGCCCTTTGGCCTGCCGGATTCAGGTGCAGACCGATTTCGGTCCTGCGCCCCCGATCCTCTCTGCGGTTTCACCCAGGGCTGGCGCTTGAACCAGTCGTCCTCCAATCACACCGCGAAAATCGCCCGGGCGGCCGGGTCCATGAGCGTGGCCGTTCTCTTCAGCCGCATCCTGGGCCTGGTCCGGGAGCAGGTCCTGGCGGCCCTGTTCGGGGCCGGTTTTGCCATGGACGCCTTCGTCGTGGCCTTTCGCATCCCCAACCTGCTCCGGGACCTGTTCGCCGAGGGGGCCCTGTCCACCGCCTTTGTCACCGTTTTTACCCACTATGACCAGCGTCAGGGGCCGGAGCGCACCTGGCGCCTGGCCAACAACGTCATCGCCTGCCTGGCCATACTGGTGGGGGGGATTAGCCTGCTGGGCATGTTTTTCTCGCCCCAGCTGGTGGAAATCATGGCGCCGGATTTCGGACTGGTGCCGGGGAAACTCCAGCTCACCTGGACCATGACCCGGATCATGTTCCCCTTTCTGCTCCTGGTCTCCCTGGCGGCGGTGGTCATGGGCATTTTGAACACCAAGGAAAGATTTTTCATTCCCGCCCTGTCCTCCAGCTTTTTCAACCTCGGGTCCATTGTCGTGGGAGTGGGTTTGGCCCTGCTCCTTCCCCGCGTCGGGGTCCCTGCCATCGAAGGCATGGCCTGGGGCACCCTGGTGGGGGGGCTCCTGCAGCTTCTGGTCCAGACTCCCCAACTGCGGCGGGTGGGCTTCCGCTTTCAGGCGGTCTGCGACTGGCGGGACAAGGGTGTCCGGCAGATCTTCAGGCTCATGCTGCCCGCGGTGGTGGGGCTGTCTGCCACCCAGATAAATGTCTTTATTAATACCTTTTACGCCTCCAGTTGCGGGCAAGGCAGCGTTTCCTGGTTGAACTACGCCTACCGCCTGGTCCACCTCCCCCAGGGACTGTTCGGGGTGGCCCTGTCGGTGGCCACCCTGCCCATGGTGTCCCGTTTTGCGGCCCACGAGAATCTCTCGGCCATGAAGGAGGCCTTTAAATCTTCCCTGGCCCTGGCCATGATCCTCACCATCCCGGCGGCCGCCGGCCTCATCGCCCTGGCCGGGCCCATCTGCACGGTCATCTTCCAACACGGGCGTTTCTCCGCCCTGGACACCCAGCAGACCGCGGCGGCCCTCATTCTCTATAGCCTGGGGCTCTTCGCCTTTTCGGGGGCCAAGATCCTGGTACCGGTGTTTTATACCTTGAACGACACGAAAATCCCCGTTATAGGGAGCTTTCTCACCGTGGCCGCCAATATTGTTCTCATCAACCTGACCATCGCCGCTCTGGGCCACCGGGCCATCGCCCTGTCCACCTCGCTGAGCATGCTGGTGAACCTGTTATTTCTGGGGGTGATGTTGTACCGCAAGGTGGAGGGCTATGCCGTGGGGAATCTGATGGCGACCCTGGCCAAAGTCACCGGCGCCTCGGCGATTATGGGCCTGGCGGTCTGGGGGGTATATTCTTTAACTATTGCCGGGGTGGGGAAAAGCTTGCCCAAGGAAATTCTCGCTCTGGCTGCATCGATCTTCCTGGGAGTGGGCCTGTACATGGCCCTGATCTCCCCCCTGAACATTCCCGAATTTCAGAATCTTTTAAGAGATGTTAGATCACGTTGGGGCAGGGGCAAGGTGGGGTGATGCCGTTTTCGGTTTTAGGTTTTTTGGTTTCCGGTTAAAAGATCTTTGAGATATCAAAACTTTTCCCAAGTTGCGGATAATGGCAAGCTAATCGTTATCCCCAGGGGTTCCTAGGAAACCTTATCTCCTTAACCTTCATAATTGCGGGTTATCTTGACATAGTGATCTTAGTCCCTACCTTATATTCAACTCCAATGCCTCTTTCCTCATAGGACTCACAATCTCTTGCCCTCTTTTACCTAAACGGGCGACCGAGCTTCTAACAACCATCCGCTCCGTGCCGGAATTGAAGATAGGAGTCGAACATGATTAGAAGGATTCCATGGCAAGATGTGTGCAAGTTTCTGTGACCTGCCCCCAGTAGTTGTACCAAAATTTAAGTTAGAGATGGGGTCAAGTCAGCCCAGGGATCCTGGCTACGCTCAGCTCCGCCAGGATTCCTGGG
>Ga0207862_1000024_pt1 | contig 32553 bp, 31 predicted proteins | sample LuqExpMetageno81_FD_187838 | JGI IMG/M metagenome (GOLD analysis project Ga0207862, IMG submission 187838) | Tropical forest soil microbial communities from Luquillo Experimental Forest, Puerto Rico - Sample 81 (SPAdes) | ecosystem: Environmental > Terrestrial > Soil > Tropical forest ... | reverse complement strand
ACCTTGAGCTTTAGCACCCCCGGTGGATGGATGGGCAAATCTTTGGGCAAAACGAGACAGAACTAGACGAGACGATGCGGCACGAAGGAAATTGATAGATAGAAAAAAGGCCCGGAAAACCGGGCCTTTTGCTACTGGACGTGACGGGACGGCAGAACGTGTCCTTGACTTTAAACCGGGGCCCCTTCCGCACACTGGTCCAATGATGGAGGGGTTCAGCGCGCGGACCGCTGGTCATCGTCCATTTTGGAACTTCTGACTGTGATGGCCATCACACCGAGTCGGCGCACCCCGAAATCCGCTCTCCAGTGATCGACATCACAGCTAAGATCGCAGGTCAGCGGTTGAATGCCTAAACGCCAAGCGATGGAGGGGTCAATGCAGGCAGTCCAAGCGGTCCGTCGTTTTTTGCATCAGCCGAAGCCTATCCTGTCGGCGCGGAATCCGTTCTCCGCTCCCGACCGCGCAACCCTGAACTTGATCCGCGCGCGGACCGAGCAGATCGAGGCAGCGCGCCGATACTGGGCTTGTCCGTTCTAGGTCAGGCGAGGCCGTGGTTACTTTACGGTTGCAGTATCGAGTGCTTGTGGAATTTCGCCCTAGTGCACGAGAGTATGCGGTCTTGAGAATTCGCTCACATCGGCGCACGTGCGGGAGGATGCTGTTGGGCGTACATTCGGACGTAGCCCGACCCACTTTCGGAAAACCTGCAAACACAACGATTTAGCCATTTGTAAGCGCGGGGTCTGGGGTTCAAATCCCTCCGGCGGCACGACTCCTTCCATCTCAGCCCGCAGTGCACGCCCGGTTGTCCAACGAGAATTCGCTGGGGCCGGCGAAACCCGCGTGAGCTTTGTTCGTTGCTTGACGGGTAGGTGTGGGCGGTCACCATGTCTGAAGCCGAGAACCAACTGAGAGAGATACGCCGCCGGGCGCGCGCGAAAGGCGCTCGCCGCATGGTGGCGCAGAAGCTGACGCTTTATCACCAGTCGCTGCTGCAGTCCCTCGAACCGCAGACCCATTCGTTTTTCGAGCACGTCATGGAAGAAGCCAAGCGGCGCAGCCGTCCCCCGGGTATCATTCCGCCGCATTTAACGAAATAAAAAAGCCGCCCGAAGCGGCATAAAGAAGCACGCCGGGCGCGGCCAAATTGGGGTCATGCCTAACTGATGCGACCCGCGGGGCCCGCGCCCGGTGCACCGTTCGTGAGGAAGCCGCTATGCCGCGTTCCGAACGGAACCACGCGGCAGTCGATGCGGCGCTTCTGGCCCGGTGGAAGCATCATCACCTCCCGTCTCCGAAGAGACACCCGAACTGTGAACCCGCCATCAAAAAAGTCAAGTATGCCGAAAGTGCAATTTTGTTAACGGAACTTTACACGTCCGTCGGGTTCACGACATCGGCGGATGAATGCGATTTGATCTCGCGAATCGGCGCACGTCCTTCAATGTCGCGGCCGCTCGGGTTCCATGTGCAAATTTGACTTTCGTCAACCCAAATGGTGCGAAACTCGGCTGGGGCAAAGAATTCGCTGAATACCAATTCCTCGTCGGCCGCGGCTTCGAGATAATGCCGCTCGCGATCGGGATAATAAATCACGTCGCCCGCGCGCACCGGAAACGGTTGCTCGCTCGCGTACACCGTGCCGCTTCCGCGAAGCACATACATGAAATGCTCGGCATCTTCGTGATGATGGTTCGCCGCCACGGTGCCGGGCGGATAGATGATCATCTCGCCTTTCACCGCCTTGGTGCCGAATAGTTTTGGCGTGATCAGATAGATGCGCTTGCGCGCGTCGTGCTCGGAATCGAGCACCGGCTCGCGCCGCCAATCCAAGACGCGGAATGATCTCTGTGCGAGCGCGGAATCGAAGCGCTGCGCATTGGGGATTTCGCCGTAGAGCAGAGTCGCGCCAACGCTTGCGCGAAGCTCGCCAGAAAAGCCCGCTGGCAATAAACAGATATGTGCGTCGGTGAGCGCCGTTTGGCCGCCGCCATGCGTCAGCGTCGCTTCACCTGAGAGCCCCTGCAGCCAGCCGATGCTCGTCGCCAGCATTGCGATCGTCAACGTCCCGCCCGCATCGAGCGCGATACGGTCGAGTAGGATCGCGGTGCCGGGTACGCGGCCGGAATGCAGGAGTTGCTGCCGCCGCGCGCCGGGACCGACCGCGCTCGCCTGCACATCGCCTTCGTTGAAGATTGTCGCCATGGCCGCCCCCGCTGCCGCTTTCGTGCTAAAGACGCATTGTCCACCCTCCGCGGCCGGTTCGCCAGCCCTGCACCAACCGAAGATCGCATGCTTGCTTTGCTGGTTTCGCGGCGCTTCGCCCCGCTGTTCTGGTGCCAATTCTTCGCCGCGTTCAACGACAACGTGCTGAAGACGGCGCTGGTCTTCCTGATCCTGTTTCACGCAGGCGGCTCGGCCGCGCTGGTCACGCTTGCGAGCGGCATCTTCATCGCGCCGTTTTTCTTTCTTTCGGGACTGGGCGGCGAGCTCGCCGACCGCTTCGACAAGGCGCGTCTGGCTCAACGGGTGAAGTTCGTCGAGATATTTGTGGCGGCCGCAGCCGTAGTCGGCTTCCGCTTGCAGTCGCTGCCGGTCCTGTTCGGCGCGCTGGCGGGCTTCGGCATCCTCGCCGCACTGTTCGGGCCGGTGAAATACGGCATCCTGCCCGACCATCTGCGCCGCGAAGAACTGCCGGGCGGCAATGCGCTGGTCGAAGGCGCAACCTTCATCGCCATCCTCCTCGGTACAATCACGGGCGGCATGGTGGCGCGCGGCGGCGGCAACACGGTCGGTTTCGCGCTGTGGGTGGTCGGATTTGCAATCGCGTCGTGGCTTTGCGCCGTTCTCATTCCGCCGACCGGCGCGATGGCGCCGCAGCTGCGCGTCACGCCGAACGTGCTCGCGTCGAGCGTAGCGATGGTGCGGCACCTCGGCGCCGACCGGCGGCTAATTTGGGGCGCTCTGGTGACGAGCTGGTTCTGGCTCACCGGCATCGTCGTGCTTGCGCTGTTGCCGCCGTTGATCAAGGTCGCGGTCGGTGGGGACGAGGCGACGGTGACGGCCTATCTCGCACTGTTCTCGATTGCGGTCGGCATCGGCTCGGCGCTGGCCGCGTGGCTCGCGCAGGGACGTATCCGGCTGACGATCACGGTCGCCGGCGCGGTGCTGATCGGCGTCTTCGCGCTCGATCTTGCGCGCACGATTTTCGGAGTTGGACCTGCGGCGGCGCCGAGCGGCCCGGATGCTGCGTTTTCATCCTCGCTCGGCTTGCATGTGGCGTTTGATCTTGCGGGCCTCGCACTGGCCGGCGGGCTGTTCGTCGTGCCAGCCTTTGCCGCGGTGCAAGCCTGGGCGGGAGCGGATCATCGCGCACGCACCATCGCCGGCGTGAATGTGCTCAACGCAGCGTTCATGACAGGGGCGAGTTTGCTGCTCGCGATGCTGCAGTCCGCGGGCGCGACATTGACCGCGTTATTTGCTGGAATTGGAATCGCGACGCTCGGCGCTGCGTTCGCGATCTGGAAGACGATGCCAAAACCGTAACCGTCATCCTCGCGCATGTGGGGACCCATATGCCGCAGCACTTCTTTATTGTCATGGCCGGGCTTGCCCCAGCGATCCACGGCTTATTTGCTTAGACTGTAGCAAAGGCGTTAATGCCCGGCATAAAGCCGGGTATGATGAAGGCTGCGGAGCATACTGGGCTACCCGCCTTCGTGGGGGACAGCCTGTTACTTCCCCCGCATCTTCAGCACGCGATCGACCATTTCGCCGGCAACGCCCAGATAGTTCGCGGGATCGACCATCTTCTCCAGCGTCTTGCGGTCGGCGTGCTTCCTGATCTCCGGGTTCTCTTCCAGGAGGTCGATCAGTGGACGGCCGGTCTTCACCACATCGCGGCAGATGTCGTAAACTAAATCGTGCGCGTAGTTGCGGCCCAGCTTGTCGCCGAGCCCCATCATCACGGCTTCCGACATGATCAGACCCTTCGTGATGAAGATGTTGTCGCGCATCCTCTGCTCGTTCACGTGCAGGCCTTCGACCAGGAAACGCGTCTGGGCCAGCGCGCCCGCCGTGAGCATGAAGATCTCCGGCAGTGCAATCCACTCGATCTCCCACGGTCCCGTGGCGCGCTCATGGTCCTCAATCATCGCTTCAAGGAGTGCCGCAACGAGCTGCTTCACCATCGCGGTCTGCGCGGTGATGTAGACCGACGAAATCGGGTTGCGTTTCTGCGGCATGGTCGAGGACGAGCCGCGGCCCTGGTGGAAAGGCTCCTGCACCTCTTCCACTTCGGTCTGCATCAACAGCTTCACGTCGAAGGCGATCTTGCCGCACGAGCCAGTGATGAGTCCGAGAAAGCACCCCACTTCGGCGATGCGGTCGCGCACCGTATGCCAGGAGATTTCCGGCTGGCCGAGCTTGAGCTCCTTCATCAATTCATCCTGGCAGCGGAGGCCGTCCTTGCCGAGCGACGACAGTGTGCCGGCCGCGCCACCGAATTCCCCGACAAGCACGCGCGGCTTCAATTCGTTGAGCCGCTGCCGGTGGCGCTCGAACGCGGCCAGCATCGTCGCCATCTTGTACCCGAAGGTGATCGGCACCGCCTGCTGCAGGTTGGAACGGCCGGCCATCGGCGTGTCGCGATATTTCTTCGCCAGTGCGGCGAGCGCGTCGCAGATGGCCTCGATCTCCTTCTCGATCAGAGCGAGCGATTCCTTGATCTGCAGCACGGTCGCGGTGTCGGTGATGTCCTGCGTGGTCGCGCCCCAGTGTGACCACTCGCCGAGCCCGTCCTTGCACAGCTTCACGAGTTGCTGCACGACCGGCAGCACCGGATAGCCGATGCGCTCGGTGGCCTCCTTCAGCTTCGTCATGTCGTATTCTTTGGCGTCGCAGTGCTTGAGGATCTCGTCGCAGGCCTCCTGTGGGATGATCTTCAGCTTCGCCTGTGCGCGCGCCAGCGCCGCCTCGAAATCGAGATATTTCTGTACGCGATTTTCGTCAGACCACACCGCACGCATCGCCGGTGTGGTGAAGATGTCGCGGAACACCGCGGAATCGAGATAAGTGGAAGGCATTGCGGGCTGCTCCTTGGGCGAATGCGGGCGGACAATTGAAAAAGCCGTCATCATCGGGCCGCGCGGAAGGCGTAAGTCCGGTGATCCCGCTTAGGAAGGCAGTGCCTATCGAATCGGGATGGCCGGGACAAGCCCGGCCATGACGGGGAAAAGCTACCCCAACTGCTCTTTCATCCAGTCCGCGCTCTGCGGGCGCCAGCGGTAGGCGCGGTTGGTGGCGATGTGGTTGCCGTCCTCGATTATCATCAAGGTGACGGGAGCGGAGACCTCGCGCGCGAGCCGCTCGGCATCCTTCGCCGGCACGATGCGGTCCTGGCGGCCGTTCACGATGAAGATCGGGCAGGTGATGTTCTTGGCGATGCCTTGAAGCGAGAGCGTCGCAGCGGTTTCCTTCGCGGCGGCTTGCGTCTTGCAGTGACTGCGCACGCGGAAGGCTTCACGGGTGAGCTCGGGCAGGCCGTCCCACGCCTCCGCCCAGTTGAACGGGCCGCCGAGCGCGATGCAGGCCTTGATCCGCTTTTCGAAGGCGGTCGCGCGCGGCGCGTAGTAGCCGCCAAGGCTCACGCCCCACATGCCGATGCGCTTGGAATCTAGATCGCCGCGCGTCTCGACATAGTCGATCACTGCCTTCACCGGCACCTCGTAATCGCCGCGGATCGAAAACTCGTATTGGCCCTCGCCTTGGCCGGGGCCTTCGAATATCAACGTCGCCATGCCGCGATTGAGGAACGGCATCTCGTAGGCGTCGCTTTCCTCTTTGGTCGAATCGAGGCCGACTGCCATGACAACGACCGGCGGCTTGGTCACGCCTGCGGGCTTGCGCAGGATGCCGGCGAGCGTCTTGCCCTGGTATGGAATCTCAACGCGCTCTCCGGGCGGACGCAGATGCGGCAGCGCGGCTTGCCGGCACGCGATCTGCTTCCTGTGCGCGGCGCGCATCTGCTCCTGGTCGTGCACGAACAGGAACGAGCCGAAATGATAATAGACGGCGGCGCGCTGAAAGGCCTCGCCGGCCGTGAGATGGTGCCCTTTCTCGAAGGCCTCGCGCGCGACCTCCTCGTGATGCGCGGCGCGCGCGCTCCACGCCTTGCACCAATCGTCGTAGCGCGAGATCGACGCGGTGACCTCCTCGAAGTCGGTGAGCACGACGCCATTAGCGATAAAGCGCGGCCCCCAATGCGAGATGGCGGCCTGAAGCTGCGGATCGGCTGACATTGCGAGTTCCCAAGTTTGCGGAGGATCACTTCTCGTCGCGGCGATACCACGGCATGAAGCGCCGCGTCGCCCACACCACCAGCAGTTCGAAGCCGACGCCGAAAGCGGCGAGCAGCAGCACGCCGACGAAGGCTTCATTGTGGTGATACGTGCGCGAGTTGAACAGGATGAAGTAGCCGAGCCCGCCGACGGACAGGAAAAACTCCGCCACCACCGCGCCGATCAGCGCGCGGCCGGCGGCAAGCCGGAAACCGGCGAGCAGATATGGCGTGGCCGCGGGTAGCACGATTTCGGCGAGCATTCGTGCGCGCGTCGAACGGAACGAGGCGGCGACCTCGAGATATTCCTTCGGCACCGCGCGGGCGCCATCGGCGACGTTCATGATGATGGAAAACACCGCCGCGAACACGATCGTCGCAAGCCGGGCGCCGCTCGTATAGCCGAACCAGAGCGAGAACAATGGCAGCACGACGATCATCGGCAGCGCGTAGAAACCGTTGACGTAGTGCCGGATCACGCGCTCGATCGCGGGACTGCGTCCCATCAGCAATCCGATCACGATGCCGACCACTAGTGCGATCGCGAGCCCTTCCGCGACCGCAACGAGCGTGTACCCCGTGGCGGACAGGAATTGGGGATCGACGATCACCTTCGGAATCACCATCGCGACTGTGGTGGGCTTGGCCACGTAAGCCGGCGCGAACATGCGCACCACGCCTTCCCACAGCGCGAGAATGACGATCCCGCAGATCAGCCGCGGCACCAGATCGCCGCTGGCCGGCTTCGATGCCGGCTTGGCGGCGGTCGCGGTGAGGCCGATCGTCTGCTGCGACATCATTGCCTCCAGCGCGCGAAGTGCTGCTCGATCATGAGGCCGAGCCGCATCAGCAGGACGCCGATCACGCCGATGACGAAGATGGAGGCGAAGACGCCGCCGGTATCGAAATTCTGCGACGCGCCCATGATCAATTGACCGAGGCCGGTCGAGGACAGGAAGAATTCGGCCGCGACCATGCCGACCAGCGCACGGCCGATCGACTGGCGCACGCCGGTCATCGTGTAGGGCAGAGTGTAGGGCAGCATCACGTCGCGCCACAGCGCCCATTCGCTCGAGCGGTACGATTTCGCGACCTCGATCAATTCCGGCTTGATGCTGCGCGCCCCTTCGACCGTGTTGTAGAGCACGGGAAACACGGCGAAGAGAAAGACGACCAGCACCTTCGGGGCGAAGCCGAAGCCCATCAGCGACAGGATGAACGGGATCAGCGCGACCATGGGGGTCGCGTAAAGCGTCATTATGTAAGGCTCGATTCCGACGCGCAGCGGGCGCACGCGCGCGAGCAAGAGCCCGAGTGGCGCGCCGACGATGAGCGCGATGACGAACCCGGTGAGAAACAACCGCGCGGAATCAAAGAACTGCTCGACGAACTGGTCGCTGACGATCAACTGCCACAGCCGCAGCATGGTCGCCGAGAACGGCACCATGAACGCGGCGCTGGTCGAGCGGCCGGCGATCTCCCACAGCGCGATGCCGCAGGCGATGCTGATCCAGAACGGAGCGTTGCGACGCAGTATGGCGGTCACGGAGCGATACCTAATCCCGTGGTCGTCGTCCGTACGAGGCGGCGACGATTGGAGAGGCCGTCATTCAGGGTTTGCACACCTGCGCGTGCGCCCAGAAATGACAATTTCTACTTTACCATCGCGTTGGCGTCTTTCCAGACGCTCGGATCGACGAACTGCTCGTAGGTCACCGCTTCCTTGCCGGGCTGGATCGAGCCGATCTTCTTCATCAGCGCGGACACGGCGTCGATCTTGTCCTTTGGCATGCCGTCGTCCTTCACCGCCCAGAAATTGATCTTCAGGAATTCCTGCAGCGCGAGCTTGTTTACCTCTTTGGTGTGGCCGGTCACTGTCGCGACGTCGGCGACCGCATCGGCGTTGTTCGGATCCTGCATGAAATGCGCGGCCTCGACCATGCCGGCGACCGCGCGGACGAAGGCGTCGCGGTTGGCGGCAAGCTTGTCCTTGCGCGCGACCAGGATGAGATAATGGCTGGTCGGGTTGGTGTTCTTCATCGCCAGGAGGATGTTGAGCTTCCTGCCCTGCTGTTGGATCTCGGCGAGATCGTCGAGGTGCAGGACGGCATAGTGTAGCCGGCCGGCGAGCATCGCCGGGCCCGAGCTTGAGCCGAGCGCGACCTGCTTGAGATCCTCGATCTTCACATCCTTGCAGCCGCCTGACAGCATCGAGCGCAACGCGACCGAACGCGCGCCGCCGATCGAATCGACGCCGACATCCTGTCCCACGAGGTCCTTGCAGGTCTTGCCTTCGTCGGTCGTGCCGACGACCCAATCCGGATTTGGCATGCCGTAGATCGCGACCAGCGGCACGCCCGCATTCGACACCTGATTGACCACCGGCGGCGTCGGCGACCAGGACATGTCGATGTCGCCGGAGACGACCGCCCGCGCCGCGGCCGTTCCGTTATCAAGCGGGCGGATGTCAACGTCTACGCCGTGCTTCTTGAAGAAGCCCTGTTTCTCGGCGACATGCACCAGCGTCACCGAGAAGATCGGCGGAATGCCGGGAAGTCCGATGGCGAGTTTTTTGGTCTGCGCGGCTGCCGACGCGGCGAGCGCTGCCGCGAGCACAGCCGCGGCACCCGTCAACGTGAACGTCCTGCGAAGCATCGAACCCTCCTCCGTCTGGTCTTTTTTTAAACTTTACGCCTGCAGCTCAAACTCGGCCGCCCGCGCCTCCCGCATCAAGGTGCTCCAGACGCGCTCGCGCAGTTCGGCAAAGCGCGGCAGGCGCAAGGTGTCGCGCGTGCGCGGGTTCGGCAGGTCGATGTCGATCGTCTCGTGGATACTGGACGGGCGCCCCTTCAGCACGATGACGCGGTGGCCGAGCAGCACGGCTTCCTCGATCGAATGCGTAACGAAGATCATCGCCGTCGGGCGCTCTTGCCAGATGCGCAGCAGTTCGAACTGCAAGATTTCGCGCGTCTGCGCGTCGACCGCCGCAAACGGCTCGTCCATCAGCAGCACGTTCGGTTCGATCGCGAGCGCGCGGGCTAGCCCGCAGCGTTGCTGCATGCCGCCCGACATCTGATAGGGGAACGCTTTCTCGAATCCGGCAAGTCCGACCATCTTGATGAAGACGGGCACCTTGCGCTCGATCTCGGCCTTCGAGGCGCCGGCCATGCGCAGCCCGTAGGCGACGTTCTCGAACACCGTCTTCCACGGAAACAGGCCGAAGTGCTGAAACACCATCGCCACGCCGGCGATTGGCTCGGTCACGCGCTTGCCGCCGACGATCACCTCGCCCGCGTCGAAGGGGATCAGTCCGTCGATACAGCGCAGCAGCGTGGTCTTTCCGCAGCCCGAAGGGCCGACGACCGCCACGATCTCGCGCTCGCCGACGTCGAAGCTGATGTTGCGGAACACTTCAAGCGTCCCGTAGCGCTTGCCCAAACCCTGCACGCGAATGCGCGGTTCGCCGAGCGTGGGCTGCGGCGCGCTTCTCGCCTTCGACGCGAGATCCTGAAGCGTCACTCTGCGGCCTGCTTGGCGGCGGGTTTCGAATTTGCCCAATAATCAGACGAGGCTTTCGAGCGCTGCAGCGATTCCAGCGTCTCGAAGCCCGGGGCCATCGAGCCGTCCGTGCCGGCGAGAATCTGGTGATGCTCGATGTTGAGCGTGCGCAACCAGCGCTGCTGGCCCATGGTGATGGCGACGAAGTAGCCGATCTCGACCAGTTCCGGCTCGCTGAAGTGCTTGTGCAGCCGCGCCCAGAGTTCGTCGGTGGCGGGCAAGTCCCAGGTGATCGCTTCCGCGTAGGCCAACCCCGCCTTCTGCCGTTCGTCGTAGCGCGACGACGATTCAAAATTGATCAAGTCGGCGTAGTCGTCTTCCTTCAGCCCGCCCTTCGCGGCCTTGATCGAGCGCTGGTTGCCGCAGAACTCGCACAGCACCGAGCGTGACACATACACTCGGCACAATTCCTTGATGGCGTGATCGGCGACGCCGTTTTTGAATACATCTCTCCAGGTGTTGGCGAATGACCAGAACGTCGCGGGGACATGCGCGCGGATGGCCTGGCTTTCGGGACGGGGGGTGCCTTCGCGGGCGCAGCGCTCGAATTCCGCCCGCATGGCGGGATCGGTGACCGTCGCCGGATCGACGTAGCTGATGCGGGGGGGCTTCATGGGCATCTCTAATCCTCCTGATCGCGCGCCCTGTTGCCGGGCGCTGCGGTGATGCCACCTTTTCGGGCGGCGGCGCATGTTGCCGGAATGTCCGCTCGCGGGCAATGCCGCATGAGGCGGTGTCCGATCGCGAAAACATCCGTCCGCGAACGCAAATAGCCCAGCAGTACCCGACGGCGATCACGCTTCATGCGCGGTTCTTGCGTGAAATGATGCAGCGTCAGCCGGCCGGACGCAGCATTGAACGTCAGTTGCCCCTCGACGTGCACCTTCATCTTGCGGCCGTTCTTTTCAAATTCCCACGCATAGATGCTGCCGTAGGTCCGCAGGCGAAGATTGATGCAGGCATGCGCGGTCAGGTCCTGCGGGTGTTTCGGCCGCGGCCGCTTGGCGAAATAGGAGGGCGCGTCGACGACCGCCGCGCGCATGTCCGATCCGATGCGCACCGCGATCATATCTTTGGCAATCTGCTCACCGTTCTGCGGCCGCGGTGATGACGAGTTCGTTAGGCTTTATTCTTTCTTGCGGCGCCCGGTGGTACCGCCTAGCACACCGTCAAGGTTACAGTTTCGTTGTCTCGGCACAATCGATACGCCTCGTAAAGAATACTGTTTCAGGGCTTCTTCAGCATAGGAAAGAGTCTACGTTCGGATTTTAACAATTGAACACTTCCTCGCTCCTATCGTTTGCGCACGAGTGCCGAAGGAAGTGCGGTGGTCGGCGGATGCCGTGCCAGCCGGCTCTTTCAACAAGATCTCCGACGTGATGAATGGCGGGCGCCGTGCCGGTCGAAGGGACGGACGGGGTCCTCGCCGGGCGGAGTGGAGGCAGGCGATCTGGTGAGGCCCAGGTCAGGACGGGTGGGGAGTGTGTCGTGAAAAACAAGAAAGATTGCTCCGCCGCCGGCTTTTACGGGCGGCTGGACAGGGGCGGTGAGCGGGGGTGCTGGAAGCGCGATCTGGCGCTGGCGCTGCTCGTCGCGATCGGGATCGGGCTCGCCGGGGCGTTCGCCGCCGCGCGGGCCGACGAGTCGCGGCTGGTCGAGATCGTCGAGGCACGCACCAAGGACCCCGGCAACCGCTTCGTCGAGAACAATCTGCATCTCCTTTCCGAAGCGTCGGTCAGCGGGGAAGCGATCGAGTAACGCCGCTTCGGACGGCCGCTTATCCATATCGCAAGCGTGATCGGGACCCTGCTTGTCTCGTCCGTCGATATGCGAATAACCTCAAAACCCCAATGTTGACCGGAACAGGCGTGCGCTCGCCCGCGCCTTTTCGGCTGATGCAAATCCGCTGACATCAACGTGCGAGCAATAATCGAACAAAGGGAGGAACGGCCCATGGTTAAAACTGGAGCCGGCATTTCACGTCGCACACTGCTCAAAGCAAGCGCGGCGATCGGTATCTTTCCTGCGCCAGCTGTGCTCGCGCAAACGCCCGAGCCGCTTAGGATAGGCTTTCTGACGGTGCTGACGGGACCACTGGCTGCGGGTGGCAAGCAGCAGGAGGAGGGTGCCGCCCTATTCCTCAAAGAGCGCGACGGCACGATCGCCGGCCGCAAGGTTGAGCTCATTACCCAGGACACCGCGGGCCAGCCCGCGCTCGCCAAGACCAAACTTCAAGAACTGATCGAGCGCTCAAAGGTGCAGGTGAGCATCGGTCCTTTGGCTACGAACGAAGCTCTGGCAATGGACAGCTATGTGCGCGAGTCCAAGGTCCCGCTGATCACCACCACCTCCTCGGCGACCGTCGACCTGAAAGCGCGCCAGCCGCATCCTTACGTGTTGCATGCTTTCGGCACCGCGCCGCAGGTGACTTATCCGCTCGGCGATTATGCGGCGAAGACCCTCGGCTTCAAGAAAGTGGCGATTGTTGCGGAGGACTTCACGTACGGCCACGAAGGCGCCGGCGGTTTTCACCTCGGCTTCGAGGCGGCCGGGGGCAAGATTGTCCAGAAGTTGTGGCCTCCGCTGAACACGCCGGAATACGGAGTCTACATTGCGCAGATCAAACCGGACGTGGACGCGATTTATACCGGCTTTGCCGGGTCGAACCCGCTGCGCTTCCTTAAGGCGCTTGCTGAATTCGGCCTCAAGGGCAAGATCGAGGTCCTCGGTAACACGACCATGACCGACGAGGGCATTCTTAAAGTCATGGGTGACGAGGCGGTCGGCGTCTACAGCGCAGGCTGGTACGCGGCAGGCCTCCAGACGCCGGACAACAAGAAGTTCGTTGCTGGCATCAATGCGGCCTACCAGCACGATCCGGGGTTTTACACCGCCGGTCCTTACACCGCGCTGCTCATGATCGAGGAAGCGCTCAAGGCGACCAACGGCAAGACCGACGATGCGGCCGCCTTCCTCAAAGCCTTGCATGACGTGCGCCTGACGCACGGGCCGATCGGACCGGTCAAGCTCGACGAATACGGCACGCCGATTCTCGACATCCACATCCGGAAGGTGGCGCGCGTCGACGGCAAGCTCACCAACACGATTGTGAAAACGTATCCGCAGGTGAGCCAGTTCTGGACTACGGATCCGAAGGAAGCGGTGAAGCAGCCGATCTTTTCGCGCGACTTCCCGCCGAGCAAGAATCTGGAATAACCGACAAAGCGGCTATCTGACACAAGGGCCGTTTTGCTCCCAGTTAACCGATCGGTAACCGAACATGGTTACCGATCGGTGAATAACGAATGGGAGCGGGCCAATGGCCGACGATAGGGAAAAGCCGACCCGCGAGACACCGGCCGAGTCCAAGACATCAGAGACGCTTCCGATCGTCGAATCGCCGTCGATCTCGCCCGCCGAGACGGTGAAAGAGCCACTCGCGACCACCGAGCCGCAGCCCCCCGTATCCGAGCCACAGAAGCCTGCTTTGATGCTATCAGCGAGCCCGCGGTTGGCGATGGTCGCTGCGGCATCCATCGTGCTTGCCGCAGCTTTGGGCGGCGTGTTCGGCGGTCTCGCCATCGGCGCGGTGCCGAAGGACGAAACGGCTGCGCACGAGCGGGAAGCGATGCAGCGCTCGCTGGCGCAACTGACCAAAGAGATTTCGGGGCTTAAGGCCGAACTCGCCGCCGTCGACAAAAACGCCCGCGGACCGACCGCACGTGTGACCGAGCTGAGCGCTACGTTGAAGGAAAAGCTAGCGCGCGACCAGACGATGGTCACCGGCTCGATCGCCGCGCCTGCCAGCGCGCCGGCGGTTGCGCCCCCACAGACACCTTCTGCAGCATCGGCCCAGGCCACGCCGCTGCCGCCTCCGCGGCCCGCGATCGAAGAAGCGTCGAACCGCACCCGCGACGGCATTGCCGAAGGTTGGACCGTGCTCGGCGCCCGCCGCGGCTTTGTCTACGTGCAGAGCGGGCGCGAGGTATACCGTGTCATGCCGGGCGACCGGCTGCCCGGACTCGGGATCGTCGAGGACGTGTGGCGCGACGAGCTCGGCTGGGTCGTCGTCACGCGCCGCGGCGTCATCGTCACCGCGCGCGAGCGCTTGTGATCGCCACCCCGTAGCGCCTCTAGTCGCCAACATGTCAGACTGAGCCAGCCGAGAAGGCGGGTGAGGTCATGCGTGCACTGGTTGTCCTTGCGGCGCTCCTTGCAAGCCAGACATTGTCATTCGCGCAGAGCGCACCTGCTGACGAAGCAAAGCCTGAGATGCGCCAGCCGGCGTGCCTCGGTTTCGTCGCGCAGCGCTCGCCGCTGTTCAGACAGGTTGCGTTTCGTCCGGCGGCGCTCGAAGGGAGCGAGGTGCGCATCAATTACATCGGCCACTCGACCTTCCTGATCGAGTCCCCGCGGCACGTACGCATCGCGACCGATTATAACGACTACGTCCGGCCGTTGGTCATCCCCGACATCGCGACCATGAACCACGCGCACACGACGCACTACACGCTCAATCCTGATCCGGGCATCAAGTTCGTGCTGCACGGCTGGGCAGATGACCAGAAGCCCGCGCGCATCGACATGACGTATCAGGACGTACGCGTGCGTAACGTGCCGACCAACATCCGCGATTGGAGCGGCGGGACTGAGCGGCACGGCAATTCGATCTTCATCTTCGAGACGGCCAACTTGTGCATTGCGCATCTCGGTCACCTGCATCACACGCTGACGCAGCAGCAGCTCGACGAAATCGGCAAGATCGACGTTGTGCTCGTGCCGGTCGACGGCAGCTTCACGCTCGACCTCGAAGGCATGATGGAGGTGCTGACCTCGCTTAAGGCGCCGGTGATGATCCCGATGCACTTCTTCAGCAGCTACACGCTCGAGCGTTTCCTTTCCCGGGCCAAGCAGCAATGGGACGTCGAAATCGCCGAGCTGCCGACCGTGGTGGTGTCCAAAGCGAACCTGCCCGCCCGGCCCAAAGTACTGGTCTTGCCTGGACATTGAACCAAGGGGCAGATTTCGGCCGCTCGCAAAATTGTTAACAGTCGGCCATTGACCCAGGGGAACGAATAACGGCCCTCTGGCGTTTTTGCAGGCCGCCGAGAAGCGGGCGATCTGAGGGGCTCACATGCAGACTTGGACTAGTTGGAAACGTTTTCCCGATGCGCAGAGCGGCGGCCTTGTCGAAGCACCGATCGGCCCGGGCGTGTATGAGGTCCGCCATACCTTAACGGGACGCGTCGTGGCGTTCGGCCATGCGAAGAATGTCGCGCAGGCGTTGACCGAACTGAAGCTGAATGGCGGCGTCGGCGCTTTCGCCCGCCTGCTCCGGCGCCAGCCGCTCGTTTCGCGCGTCAACGATCTCGAATACCGCACCTGCTCGGCCTCGACCCGCTCCGAGGCTCGGACCACGGCGCAGCGCCTACTCGGTCTGCGGCAAACCGCCTGGCGCCGTCGCATGGATTTGGGTTGGTCGCTAAGGGCCTAGACGATCTACGAATTTCAGCCTGCGATGGCCGGGCGCGCGTCCGGCCATTTGCTTTTCGGTGGCTTCCCCTCGGTCCGTGATCGGCTAACATCGCCTGCAAGCCGGCGGCAAAAGCCCGGCATCAGGGAGAGGCGATGCTCAGCCGCGAACAGAACGATCTCGTCACGCGTACAGGCAAGGGCACGCCCGCGGGCGAATTGATGCGCCGTTATTGGCAGCCGGCCGCGTTGGTCGACGAGGTTGCGGGCGACCGGCCGATCCGGCCCGCGCGCCTGTTCGGTGAAGACCTCGTCCTGTTTAAGGACGAGCAGGGCCGCTACGGGTCGATCGGCCGCAATTGTCCGCATCGCGGCACTGATCTCGCCTACGGCCGACTCGAGGACGGCGGATTGCGTTGTCCGTTCCATGGCTGGCTGTTCGATGTCGCCGGCAAGTGCCTGGAAACCCCGGCCGAGCCACCGGAGAGCAACCTCCGCGCCAACATCCGGCACAAGGCATATCCGGTCGTCGAGAAGAGTGGCATCCTGTTCGCGTATCTAGGCCCGGGCGAGCCGCCTGCATTTCCCGACTTCGACTGCTTCATTGCGCCCTCAACGCATACCTTCGCATTCAAGGGCCTGATCGAGTGCAACTGGCTGCAATCACTCGAGGTCGGCGTCGACCCGGTGCACACGTCGTTCCTGCACCGATTCTTCCAGGACGACGACCCGTCGCAAAGCTACGGCAAGGTATTTCGCGACGTCACGCGCGACAGCGATATGCCGATGTCGCGCATCATGCGCGAATTCACGAGCCCACAGATCGAGGTCGAACAGACCGAATACGGCTTTCGCATCGTCACGCTCCGCCGGATCAGCGAGAAGAGCACGCATGTGCGCGTGACGAATTTGATGTTTCCGAACGCGTTCGTCATTCCGATGAGCCGGGAGATGACGATCACGCAATGGCATGTGCCGGTCGACGACGAGAAGCATTTTTGGTACGCGATCTTCACGAGCTTCGGCGCACCGGTGAACAAGGACGAGATGCGGCGCCAGCGTCTGCGGCTTTACCAACTTCCCGACTACGTGCCGAACCGCAACAGGCGCAACGACTGGGGCTTCGATCCGCGCGAGCAGGAGCACGAGACCTTCACCGGCATGGGCGCCGACATCAACGTGCACGACCAATGGGCGTGCGAGTCGATGGGGGCGATCCAGGATCGCACGCAGGAGCATCTCGGCACGTCGGACAAGGCGATCGTCGCCTATCGCAAGTTGTTACGCAGCGCGCTCGAACAATCGGGCAGGGGCGAGCGGCCGATTATGGTGCTGGACGAGACCTCGGCCGCGCGGATCGCAGGACCACCGGCGGTCGACGGTATTGGTCCCGCCGACGATTGGCGGGGTTACTGGCAGCGCAGCGAGGCCGACAAGCGCAAAGGCGCGGCGTGGCTGAATGCGGCCGCAAAGTAAATTGTCTGAGTTTGTTGCCCGCCACGGCTGCTGGACTGCCGAACAGGAGCGCATGGCGGAGGAAGTGGCGCGCCGCATCGATGCGGACGGGCTCGAACTCGTGCGCTTCTCCTTTGCCGATCAGCACGGTGTGTTGCGAGGGAAGACGGTAATTGCGTCGGAAGCCGCGCGCGCAATGCGCGACGGAGTCACGATGACGACCACGCTGCTCGCAAAGGACACCGCGCACAAGACTGTCTTTCCCGTGTTCACACCGGGCGGCGGCTTCGGCATGGAGGAGATGCAAGGCGCTGCCGATTTCCTGATGATAGCGGATCCGTCCACCTTTCGCATTCTGCCGTGGGCGGAAAAGACTGGCTGGCTGTTGTGCGATCTCTATTTCGGCAACGGCAAGCCTGTTCCGTTTTCGACGCGGGCGGTGTGTCAACAGGCGCTAGCGACACTAGGCGAGCACGGCTACGACTTCCTTGCAGGCCTCGAAGTTGAATTCCATCTGTTCAAAATCGAAAACGCCCACCTCTCGGCCGCCGATGCGACATGGCCGCCACAGGCGCCCGAAGTAAGCCTGCTCTTTCAGGGCTATCAGTATCTAACGGAATCGCGCTTTGACATGATCGATACGGCGATCACGCCGTTGCGTCGCGGTGTGGCCGCACTCGGTCTACCGCTGCGATCGGTCGAAATCGAGCTCGGCCCCAGCCAGTGCGAATTCACTTTCGGCACAATGGACGGGCTCGCTGCCGCTGATGCGATGGTTCTCTTTCGGGCAGCCGTGAAGCAGATCGCGCGCCGCAATGGAATGCTGGCAAGCTTCATGTGCCGCCCAGCGTTGCCGAACCTGCTATCCAGCGGCTGGCACCTGCATCAGTCGCTTGTGGTGCACGACAGCGGCGCCAACGCGTTTGCCCATCCCAACGGGCTGTCGCCGCTCGGCATGCATTATCTCGCCGGTCTTCTGGCGCATGCGTCGGGTGCCGCGTCTTGTACGACACCTACCGTCAACGGCTACAAGCGCTACCGCGCGTATGCGATGGCGCCCGATCGCGCAATCTGGGCGCGCGACAATCGTGGCGTGATGGTGCGCGTGATGGGCCAACCGGGCGATCCCGCGACGCATCTGGAAAACCGCATCGGCGAGCCAGCAGCGAATCCGTATCTCTATATCGCTTCGCAGATTTACTCCGGGCTCGACGGCGTCGGGCGCAAGCTCGATCCAGGTCCGTCCGCCGATACGCCGTATGAGACGAAAGCCGCGGCGCTGCCGAAGTCGCTGCATGAAGCGGCGAGCGTGCTGCGTGCGGACGGGACGCTCCGCTCAGGATTCGGCGGCGCGTTCGTGGACTACTATGCCCACATCAAAGAGGCTGAATTCGCACGTTTTGCAAAGGGAGCGGATGCGGAGACGGCGGACGTGACCCCGTGGGAGCAGAATGAGTATTTCGATTTGTTTTAGACTGTGCTCCGACTGGAAGATGAGGACCTACGATGCCGTATGCGACAACCCCGGATAACGTGAAACTCTACTATGAGGAGGTCGGCAATGGCGTGCCGATTCTGTTCATCCACGAATTTGCTTCCGATCATCGCGGCTGGGAACCGCAGATGCGCGAGTTCGGCAAGCGCTACCGCTGTATCAGCTATTCCGCCCGCGGCTATACACCGTCCCACGTGCCGTCCGATCCGAATGTCTATACCTTCAAGCACGTGATGCGCGACGCCGTTGCCGTGCTCGATCATCTCAAGATCGACCACGCGCATCTGATGGGACTGTCGATGGGCGGCTATACCAGCCTGCAGGTCGCGCTCAACCATCCGGAGCGCGTGCGCTCGATGGTGCTTGCCGGCGCAGGTTCGGGCAGCGAGCGCTGGTTCACGGCGAATTTTCACAAGCACTCGCAGGCGATCGGCGATCAGTTCGAGCGCGAGGGTTCGGCCGCGGTCGCGAGAACCTACGGACATAGCGCGAGCCGCATTCCGTTCCTCATCAAAGACCCGCGCGGCTTTGCGGAATTCGCGGCGCGACTGGCCGAGCACGACGCGCGCGGTTCGGCGTGCACGTCACGCGGTTTTCAAGGCGGGCGGCCGTCGCTCTACGACTTCGAAAACGAGATTCGGAAACTTTCCACGCCTGCCCTGATTGTCGTTGGCGACGAAGATGACCGCTGCATCGAGCCGAGCCTTTTCCTCAAACAGACACTGCCCGCCTCGGGACTGGTGATGATGCCCAAGACGGGTCATGTTGTGAATTTGGAAGAGCCTGACCTGTTCAATCGTGTGGTCGGCGAATTCTTGACGCGTGTCGATGCGGGCCGTTGGCCGGAGCGCGATCCGCGCTCGCGGTCGGCCGAAGGTGTTCCGCTCGCCGGTTTGCGTTAAACCTTGTCTTTTCTCCGCAAGACACATCCGACGGCAGCCCGGGCATTGTAGAAGGCATTCCACAGCACGGGAGTTTCCTTGATGGCGCGCTTCGTGGGGCATGGCCGCGCCGCGGATCGCGACGGTGAGCGCGCCAACCTGCGTACGCGCCGAGAGGTGGTCGTAGAGTGTCTCGCGACCCTTGCACCAATCGCGCATATAGGGTTCGTCACTGATGGTGAAGTCGAACAAGGTATGGCCGTGGCGGATAGAGTGCATCATCACCTCCATCAGATGTGCAGCGCCTGGACCGAGCCGTGCGATCTTGGCATCGTCGGTGTAACTCGCGAGCAGGTGATAATAGCGGCCGCGCGCCATAAGGCCGAGATTGATCGGGGCGGGATGCTCGCCGACGTCCAGCCGGCCGACGTGCGCGATCGGCGTACCGCTGATCGCACGATAGAACTCCGCGTGTCCCGTTCGGGCAAACAGATCGCCAACTCCCATGCGAGCAAACGATTTTGCCTTCTGCTGCATCAGGGTGTCGACTGAAGCGAGCCGTTCCAATTCACTGGCAGGCTCCACGAAGCGCACCGCCCCGAGCACTTCGAGCGCCTTACGTTTGGAGCGATCGCGCCGGCGCGTCGAGCCGGATCGCTTGGCCATGTAAAATACATCCCATGTCGGCGCGAGCGGCGTCAGATACGCGCCACTCGGATGCTGTGTCGTCGATAAAGCCAGGAACGGGTTCGCTTGTGCGCCTACCGTGGCTGGCATTTTCTCCAAGCGCACCAGATCGAAGCCAAGCCGCGGATGCGCGGCGAGCAGGTTTTGGATTCCGCGCCACAGTTCGCCGAATAGGTCAGCATCGATGCGCTGCGAATAGTCCGAGGCGAGTAGTGGCCCCATGTAATCGCACAACTCCATGCCGAGCCAGACGAGTTCGCGCGAAAGCGGGGCGCTGGACCGCAAGCGGCAGCAGAAACAGCATGCGCCCGCGCTATCCAGCAGCGTTGCGGCCTGGTTGCAGCGCGCCCACGACGCTTTTCAGTGCTTCGATTTCAGCCTCAAGCCGTGCCATGCGCTCGAAATAGACAATTCCGTGCAGAAGGCTTTCTGTCGTGTAGAGTGACGATGGATCCGCCATTGCCGCGGCCATGGTGTAGCGATTGCCTCACCATGGCACGATCGCTTGAAGAAACGTTGAATTGACGCGGTGAGCGGCGCCTTAATCGGATCTGAATGATTGTCCGGAGTCCGCGCGCGTCAGTCGCTAGACGTCGACACTCGCCGCGAGCGCATTCTCCTGGATGAATATTCGGCGCGGCTCGACTTCGTCGCCCATCAGTTCGGCGAACAGCATTTCCGCCTCGTCCGCCTCCTTGACCTTCACCTGCAAGAGCGAACGGGCGTTCACGTCGAGCGTGGTTTCCCAGAGTTGCTCCGGGTTCATCTCGCCGAGCCCTTTGTAGCGTTGCAGCGCGATGCCTTTTCTGCCCGCATTGGTCAGCGCTTCGAACAGGCCCACTGGACCGAAAATGCTGGTCTCCTCGTCGCGCCGTCGCAGCATGGCGGGTGGCGTGGGACGCGGGAAAGTGTGCTGGAGGCTGGCGGCATATTGATCGAGCTTGCGTGCTTCGGCCGAGCCGATCAGCGCTCGATCGATGATGGCGACGTCCTTTACGCCGCGCACGGTGCGCTCGAAATGGAAGCCTTCTTCGTCGAAGCGGCCTTCCCAGCCGCGCTCGGTCTCGTCCTCCAGCGCATCCAACCGCTTCGCGATATAGGCGGCCGCCGCAGAACCGGTCTCGATGTTTTCGGCGATACTTGGATTCAGCACACCGACGATGGCGGCCTGCTCGATGACCTTGCGGTTATAGCGGCTGTGCAGCCCGTGCAGGATGTTGCGGATCGCGCGCGCATCCTCGACCATCTTGCGCAGATCGGCACCCGCGAGTTCTTCGCCGTTCGACAGTCGCAGCACGGCGTCTTCCAGACCGCTCGCGGTCAGATAATCTTCGAGTGCGCGCTCGTCCTTCAGGTATTGCTCGGACTTGCCGCGGGAGACTTTGTAGAGCGGCGGCTGCGCGATGAAGATGTGTCCACGTTTGATCAATTCTTCCATTTGCCTGAAGAAGAACGTGAGCAGCAGCGTGCGAATGTGGGAGCCGTCCACGTCCGCATCGGTCATGATAATGATCTTGTGGTAGCGCAGCTTGTCGGGATTGAACTCGTCGCGTCCGATGCTGGTACCGAGCGCCGTGATCAGCGTGCCGATCTCCTGGCTCGACAGCATCTTATCAAAGCGCGCTCGCTCGACATTGAGGATCTTGCCGCGCAACGGCAGTACGGCCTGAAATTCGCGGTTGCGGCCCTGCTTGGCCGAGCCGCCGGCCGAGTCGCCCTCGACGATAAACAATTCGGATTTCGCCGGATCGCGCTCTTGGCAATCGGCGAGCTTGCCGGGCAATGACGACACATCGAGCGCGCCCTTGCGCCGCGTCAGTTCGCGCGCTTTCCGCGCAGCCTCGCGGGCGGCGGCCGCCTCGACGACCTTGCCGACGATCACCTTTGCCTCAGACGGATGTACCTCGAACCAGTCCTGCAGCGCCTGGTTGACGACGTTCTCGACCACCGGCCGCACTTCGGAGGAGACGAGCTTGTCCTTCGTCTGCGAGGAGAATTTCGGATCCGGCACCTTCACCGAGAGCACGGCCGTCAGTCCTTCGCGGCAGTCGTCGCCGGTGAGCGCGACCTTTTCCTTCCGCGAAGAGCCGGCCGTTTCGGCATAAGTCGTGATCTGCCGTGTCAGCGCGCCGCGAAAGCCGGCGAGATGCGTACCGCCGTCGCGCTGTGGAATGTTATTGGTGAAGCAGAGCACGCTTTCGTGATAACCGTCGTTCCACCACAGGGCGCATTCGACGGTGATGCCCTCACGCTCCGCCTTAATCATGATCGGCGACGGAATCAACGGCGTCTTCGAACGATCGAGAAATTTGACAAACGCCTCGACGCCGCCGTCGTAGCGCATCTCTTCGCGCTTCTCGACGGCATGACGCTTGTCGGAAAGCGCGATCGATACGCCGGAATTGAGAAACGCGAGTTCGCGCAGCCGGTGCTCCAGCGTGGCGAAGTCGAACTCGGTCATGGTGAAGGTTGCGGGCGAGGGCAGGAAGGTCACCTGCGTGCCGCGTTTGCCGTCGGCAGGGCCAGCCTCCTTCAGCGGAGCCACCGCGACCCCGTCGCGGAACTCCATGAAATGCTCCTTGCCGTCGCGCCAGATACTCAGCTTCAGCCACGTCGACAGCGCATTGACGACGGAGACGCCAACGCCGTGCAAGCCGCCGGAGACTTTGTACGAGTTCTGGTCGAATTTTCCGCCGGCGTGCAGCTGAGTCATGATGACCTCGGCCGCGGACACTCCTTCGCTCTTATGGATATCGGTCGGGATCCCGCGCCCGTTGTCAGTCACCGTGCAGGAGCCGTCCGCATTGAGCGTGACGGTCACCTCCGTCGCGTAGCCCGCGAGTGCCTCGTCGATCGCGTTGTCGACGACCTCGTACACCATGTGGTGCAGACCGGAGCCATCGTCGGTATCGCCGATGTACATGCCGGGCCGCTTGCGCACGGCATCGAGGCCCTTCAGGACCTTGATCGACTCGGCGCCATAGTCGGATTCGGATTGCAGATTGCGGGCCGGTTCAGCCATCGCCAGGGACCCCCGGAACGGGCAGAGAATGAGTCGGATGAGGTATTCTGTGTGACACGAAAAGCGGTGTGCGTACAGGGCAAAGTTTTCACGTCTAATATGTTGATACGCCGTGATTTTCTCAAGGATTCAGAGGCGCAGAATCGGCTCTCCAGACAGGCGTGATCGGGGCGCGAGAATCACACTCCGATACCGGCGCTTACGTCCTTGCAGCCGGGCCGGTTCTCGCGCTTGCGGAAGCCTCGCGCTTGCTCTCTAAGCGGTTTTCTCGCTTGCTGCTCGAACCGCTCATGCGCTCGCGCTGGACCAAACGGCCGCTGGAAATTCCGCGTCGCTTGCGCGCGCTGGTGCGCGCGCGCGAGTCGAGCCTCATTCTGCTCGCCGCGTTTGTCGGTTTGGTCAGTGGTTTCGTGGTCGCCGCGATGAGTGAGGCCGTCGGCATCCTGCATCTGGCCTTTTTCGATGTGCCGCTCGGCGAGCGCCTGTCCGCGCTCCCGTATCTCGATCCGATGCCAGCATTCCTGGTGCCCTGCCTCGGTGGGCTCGTCTTCGGTATCGTCTCAGCCTACGTCGCCCGCCGGCGTGGCAGCGAGGTCGATCCGATCGAGGCCAACGCGTTGCACGGCGGCCGTATGTCGCTGCGCGGCAGCTTTATTGTTGCGGCGCAGACGATCTGGTCGACCGGCATCGGCGCGTCGGTCGGGCTGGAAGCGGGCTACACGCAACTTGCGTCCGGCTTTGCCTCGCTGATCGGGCGCGGGTTCCGGCTGCGCCGCGGGGACATGCGGGTGCTCGTCGGCTGCGGTGCGGCGGCGGCGATTGCGGGTGCCTTCGACGCGCCGCTAGCCGGTGCATTCTACGGATTTGAACTCATTATCGGCAGCTACTCGATCGCGAGCCTCGCGCCGGTCGGCATGGCCGCGCTGGTCGGCTATTTGACCGCGCGCACTTTTGCACCGCTGCAGCTCGGTATCGATGCGAATGCCGTCGCATCCGGAGTCGCGGTGCGCGACGTGCTGATTGCCGGCGGCTTTGGCCTGCTTGCGGCGATGTTCGGCGTCACACTGATGCGCGGTGTTGCAGCTTGCGAACGCCTGTTCACGCGACTTCGCGTCGGACCCGAGCTGCGCCCAATGTTCGGCGGTGCGATCGTAGGTCTGCTCGCGATGATCTCGCCGCAGGTGATGTCGTCTGGCCACGGCGCAATGCATCTGACCGGAATTTTCAAGCTACCGGTCGCGACCATCGCGCTCATTTTCATATTGAAGGCGGTTGCCTCGATTGTCTCCCTCGGCTCCGGGTTTCGCGGCGGTCTGTTTTTCGCATCCTTGCTGCTGGGGGCTTTGGGCGGACAACTTTTCGCGACCGGGGTTGCGTTCGTATTCCCGAGCCTCGGCATGAATCCGGACGCCTACGCAATCATCGGCCTGTCGGCACTCTCCGTCGCGGTGATCGGTGGCCCCCTGACGATGACTTTCATCGCGCTCGAGACGACGGGAGACTTGTGGCTCACCACGGCGGTGCTGATTGCGGCCATTGTCTCCATGCAGTTCACGCGCGAATTCTTCGGGTACAATTTCGCGACCTGGCGCTTTCATTTGCGTGGCGAAACGATTCGCAGTCCCGCCGACGTGGGCTGGCTACGCGACCTCACCGTCGGACAGATGATGCGCCCCGACCTGCGCACGACTTCGGCGGACAACACCATCGCGGATTTCCGCGCCGCCTTTCCACTCGGTTCCACCAGCCAGGTGATCGCCATCGATCCCGACGGCCGCTACACCGGCATGGTTCTGGTGGCTGAAGCGCATGCACCCGAAATGACTGTCTCCGATCCTGTACGCAGCATCGCGCATCATCTTGAGGACATGCTTGTGCCGCAGATGACGGCGCAGGAAGCGATTTCGGCCTTCGACCGCTTCGAGGCGGAAGCCCTTCCGGTTGTGGATTCGCTCGAGCGGCGGCAGGTTATGGGCCTGCTCAGCGAGGCGCATACATTGCGCCGTTACTCGGAAGCCTCGGAGCGCCAACGTCGGGAGCTGCTTGGAGAATTGTAGGGCTCAGCGCGCCCGCGAATGGTCGCCCTCCTGATCGGGTGTGCGGCCAAGCTCGTGCGCGGAAAGGCTCAATCGCTGGGTATGCCGGAATGTCGGCTCGTAATCCGGAACCGGGCGGTGGAACGCCAACAACGCCGCAGTGAGTAGTTCCACACGATCGAGATCCGCGCGCAACGTATCGACGGCGCGTGCCAATTCGCGCTTCAGACGATCGGTTGCGTTCTCCGGAGCCATCGTGAAATTGCCATCGTTTACGTACGGCACACCTGATCTTGCGGCCGCCTTGGTAAAACAGAACCGGTGCAGGCTGGTTCCGAGCGGGCTGCGCCATTCTGGCTGGTAAAAAATCTGTCAGAGGTACGTTCGGTCGACGATGGCGGAGCGGATAGTGAAAATCTCGGCAAGTCCGGAGAGTTCGGCAAATGCGGCAGGATCGGCGCCTGTCATCCACACCTGGCCGCCGAGTCCCGTCAGCGCCTTATACAGCGCGGTCCGCCGCGACGGGTCGAGGTGCGCGACCACTTCGTCGAGCAGCAGCACCGGCGCAAACCCGGTCATGTCCGTGATCAGCGACGCGTGCGCGAGCACGAGCCTGATCAGCAGCGCTTTTTGCTCGCCGGTAGAACAGTCGGACGCCGGCACACCTTTGCCGGCATGGCGCACGCTGAGGTCGGACAGATGCGGTCCGTCGAGTGTGCGGCCCGCCGCGGCGTCGCGCGCCCGATTCTCGCGCAGCAGCGTGCGATAGCGATCCTCGATCTCGACCGCGCTGCGCTGCGCGAGTAGTTGTTCCATCCAGCCGTTGAGCGCGATCTCGGGAGAGGGAAATGCGCGCGCCGTGTCGCGCGAACGCGCGAGCGCGCCGGCCAGGCGCGTCACCGTTTCCGCGCGCGCGGCCGCGACCGCAAGCGCGACTTCCGCGGTCTCGTGCTCGACCGCATCCAGCCAATGTGCGTCGCCGTTCGGATCCTCGAGCAGGCGATTGCGCGAGCGCAGCGCGCGCTCAAGCGCGGAGACGCGACTGCCGTGCTGCGCATCGACCGCAAGTACAAGGCGATCGAGGAAACGGCGGCGCTCCGATGCGGGGCCGTTAAACAGCGGGTCCATCGCCGGCGTGAGCCAGACGATACGCAAATGGTCCGCGAATGCCGCGGCGGACGAAACCGGCTCGCGGTCGATCCGGCATTTGCGCGCGCGGGCGGCATCTTCGTCGGTCGCCTGTTCGACGCCCGTGCCGAGTGTTGCCAGCCCGAGCATGCCTTCGACTTCGGCGGAGATGGCCCAACCACCGTGCCCTTCCGAGCAGGCCAGTTCGTCGAGACTCGCGCGCCGCAGTCCGCGGCCGGGCGCGAGCAGCGACACCGCCTCGATCATGTTGGTCTTGCCGGCGCCGTTCGCGCCGGTGAGCACGACGGGCCCTGACCGCTCGATCGCAATCTGAGTCGCGCGATAGCCGCGGAAGTCATTGAGCGCGAGGCGGCGGATAAAGGCAGCGGTCATCGGTCTCGTCATTCCGGCCGAGCGAGCGACAGCGAGCGAGAGCCGGAATCCAGTAACCCCTGCGCGGTTGGTCACGCACTCGCAACACAAGAGTTTGCAGGAAGCGCTGGAGCCCGGGTCTCGCGGCCTCCGACCGCTCGCCTGGAATCACAAGGATAAATCACACCCGCATCGGCATCAGCACGTAGAGTGCGCCTTTGGCATCCTTGTCCTGGATCAGCGTCGGCGAGCCGGGATCCGCGAGCTTCAACACGGCGATCTCGCCTTCGATCTGCGCGGCGATGTCTAGCAGGTAGCGCGAGTTGAAGCCGATATCGAGCGGTTCGGAATCGTAGTCGACTTCCAATTCTTCCGTCGCGCTGCCGGAGTCTGGATTCGTCACCGACAACGTCAGTCGGCCGCCTGTGATCGAGAGCTTCACCGCGCGCCCGCGCTCGCTCGAAACCGTCGACACGCGGTCGACCGCTGCCTCGAAGTCCTTCTTGTCGACGACGAGGCTCTTGTCGTTATTGAGCGGGATGACGCGGCCGTAGTCGGGGAACGTGCCATCGATCAGCTTCGACATCAGCACCACGTCGCCGATGCTGAAGCGAATTTTGCCGGCCGAGAGTTCAATCTTGATCTCGCCTTCGCCGGTCTCGATCAGCCGCTGCACTTCGGCGACTGTCTTGCGCGGCACGATTACGCCCGGCATGCCGGCTGCGCCTTCGGGCAGCGGCAGTTCGACCTGCGCGAGCCGATGTCCGTCCGTCGCGACCGCGCGCAATGTGGCGTTCGTGCCGGTGCCGACGGTGTGCAGGTAAATGCCGTTGAGATAATAGCGCGTCTCTTCCGTCGAGATCGCGAACTGCGTCTTGTCGATGAGCCGCTTGAAATCCCCCGCCGGCAGCGAGAAGGAATGCGTCATCTCGCCCGCTGCCAAGTCGGGAAAATCGCTCTCCGGTAGGGTCTGCAGGGTGAAGCGCGAGCGGCCAGCGCGGATCGTCAGAACGGCGCGCTCGCCGGTGCCCTCGACTACGATCTGGGCGCCGTCCGGCAGCTTGCGGACGATGTCATAGAACATGTGCGCGGGGACGGTCGTCGCCCCGCCGGGGGCCACCTCCGCCGCTACCGAGTCCGTCACTTCGAGATCAAGATCCGTCGCCTTCAGGCTCAGGCGGCCTTTGTCCGCGCGCACCAGCACGTTCGCCAGGATCGGAATGGTCGTCCGGCGCTCTACCACGCGATATACGTGACTCAGCGATTTGAGAAGTTCGGCGCGCTCGACAGTGACCTTCATAGGAAGCAACCCGCGTCGGCGCCTGTACTCGGAGGGAACTCAGGTGGCGCCAGGAGCCGGCGCCCGCAGGATGCGAGGCCGGGGGGGCAAAGGTGGCAAGCTGCGACGGAATGCGCAAGAGCGCGTGAAGAAGTGCGACGGTTATCCCAGCGCGGGTCCACAGGGGCGCCCCAAAATGCCAATGGCCGGGGTCATTCCGGCCATCCCGCTTAGGATCGAAGTGGCTCCCTTGCATGATGCCCAGGGACGAGCCGGGGCATCACGCGGAGAGGGGGGCACGAAGGCACTACTCCTGTAATTGGCGTTTCAGCACTTCTATCTCTTCCGCCAGCGCGACGTCGTTGCCGACCAGCCCTTCGATCTTGCGTACCGCGTGCAGTACTGTGGTGTGGTCGCGTCCGCCGAACCGGCGTCCGATCTCGGGCAGCGAGCGCAAGGTCAGCGTCTTCGCGAGATACATCGCAACCTGGCGCGGGCGCACGACATTGGCGGTGCGGCGCGAGGACAAAAGATCGGAGCGACTGACATTGTACTGCCGCGCGACGACCCGCTGGATGTCCTCAATCTTCACGCGTTTGGGGTCCTGCGGCCGGATCAGGTCGCGGACCTCGCGCTCGGCCATCTCCAGCGTCACCGCGTGACCGGTGAGCTTGCTGTGCGCGAGCAGGCGGTTGAGCGCGCCTTCGAGATCGCGGCCGTTATGCGTGACAGTCTTCGCGATGTAGGAGAGCACCGGCAGCGGCACATCAAAGGTCGGATGATGCGTACGAGCGGCCGCCACGCGGGCCTTCAGGATCTCCAAGCGTAGTTCCTCACCAAGGGCGCCCATCTCTACCACGAGGCCGCCGGCGAGCCGCGATCGCACGCGATCGTCCAGACTTTCCAGATCGGACGGTGGACGGTCGGAGGCGATCACCACCTGGCGTCCCGCGTCGATCAGCGCATTCAGCGTGTGGCAGAACTCGGCCTGCGTCGACTTGCCTTGCAGGAATTGCAGGTCGTCGATCACCAGTACGCCGATCCCGCGCAGCGCCTCTTTGAAAGCGAGCGCTGTCTGGGTGCGCAGCGCCGAGACGAAGCCGTACATGAATTTCTCGGCGGTGAGATAAAGCACCTTGCGTTCGCCCGCCGCGTTGCCTGCCCAAGTGATCCCCTGCAATAGGTGCGTCTTGCCCAGGCCCACGCCGGCATGAATGTAGAGCGGGTTGAACATCACGGGGTCGCCGCGTCTGGCGAGGGCAACTTGTTTGGCCGCGGCATGTGCGAGCGTGTTGGAGCGGCCGACCACGAACGTGTCGAAGGTGAGCCGCGGATCGAGCGGCGAACCGCCAAGCGCCTCGTGCACGTGCGCGTCACCGGCGAGAGGAGCGCGGTGCTGACCGTTGCCGTTGTTGTAGCGGAGGTCGCTGACGATTGGCACTACTTCCGGCCTCGGCTTTACCGGCACGGCGTTGCGCAGCACGGCCGAGCGCACGATTAACTCGACACGGGAGACTTGGCCTTCCTGCGCCTGCCAGCACGCGAGCACGCGCTCGGCATAATGCGATTGAATCCAGCTCTTGAGAAAACGCGTTGGCACCGACAAGCGCACAGTGCCCTGCTCGATCGCTTCCAGGTCCATGCGCGCGAACCAGCTCGAATAAACGTCGTCGCCGACTTCGGTGCGCAAGCGCTCCTTGACCCGTGACCAGTTCTCCTGATCCGCGTTCGCCATTGTCTTTTTCTTTCGCTCAAAATGGTGGAAACAAGCGGCGGCGACAGCCCGCTAGAGCTGCGACACCCGTGAAGTGCCCACCGGGGCACCACGCATCACTTGAAATCTGTAACATCGCGAGCGCGATCCGAATTGGATCGCCGGCGCGATCAGTGCCGCCGCTCAGTCGGCTGGGGGAGAGTCCGCGCCGCGGATTCTCGGGCTCGGGCAAGTCGTACAAGAGGCGGAGCCGCCGGACGGGTAGAAAAACCGCGATAGGTGCTCGCTCAAACCAGCGATCAACGAGCGTCTCCGTACTTCCAACATTGCCACCCCCTCTGCTTTTGCCGGACCTTTGTCAGCCCTGACTTGCAATTCTGCGCCTCGCCATCCCGGCCACTCCGCGACTGCACCGGCATTCTGCTTGCCTTCGCAATCTCCCACTTACCCGATCGGCTTGGTTTGATTTCGATCAGCTACCTTTCGCCCTATTTCAGGCAAACGACAGCTGTTCTCATTAACGATGAGCGTAGCGCAGCCTCTTTTTTTTGAACGGCGCGCGGTGAAGCCCGCGTGCGCAATGGAATGTACACGACAGCGAAGCACGGGCAACAAGGATTCGTTAAGCGCGCGTCCCGACTGATGTGGTCGGAGCACGAGTGTTGCGTTTTTGTTGCGCTGCTCCGAATGCAACATGTTGACGAGTCGCGAAGAATTTTTCGACGGCCGCGGGATACGCGGCACACTGTTTATTTCACGAAAAATGTGCCGCCGCGACTTTGCGGCATGCCCAGCGCGGGCGGAAATTCAGGTCCTCGCCGCGCGTGGCCGGTAACCCATTCGGCAGCAATGAAATTTTTTGCGCGTTTTCTAAACTAGCCCAAACGGCAAAAATGCCGATGAAAGAAAGCTTGCCGCCAGGTTAGATGCAGGTGAGCGCGTCAAAATGGGCACGCGCAGAATTCTCTGACACGGCGATGACGATTGGACGACGTCGCGTGGATTGGCACGCCGTGACGGCGCGAACGCTTAATCTGTCACAGCTTCCAAAGAGGATGCAACAAGGATGACGGCAGGTCGGCCGCCGCGCAGCCGTTACTTGCCGAGCTTTGCGATCTGGTGCGCGAGACGCGAGACCTTGCGGCTCGCATTGTTCTTATGCACGACGCCGCGTTGAGCGGCACGCATGATCACCGGCTCGGCCGCCTTCAGCGCCGCCGTCGCCGCGTTGCGGTCGCCGCTCGCGATCGCCTCCTCGACCTTACGGACTGAGCTGCGCAGCACCGAGCGGCGTGTTTTGTTGATTGCGGTGCGGCGCGCAATCTTGCGCGTGGCTTTGCGGGCGGACGTGGTATTGGCCATTCGATCTATCTCGTTCAGCACTGCGCGGGCGGTCCGGGCTAAGCCCCAGAAGAAGCGCGCAGATCATGGAAATGGGTCAGGCAGCTCCGTTGCCGCCAAGGCTGCGGGTTATAGAGAGACGGCGTACGGGCGTCAACGGTCCGCCAGGCAGCGTTTTAGGCGGCCTGCCGCGCCCGGACCGCCTCATATCCACCGGTTACGGCGGCACGGTCAGCGGCGGAAAACGACGCGAGCGGCGGTTTCATCCGCGTCAGCGCCGGATCGCCGTGAATATGTGCGAGCAGCGCCTTCACGCCCGAGACCAGCGGCTTGCCCTCGAATAGCTTGCGGATCGCCACGGCCGCTTCAAGGGCGTCTGCGTCGCCGTCGCGCCAAGCGTGCGCGCAAAGGTCGGCATTCAAATTGGCCGTTGCGGAGATGCAGCCGGCGAAATCGCCGCGTCGCGCTTCGAGCAGCGCCGCTTCGGTCGAGGGAAATACGGCAAAGCTGGAACTGAGCGCCGCCGCGGCGCGCGCGTAGGTCATGTCGCCGGAGGAATCCTTCAGACCCGCGATGCGGGACGAATAGGCTTTCAGTAGTCGTTCGAGCAATGCGACGTGCCACTGAATGCCGGACATGGCCGGATAGTTATAAAGGTAGATCGGAATGCGGGTCGCGCGCACCAGCGCATCGACATACGCAACCAGCCCGTCGTCAGGCACGCCCTTATAATAGAAGGGCGGAAGGACGAGCGCGCCGCCGAAGCCGAGCTCTTGCGCGGCTTTCGTTAGTGCGATCGCGTCCGAAGTCGCCGCGGCGCCGGTGCCGACCATGAGGCGCTCGAGCGGAAGACCATTCTCCTTGTAGGCTTTCATCACGGAGAGGCGCTCGGCCACCGAGAACGAGGTCGCTTCCCCCGTGGTACCGAGCACGTTGAGCCCATCGCAGCCGTTCTCGAGCAGGAAGCGCGCGAGCTTGATGGCGCGTGTCAGATCGGGCGCGCCGTCTTCCTGCACAGGCGTGGCGATCGCGGCGATGACGCCGCTGAGAGGCTTTCCGGCCATAGCGATCCTCGTTTCAAATAGCGAATAGCGGGTAGCGCACGGAAACACTCCGCTCGCTGGGCGCCATTCGCGCTCTTTCTAGCCGCTCACATTGTAGGCTGCCAGAGCGGCCATGTTGACGAGCTGCGTGTCCTTGGCGCCAAGCGGCGCGATCTGTACCGGCCGGTCGAGCCCGACCAGCAGCGGCCCGATGACGGTGGCGCCACCCAGTTCCTGCAGCATCTTGGTCGAGATCGACGCGGAGTGGAACGCGGGCATCACCAGTACGTTCGCGGGGCCGGTAAGGCGCAAGAACGGATAGGCTGCGGCAAGCTCGGGATTGAGCGCGACGTCGGCCGCCATTTCGCCGTCGTACTCGAAGTCGACGCGCTTGTGATCGAGAATGCGCACCGCCTCCATCACACGTTCGGACCGCTCGCCTTTCGGATGGCCGAAGGTCGAGAAGGCGAGCATCGCAAGCCGCGGCTCATACCCGAGCCGGCGCGCGACGCCGGCGGCTTCGATCGCGATTTCCGCCAGTTCTTCCGCGTCTGGCATTTCGGTGACGGCCGTATCGGCAACCAGCACTGTGCGTCCGCGCGTGATCACGATGGAAAGGCCGATCACACGGTGACCGGGCTTGGGATCGATCACACGGCGCACGTCTTCCAGCGCGACAGAGAAGTTGCGCGTCGCGCCGGTGATCATCGAATCCGCATCGCCGAGCGCG
>Ga0207862_1000021_pt1 | contig 35203 bp, 26 predicted proteins | sample LuqExpMetageno81_FD_187838 | JGI IMG/M metagenome (GOLD analysis project Ga0207862, IMG submission 187838) | Tropical forest soil microbial communities from Luquillo Experimental Forest, Puerto Rico - Sample 81 (SPAdes) | ecosystem: Environmental > Terrestrial > Soil > Tropical forest ... | reverse complement strand
ACGTCGCGGAGATGATCCGTGCGGTCGGATCCGATGATGCAGGGCGGGGCGATGCCGCGCTGGCACGACTGGAAGCGATCAAGCAATCAGCCGGTTCGGGAAAGTCAGATACGATCGAGCTCGCTTGCATAGCGCAGCTGACCGGCCTCTCCGAAGGCAAGGCTGACAGTCTGCACCGCCTCATTATGGATATGCACAAGGCCTTGAATCGGCTGTCCACCGCGCACGCGGAAGAAGTTCTGGCCGGTGCGCATGTCTACGGCCTGCTTCCGGAGGATCGCTCAGCGGTGACCGCCTTCATGTGCGGTATTGAGCAGACTTGCAAGCTGAAATTCAATCACCCAGGCTTGGCGACGACCGCGACGCGTTGCGGCACTCGGCTGACCATTCAGAACGATATCGGCGAAACCGACGCGCATGTGGTTGTCATTGGAGTTGAAGCACATACGGTAACTGTCACCTATACCGATGTGCATTTGGCTCGCGCGAAATTCTTCACCGGCTTGCTGCACGATTTTCCGGTCCAATGGAGCGGGCTCGATCGCAAGAGCGCGGAAGGCCTCGGGGATGACGGTGTGTTCTATCTCGTCACCGGTACCTATCGCGCGGCAAACGCCAAACAGCGTGATGCGTTTCTCGAAGCTGCTGGCGCCGCGCTTGTCTTTTTGATCGACTGGAACAAGGCGCGCAAGGTCCTGCGCGGCTGGGTTTCGAAAGCCGACGCAATCCAAATCCTCGATTGGGCGGCGCGCCATCGTTTTGGCCACCGCGCTTTTCTCGAGCTGGGCGGGAGCGAACTGGTCGCGGCAGCCGTGCACCACGCGACGCCAACTCGTATCGGCTTCGGCGAGCGGCTCGACCGTGCGCTCGGGCAGGGCGCGGCGGTCGACTTCCTTAAGACAGTACTGCGCGTTTCCGCCGAAGCCATGGTGGCGGGCGGCTCCACGCGGCTCGCGCGCGATCGCATTGAGGCCGACCTGGTGCGGCACCTGCAGCGCGTCGGCAGCACCGTGTTGGCGACCGTCGTACGACAGGCGGGACTTGCGCGCGCGCTGGCAACTGGGATCGCGCAATTCATTGCCGACCGGTTGGCGGCGCGGCCGTGCGATACGGTTGCCTTCGCCGCACGCGCCCGGAGCATTGAAGAAAAAGCCGACAGGATCGCAATCGATGCCCGCAACGAGATTGCGCGCTACGATGCGGACCCGGCTATCGCGCAGTTGGTCGACCGCATCGAGGACGCAATCGACGAACTCGAGCAGGCAGCCTTCATCTCTTCCCTGATGCCACCTGACATGCCGGAAGAGCTGCTTCGCCCACTTGCCGACGTCGCCGCCGCAGCGGTGACGGGTGCAGGCAGCGCTGCGATGGGTGCGGCGGCCGCGGCAGACGTGCCGGATGGCCAGCGCATCGATTCGGAGGACGCGTTGGCTGCGGTCGGCCGACTCATCGACGCCGAGCACAATGGCGACGACGCCGAGCGCGCGGTGACCGCGATAGTACTGCGCGGCGATTTTGAGCTGAAAATCGCATTGGCCGCACTTGAACTCGCACGCGCGATGGAACGTGCCACCGACCGTTTGGCGGGCTTTGGACACTTGCTGCGCCGGCATGTCCTTGCCGACTTGTCAGCGTAATCAGCAGGTTTTCACATGCACATCGTCTGTATCGGAAATGGGTCGACGCAGCGCTACTCGGCTGATGTGGTCGGTGCCAAGGCGGCCAATCTCGCCCGTATGGCGGCTCTCGGCCTGCCGGTTCCGCCTGCCTTCGTGCTGCCGATCAAGCTCTGCGCCGCGTTGGCCAAAGGAGATCGTATTGCCAAGCAGAAATTGCAGGAGGGCCTCGCCGACGGCATCGCGTTTTTGGAGGATGCCACCGGCGCGCGCTTAGGCGATCGCCGTCGTCCGCTCTTGGTGTCGGTGCGGTCCGGCGCGGCGCGGTCGATGCCGGGCATGCTCGACACCGTGCTCAACGTTGGCTGCACACTCGATGCCGTGCACGGCCTCGTGCGCTTGACCGGCGATCCGCGTTTTGCGTGGGACTGCCGGCGCCGCTTCCTGGAAAGTTATTCGACGGTCGTTCTCGGCATCGACGCGGATCTGCTCGCCAAACGTCTCGCCGCATTGGCCGCGGCGGAGGGGATCGTCAGCGAGCAAGCGCTCGACTGTGACAGCCTCGAACGCCTAGCCAACTCTTACCTGCAGGCGATCGACGACAAAGGCCATGCGGTGGCCGAAAATCCGATGCAGCAGTTGGAGACCGCCGCGCTTGCCGTCTATCGCTCCTGGTCGGGCGAACGCGCACAGGCATATCGGCAGCTACAGCACTTCGACGATCTGCAAGGGACGGCCGTCACCGTACAGGCCATGGTGTTCGGCAATCGCAGTCGCACGTCGGCTTCAGGCGTCGCCTTTTCTCGCGATCCTTCGACCGGCGCGCACCAACCGGTGATCGATGTGCTGTTCGAATCGCAAGGCGAGGATGTCGTCTCCGGCACCCGCACGCCGGACGGCCAGGAAGCGATCGCGCGAACGCTGCCGTTGGTCGCCAACGAATTGCGTGACGTGCTGCAGCGGCTCGAACGTGAATTCGTGGACGTGCAGGACGTCGAGTTCACCATCGATGGCGGCAAATTGTGGCTACTGCAGACACGAGCCGCCAAACGCACGCCGCTGGCGGCGGTGCATTTTGCCATCGATTTCGTGCGAGAGGGATTGATGGGGCCGGCCTACGCGCTGCGTCGCTTGAAGGGTCTCGACGTCGCGGCGCTCACGCACGAGCGTCTGATTGATGCTCCGCCAGTCGCCGCGAGCGGTACGGCTGCTTCCACCGGCATCGGCGTGGGGCGCGTCGCGTTCGACTCCGACAGTGCGATGCGCTTAGCCGCCAACAGTGAGCCGGTGATTCTGGTGCGTCCCGATACCTCCACTGCAGACGTCGCAGGCTTTGCGGTCGCTGCCGGTATTCTGACCGCTGCTGGCGGTCGGACTGCTCATGCGGCGCTGGTAGCGCGGCAGATGGGCAAGCCGTGCGTGGTCGGCTGCGCGGCACTCAGCGTCGACGCCGCGAGTCGTGCTGCATCTCTTGCTGCCACGATGCTCAAGGAGGGTGACTGGCTTACGATCGATGGCCAAACGGGCGCCGTCTACCTCGGCCAGGTGAAGGTCGCGGTCGAACGGCCGGACGCCGAACTGGCGGAAATCGAGCACTGGCGCAACCACACGACACGACATGAGCCGCTGTTCGAGCAACCGGCCTGAGCCTGCTCCGTCACTCTCCTTCGCTAATTCGGCGCATGCCGCCCTCATGGCGGTTCGCGGCCGAAATGGAGTTCTACAACAACGTCTTAAGAAGTGATTCGTGCTGAGTAGCGTCGCATTTGATCCTTCTCAAGGTGGTGTCTGTGTGTAAGCCGTATCAATATAAATTAGTAATTGCTTCTAAGAACAAAAATACAGCCGTGCGCTTGGAAATCGAGCGAAAGTTTCTCGTCCAACACGAGGGTTGGAAATCCTCTTGCGTGCGGAGAATTCGTATTCGTGACGGCCTGATCGCGAGTGAGAATGGTCGCAAGGTTCGAGTCCGTATTGCTGATGATCGGGCGACGATAGCGGTGAAGGGGCGCGAACGCGGCTTCTCTCGTGCTGAATACGAGTACGACATTCCTCGTACGGATGCCGAAGAAATGCTGCGAATGTGCGATAAGCGCGCAGAAAAAACTCGGCACATTGTGCCGCATGCGGGATCAATATGGCAGGTGGACGTTTATGAAGGCGTCCTGAGCGGAATTGTTATTGCTGAATTGGAAATGAGTAAAGAAGAGCAAGCGTTTGCCTTGCCTGATTGGATTGGAGAAGATGTTACGGACAATCCGAAATATAAAAAAATCAACATGGTCACAGAACGCATGGCGGCATTGAGTGATAAAAATGGTGGACGGCGTCAACTTTGACGACAGACGTCAATGTCTGTGTTTGGATTTGGACCCTTCTAAAGCGCTCAAATTCCTCCGCTATGAAAAGCATCCTGGCCTTGTCATGGTTCTCAAATTGGTCGTTAACGGCAAAATCTCAGATGTCGCAGTTTAGTGAGGTCGACGGGTATTGCTCGGCTTGGATGATCCATGTGGTTTGCTCAAGGCGGTCCCAAAAGCCGAGAACTCATGTCCGTTCTGGTGACCTTCCGCCTTAATCCAGGCCTCAGACGGGCGCCAAAAATGCCTTGTTGCACAAAATGGACAATCCACTGGCACAGCTACATTGGGAAGACTGTCGAACTGAACCATGTCCGTAGTGATGCCTGTCGAGATGACCAGGCCGGTAGTTCGGCATCGAATGACTATGTGTGACATAAGCTCCGCGAGTGCTCCTCAACCTTTTAGAGAGCCAAACGTTCCTGTGGGCTGCAACCACGCTTTGAGAGTTTTCGGCAAGACCAAGAAAGTGCTTTTAGCCGAGCTATCTCCGATAGTGGAGCGGCCGAGTAGGGTGGCGAAGCGGGGCCAACCCAGTTGTGAGCGGGCAGTATATATCTGCGCGATTTCAGGCGCTACCGTGGGTCTGCCGATCACGGAATCCTTCTTGCAACGGTTGAAATCTTCAGTTGATCTCGGCGTCTGGTCTTCATTTACGTCAGTCCAATGACCGAAAAGTTCGAACAGCCGTCTGAAATTGCTCGTGTCGACGCCCTGCTGCCGCCAGGAATGGCCCTCGCGTGCGAGGCCGCTGGCGCCGCGAAGGCCGGGCGGGATGAAATTGCACTTATTGTGCTCGGCGTCCTCGCAGGCGCGTTTATCGCGTTCGGCGCAATGTTCATGACAATTACAATGACCGGAGCCGGCGACCTCCCATGGGGCGTCGGCCGACTTCTTGCTGGGCTTGTTTTCTCGCTTGGCCTTGTCTTAGTGATTATCGGGGGCGCTGAGTTGTTCACTGGCGATTCATTGATGATCGTGGCCTATGCAAGCCGACGCATTACGCTTTGGTCACTCCTGCGCTCATGGTCATTGGTTTATTTTGGCAACATTGCCGGCGCTGTGGGCACAGCGGGGTTGGTATTTCTGGCCGGGCAATATGGATTTGCCAACGGGGCCGTCGGAAAAACGGCACTCGCAATCGCGTCGGCTAAGGCAACGCTACCTACTGGTCAATTGTTCTTTCTAGCCGTGCTTTGCAATGTGTTGGTTTGTCTCGCAGTATGGATGTCTTTCGGGGCTCGAAGCGCAGCCGATAAAGTTATGGTTATTGTCCCGCCGATCGCAGCCTTTGTTGCCGCCGGTTTCGAGCACTCGATCGCCAACTTATATTTCTTACGTTACGCGCTCGCGATTAAATATTGGGCTGGACCTGAGTTTTGGGCTTCAATCGGCGGCAATGCGACTGACTATGCTGCACTCAACGCAGGCGGCGCGGTTCACAACATTTTCGTTGCCACCGTTGGTAATCTTGTCGGCGGAAGCCTCTTGGTTGGTGTAGTCTATTGGTTCGTGTACCTGCGGCGACGGTATGGCTTAAAAACCCCAAAACTGGCTTCGAATAACGATGGGTTGCCGCGATTCGGTGCGTCGCAGTCTCAGCTACGATAGCAGGTCATTCTCTATCGGCTTCGGGCTGAGTAATTTGACTGTAAAAGCAATCGTCTCTGAATATTCCCGCATCAGGTAGGACACGAGAGCTTCACTAACTTCGACCGGAGTGGCGGCACCGGCCGACTGTCGGACGAAGTCCCTAGTGCTCTCGCTTACGCGGCGTCCGTAGTCAGCGAGAGCGTCCGTATAGCCGGCGGCCACACACGCAAAACTCAGAAGAAGACGCTCTGCTGCGCTTGAATGCTGTCCAATCATCGACGTCTCCTTGAGGGAACCCATACTTGCCTGAAATAACCAGGATCAGTGACGACCTTGCAAAAACGTCGGGAATTATGGGGAATGTGGCAACGTTGCCAAAGTGGTTCAAATAATGGGCCGTTTAGCAGTGCCGTTTGGGCATTTTTGTGAAAAATCAAAACAAATCCCCGCCGCGCAGATATTCGATGGAATCGCCATGGTTTCTGCCTGTGGTGTCGCGTGGTTGTCACCAATGCCGATTAAGTGCCTGCCTCGGTGAGGCTAGGTCTCGAGACTTGCATGGAAATTATATGGGAAGCGTCCCGCGATGAATTGCTGGCGCTTAAGGAAATTCGTATGTCGGGGCGACTCGCTGATCAGGGCTTAGCGTCGCGGCTCATGGAGAACAAAATCGTCGCTGAATCCGAGAATGGTCAACTAAAATTGACTGCGACGGGTAGACGCGTCCTGTTGAGAGGATCACCAGCACTTTGGACTCTCCTGTGACTTGAGGCCGAGGACGTATTTCAACAGCGAGTACGATAGCAAGTGTCTCCGTACTTCTTCGGGCGTACCTCCGACAGTGCACGGCAGTACGGGCTGCTGAGTAAAACAAGGTGACACCAACTGGGCTTTGCGCCGTCTATTTTCCTCAAACCAGACACATGAGCCGGCGGCTATGCATGTCAGTTGATGGTCCGAAGCGGACGTAGTCGGGCAGGGCCGCACTAGTCAGCTTCTGACCCATTGCGGCCCCGGGGCCTCGCCCAACTCTGGCACACCGCTGACGCCGAATTTACGCCAGGGCGGAGGTCCAACCGGGTTCGGTTCGCGCTGCATTCGCATAGCCGCCCGGACATGACTGAATGAGCAGCCGTGCAGGTCGTTCGGCGGAATAGCTCGATCGAACCGCGTGGTGAAACGAATTAGGCGAATGCGCATTGAAGCCATGCGACGCCACCCGACTTCGTGCTTGCCCCATGCTCCGCCGCCGCTCCCTTGCCCTGGCGATCTCTTCTCTCGGCGCGATCAAGCGCCGTCAAGCTTTGCTCGCGTTGGAACTGGCGGCAATTGCATTGGGCATTCCGGCCGCCGCAACCTATTTGAGGCAGTCCATTGAGTTGTCTCTCGCCACAATGCTCATCCCGGTGGTCGCGATCCTCGCAATATTCGCCGCTAGAGATCGGGAGTTCTCCATACGAACGGAATTGGGCAGGGGCATCAGACGGGCCGATTTCCTCTCGGTCCTGGCCTTGTACTCGTGCGCTGCGATCGCACTGCTCGTATGGATGTACGTCGTTTCCCCGGAAAATCTGCTCGCGATGCCTTCCCGTCACACACCCACTTGGGTCGTGATCGTGCTGGCTTATCCAATCTCTTCTGCTTTGCCGCAGGAATTTCTGTTCCGAACGCTTTTCTTCCACCGGTATCGTGCTTTGCTACCAAGTCGAAGCTGGCTCGTGATCGCTATTAACGGATGTCTTTTCGGGTACGCGCATATCATTTATTTGAACGCGGTATCCGTTCTGCTGACGTGCGTTTTGGGCACGCTATTGGCATACCGCTATATGCAGACTCGGTCATTCTGGCTCGTTTGGCTCGAGCACTCCCTATATGGAGAGCTGGTGTTCACTATTGGGCTCGGCCACTATTTCTTACTCAACCCGCCGCAATAAACGCGCAAGTCCCCGAGACGTGAGCCGAGCGACGTGCAGGGATTAGTAGCTCCGCGGCCCGTCGGCCGCGAGTCCCGAAACACGCCTCGGGCTGAAGCCAACTGATCGCACCAGGGCCGCCTGATCCACGGATGCTCCCACCCACGCCGCTCCAACCACTGCCCCTTGAATGCCTCCATCGCAGCTTCGACGCGCAATTCAGCCGTGCCGCTGTCGTTGCAAAAATCATGTGCTGCCATCGCCCTCCGCGTGTTCGATGTAATGGATGCCATGACAATCCGCCACGGGAATCGATGCAGGCTCGCGGCGCGAAGGAATACCACTGCAGATATCGTGAGCTGCTTTGATTTGAAAGTCAGCCAGCGGACATTTAAACACGCTGCAAATATGTAAGCGCTCTAAGCGCGCTCCAAATAGTACAGAAAATTATAAATCCGACATAAATTCGAGATTGTGCAAGAAATATTGGTTTCGGGGGGGCACAGTGTTAGCTTAGGCCCTCTGAACTTGGCTCGATCTGGGTACGGAGGGCGTAATGAAACCGTGGTTTAGAGTCGTCACGTTATCGCTCGCGACTTCGCTTTGGATGGGCTTTGCCTCACGCTCGGATAATGCAAATGCTGGGGTACTGTGTTATGGTTACAATGGCCATGGCGTTGAAGTAGATAACATCTGGTGCAACACCATAAGAAACTACAATAACAGTGGGCTAACCCTATGTGCCACCGTGCAATCCAACATTGCGCCGATGAACCTTAGGTTCTACGTTTATCCTGGGCCTGTGGGGCCTGGGGGCGGCATTGGACACTCAGACTTCCAACCTTTGTATCCCTTCGTATTTGGAAGGGTCTTTGTGTGGTCAGACAACACTAGGCCTGCTCCGCAGTGCGTTTTAGACTGGCCACCCGGAAGCACTCGACTTCGCCATCATAAGAGATAGAGCGTTTCTCGCCGCCATTCCACCTGTCTGCGCGGCCACGGCGTGTCGAAACGCTTGCTCATTCCTGCGGTCCGCTAACAATCCATCGAATTTTGATGGCCGCGGTGGGTGTCTAACCGGCGCGGAGGCCGCCTATTGGGGCATCTTTCGCATCAGAAAGCGCCGTCAATAATCCGCGTGTACGCCGGTGATTTCGGATTCCGGACCTTGATCCAGCTCTTGCATGGCCCCGACTTGTAGGGCGCCGTGAGACGCTCGCAGGCGAGCCGAACTATATCGAACGGGGATTCGGATAGCGTGAAGATCTGGTCGAACAAAAGCTCTAGCGGCCCGTTATCGAGAAAACAGGCCGCCTTACTATGTCCGGACGACGCTTACAATCGCGCTTCGAACGAAGTAGCCCGCGCATCCGTTTAAGGATGATGTTGTTTGAACCGACCACACGCATCTTGATAGCAATCCTTTTGCTGACGTGGGCTGGTTTTGCCGTCTTCATGCTTCTGGCCAGTGGTAAGGGGAATCAATTGGCGCACTGGATTGCGAGTTTGTAGGTTGGGGCAAAATCCAGGCGGGCGCGCACAGACGCGCAGGCAAACGTTGAACTATTGTTGAACTCTCAGCCAACCCGTTGATCTGCCTGCATCAGCACCCCCTCACCAAGGGGGTGCGCAAAAACCGGCGCAAATAAATTTGCAACACTCGTGCTTCGCGGACATCTCGCGAAGCACGCCGAGAACAAAGGCGGCGGTTATCAGATCGAACCGGCGATCGAAGACATGAGTGGGTACATGGCGCGCGAGTGCTTCACGATCGCCAACCACATGACGGAGCTCTTGGAGGAGCTGCTGAACTACCATCGAGATGAAGACTACAAGGTCGTGCCGCTACGCGACGACCTCATCAGCGCGGTGCGCTACGCCTTCATGGCGCGCCGTTCAGGACGGCTTCTCTCAGACTACGACGCATACGGCTACGCGCCGGGGGTAGGACTGTTCAACGTCAGCAACGGCAGAAGTTCAGGCCCGAGGATTGCGCGGGATGTAGACTTCGAGATGTTTTGACGGGAGCTGATTATAGAAAGGCCGCGCAGGCCTCCATCTCCCTGTGCGGCCTCTCTACGCCAGCACTGATGATGGTCAGGCCGGGCAAGTGGACAAACCGGTGCACGATCCAAGCGTAAAAGCACACATTTCGTCGCTCTGAGCGATTGACTCCAGGAGCTCATCTGGAATTTCGATATTGAGAATGGCTACTTCATCGTCGGGGGTAATCGTCTTGGTCGCCATTGTTCTCTCCTCATCCTGCGAGAAGCGCGTGGGGCGCGGAATGCGGACTTCGACCTGTTCAGCGGCTAGTGAGCGCCTGATTATAGAAAGGCCGCGCAAGGGGATTGAGCGGCCTTTCTACACATACGCTCTACACGCCGGCAGCGCTGGGGTGTCCGCCAGCTTGCTCAGGATGGCCCAGCAACCCACCGCTTGTCGCTCGCAGACCGGACATAGCAGAGCAAGTTCTTGCCCCGATTGATCTGTTCAGCGGGTAGTGAGCGCCTGATTAGAGAAGGGCCGCATAGGGATGGTGACCTATGCGGCCTCGCCACGCAGCTCACGCTTACATCCGGCGTCAGAGACTGCGCCAGCACCGGAACTTAAAGGCAAAAAAAACGGCCCCCGTGTGTTGGAGCACAGAGGCCGTTAGGGAGTTGGGGTGAACAAATGTCAAGGATCAGACGCTCAGAAGTCAAATTACGATTCAGCAAGATCACGCTCAAGTGACTTCGGGAACTGAGCATAGAAAGGCCGCGCAGGCCTCCATCCACCTGTGCGGCCTCTCTGGAGGTCACTCTACACCCTGACGGCGTCTGCGGTTTCCGCCAGCTTGTGCAGGATGGCCCAGCAAAAACACTGCTTGTCATTGAGCGCCTGAATATAGAAAGGCCGCATAGGAAGTTTGGGACCTGTGCGGCCTCGCTACGCCAGCACATCGGACACAACGTCGGTTAGGGCTGTGCCGGCTGTGCGCACTGTCGCACTGCGCCCATCGCTTGTCGGTCTTCAAGCAGGCACACAGAGCAGAATCACGGGGAAGTGAATCAATCTTCCCGGATGCTTCCCACACCACTTTTTTGGGAGCAACTCGATCTGTCGGCTAAATCGCTGATTTATTTGGCGATCCAGACAGGATTCGAGCCTGCGACCTCCGGTTTCTGCATCCGCAATTCGGACGTTTGCGCACGTCATGGCCCGCGCTTCAGCACGTCTGATGCCAAAGCGCGGAGGTGGCCTCGCGCACGCGCAGCCTTCACAACCTGTGTACCCTTGTATTGTGCAGTGCAGCTTGTATTGTGCAGTGCAGCATTTAGCTGATAGGCGGGAAAACAGGGACGAACCGTCATGACAAAGTATCGATCTCCACTCGGTTTAGCCGACGCCAGGGCTCAGTGGCAAAAGTTCCTTCGCGCGGTCGGGCATGGTGATGCCGTCCGCGGCCGGGCTGGAGAGCGTGCCGACTCCCGGCTGCGAGAGGTCGATGGCTTCGGATCGAACCCCGGCAAGCTGCGAATGTTCACCTATCGGCCGCCGGCGCTCGAGGACCATCCTGCGCTGGTTGTGGTTTTGCATGGATGCACGCAGACGGCGGCCGGGTACGATCTAGGAGCCGGCTGGTCGACGCTCGCGGACCGTTATGGTTTCGCGTTGCTTCTGCCGGAGCAGCAGCGCTCCAACAACCCCAACGGATGTTTTAATTGGTTCGTGCCCGAGCACAGTCGGCGCGACCAAGGTGAACCACTTTCAATTCGGCAGATGATCGAAAAATCCGTCATCGATTATGGCATCGATCGGCGTCGAATATTCATCACCGGCCTATCGGCCGGCGGCGCCATGACGTCGATCATGCTGGCCTGCTACCCCGAATTATTTGCCGGAGGAGCCATCATTGCGGGCCTGCCTTACGGCGCGGCCACGAACATGCAGCAAGCATTCGAGAGCATGCGCCAAAGCCCTTTCCGCTCGCCGCGTGAGTGGGGAAACCTCGTCCGCAAGGCGTCGCCTCACCGAGGGCCATGGCCACGCGTTTCGGTATGGCATGGAGACGCCGATAACACGGTGATCCCGTCGAATGCGGTCGCACTGCTCAAGCAGTGGACCGACGTGCATGGACTTCCGTTGCCTCCCTCATTGAGGACTCGGGTTGATGGGTATCCACGGGAAGTTTGGCTGAGCAAAGCAGGTGAGGAACTTATAGAGGCTTACACCATCTCCAATATGGCGCATGGCACGCCGCTGGCGGTCGGCGACGGCGAGGGGGCATGCGGTGCCCCCGGCCCGTTCCTGTTGCCAGTGGGGATTTCCTCATCTTACCACATCGCAAAGTTTTTCGGGATCGCACTCGCTCGCGCTTCGACGGACAAAAAAGTTAAGTTTTCTCGGCCGCCAGTTCATGCCGCAGCTGAGCAGCCGGTGCTGGAGGGCGAAATATTGACGGACGATGAACCGCCGCGGTGGCAGCAAGATCCCAAACCGCATCGGCCCGATATCGGAGCGGTGATCAACAATGCATTGAGAGCCGCTGGATTGATCAACGATTGAACGAAGGGAGTTTACAGTTTCGTAGCATCGCCAGCCACGTTCGCAGCATGGCGACCGCTGATCCTCCGGGGCCACTTAGCGGATGCTGTTTGCTGATGGCCCATCTCGGCCCAAGCCGAACTTGCACACGGCGCCTGCTGTGTTGAGGCAAAGCTTGGGACGGAGCCTCGGGTGGGTTGGATCCGAGAACCTGACCTAAATCTTCGATCCGCGCGGATAGCGCACGCGCCGCAAGTGTGCTTGGCAACAGAGTGGAAATTGCATTCTCTATGAGACCGCCGCGCCCGCGCAAAGTCCCTAAGCAAGGTATTTATCGAAGTCCGGAGCTGGTTGCCGGTTATGCTCATAAAATCTTTCTATTCGTGCTCTCGTCGGCTGACCTTTGTGCAGTCCCAAAAATCGCGCGGCATTCTGGCTCAAAAAATTGTCAAGCGCGGTCGTTCCGAGCACGCCGGCGAATTTCTGCCGCATTGCAGCGTAATATCCCTCGTTTCTCGGCTCGCGGTCGAGCAGCATCCAATCGCTCCCATACATGATGTGTGATTTAATCTGTGGGTAGCGCTGCAACAGAACTTTGATATTTTTAAATATTTCCTCTGTTGCGCATGTCTCGGAATCCCACCGATCTAAGACTGCTGAAAAATCCGCAACGTCGAAATAAAGGTTCTCGTGCTGCTGCACCATCGAGCCGATTTGCCGCGGCCAATCCGTATTGCTGCTTTGGCGACATGACGGTTTATAGAAGAAATCCCATATCCCGCCGAAGTGTCCCAGATTGATGCGTAAGTTCGGAAATTCCTTTAGCACCGGAATCCAGTTCTGCGGCGCGGATCGCGTCGCGTAACCTGGATGTGAGCCGATGCTATCGCTGCAATGCGCCATGACGGCAACTCCATTGCGATCGCAATATTGGTACACCTTTCTGAGGACCTCATCGAGCGCGCGCCCGACGGGCCGGGGCCTGCACAATTCAACTAGTTCATCCGGAAAACTGTTGTCCGGCAGTTTTATATTGTCGAGCGGCAGGAAGCCCATCGGGGGATAAAGCTTTACTCCGATAAATCCTCTTTGTTCGATGGCACGTGTCATTACCACGTAGGAATCCTGGGTGGTGCCCCGGTTCTTTAGATATCTCCATGGGTCGAAGCCGATAAAGCCGTGCACGGCGCGCCCCCTCCGCCGGATCAACGCGATCTTCTCAAGCAACGCTGCCTGTTCGTCGACTGTCCTTAATTTGTCTTGGTAGAGGAGCCAGTCTGGAGTCGGCCACGGTCCAAAATCGACGATGGCCGGGCTCATGATGCGCAACTCGTCAGGCGCACTTTCGCCGAACGTTCCGGTCAGTTCGTCTGCAAGCCGGGAGTGGTAGGAGACTGCCGTTCCGACCCACTTACAGAATTGCGAGATGTATTCAGCGATCTCGTCGACGCCGGTCGCAGCGCCTTTCGTTCTGTACTCAAGGATTTGCCTGATGAGCTCACGGCGAAACTGTTGATTGGACAGCAGTTTACTAATGTCCGATTTTGTTGGGCTGTTCTGCAGCGTTCCGGGAGGAGAGAAACGGCGCATCAGCTCCAACAAGAATGCGTCGTTGCGATCTGTCAGGATTCCTGCTTGGGGACGGCCGAAAGAGGTGCGCTCATCGATGAAAGTGTTCAGCCCACCTTCGAGGAATCGCGCAATTTGATCTAGTCCGGGTTTATCGCGGGAAGCCAAGGCGGGGTTCGCCGCGAGGTTGCCCGTTTCGTCCATTTCGTCGCGCCAGTCGGGCGAGTTTTGCTCAATCGTGATTGCGAGCCAGAGAGCGAATGGTTCTGCGAATGGACCCCAGATATTTTGCTCTAGGAAAACCGATAACAGCAGTCCATAAACGGGCAAATCTTGACCATTGAACAGGTGGCAATGAACGTCAATTCTCAAAGGCGGGGGCGCTGGAGCGGCGATGGATGAAACAGATTTGGCGATCGCCGTTAACGCATAGCTACCCACCGACCAAACTGTGGTTGCCCCGGCTGTTTCTAAGAACTCTCTCCGCCTCATATCGGTTCTCCGGACTAAGAGTTTGTTTCATTCTAACACGCCCAACCTCCGTGGGGGGTAAGAACACGTGCTGGAAATACATGCCGCAATTTTGTTGATTGTGACCTGTAATCAGTTGGAAGGGCTTAAACCGCGTACATTCCCTCCAGCGAGCAACCCTCGAGGAGAGAAGGCATAGCGCTAGGAAGTTTTGTGTTGAATTATGCTGGCCCTCGCGGGACCAGGCCGCGCTGGAGGCGAAGGGCCTCAGCGATACGTGTTCGCGATTCTTCGTGCCGAATGACGTAGACGATCGCGACAGACACACACACACACCACTTCTGGATTTACTTCTGGATTTGGTCCGTCGCGGACCAGGGGCGACATTCAAGCCGAAACCAAGATATGCCCGTTTTCATGCGGCGTCGGTTTTGAAGTAATACGCCGATGATTCAATGGCTTAGCGCTCACCGTTTAAAACTGCCGCCGGCGAATGGGGGCGCGTCTGCCGTCCGCGAACAGCTTTTGGTGGATCGCGCAGCAGCAAGGCGGCGCCATGGACCGTGCTTCGGTCGCGCGATATCCTAAAGAATCGGGCATTTCGCTTGTGAAGGGACCCGTTGACTCGATCAACGCTGACCAGTCTCGCAAGATTTTTGCCGGGAGCGCTCGTTGAGTGGGCAGGTACGATTTCGCCCGACTCGCCGCGCCCTCCTTGCGAGGAGCATATTTGCGCGCTGCTCGACGTCGATGTTTCAGGCTTTACTCGCCTTACATCGCGTTTGTCGCGGGATAGCTCGCAGGCCGGAGCCGAGCGCATCGGCGTCATCCTCAACGGCCATCTTTCGAAGCTGATCGGTGTCATCGAGCAGCACGGTGGAGTGATTTTAAGCTTCGAAGGGGATTCGCTGCTCGCCGGGTGGCAATCCGAGGCCGAGCCAGCGTTGCGGTCTGCGGTGTGGCACGCTTGTGCCTGCGCGCTTGCTTTGCAGCGGCAGTTTGGAGAAACGACGGTCGAAGGTGAAGCGCTCACGCTGCGCTCAGGAATCTCTGCCGGAAGATTGGAATCGGTCCACCTGCTGTGTGGCTCCGAGCATCCACGCCTGCTCTTGGCTGGCCAATCTATCGAGGATGTCTGCCATTGCATATCCTTGGCCGACGGCGGCGAGACGTTTGTATCGGCCCGCGCCTGGACGTATGTGGCGGACACCGCAAAAGGACAGAACGCAGACAAGGGCGCTATTCGGTTGCTCGACATTGCCGCTCCGAGTCCATCGCCCTTCGCCCATGACGGCCCGGCAACTCCTTCGGCCGACCTGATCGATTACGTTCCTTCAGTCGTGCGTGCACAATTCGCAACCGCGCTCTCGGAGTGGGCCGCGGAACTGCGCACAATCACCACTTTGTTCATCAGAGTGACTGCCGTCGACTTATTAAACGATTTTTCCAAAGTGGAGCACGTGGCCGACGTGCTGCAACAAAAGATCGAGCGTGTCGGCGGCGATCTGCTGCGTGTCACCGCGATTGAAGGCGGTATCCAGGTTTTGGCGGTGTGCGGACTGCCCGGTAATGCGCACCAAGATAATCCTCGGCGAGCGATTGTCGGCGCTCTGGACATACAAACCGAACTCGGCACGCCAGAGCAACACGTTTCCATCGGCATCGCAAGCGGCGATGCGTTTTGTGGTGCGATCGGAACGGAGCGCCGTGCCGAATACACGGTGCTTGGCGAATCGGTGAACTGCGCCGCGCGATTGTCGTCACTGGCTGCGGGCCGCATTCTCGCGGATGATGTTACTGCTAAGCAGACCGTGGGGTCGATCGAGCTTCAGGGACCCTGGCCTATGTCGGTGCCGGGGCTTCGCACGGCGATCCCTGCATATATAGCCGTACGGAAGACGGTACGCCGCACGGTTGCGATGTCCAACAGGATGGTCGGCCGGCACGATGAACTCCTTCGGCTAAAGTCGTCTCTGAACCATGCGACCTCCGGCCCGAGCGTTAGCGTCATCGTAGGAGAACCCGGCGTCGGCAAATCGACGCTCGCCGCTGCGTTTATGGACGATTGTGAGAAGGAGGGTATCGAGGTTTTCGACGCCTTTACGGACGAGATCGAGAAGAATACGCCATACTATGCGCTGCGGCGCCCTTTGAAACGCTTGCTTCGCCTGGATCAGGTGCCGGCGAACGGCATTTATGCGCGTATTGAGGAGCGACTTGCGGGCAACCCGGGCCAACTGCAATTCATCTCGCTGCTCAACGACATTCTCGATCTCGACTTGCCGCAATCCGCGGCTATTCACGAGATGCAGAGCAGTGTGCGTTCGGACAATCTGCGACGGCTCCTCAAAAATCTTCTGCTCGCGCTACTGTGCGAACGGCCACGCATTTTGTTAATCGAGGATTATCACTGGATCGACGCAGCCTCGACGAATCTGCTGGCTGAGTTGGTGTCCAGTGGAAAGCCGATCCGCCTTGTATTGACATCCCGAAACGAGCTGGCTCGGGACGACGCGTTGCGGACTGCGCATGTGCAGCTCGTGCGACTCGATTCTCTCGACGAGGCAAATACGGCGGAACTGATCAAATTATCTTTGCAGGGAACGGACATTTCTCGAGCGCTGGAAGACGCGATTTGGCAGCGCACCGGCGGGAATCCCTTTTTTATCGCCGAACTGTGTCGCGTTATTCAGCAGCGCCAGGATTTTCCGGTCGAGCCGCCGGGCGACGACCCGAGCGGCCGGTCTCTGGGGCTTCCGCAGTCGGCTCGCGCCGCTGTGTTGAACAGAACGGATAATCTTTCTGCCGATGGGCAATTCCTTTTAAAAGTGGCCAGTGCCATGGGCCCGGCATTTCGCGTGTCCGACTTTGAAGATAATGAACTCATCCGAAAGGCTGGTCTGGATGTCGCTGCGTGCATCTCGCGACTAGAGTCCGCTAATTTGCTGAAGCATGTCGATGCCGGCCGATTTACATTCTCACACCGGATTATCCGTGACGTTGTCTACGCCAGTATGCTTTCGGATCAGAAAAAAGCAGCGCATGCTTCAATCGCTATTGCGGTGGAAAATAGCGGCCGAGTCTCGTCACCGGAGAGCCTGTCACTCCTCCTTTATCAATGGAAGCGAGCCGGCAATCGGGAGAAAATATTCGCGTATCTGGACCGGGTTGCGGAGCTTAGGCTCCGGCAATTTGAGAACGACGCGGCTATCGCACACTGCGTCGAATTTCTGGGCATGGCTGAGGAAGATAAGCGCCGGAACGGTGTCGCGCGCCTGGCGGCGGCGCATTTCATAATGGGCAAAGCGCAAATAAATCTGGGCAAGCTGGAGGCCGCGCGGATTAGCTTGGAGCATGGTCTGCGGATCCTGAAGTTGCCCATGCCGCGGACCAAAATGGGGCTCGGCGCGGCGATCCTCGGTCAAACCATTCGACAGGTCGTGAACGCGTCGCGAGTTCGGCGGCAGTATGAATCAGCGTCTAACCCCAACATTGCTTCAGATGACACCGACGACATCACTCTCAAGGTTGCCCGTGCCTACGATGATCTTACGAACATCTTCTATTTCCAGGGGAATAAAGCGCGGCTTATCTATTCGACGCTCAGAGGCACAACCCTGGCCGAGCATAGTGGTGCGCTTTCGCCCGTGCTCGCGATCAACTACGCTTGTATCGGAGCAATTTGCGGAGTCATTCCGTTACGGAACTATGCCGACCACTACCTCCGTCTTGGAGAGAGCATTTCGTCGCGTCTGCAAATTCCTTCCGTCTCGGTCCGCGTCAGTTTAGTCTCTGGACTGTACAAGACGAGCATTGGGGAATGGTCGGCTGCCAAGAAGTTGTTCGAACCAGCTCTCGCCGAGGCTTTGCAGATCGGCGACGTTCGCAAGTGGTGCGAGATCGCGGTATGCCTCGAGACGATCATCAGCCCCTGGCTTTTAAATCCCGGGTATGAAGGCGAGCAAGCCTGGGCGGCGCTTATCGAAGAAATTATTGAAAAGGCCCGCAGCAGCGGGGACGTCCAGATTCTCGGCAGCGGGCTCGCTGGCGCAATCCGAGGTTACCGTACGCTGGATAAGGCGGACCGGAATGCTCCCTACTTGCAGGAGTTTGCGAGCCTGCTGCGCGAGCGGACGGCTGCTCTGGAGCCTATTCATCGGCTCGAGGGAGCTGCCCATTTAGCCGACGCCGCATTGGATGATGGCGACATTGCCGCATGGCAGCATTGGCTGGAGCGTGCCGGGGAATGGCTCGGGCAGGTGAATCCGTCCATGAAGACTCGGACCCTGCCGGCGCTCTGCGCGGCCTTCAGGGCCGGCATCCGGCGGCCCAATCACGGCGACGCGAGCAGGCTTGGCCCTCACATTGCCACTCGCAGCCTCACGGGATTGCGCCGATTTGCGAGGATCTACCCGATCGGCAGGCCGCGAGCGCTGCTGTTCCGAGGCGACATGGAAGCTCTTCAAGGACATCCGAGGCGCGCCGCGAAACTGTGGGGCCAAGCCATAGCCCATGCGCAGCAATTAGACATGCCGGCGGATGCGCTCGCGGCTGAAGGCCGTCTGAAAAAATGCGAAGGCTCAGGGACGGCCGGCGAACGGGCCGGCCAGAGCGCCCCCTCCGGCCTTGATCATTTTCCGGAATATAGGAAAATTATGGGAGTCGCAGCGATCGCGCTGAACGTCGGAGGAGGGGGGAATGCCGTTCCGTCGCCGGAAGCCGCGCGTGCTGCTGGTCCTGGCGCACTTTGACGATACCCGCAATCCAACAGGGCGACCTAATTTTATCCCGCAGGGCTTAGCCCATACTTATCTGGCTGGCGCATTCCATCCGCACCACGTCGACGTGCGGATCTACAGCGAGTTTCACAGCGGCCCCATCGACGACGAAGACGTATTCTGCTGGCCGGACATGTTGGTCCTGACCGGCGTTACGTCCGCTTTCGATCGGATGCGGCAGCTAACGGCTTACGTGCGTACCAAGCGGCCGGATTGCATCGTCGTAGCCGGTGGGCCTGCAGTTCGAAATCTGCCATTGTCGAGCGCTGCCGCGTTCGATTATGCGTCGCATGGGGATATCGAAGAGCTCGGCGCGATCGCACTTGATGTGTTCGGTCCCGAAGCAGTTGCGGACAGCATGCGCCCGCGCTTCGATCTGCTGACCTGGAAGAGCCCGGTCAATTACGCGGAGAGTAGCCGTTATTGTAATTTTCGCTGCAGCTTCTGCGCGCTCACGGCCGAGCGCCGGGACTATGTGACTTATGATTTGAACTATGTCGAAAGCCAACTTAGAAGTCATTCACGGCACAAGCCTGTCCTATTCATCGACAATAACTTCTACGGCAACAATCGCAATGCGTTCTTGCAGAAGCTGGATCTGCTTGAGAGCCTCGTCAAGGAGCGGGTTCTGCCGGGATGGATCGCGCTTGTGACGGCCGACTTTTTTGCGGACTATCAAAACCTCGCGAGGGCGCGGCGCGCCGGCTGCATCGGGCTGTTTTCGGGCATCGAGTCCTTCGATGCAGGCCAGATCAGGTCTTACAACAAGAAGCAGAACTTGCTGCCGCAGATCGAGATGATCAAAGCCTCTTTCGAGGCGGGTATCGTATTCCAATACGGGCTTATCTTCGATCCGACCACGCAGCGCGTGCCAGAAATGCGGGCGGAGCTCGAGTTCGCGACGAACTGCGATGCTATCCCTCTGCCGGCATATACCAGCCTGACGATCCCGTTGCTTGGGACCCCGCTGTTTGATGATAGGGTCCGTTCCGGGCAGTTCCTTCCATTGACGAAGCTCCGGGACATGGACGGCTTCACCCTCCTGACGAAGCCGCTCGATAACATGGACGACGTCTTGCCGTTCGTCCGCAAGCTGGTTCAGCTTGATGGCAGCTTCGGCCAGTTTGCACAGCGAGCGGTCGGATTTTTCCGCCGCTACTGGCGGCGCCTTTCGCCGCAGCAGCTCGTCTTCATGCTGTTCAATTCTTTTCCCGGTCTGATCGACCGGCGCCGCACGGTTTCAGCGGCCGAAGAGAGCTTGCTGACCTATGTGACGACGACCCAGCCGCTGGGTCCGCTTTACACGCCGGCATTTCCGGTCTCCGACCGATACCGTGACTTCTTTCAGCCCACCATGATCACCGACAGGCGGGGCGAGCTCGAAGAAGAAATCGTTCGAAACTTGTCTGCAGCCGCTGCAATGCACGCGGCAAGGTCTGCAGAAGTCGCATAAGGAGCCACAATAGCGATGGACATGGAAACCACGAAGGGGAGCCCGATGACGTCCAAGCCGTGTCAGCCGCCGCCATTAAATCCTCCGAATCTGACGTCGAAAGATCTCTTGCGTCAGTTTTGGGCGGACGCTTACGGCAAGGAAGTGCAGTCGGCCGCGACGTACTCGTATCTGTGGCTAGCGGATCAGTTCGGCCACATTTGCATAGGGATCGTAGTCTGTTTCCTGGCGACGTCCGTAAGCGGCTTGGTGATGGTGCTGCTGCACGTCTCACCGAGACTCCACTACTACACCGGCGTCTGGCCCGGCCTGATCATCACCGTGGCGGCCGTAAGCTATTGGGAATGGTCGGCCTACCAAACTTCCGTCCAGCAGGCGACCGGGACGTTTCCGCTCGATGAAAAGCTGCTTCGTGACAACGCGATCGTTGCAGCGCTCTACATGTCACTGGGCGCGCTTATCGGATTCGCGTTTCACGCCACATCTTTGTTGTGGGGCTTTGGGATCAGCATAGTCGCGGCCGTCATCGCCATTGCGTTAGCGCCGCGCTGGCTCCGGCAAAAGATCATTTGGCAGAAGGCCGCCATCCCGTATCTGTTCAGGCTCGCCGACGCCGTTCACACGATCACTCCGGGTGATGCAGATCGCTTGCAGGCTCTGATCGATCAGGGCTCTCCCGCCAGCAAATCCGAGGCCCGCCAGGTTGTCATCGGAGGTCCCATCGGGTCCGGCAGAAGCTCGATGGCGGCCGGGATTGCTACCGAGTTTGCCTTCAAGAATAGCAAAGTGCGCTATCTGGGCTTCGATTCTCTTCTCGAATGTGCGGCGCACGCTGTGGGCCGCAACTTCCCCGATGACGCCGGCCCGGTCAATATTTCGTATTGGCCGTGGAGCGAAGCTCAAATCACCATCATCGACGGAGTCGGACCGTTCGCCTCCGCGCACGGTCCGGGGGGGCGCGCGCAAATTCAAAGCTTCGAGCTGATGCTTAAAAACCAGCTCCAATCGGTCGCACCCGTGCTAAGTCGGTGCCACACGGTGTGGGTCGTCGGGGACCTCACGCCTCCTCTTCCGCCACAGCAATTCTCGCAACTGCTGAACGATTTCGCAAAAGCCATCGCGCAGTACTGCAGCGCGTCGGCCGATCCCCTCGTCGTGGAGCTCGATCTTGCGCCGCCGAGGCCGAATAAGGGGGCGATTCTTGGCAGCACCCGGGCGCCCGCGCGCGTGGCTACCGTAAAGGGCGTACGCCAAGTTTCGGGTTGGCGGTGAAGGCTTGCATTGAACGACGCGCTCGTGTCTGCGTCCGGCCCTGAGCGGACATTGACCGCGCAGCGCGGTCTGCATTGATTCAAAGGAAGCAGCGCCACGCCAGTCCAGGAACGCTTTTCGTCGACTACTCGAAGGGCGGCGGCCTGTCCCACTACGAGTAAGATGATACGATGTAAGGTCCCGTCATCGGAATCACGGCGCACTTTTAAGCTGGCGGTGCCGGAGCTCGAAAAGACGCCGCAGGGCTTCGAGCTTCAGTTTGGCACCAACTTCCTCGGACACTTCGCGCTTACCATCGGTTTGTACACGGCCCTTGCTGCAGCAAACGGCGCCCGAGTCGTATCGGTAAGCTCCAGCGGCCATTGTTTGCGTTTGCTGGGCCCTCGGCGCTAACGCCTGTTGCGGGCCATGGCGGGCTGCTAGTCCGTTTCCACGGAAGGTTCCAGAAACTGAGCGCAAGGCGCCCGTCCGACGCGTGCGAACGAATGGTCGTGAGGAACGACCAGCAACAACGGCATGTGACCCGGCACCTCCAACGTGAGACCCGGGAGAGGCCCGCCCAAGACGGTATGAATCAAGATTCTCAGCGAGTGGAACAGGGCAAGTGGTTGATTTTCAAATCTAACTCGACCCCGCTCCTAGCGCCACCTGGCCGTCCGCGCAAATTCGCTTGCATCCGCAAACGTCAAAAACATAAATCTCCTCGACAGCGTAGAACGGACTGCGCCGGACACGTCCCGCGTTCGTGTACTGGCGGTCGGCCGTAATGCTTCCTGCGTGCAGACGAGTCAGCCGGTGTACTCGACGATGTGCATTCCCGCGCCCCAGCGGTCGATCAGATACAGCCTGCCGTGCTCGTCTGTGCCGATGTCGTTGGACTGGATCGCCTCCTGAGTCGATGGCGTCGCCGGCACGTAATACCCGACTTCCTTCGGCTGCAACGGGTCGCTGACATCCACCGCGCGCAAGCCCGCGTTGAAGTAGGTCAGGAATACGAGATTAGCCCACGGGCCTTCCGCGGGAATGTTCTCCAGGATGTTATGCGCTCCAAACCGGCCGGGGCGATGGAAGTACTTGTCGCGATCCGGAATGAAATTGGCGACCGGAATGGGGTTGGTTTCGTCGCGGATATCGAGCACCCACATGAATTGGCTGTCCCAATACTTCTGCCGCGCCCGCGCTTCGTCGGTCACGACCATGTAGGGCTTGTCGCCGATCGGCCAGGCCGTGTGCGAACCGCCCGGAAATGGCGGTGACCAGCAAACGTGTCCGAGCAATTGCATATTGGACAGATCGGTGCAGTCGATGACGGCGACGCCGCCGCCCCAGAAGGCGGCGTACATGCGATTGCCGCGGATCGTCGGCGGACCGTGCAAGGTGCAGGCAGTGTCGGCCGGCATCGGATCGTTGCCGCTTCCCGAACCTTCCGCCCTCTGCCAAGGCAGGCCCCAGATGCTGACGATCTCGGGCTTAACTGGATTGCGAATGTCGAGCGTCCAGATCACGCGCTTGTGCCAACCTTCGGCATCGCAGGGCAGCAAGGCGAGATTGCGCTTGTTATCGACACCGAAGCGATGCGGACCGCTGCCCGGCATGTCGTAAAAACCAACTTGTTTCGGAGAACTCGGCTTGCTGACGTCGAAAATGAATAGACCGGCACGTCCATCTTTGCCTTTCTCGCCGGCAAGCTTCTCGGAATTGACGTACAGCAGATCGTCCCCGACCAGACGCAACTTGTGGCAGTGCACGCCGGGCGGAGCGAGGAATTCAGCGACTTTGCGCGGTTTGCGCGGGTCGGACACGTCGTGCACCGTGAAACCTTCGGCTCCGCTGTAGCTCGAACCTCCAACGGCGCCGACGAATGCAAAGCCTTTTCTAACCTCGACGAGGCTGCCGCCGCCCCAGGCCGCCGAGGAGTCATGTCCCAGCAGGCGGAAGTTCTTGGACTCTTCTGGGAAGCGTTCGCTCATATCCGATCTCCGGGCGCAATGTGTCGATCTGGGCAGAAAGCCCAATACTCAATGCGGCACGTGGTTGAAGATGTCTTCGAGCCAGTCGGCAGCGAAATCAATGCCGATCTGCCGGTTGTCGACATGCGCATGCTCCGCGCCGCCCTCTTCCGTCGAAAAGATCTTGATTGTCTTGTTTGTCGATCCGGCCGCGTCGTAAAGCTTGCGCGCATTTTCGACTGGCACGACCCTGTCGTTGCCCCCGTGGGTCACAAGGAAGGGGCAGGTGATGTTCTCGGCGACACCTTGCAGCGAGAACTTCTTCGCGATTTCGATGCCTTCGTCTTCATCTTTCGCACCGGCAACCCAGCGCCATTGGAAGTTCGATTGTGCGACCGAACTCGGCGCGTTCCGATTGGCATCCTTGATCTTTTGCTGCCAAGCAGAGAGGTCCCAGTGTAGTGCAGAGAGCGCAATGCAAGCCGCATAACGCTTCTCGAAGGCGGCCACACGTGACGAATAGTAGCCGCCGAAGCTGTAGCCCATGATCGCGACGCGCTCGGCGTCAACCTCGCTACGCCGCTGCAGATAATCGAAGGCGGCCGCGCCGGGGACTTCGTAATCGTAGCGGCTCGGCATGTCGCGCATGCGGCGAACTTCGCCCATGCCTGGCCCGTCCATGCAGAACGTGTTGAAGCCGCGGCGCGCGAACTCGAGGCCGCAGAAAAACACGCTCATTTCTTTCGCATTGTCCATGCCGTTGAGCACGACCACGGTCGGCGCGGAAACGGACGACGGCGCTTTCATGAACAGCGCGGGCAGCGTTGTGCCTTCATACGGCACCTCGACGAACTCGACATTCGGGTAACGAAGCCGAATCCCCTGATGCCAAGCTTTATAGGCGCGAGCGCCCTGTGCCTTCTTTTCCGAGCCGGGGAAAATGAAGCGCTCCGCGTTGTAGTGATAGATGCCGGCTCGCAGATAGTAGTCGCCGGCCGTGGTCTTGTGGTTTCTCTTCAGCGCTTCATCGCCGCGGCTTTCGATCAGGGCGCCCATCGCGCTCCACTCCTCGAACCACGCTTTGCCGCGATCGGCTTCGTCCTTACGCGTGCGCAATCGCTCGCAAACCCGGTCGATCTCTTCCAGCGCGACAACACCGTAAGGCGCCATTCCCTTGAGGATTAACGTTGCATTTGACCACAAAAAATCGCCGCCGAAGTGATCGATCCAAGGTCCACGAGACATAAACACGCCTTTCGATGATCCAGACACGACAGATCGCACCTGGCTTATACAAAGCCTCCGCAAGATCAACGGCACTCGATGAGGTTTTGGTCCCCCTGAAACCCCGTTGAGGCCGAGCAGGGGTCTTGCCACATTATCGGATGGCAGTTCATATTACAAACAATGGTCCGTTGCCGGAATCACATGAAAAGGCGGCGCCGTAGAGCGCTCGAAGGTTTTCTGAAGAGAGCGCAGCGGACGGGCGGCAGTGTCGGCGATAGGGAGCAACACCATGCCAAGGTTCTTGTCAGGCTTGTTGGCGTTCATTCTTGCAACAGCTGCAGTCGCGAACGCGTACGCCGAAGACTATCCAAGCCGGTCGGTTCGTCTGGTCGTCGGCTTTGGGCCCGGTGGCGCGACAGATACCTTCGGGCGCTTGTTTGCGGCCACGCTGAGCCATCGCATGGGCCAAACCGTATTTGTCGAGAACGTTTCGGGCGCCAGCGGCTACATCGCCTGGCAGAGAGTCGCGTCATCGGCACCCGACGGCTACACGCTCATGATGGCGGAAAACGCGCTCGTGATGCGGCCCGGGTTCAAGGATATCGAGCCTCAATTCGACCCGGTCACGCAGTTTACGCCCGTCGCTTTTGCCGGCACGTCGCCCCTCGCGATTTGCGTCGCGAATGCGGTGCCTGCGAACAGCATGAAGGAATTGGCGGCGTTGTCGCAGTCCGTACCGAAGAAACTGACCTTTGCGTCGGCCGGCGTAACCTCGGTCGCCCAGCTCGTCTGGGAAGTCGTGCGCGACGGCGCAAAGATCGAAACCAACGACATTCCCTATCGCGGCGGCGGACCGGCGATTGCCGATCTGATCGCGGGCCATGTCGACATGGCGGTGCCGTCGAGCCAAGTCGCGAAGCCCCTGGTGGACGACAAACGGATCAAGTGCCTTGCGACCACCGGCAAGATGCGGTCTCCGGCGCTGCCGCAGGTGCCGACCGTCGACGAGCTTGGCATCAAGCATGCGGACGTTGATCTCCGCTTCTGGTTCGCCGTGTTCGGTCCGAAAGGCATGCCGCAGGACGTCATCGAGAAACTTCAGAAGGCAATTCAGGCTTCATTGGATGATCCCGAGCTGAAGGGCAAATTGAGCGCGCTCGATATCACGCCGGAGTATGCGTCCGGATCGGATTTGCATAAGCGCGTCATCGTCGATATCAGGAACTGGAGCGACTTCATCGAAGCGAAAGGGCTGAAGGGGCGCTAGCTTTCCCTCGCCCCGGGAAAACACAATGAAATTAGGACTTGAGGGCAAGGTCGCCATCGTCACAGGCGGAAGCCGCGGAATTGGTTTTGCCTGCGCGTCTGAACTGCTGAATGAGGGCGGGAAGGTTGTCATTGTCAGCCAGGACCCGCAACGCAACCGGGCTGCGGCGGAGGTCTTGGCCAAAACGGCCGGTGATCGCGTCCTCGGAATTGCTGCCGATCTCCGCGAGCCGAAAGCCGTAGACTCGGCAATTGCGGCCACGCGCGACAGGTTCGGCGGGGTTGACGTTCTCGTCAATTGCGCAGCCGCTGTGGTCGACGACGACTTCTTCGCCTTGAGCGACGAGGGCTTCGCGGCGCTGTTCGAGAACAAGCTTAACGGCACGGCGCGGCTCATTCGTCAGGCGGTGCCGCTCATGCGCGCGAAGCATTGGGGGCGAATCATCAATTTCTCGGGAGGCGCGGCGCGGACGCCGCGGCTGGCTCGCATCGGTGTGAGCCTCAACAACTCCGCGGTGCTCACCTTCACCAAAGCGCTGGCGAACGATCTGGCTAAAGACAATATCCTGGTGAACGTCATCGTGCCGCAGGGGATTGCATCGGAGCGTCTCGTGCAGGACATGACGCCTGGCGCTTCGGCTCCACCCCGCAAAATCACCAATCCGCTTGGGCGTGTCGGTGCGCCGGAGGAGGTGAGCGGGCTGGTCGCTTTCTTGGCATCGGAACGCGCAAGCTTTATTACCGGATCTGCATTCGCCGTTGATGGCGGAGCATTTCCCTCAATCTAAGAACGCAACAGCCGAGTCAAATTCGATGTGTGAGGAGTGCGAGGCTTCGGAATCGAGCAATCTTACGTCCGCGGAAAAACGAAAGCTCATCAATGCGTATTGGCGCCGCCCAGTCAGCCGCCCGGTTGACAAGTTCGTTGCGCAGCCTGCCGCGCTTCCAGAGATGAATAACAATCGAGCTTTGTTTGGCCAGGAAAATCGGGATTGAGTTCTCCGCGCACACTCAGCATGGCCGCAAGAGATTATCGTGCCGGCTGCAAGAGATTGACCGCCTCCAGCCCCGCAATCCTGCCGAACACCAGGGCGCGGAGCACCGAAACTGCGTTGGGTGCGGTCGCATAAAAGTGCCCAGTGATTTCGCCAGCCGCAAACAACCCCGAGATTGGCTGCCCCTGACGCAGAACGCGTGCGCGCGCGTCCGTTGCCAATCCGCCGAACGTGTACGCGATCGCGCCGACGATCGGGTAAGCGAGAAAGGGCGGTTTGCTGATTGCACGGGCCCAGTTCGATTTAGGCGGCGAAAGGACGCTGTCGGCGCGTAACCCGTCGCAGCGTGTTGCATCGAAACGCTGCGGTTCGCCCGTGCACGCCGCATTGTAACGATGCACCGTCTCGATAAGACCACCGGAATCGATGTCGCAAGCGCGCGCCAATTCCGGCAGCGTCTCGGCTTTGACCGGCGCGACCTCGGAACGGATGGCGCGCTGGTAGTCCGCGATCTCCAGCAATCGGCTGTCGAGCACGACAAATGCGATAGCGCCGGGCGCTTCGAACTGGATCATGCGCGCGAGCCGTTCCCAGGTTTCGTGCATCAAACCGCCGCCCTCGTCGAAGAAGCGGCGCCCCTGCCTGTCCACGACGATGCCGTAGGGATAGACGAGGACGACCGGGGCGGAGCCCTTGCTGCGCGTGTCGACCGGCTCGCAATGCATGCCGTTCCAGTCTCCCGATCGGTCGGCCCCGATCCGGGTGGCCATCGCGATTCCGTCGCCGGTGTCGAAGCTCGTGCCGGGTGAGATCAGCCGCATGCTCCCGGCAGGCTCGCCGAGTTGGGCGCGCAGCATGGCTCGATTGGCCTGGAAACCACCGCAGGCAAGCACAATGGTGTCTGCTGGAACGACCTCGCTTCCGGTCTTGTCTCGAACGGCAACGCCGGCAATGTCGCCGTTGTCGGTGACGATCTCGTGTGCCGCGCATTCGTATTGGAAATTGATGTCGGAGTTCTGAGCCGCGTGACTCAAAAGCTCGATCAATTTGGCTCCGCCTCCGACGGGCTGGATCCGCGGTGGTCCCTTTGCGAGATAATAGGGCGGTTGGATAAACTCGACGCCGAATGATTGCAGCCATTTGATCGCGTCCGGTGCCTCCGCTGCCAGACGCTCGAAATAGCGCCGGTCTCCGCGCCCGCCCGTCGCTTCCATCATGTCCTCGACGAACTGAGGCTCGACGCGCTCCGTCGAAGCCATGCGCATGTTCGACGGAGACCAGCGGGTATTGCCTCCAGCCTCGGCCGCCGGCGCCTTGTCGAGAATGGTGATTCGGACGCTGCCGCGCGCCTCCTCGGCGGCGGATAGCGCTGCGGCAAGCCCGGCGATTCCATGGCCGATGACGACGAGATGACGAAGCTGCCGCACGCTATTTCGCTGCCTCGCTCCAGGTCGGACAGGTCCGCTGCTCAACCGGAGTAAGCCATGCTTGATAATTCTTCTTATCGATGACTTCCGCCGGCAAAATCACCTTCTGCGGGAGCGCTTCCATATTGAGATGGCGAACGGCTGCCAATGTCGCGAAACAGCCGATCTTGAACATGTTGAAATCAACACTCGCGAGCATGCGGCCGCTTTCGATCTGCTTGATGGCCGGAAGGACGCCGTTGATCCCGATCACGATCGCCTTGCGGTTCGCGCTGTCGAGTGCCTGCAGTGCGCCGAGAGCCATGCTGTCGTTCGCCGACAAGACGGCGTCGATTTGCTGATGCCCGGCAAGGAATTTTGCCATCAGGCGCTCCGCGTCGGCCTGCTGGTAATTTCCGGCGCCGGACGCCAGAACCTGAATGTCGGGGGTCTCCTCCAGCGCGCGGCGATAGCCACGCAAGCGCTCACGGTTCGTTGGAGCCGCCGCCGTGCCTTCGATGATGACGATCTTGCCTTTCCCCTGCATGGCTTCGAAAAGGTATTTCGCTTCGCGGTAGCCGATCTCGTAATCGTCGGCTCCGACGTAGCTGACGAAGCTGCCCGGCAGCGGGTTGGAGGCGAGCACCACCGGGATCTTCGCCTCGTTGAGTTTTTTGACCGAGTCCACCATTGCGACGTCGTCGACCGGAATGAAAACCACGACGTCCGGTCGATTCTTCAGGATGTCTTCGACGAAGCTCTTCTGCTCGTCGACGTCGTCTGGCTTGTTCGGAACGAAGTGGACAGCCTTCATTCCGTTCGCGCGCGCCACCTGATCGGCGGCGAGACGGAAGGCCGCGTAGGCGGGATTGGTCGAGTTCTTCGTGAAGACCGCGATCGTTTGTTCAGCCCGGGCACTGCTCGCGAACGTCGCTGCAATGGCCAAGGCGAAGGCGAACCATTTTGCCATCCGAGCTCCTTTGCAAGGGCGCTTAGACCCACAGGATCCGCTTCCGGTACTCGATATCGCGCAGCAGCGGTTCGGACGGCCCCTGATGAACGATGGCACCGCGCTCCAGCGCGAAGACGCGATCGGCGAGCGACAGCACGAGGTCGAGATTGTGCTCGACGATAATGACCGAGGCGCGGCCGCGCAGCCGATCGAACACGTCGAACAGCTCCCGCACGATGTTCGGCGCAAGGCCTTCGAACGGCTCGTCCAGCAGTAGCAGCCTGACATTGCCGCACAACGCGCGCGCGACCGCGAGCATCTGCTGCTCGCCGCCGGACAGGAAGTCCGCGGCGACGTTGACGCGCTCCTTGAGCCGCGGGAAATGCTCGAAAATCTCCCGGTCCGTCCAAACGATCGCATCCTTTCCGTCGCTCGCGCGGGCGAGGCGTCCAAGCGCGAGGTTTTCGGCGACGGTCATGCCCGCGAACAGTTGCCGGCCTTGCGGCACATAGCCGACGCCCAAGCGCGCTATCTCCGGAGCACCGAGGCGCGTGATGTCGCGTCCGTCATATTCGATCGTGCCTGATGCGGCGGGCACGAGCCCGTTCAAAGTGCGCAACAAAGTCGTCTTGCCGGCACCGTTCCGGCCGACGAGTGCGACGATTTCGCCTTCGCGGACGTCGAGAGAGGCCCCGTGCAGGATGTGGCTCTTGCCGTAGAACGCGTCCACGCTCTCGAACCGGAGGACCTGCTTTGCATTCGCGGCTGCCGCGCTTGCGCGGTATTGCACCACGTCGCTGTCGCCCGTCCCCGTGTAGATTTCCTGCACGCGCTGGTCGTTACGCACCTGATCCGGTGTGCCGGTCATCAGGATCTGCCCCTGGTTCATGACCGTGACGCGGTGGGACAGGCCAAGCACGCGATCGATGTCGTGCTCGACTATCAGCACGGGGATATTGGCGGCGACGTTCTTCACGAGGTTCGACACCCGCTCGCGCTCGGCAGCGGGAAGTCCCGCGAGCGGCTCGTCGAGCAACAGAACCTGCGGCTTGCAGCCGAGCGCGATGCCGAGGTCGACCAGGCGCTGTCCTCCGTATGAGAGCTCGCCGGCATCCATCTGCTCTATACCTTCGAGCCCGAGATAGCGGATCAATTCGACCGTTTCGGCATGGACGTCGAGAAGATCGTCGGTATCGGCCCAGAAATTGAAACGCTTCGGGTGGCGCGCCTGCACGGAAAGGCGCAGATTTTCGTAGATGGGCAGGCCTCGAAACAGGTTGGTGATTTGAAACGAGCGCACCAGGCCTTTGTTGCAGATGTCGGCGGGCGAGGATCCTTCGATCTTTCGGTCGTAGAGTTTGATCGTGCCGCCGTTCGGCTCATACAGACCGGAAACCAGGTTGAACAACGTGGTCTTTCCCGCGCCGTTCGGTCCGATCAGAGCGTGGATTTCGCCAGCTGAGATGCTGATGCTTGCATCCTCGACCGCACGGATTCCTTCAAAATGTTTCGATACGCCTTCGATCTTGAGCACCGTGCCGGGGTGGCCCGCGGGCCGCAGGAAATCGGGCAGCGCAAGGTCGTCATAGACGCGGCGTTTGCTCATCGCAGCGCTCTCGACCGCCGTAGGCCGCCATCGCCGCTTGAACTCGGCCCAGATTCCGACGAGGCCGTTCGGCGAGAAGATCACGAATGTCACAAAGATGAGCCCGAACCAGAGCAGCCAATTCGCCGTCCAGATGGAGAACAATTCGCGGAAAAGGATGAAGAAAAGTGCTCCGAATGCCGGGCCTAAAAAGCTCCGCATCCCGCCGATCACGACCATGGCCAGCAGTTCGCCCGAGAACGGGACCGATACGCCTTCGGCGGATACGAGATATGTGAGGAATGCGAGGAGTGACCCGGCGAGTCCGGTAACGACTGCCGAGATCACGAAGACAGACAACTTGTAGCGTTCGACCTTGTACCCTTGAAACGTCGCCCGTTGCTGATTCTCACGGATCGCAACGACCACGTGTCCGAATGGCGATCGCAGAATGCGCAGCAATGCGTACATCACCGCGAGCGCGATCAAAGCCACCAGGCTGTAGTAGGCGAGTGGATTGCCGAGATCGATCGGACCAATTGCGCCGCGCTGAAGATTGCCGAGCCCGTTTTCACCGCCAGTTACATCGGTCCAGCGAAATGCAATCGTGTAGGTGAGCGCGGAGAGAGCGAGCGTGAGCAGGGAGAAATAGACGCCACGCCGGCGCAGGATAATGAAACCCGCGAAGGCCGAGAGCGCCGCGACGACGATCATCGACGCCAGGATGGGCAACGCGATCTGGTTGGGAAACCAGTGTTGCTGCGCCAGCGCGGCAGCATAGCCGCCGATACCGAACCAGGTGGCATGACCGAACGAGACCAAGCCTGTGTAGCCGATGCAGAGATTCAGACCCATCGCCGCGATCGCGAGAATCACTACGGTCGCGGCCGTATCGGGACTAAGGCCGATCAGCCGCATGGCAAACGGCAGCGCGCACAACCCGATTGCCGCGACCACCAGCGGCTGAAACCTCCAATACCGGGCCACGGACTTTTTCATGTTTCGAACTTCTCGATCCGCTCGCCGAGCAGCCCGCGCGGGCGGAAGAGAAGGACCAGGAACATCAGCACATACATCGAGGCCTCTCCGGCCGCCGGGATGAAGTGGATCGTCATTCCGCGGACGACCCCGACCAGCAGCGCAGAAATGACTACGCCCCAGAAACTGCCGAGTCCGCCGATCACCACCACCACGAAAGCGACAGTGATGACCTCGGCGCCCATCGCCGGGTGAACGATGGTGATCGGCGCAAACAGAGCGCCGCCCAGCGCCGCCATGCCAACGCCGAGCATGACGATCGCCGTCATGTACGGTTGCAGTTTGATCCCCAGCGCCGCCACCATGTCCGGCCGCTGAATGCCGGCGCGCACGACCCGGCCGAACGAGGCTTTGTTCAGGAGCAGCCAGATGGCGGCCAGCACGGCGATCACGACTGCCAGCAGAAACAGTCGATACCGGGAGAACAGGAAGTCGCCGAGGAAGACGGAGCCCTTGAACGCGGGCGGCATGTTCACGGACAGCGGAGCCGCCCCCCAGACAATACGGATGAATTGCTCCGCAATCATGGCCAACCCGAATGTGACGAGCAGTCCGAGGATCGGATCGGCCGCATAAAACCGCCGCAACAGGAAGCGCTCAAACAGAATGCCGAGGAAGGCGACGGCGATAGGAGACAGAACGACGGACGCGCCAAACCCAAACGCTCTCGCGATGGTGAACGAAAGATAAGCGCCAAGCGCGTAGAACGCGCCGTGCGCGAGGTTCACGATGCCGCCGACGCTGAAAATTAGCGACAGCCCAAGCGCGATGAGCAGGTAGTAACCTCCGAGCACGAGGCCATTCACCACCTGTTCAAGCAAGAACGTGAACTGCATTCGCAGGTCCTGGAGCAGGAGCGCGCAGGCGGGTTACAGATGTCCCGCCGGCGCGCAGTTAATCAACTACACCGGCGCGGATTACATCACGCAGGTGTTCTGCTCCTTCTTGACCGACAGGACTTCGAGCGACTCGTTGGCGTTCGGCACCGCAGCGCCAAGCTGCAGCGTGTCCCATTGGTCCTTTGCCTGGCCTTTCGGCTTCACCGTGAACGGATATGCCTCTTGCATCAGCTGGTGATCCCAAGACCGGAAGTAGCCTTTGCGTGCCTTCAAGATATCGAATTGGGGTTCTTTCTCGAAATAGGCGATCAGTTTTTCCGTGTCGGTCGACTTCGTCTCCTCCATCGCCTGCGCCATGATCTTCAGAGAGATGTACTCGATCCAGGCATGGTTCTCCGGCGGCTTGCCGTATTTCTTGACGAAGTTGGCGACGAACGTCTTCGACGCGGGCACGTCGAGATCGTGGTGCCAGACGGTCGGCCATGTGCCGCTTAAATTGCCTTCGCCGGCCGCCCAGGCGTCTGCGGTGTTCAGGTTGAACCCCACGATCGGGTAGGGCAGGCCGAATTCCGCATACTGCTTGATCAGATTGGTGACCTGATTGCCGGCGAGATTGGAGCAGACGATGTCCGGCTTCGCCTGACGGATCTTGAGCAGATACGGGCTGAATTCGGTGACGTCGGTCGCGACGAGTTCGTCTCCGACGAGTTGGCCGCCGTTCTCCTTGAAGAAGTCTTTGGCGGCGCTGGCGAGGTCGTGGCCGAAAATGTAGTCGGCGGTCAACGTGTAGAACTTCTTGCCCTGCATCATGCCGTCGCGCACCAGCGCCTTGCCGACCGCGTAGACCATCACGTGACTGGGGATGTCGACGTGGAAGGTGTAGCGGTTGCAGTTCTTTCCGTTGCGCAGCGCGTCCGAACGCGCGCCGATTTGCATATAGAAGCGCTTGTTGCGGGCGGCGACCTGCATGATCGTCACGGCCGAGGCGGAGTTGATCTCGCCCATCAGCACGGTCGCGCCGTCCTGATCCAGCATGCGCTGCGCCTTAGTGGCTGCGGTGGCCGGATTGACGGAATCCTCCGACATGACGTCGAGCGGGCGTCCCATCACGCCGCCCGAGCGGTTAATCTCTTCCTCCGCCATCCTGAGCCCGAGCTGGGCATAGGCGCCGAGGGCGCCGAGAAACCCCGTCAATGGAGTGAGATGGCCAATTTTAATTTTGTCGGATTGGCCGCTCACGATAGCGGGAAATCCAAATGCCGATGCGCCGGCCAGAGCCGCGCCAGCTTTCAGTACACGCCGCCGATTGTAAATGATGCCCACGATGCCCTCCCGTTGCTGGCCCGAGCCCTTCCAATCTCTCATGCGATATTGTGAGAGGCTTTTTTTTATTGTGGGATTATAGGCCCGAGCGATACTCGAGTGTCAACGCCGAAAACGTCTCAGGAGCCGCTGCTTCGCGGCCTTTGCCGTGCCCTTTCAGCTCCGAAGGCGGCCGACAGTCGATCGGCGGCGGCCTGCAGCAGCTTCACCTTTTGCCCCTTGTTGCCCTGCCGCCAGATCGGGCCCGAAGCGCCGATCGCGCCAACGACCCGCCCGGTGAAGTCGCGCACCGGTACAGCAAAGCAGCGAACCTCGAGATCGAACTCGCCTTCGTCGCTGGCAACGCCCGTGCGCCGAACTTCCGCGATGTCACGCAACAGCGCCGGCTTTTCGGTGATCGACTTCGCCGTCGAGGGCTTCAGATCCGCGCGCTCCAGATAGCCTTGCAGTTGATCCTCGTTGAGCGAGGCGAGCATCACTTTGCCCAACGCGGTGCAATGGGCAGGCCGGACGACGCCGACGCGATCAGCCAATTGAAAAGCGCCCGGTCCGCCGGTCTTGGCGATCACGACGACAGCGTCGCCCATCCTGACCGAGAAATGGCTGCTCTCGCCCGTCTCGTACGACAATTCTTCGAGCACCGGTTTGGCGAGATTGACCATCTCGATCTCGTCTAGAGCGCTCGCCGCCAGCGCAAATAGCGGCCCTCCGATGCGGTATCGCTTCGAGTCGGGCTCTTGCCGAACATAACCGAGGGACACCAGCGTCTTGGCCAGGTGAAACGTCGTCGAATTGTGCAAGCCGACGAGTTTGCTCAGGTCGGCCAGCCCAATTCCTTCCCGGTGCCGCGCCACTTCCTCGAGAATGGCGAATGCGCGGCCGAGCGACTGGACCCCGCCGCGCGGCGGCCCGTCGTTCTTCGGCAGGCGCTTCAACTGGCGCGACGCTTTGCGCACCGGCAATGCTGAGGATTTCGCGCTGGGCTTTGTCTTGGTCTGCGATTTCAACAACGAGTCTCCATTCTCAATAATTGAAAAGGACCACGCGCTCTTCCGTCATGTCGCGGAT
>Ga0207862_1000020_pt1 | contig 35358 bp, 25 predicted proteins | sample LuqExpMetageno81_FD_187838 | JGI IMG/M metagenome (GOLD analysis project Ga0207862, IMG submission 187838) | Tropical forest soil microbial communities from Luquillo Experimental Forest, Puerto Rico - Sample 81 (SPAdes) | ecosystem: Environmental > Terrestrial > Soil > Tropical forest ... | reverse complement strand
GAGCCGCAACAGCACATAGCCGTCCGGGATCACGTCCTGGATCGCGGTGCCATTGTCGAGCCAGACATGCGGCAGGCGCGCACCGGACCACGTCGTCGGCTCGTAGGCCATGAAATTGTCCGGCGGACCGTCGCCCGGCTCCTCGCACAGGATCGGCGAGCCACGATAGCGGTAGCCGAGCTCGGCGCCGATCATCTCGTTGCTCTTGCGTTGCTCGACGTCGGCGACGCGCACGAGCGCGGCGCGCGCGGCTTCGCCTTCCCGCGTCTTGTCGCAGAATTCCGGACGCCACATCGAGCGCCACGCGCGACGCCCGCGCGAGGCCTGCCGCGACGCTTCGACGTTGCGCACGCCGATCTGCCGCCGCTCGATCTCGTAGGATGCGAGTAGGTTCGGACCGCCCCAGCCCTGCAGCGTGGCGGCGAGCTTCCAAGACAAGTCGATCGCGTCGCCGACGCCGCTGTTCATGCCGAGTCCTCCGGTCGGAATAACGAGGTGCACCGCGTCGCCGGCGAGGAAGACACGACCCTGCCCGTAGTTGTCGGCGACCAGCAGATTCTGCCGCCACGGCGCGCACGACAGAATCTCGTACTTCACCGGCATCGCGACGGTCTTCTCGAACTGCGTTTTCATCTCCTCGTCGCTGTCGACGACGGCGTGCAGCGTGAAATGCTTGGTCGAATCCTGCACGATGAGGAACGTCGCCTTGTCGTCGGCGACGTGATAGTGGCGGCCCTTGCCGATCGGGATGCGCTCGAACAGATCGTCGCAACGGTACAGCGCCTGCCGCAATTGCAGCAAATTGGCCTCGCCCTGCAGTTTGATGCCAAGCTGGCGACGCACATTGCTGGTCCCGCCGTCGCAGCCGACGAGGTAGTTGGCGGAGAATTCAGCGACGCTGCCGTCCGGCTTCTTGACCTTCGCGCGCACGCCGCCTGCATCCTGATCGAACGACAGGAATTCGTGTCCGTAGCGCACGTCGATCGCGGGGATGCTCTCCGCCACGGACTTCAGCAGCGGCTCGAGCGTGTATTGCGAGATGAGCTGATACGGTTCCAGCGGCCGGGTGCCGTCGTTGTGCGCGGCGATATCGGCCTGCGCCTCCGCCACCGACGGGTAGGGCAACCGCAGCAGCGGCGGCTCGATCAGCGACGTGATGATGAATACGTCCATCGGCGCGTCGCGCGGGAAACCGGCGTCGCGGATCTTCTGCGCGATGCCGATGCGGCGATAAATCTCCATCGTGCGCGCGTTGCAGCGCTCCATCTTGGGGAGGAACTGCGGGGCCTCCTTCTGCTCCAGCAGGATGCAGCGGATGCCGCGGCGGCCGAGGTCGATGGCGAGCGTCAGGCCGACAGGGCCGGCGCCGACAATGATGACTTGCGTATGCAATGAAAAACCCGAAAGACAACGAGAGGTGGGGCCTCTCTAGCATTGCGCTCCCGGCGGCGAAAGCGGTCCAACGGCGTTGCCGCGCCGCTTGCGAAGCGCGCCCGACATGACATTCTGCGCACAGCGCCAATCGGATGATTCGATGCTCTCTCCAAGTTCCGGAGGCTATAGCTTCACGGCGGTACTCGCCGACGAGCAGGCGACCGAGGCGCTGATGCGCGACATTGCCGCGCTGATCGAGCCCGGCGACCTGATCACGCTCTCGGGCGATCTCGGCGCGGGCAAGACGACGTTCGCGCGCGCCTTCATCCGCCACGCCGCCGGCAACGATGCGATCGAGGTGCCGAGCCCCACTTTCACGCTGATGCAGGTCTACGAGCTTCCCCGATTCACACTGCTGCACGCAGACCTTTACCGCGTGAACAGTCCCGACGAGCTGACCGAGCTCGGCTTCGATGACTTGCGCGAAGGCGCGGTGGCTTTGCTCGAATGGCCGGATCGCGCCGCTGGCACGCTGCCACCGGACAGGCTCGACATCGAACTGACGCTCGCACCGGAGCAAGGCCCGAGCATACGGCATGTGCGCGTTACCGGCCTCGGCAAGTTCGCCGCGAAGGCGCAGCGAATGACGCATATCCGTGATTTTCTCGCCGCGCACGGATTCGAGGATGCGCTGCGCCAGCGCATCCAGGGCGACGCCTCGACGCGCGTCTACGAGCGACTTGTGCGCGACGGACGGACCTTCGTGCTGATGAACGCGCCGCGCAAGCCGGATGGGCCGCCGGTGCGGGACGGCAAGCCGTACAGCGCCATCGCGCATCTCGCCGAGGACGTTACACCGTTCATCGCTATGGCGCGCGGCCTTGCCGAGCGCGGCTTTTCTGCGCCGCGCATTCTCTACGCCGAGCGCGAGACTGGACTGCTGGTCTTGGAAGACCTGGGCCACGAGCTTGTCGTGCGCGGCGAGCCGCCCGCGCCCATCGAGGAGCGCTACGCCGCTGCGGTCGACGTGCTCGCCGCGCTGCACGGCATGGAACTGCCCGAGACTCTGTCGGTCGAACCGGGGGTCGAGTACCGCTTACCGCGCTACGATCGCGATGCGCTGTCAATCGAATTGGAATTGCTGCTCGACTGGTATTTGCCGAAGCTCAAATCGGTGATCTCCGCTAGCAATCGCGACACATTCGTGCAGCTTTGGGATCAGGCGCTCACGCCCGCCTTGGAAGCGCCAGCGACATGGGTGCTGCGCGATTATCACTCGCCGAACTTGTTGTGGCTGCCGCAACAGCAAGGGGTCGCACGTATCGGCCTGCTCGATTTCCAGGACGCGCTGATGGGGCCGGGCGCGTACGACGTCGCTTCGCTGCTGCAGGATGCGCGCGTGGACGTGCCGGAGGCGCTCGAACTTTCGCTGCTTTCCCGGTATGTGCGCGAGCGGCATGCGGCCGACCCCAGCTTCGATGCCGTGCAGTTCGGGCAGATCTATTCGACGCTCGCCGCCCAGCGCGCGTCAAAAATCCTTGGCATCTTCGCGCGGCTGGAGAAGCGCGACCGCAAGCCGCAATATTTGCGTCACATGCCGCGGGTATGGGGCTATCTCCGCCGCGCCTTGGCGCATCCGGCGCTGAGCGCGTTGCAGAGCTGGTATCGCGCGCACGTGCCGGCCTTGAGAGTCTAGCTGATGCAAATTCCGCGCACCGCCATGGTGCTCGCCGCCGGTCTCGGTACGCGCATGCGGCCGCTGACGGACACAAAGCCGAAGCCGCTGGTCGAGGTCGCGGGCAAGCCGCTGGTCGATCACGTGCTCGACCGCCTCGCGGATGCCGGCGTCGAGCGTGCGGTGGTGAACGTGCATTATCTCGCCGAGCAGATCATCGCGCATGTCGCCGCGCGAAGACGCCCACGCGTGACTATCTCGGACGAGCGTGGGCTCTTGCTTGGCACCGGCGGCGGCGTGGTGAAGGCGCTGCCCGGGCTCGGCAACGCGCCGTTCTTTCACATTAACAGCGACACGATCTGGATCGACGGAGTGCGACCGAACCTCACGCGCCTGGCCGAGGCGTTCGACCCCGCTGCCATGGACGTGTTGCTGCTGCTCGCGCCGACGAGCGGCAGCATCGGCTATGACGGTCGCGGCGATTTTACGATGGCGCCAGACGGGCAGCTCACGGGACGCGGCGAGCGCGAGATCGCGCCCTTCGTCTATGCCGGTGCGGCGATACTATCCCAGGCGCTGTTCCGTGATGTGCCCAAAGGTGAGTTCCCGCTGACCCTCCTGTTCAAGCGCGCGCAGAAGAACGGGCGGCTCCATGGTCTTCGGCTGGAAGGCCTCTGGATGCATGTCGGCACGCCGGACGCGATCAGCGGGGCGGAGCAGGCCATCCTGCAGAGCGTGCTCTAGCGCGCTGGTATATGCTCGCGGCGCATGCCCATGAGTCGCGCCAATCTGTTCAGCATTCCCGCCTCGGCGCCGTTTCTCACGGTGCTGATCGATGCGTTGTGCGAAGGCCGGCTCGTGCGGGAATTTCCCGCGTCCTCCGATCCGCTCGCGCTTGCGCAGGCCACTCTTTATCTGCCGACGCGACGCGCATGCCGGCGCGCGCGCGACATTTTCCTCGACCGGCTCGGGCGCGACGCGGCGATCCTGCCGCGCATCGTCCCGCTCGGCGACATCGACGAGGACGAAATCGCGTTTGCTGAAGCGGCGAACGCGCACCTCGGCGAGTCCGCGTTGCAATTGCCGGACGCACTGACCGGCCTCGACCGCCTGATGCCACTCGCTGCGCTGATCCTGCGCTGGGCACAGACGATCGCGCCGCGCGAGCGAAGCGACGCGCCGCTCATCGCTAACAGCACAGCGACGGCGTTCGCGCTGGCGAAGGACCTCGCGCGGCTGATGGATGACATGAGTACGCGCCAGGTTGACTGGAAGCGGCTCGACGAACTGGTGCCCGAGGAATTCGACGTCTATTGGAAATTGACGCTCGATTTTCTTAAATTCATCCGCACGAGTTGGCCCGACATCCTCACGGAAAAAAATTGCATCGATCCGGCTGAGCGTCGCGACCGGCTTATTGCGGCGGAGATCGCGCGGCTCAAGCGGGCGGCGGGCCCGGTGATCGCGGCGGGATCGACCGGCTCCATTCCGGCAACTGCGACGCTGCTCGACACGATTGCAAAATTACCGCTCGGCGCGGTCGTTCTGCCGGGACTCGACACCGACCTCGACGACCCAACATGGGCGGCAATCGCAAACGATCCCGAAGGCGGCCATGGCCACCCGCAATTCGCAATGGCTCATCTGCTCGAACGGATCGGCGTCGCGCGCAGCGAAGTGAAGGTGCTCGGCACGCCAGCCTCGCACGGGCGCGAAATCGTCGTTTCGGAAGCAATGCGCCCGGCATCGGCGAGCCAGTTATGGAAAGACCGCCTGCACAGCGACGATTTCGCGGCGCGCGCCGAGGCGGCGATGGCGCATGTCGCCGTGATCGAAGCCGCAAATGCCGAGGAAGAAGCGCTCGCGATCGCCGTCGCCTTGCGTGAGGAGATTGAAAAGCCGGGGAAGACGGCCGCTCTCGTCACCTCCGACGTCGCGCTCGGCCGACGAGTGGCTGCAGCGCTCGCGCGCTGGCATGTCTCGATCGAGGATTCGCGTGGCGTGTCACTCGCCGACACGCCGGAGGGCGCGTTCGCGCGGCTCGCCGCCGAAGTGGCGCTCGGCAGCGCGGCGCCCGTACCGCTGCTCGCATTGTTGAAACATCCATTCTCGCGGTTCGATGCACGCGCGGTGACGGCCCTCGAACGCGCTGTTCTGCGCGGCCCGCGCCCGCAGCACGGCACGAACGGTCTTGCCTCTGCCCTGACCGCCATCCGCGGCGAAATCGCGAAGGCGCGCGCCGGGGAACCGTCCGCCCTGCACCGCTCCGATCCGCGAGTGAGGTTGAGCGAAGCCGAATTAGACGCCGCCGCTTCATTGGTCAGTGCATTGAATGCGGCACTTGCTCCGCTCGAGAACCTGGCGCGCGAGCGGCGCTCGGTGAGCATCTTCGCGGCGGCGCACGCCGAGGTCGGGGCGGCATTGGGCGGCATGACCGAACCGCTGGCAAAAGCCTTTGGCGAGATCGAGGAGGCGGGCACGCTGCAGGTCGGTGCCGCCGATTATCCGGAATTATTTCACGCCGCCATTCTCGACATGGCGAGCTACAGGCCGCCGACGGACGCGCGCGTGCAGATCTTCGGTCTACTGGAATCGCGTCTGCAATCCGTCAACCGGATTGTGCTCGGCGGCCTGGTAGAAGGTGTCTGGCCTCCGGAAACGCGCAGCGATCCCTGGCTCAGCCGCCCGATGCGGCAGCAACTCGGCCTCGATCTTCCAGAGCGGCGCGTCGGATTGTCCGCGCACGATTTCGCGCAGGCGCTCGGCGCGCCGGAAGTTATCTTGACACGCGCGGCGCGGCTTGCCGGCGCGCCGACCGTGCCGTCGCGTTTTCTGCAACGGTTTGCCGCGGTGACCGGCGAGGAGCGCTGGAAAAGCGCCGTCAAGAAAGGCACAAAATATCTCGCGCTTGCGCGGCAACTGGACGACGTAGCCGAGCCGAGCCCGGCGAAACGGCCACAGCCCAGGCCTCCATTCGCAGCGCGCCCGCGCCGCCTGAGCGTGACCGAAATCGAGGACCTGCTGCGCGATCCCTATACGATCTATGCGCGGCATGTGCTTCATTTGCAGCCGCTCGAGGACATCGATGCGCCGCCCGACGCGGCCGCACGCGGGAGCGTTATCCACGAGGCGATTGCCGAATTTGCGCAAGAGTATCCCGACAAACTGCCGAGCGATGCAGCCCGTGTGCTGTCCGACTTCGGACGCGAGAAATTCAAGCCGCTCGCCGCGTTTCCGGAAGCGCGCGCGTTCTGGTGGCCGCGCTTCCAGCGCATCGCGCAATGGTTCGCCACCTTCGATGCCGCGCGCCGCGCAAATGCCGGAAAATTGCACATCGAGATCGGCGGCCGCATCGAGATTCCGGTCGGCGGCGTGAGTTTCGCGCTGACCGCGCGCGCGGATCGCATCGAATGCCTGGCCGACGGCCGCTTCGCAATTTTGGACTACAAGACCGGATCGCCGCCGACGGACAAACAGGTCGCCGCCGGCCTGTCGCCGCAGCTCACCTTGGAGGCCGCGATCCTGCGCAAGGGTGGGTTCGATCCAATCCCGGCCGGCGCATCAATTTCCGAACTGGTCTATGTGCGGCTGCGCGGCGGCGCCGAGCCGGGCGAAGCCCGCGCCGTCAAATTCAAGGACGGCGGCACGCCGGATCAGTATGCCGATCATGCGCTGGAGGAATTGACGAAAGTGCTGGCGCAGTTCGCCGATCCGGCGAAGCCCTACTATTCGCTGCTGCATCCGATGTGGAAGACGCATTACGGCACGTACGATCACCTCGCGCGCGTGCAGGAATGGTCGCTGATCGGCGGAGTGAAGGACGGGAACGGCGAATGAGCGCGCCCAGAACCATTCCTTCCGCCGTCACCGAGCGACAGATCGCCGCCTCCGATCCTGAATCATCGGCCTGGGTGTCGGCCAACGCCGGCTCGGGCAAGACGCATGTGCTGGCGCAGCGCGTGATCCGCCTGCTGCTGTCCGGCGTCGAGCCAGCGCGCATTCTCTGCATCACCTTCACCAAAGCCGCGGCCGCGAACATGGCGAACCGCGTGTCCCAGGATCTGCGCGCTTGGACCTTGCTCGACGACGAGCGTCTCGATGACGCGATGCGCAAGGTCGGAGTGCTTGCGCCGACGCCGAAACTGCGCACGCGCGCGCGGCAATTGTTTGCGCTCGCCCTCGATACGCCGGGCGGGCTGAAGGTGCAGACGATCCATGCCTTTTGCACGCAGTTGCTGCAACTGTTTCCGTTCGAGGCGAACGCGCCTGCGCGCTTCGAAGTGCTGGACGAGGCGACCCAAACGCAGATGCTCGACCGGCTTGGCCTCGATGTTCTGCTGGAAGCGGCGGAGTCGTCGCACACCGAGCTCGGCCGCGCATTGGAAAAGGCCGTGCTCGCCGCGGCCGACCAGACGTTTCAGGACATGCTGCGTGAAACGATCCGCGCGCGCGACACGCTGACCCGCTGGATCGGCGAGGCCGGCGGCGTTTCGCAAGCCGTCGCGCAACTCTCGCGCATGCTGAACGTAGAGCCGGAGGACACGGTCGCGGAGGTCGACGCCGCGATCCTCCGCGGCAGTCTCATCGCGAATTCGGAATGGGGCGCGATCGGCGCCACGATGCTGGGCGGCTCAAAAACCGACAAGGACCAGGGCGCGCGCTTCCACGCCTTGGCGACACTGCAGGGTACGGGGTTAATCGAGAAATACCTCGACATCTTCTGCACGGCGAACCGCGACAAGTCGAAGGAACGGATCGCGACCAGCGCGATCGAAAGGACCGATCCCGGTCTCTGCCGCCGCCTCGAGGAAGAGCGTGACCGTGTCTGGGCCCTGGTTCAGAAAAAGCGCGCGATCGAAACTCGCGACCGCACGAGTGCACTGATCACCGTCGCGTACGCGGTCGTCGCCCGTTTCCGCGACGAGAAGAACCGGCGCGGGCTGCTCGATTACGACGATCTGATCGACAAGACGCTAGACCTCCTGCGCGATGAGCGCGCGGCCTGGGTGCATTACAAGCTCGACCGCGGCATCCATCACGTGCTGATCGACGAAGCGCAGGATACAAGCCCCAAGCAGTGGGACATCGTGCGCGCGCTGGTCAGCGAGTTTTTCGCGGGCGCGGGCGCGCACGAGCAGCGGCGCACGATCTTCGCGGTCGGCGACGAGAAGCAGTCGATCTTCTCGTTTCAGGGCGCGGCGCCGCGCGAGTTCGCCGCCATGCGCGCGCACTTCGAGCAAATGCATGCACGCGCAGAGCTCCCCTTCGTCGCCACGGAATTCAAGCATTCGTTTCGTTCGGGTCCGAACGTGCTCGGCGCGGTTGATACTGTCTTCTCGCGGAGCGAGGCCTATTCCGGATTGACCACCGATCCGGCGCCGCCCGTGCACGAATTTCTGCCGGACAAGGCGCCGGGGCTTGTCGAAATCTGGGAGCTGGAGAGTTCGGACAGCTTCGAAAGCAAGGAAGGCTGGGCGGCGCCGTTTGACGTGCAAAACGTGACCAGCGGCATCGCCAAGCTCGCGCAGCGCATCGCCCGCACTATTGCCGCCTGGCGAAGCGAGGGCCGCCGTTCGAAGGACGTGCTGATCCTGCTTCGCCGCCGTGGCGCGCTCTTCGATGCCGTTATCCGCGCGTTGAAGAAAGAGCACATCCCGGTCGCGGGCGCCGACCGTCTGGTGCTCACCGAGCATATCGCCGTGATGGATTTGATGGCGCTCGCCGACGCCATTCTGCTCCCCGAAGATGATCTCGCGCTCGCCACGGTATTGAAGAGCCCGCTGTTCGGACTGGACGACGATGCCTTGTTCGACATCGCGTGGAAAAGGCCGAGCGGACTTTACGACGCGCTGAAGCAGAAGCGGTCCGATGTCGCAGCTCGTTTCGATACGTTGCGCGATGCGGCACGCGCGATGACGCCGTTCGCTTTTTATGCGTGGCTGCTCGGCTCGCAGGGCGGCCGGCGCATGATGTTTGCGCGTCTAGGCCATGAGGCGGCTGATGCGCTCGACGAATTTCTCAACTTGGCGCTCGAATACGAACGCGTCGAGGCGCCGTCGTTGCAGGGCTTTGTTGCCTGGCTGCGTGCCGCGGAGGCCGAGGTGAAGCGCGACATGGAGATGGAGCGCGACGAAGTGCGGGTGATGACCGTGCACGGCGCGAAAGGCCTCGAAGCGCCCGTCGTCGTTCTCGCCGACACCACCACACCGGCGCAGGGCTGGCACCCGCCCCGCCTGCTGGATATTGCGCCGGAGCACGCGGCGCCCGGCGCTGCGGATCGGCTGATCTGGGCGACATCCAAGGACAACGACGTCGGTCCGATGGCCACCGCGCGCGAGACCATGCTGCAGGGTGCGCGCGAAGAGTATTGCCGCCTACTCTACGTCGCGATGACACGCGCGGCGGAACGGCTGGTCGTCTGCGGCACGCAAGGCGAAAAGAAAATTCCGGACGATTGCTGGTATCAGCTCGTCCGTACAGCGCTCGAGGATCAATGCGTGCGCGAGCCGGGCGACGACGGAAGCGCCGAGGTGCTGCGCTATCGAAAAGGCGCGCCGGAGCCGCGGCGAGCCGCCGCACCCGAACCGCCGCAAGACCGCATCACGCTGCCTGCATGGCTCACGCAGCCGGTGTCTCTCGAGACGAGAGCGCCAATTCTGACTCCATCGAACAGCGATGCGCCGAAGCGCATGGGAGCGCCCGGTTCGGCGCATGCGCTGTTGCGCGGCTCGCTCACGCACCGATTGATGCAGGCGCTGCCGGAGATTCCGGCCGAGCGTCGCGCCGAGGCGGCACGCGGTTATCTTGCCCGTGCCGGCCGCGAACTGAGCGGCGAAGACCGCGAGCACATCGCCGCGCAGACCATCCCCATGACGGGTCATTCACGCTTTGCCGCACTGTTCGGACCGGACAGCCGCGCCGAGGTGCCGATCGTCGGCCGCCTTCTGCTAAATGGCGAGCACGTGCGCGTCTCCGGGCAGATCGATCGTCTCGTTGTGGCCCGTGATGCCGTGCTGATCGCCGACTTCAAGACCGATCGCGCACCGCCTGCGCGAGTCGAGGACGCGCCGGAAGCCTATGTCCGCCAGCTTGCGCTCTATCGCGCCGTGCTCGCGCAGCTCTATCCGAACAAACCGGTCCGCGCCGCCCTGATCTGGACGGAACTGCCTGAACTGATGGAGCTTTCCGCGGCCGCGCTGGACAAGGCGCTTCTCGCCACCCTCAACCCCGCGTGAGCGCTGCTTGACGCTCCCGGAGCACCTTCATACGTTGCCGACCACCCCATCTTGGCGCCGCACACGCCGCCTTATACAAGAGGTATTCCCATGACCGTCGGCAAAGTATCGGACGCAAACTTCGAGAGCGACGTGCTGAAGGCGTCGACGCCGGTCGTAGTGGATTTCTGGGCGGAATGGTGCGGCCCGTGCCGGATGATCGCGCCGGCTCTGGAAGAGATCGCCGGCCAACTCGGCGATAAGGTCAAGATCGTCAAGCTCAATGTCGACGAGAACCCGAAGACGGCCGCGAAATACGGCATCATGTCCATCCCGACCTTGATGATGTTCAAGGACGGTGAGATCGCCTCGCGGCAGATCGGTGCCGCTCCGAAGCAGAAGCTGCATCAGTGGATAAGCTCCGGTGTGTGAGCTAGCCTGAGCAGAATTGAAATTAAAAATGGCCGGGTTCGCCCGGCCATCGTTGTTGATTGCTTTGCCACGCGACGTCTTCTCCTCCCCCATTAGGGGAGAGTCGAAGCGGCTCACATATGGATCGCGCGTTTGGCAACGGCGAGCGCGGCTTCCTTCACCGCCTCCGGCAGCGTCGGATGCGCGTGACAGGTACGGGCGATATCTTCCGCCGATGCGCCGAACTCCATCGCGATCGCCGCTTCCGCGATCATGTTGCCGGCGTCCGCGCCGACCATGTGGAGGCCGAGCACACGATCTGTCTTTGCGTCGGCGAGGATTTTGACAAAGCCGTCTGTCGTCATGTTCACCTTGGCGCGGCCATTGGCGGTGAACGGAAACTTGCCGACGTTGTAGGCGACGCCCGCGGCTTTCAATTCCTCTTCCGTCTTTCCGACGGACGCGATCTCCGGGAACGTGTAGACCACGTTTGGAATTACGTCGTAGTTCACGTGGCCCGCCTGGCCCGCCAGAATTTCGGCAACGGCGACACCCTCGTCCTCGGCCTTGTGCGCCAGCATCGGCCCTGCGATGACGTCGCCGATCGCATAGATGCCGCGCACGTTGGTGGCGAAATGTGCGTCGGTCTCGACGCGTCCACGCTCGTCGCGCTTGACGCCTACGACATCCAATCCAAGCCCGTCGGTGTAGGGCACGCGTCCGATCGCGACCAGCACGACGTCAGCCTCGATCGTCTCCGCCGCGCCACCTTTTGCAGGCTCGACCGAGACCTTTAGGGTCTTGCCCGAGGTGTCGACCGCGGTCACCTTGAACGACAATTTGAACGTCATGCCTTGCTTTTCGAATAGGCGCTGCGTCTGCCGGCGCACCTCGCCGTCCATGCCGGGCAAAACACCATCCAAAAATTCGACGAAGGTCACCTTCGATCCGAGCCGCCGCCAGACCGAGCCGAGCTCGAGGCCGATGACGCCCGCGCCGACGACGATGAGATGCTTCGGCACCTCCGGCAGCGACAGCGCGCCGGTCGACGACACAATCCGCTTCTCGTCGATCTCGATCCCGCGCAGCCTCGCGACGTCGGAGCCGGTCGCGATCACGATCGCCCTAGCATCGAGCGTCTGCGTCTTGCCGCCGTCGCCTTGCACCTCGACCTTGCCGGCCGCGGCGACGCGCGCGGTGCCATGAAACGCGTCGATCTTGTTCTTCTTCAGCAGGAAGTCGACGCCCTTCACGTTACCATCGACGCCCTGGTCCTTGAACGCCATCATGGCCTTAAGATCGAGCTTCGGCGCACCGACGCCGATACCCATCTTGGCAAACGAATGCCCCGCCTCCTCGAACAGTTCGGAGGCATGCAGCAGCGCTTTGGATGGGATACAGCCGACGTTCAGGCACGTCCCGCCGAAAGTACCGCGTCTCTCGACCACCGCTGTCTTGAGACCAAGCTGCGCGGCGCGAATGGCGCACACATATCCGCCCGGTCCGGTACCAATGACGATAAGGTCGTAGGTCATAGCAATCTCACTCGAACAAGGCGATCCGAGAAACAGCGGATCGCACAACTCTCCCCGTCATCTTAAGTTACGAGCGACGCAAACCTCGAAGGATGGCGGCGGCACACCGATAAGCTCAAACCCTTGACAGCTGCCTGCGGCGGCCTCCTCAGGGTGACGGGTAAGCCACTCAACCCGCCTGCATGTGCAACTCGGCTTGGCGCTCCGCGCGCTGTCGCAGCGAGACCGAACCGAAATCTATGAGCTGACCGTCCTCGTTGGTCCAGCCGAGAGTGCGACCGTATTCGCTGATCTTCACCTTCTCGAAATTCGTCGCGTTCTGCAGAAAGTCGAAAGTCTTGTCGCGGACGATGATCGGCCGCAGGTCGACCACGCCAGCAAAGTCGTCGTCCCACACCAACTTCAGTACGCCGGGAATGACGGCCTCCGCCGATACGATATGCGGAATGTCGCGCATTTCGCTCCCCCGTTTTGAGCCCCTCCTATAGGTCCAGCACCAGCCGCGCCGGGTCCTCCAGGCAATCCTTCACGCGCACCAGGAACGTCACTGCCTCGCGACCATCGACGATGCGGTGGTCGTAAGATAGCGCGAGATACATCATCGGGCGCACCTCGATCTTGCCGCCCATCGCCATCGGCCGCTCCTGGATCTTATGCATGCCGAGGATGCCGGACTGCGGCGCGTTCAGAATCGGCGTCGACATCAGCGAGCCGTACACTCCACCGTTAGAGATGGTGAAGGTGCCGCCCTGCATCTCCTCGATCTTGAGGTGGCCGTCGCGCGCGCGACGGCCGAAATCGGTGATCTGCTTCTCGACGCCGGCGAGCGAGAGCTTGTCGGCGTCTCGCACCACCGGCACGACGAGGCCCTTTTCGGTACCGACCGCCACACCGATGTGGTAGTAGTTTTTATAGACGATGTCGGTGCCGTCGATCTCGGCGTTGACGGCGGGAATGTCCTTCAGCGCCTGCACGCAGGCGCGCACGAAGAAGCCCATGAACCCGAGCTTCACGGCGTGCTTCTTTTCGAACAGATCCTTGTATTGATTACGCAACTGCATCACCGCGGTCATGTCGACCTCGTTGAAGGTCGTCAGCATCGCGGCGGTGTTCTGGGCATCCTTGAGTCTGCGCGCGATCGTCTGGCGAAGGCGTGACATCGGCACGCGCTCTTCGCGCGCGGCATCGTCGGCGGGCGACGGCGCGCGCATCTGCGTCGTCGGCACGGGCGTCGGCTGCGCCGCGGCGCGCTCAATCGCAGACAGCATGTCGCCCTTCAGCACCTGTCCGTGCTTGCCGCTACCTTCCACTTTTGAGGGATCGATGCCACTTTCGGCGGCGAGCTTGCGCACGGACGGCGGCGACGGCATGTCGCGGCGAGGCTCATCCTTCGGTTGCCCACGCAGCGTCGGCTCTTCCGCATTGATCGGCATCGTGGTCACAGTCTTGCGGTCGGGGCGTCCGGCCGCCGTCGCGGCGCTGGCCTTCTGGGCGCCGGCACCTTCCGTAATCGATCCGAGCAAGGCGCCGACGGCGACGGTATCGCCGTTCTTCACGGCAATGTCGGAAAGAACGCCGGCGGCGGGTGCCGGAACCTCCAGCGTCACCTTGTCGGTCTCGAGCTCGACCAGCGGCTCGTCCACGGACACCGGATCGCCCGCCTGCTTGAACCACTTTCCGACTGTCGCCTCGGTCACCGACTCACCGAGCGTCGGCACGCGGATGTCAGCCATGATCTCACTTCCGTTTCTTCTACCCTCCCCTGGAGGGGGGCGCCGCGAGCGAAGCGAGCGGGTCGGGATAATCTTCAATTTCAATTCACCGCGCCCCGGCCCGCATCTCACTGTCGTTCGATGCTCACCGACCCTCCCCATCCAGGGGAGGGTGAGGTCAACCCAAAGCGTCTTCCAAAAGCTGCTTCAGCTGTGCGAGATGCTTGGACATCTGGCCGACCGCGGTGGAGGCGGAGGCCGGACGCCCGGCATAGCGCGCGTGCTTGTGCTTGGCACCAATCTGATTCAGCACCCAGGCGAGGAACACGTCGACGAAGAACCACGCACCCATGTTGCGCGGCTCTTCCTGGCACCAGACGATCTCCGCGTCCTTGAACCGCGCCAGCTCCGCGACCAGCGCCTTGGTCGGGAACGGATAGAGTTGCTCGATGCGCATTATGTAGACGTCGTCGAGCCCGCGCTTCTCGCGCTCGTCGTAGAGGTCGTAATAGACCTTGCCGCTGCACAGGATCACGCGCCGGATCTTGTCGTCCGAAACCAGCTTGATCTTCTCATCCGGCAGCAACTGCGCATCGTCCCACAATATGCGGTGGAATGACGCGCCGGTTGTCATCTCGTCAAGCCGCGACACCGCGCGCTTGTGACGTAAGAGCGACTTCGGCGTCATCAGGATCAGCGGCTTGCGGATCTCCCGTTTCAACTGCCGGCGCAGAATGTGGAAGTAGTTCGCCGGCGTCGTGCAGTTGGCGACCTGCATGTTGTCTTCGGCGCACATCTGCAGAAAGCGCTCGAGTCGCGCGGACGAATGCTCGGGCCCCTGCCCTTCGTAGCCGTGTGGCAGCAAACAGACGAGGCCCGACATGCGCAGCCACTTGCGCTCGCCCGAGGAGATGAACTGGTCGAACACGACCTGCGCGCCGTTGGCGAAATCGCCGAACTGCGCTTCCCACAGTGTGAGCGCGTTCGGCTCGGCGGTGGAATAGCCATACTCGAAGCCGAGCACCGCCTCCTCCGACAGCATGGAATTGATCACCTCGTATCGCGACTGCCCGTCACCGAGGTGATTGAACGGCGTGTAACGCTCTTCCGTCTCCTGATCGAACAGCACGGAGTGGCGTTGCGAGAACGTGCCGCGCTCTGAATCCTGTCCGGAAAGACGGACGGGGTTCCCTTCCTTCAGCAGCGAGCAGAAGGCGAGCGCTTCAGCCGTCGCCCAGTCGATTCCCTTGCCGGTCTGGATCGCCTTCGCGCGATTCTCCAGAAAGCGCTGCACCGTGCGATGCACGCGGAAACCGTCCGGCACCTTAGTGATCTTCTCGCCGATTTCGCGCAGCAGCTCGGCGGGAAGCCCTGTATTGCCGCGGCGCGCATCGTCGGCCTCGACTTTCGCCTTCAGACCCGACCAGCGGCCGTCGAGCCAGTCGGCCTTGTTCGGCTTATAGCCCTGCGCAGCCTCGAATTCGGCATCGAGCCGGGCGCGCCAGTCGGCGCGCATCTTGTCAATTTCACCTTCGGTGACGACGCCCTCAGCCGTCAGCTTCTTGCCGTAGATTTCCAGCGTCGACGCATGCGAGCGGATCTTCTTGTACATCACCGGCTGGGTGAACGCGGGCTCGTCACCTTCGTTGTGGCCGAAGCGCCGGTAGCACCACATGTCGATGACGACCGGCTTTTGGAATTGCTGCCGGTACTCGGTCGCGACCTTCGCCGCGAACACCACCGCTTCCGGATCGTCGCCGTTCACATGGAAGATCAGCGCTTCGATCATCTTCGCCACGTCGGACGGATAGGGCGACGAGCGCGAATAGCGCGGGTAGGTCGTGAAGCCGATCTGGTTGTTGACGATGAAATGCAGCGAGCCGCCGGTGCGGTAGCCCCGCAGATCGGAGAGCCCGAAACATTCCGCAACCACGCCCTGGCCTGCGAAGGCCGCGTCGCCGTGCATCAGCAACGGCATCACCATGCGGCGGTCTTCCGGCGTCGCGTGATGCTGGTCCTGTTTCGCGCGCACCTTACCGAGCGTGACCGGATCGACGATTTCCAGATGTGACGGATTGGCCGTGAGCGACAGGTGCACCTGATTGCCGTCAAACTCGCGGTCCGACGACGCTCCGAGATGGTACTTTACGTCGCCCGAGCCTTCGATCTCGTCCGGTGTCGCCGATCCGCCCTTGAATTCGTGGAACAACGCGCGGTGCGGCTTGGCCATCACTTGCGTGAGCACGTTCAAGCGGCCGCGATGCGGCATGCCGAGGCATATTTCGCGCACACCGAGATTGCCGCCGCGCTTGATGATCTGCTCGAGCGCCGGGATCAGCGCCTCGGCGCCATCGAGTCCGAAGCGCTTGGTGCCCGTGTATTTGACGTCCAGAAACTTCTCGAAACCTTCGGCTTCAACGAGCTTGTTCAGGATCGCGCGCTTGCCCTCTCGCGTGAATTGAATCTCCTTGTCGCGGCCTTCGATGCGCTCCTGGATCCACGCTTTCTGCGCTGCGTTCGAGATGTGCATGAACTCGATGCCGAGCGTCTGGCAGTAGGTGCGGCGCAGGATCGAGACGATCTCGCGCATCGATGCGAACTGCAGGCCGAGCACGTTGTCGAGGAAGATGCGGCGATCCATGTCCGCTTCGGTAAAGCCGTAGGTCTCGGGCATCAGCTCCGCTTCGTCCGGCTCCTTCTGGATGGCGAGAGGATCGAGCTTGGCGTGGAAATGGCCGCGGATGCGGTAGGCGCGGATCAGCATCAGCGCGTGGATCGAATCGCGCGTCGCCTGCATCACATCGGCGGAGGTGAGCTCGACCCCTTTCGCCTGCGCCTTGACGGAAATCTTGTCGCCGATGCGCTTTTCCGCTTCGCGCCAATCGCCGTCCAGCGCCGCGACCAACTCGCCGTCGGGACGGAGCGGCCAGTTCGGTCTGGCCCAGGACGGGGACTGAGGGGCAAGCCGCTCTTCCTTCAGGCTCTGAAAGAAGTCGCGCCATTCGGCATCGACCGCGGCGGGGTCCTTCTCGTAGCGGGCATAGAGATCTTCGATGTAGCCAGCATTGCCGCCATAGAGAAAGGATGTGCGGGCAAACGCGGCGTTCGCGTCCTGACGGGACATGGGCAAATCCTTGGCTTAGGGCGTCGCAACGCCCAATGCCCCCGGGGCGGGAAAAATCCGGCCCAGGCGAAGCAGAGGTCTTTTACCCGTATTTGTGGCCTACGTAAGCCTACGAAAGGCCAAAAACTGAATCAGCGCTTCAAAACTTCGACAAGCGTCTTGCCGATGCGTGCCGGGGACGGCGAAACGCGGATTCCCGCCGCTTCCATCGCAGCGATCTTGGATTCCGCATCACCCTTGCCGCCGGAAATGATCGCGCCGGCATGACCCATCCGGCGGCCCGGAGGCGCCGTACGGCCCGCGATGAAGCCGACAATCGGCTTCTTGCGGCCACGCTTGGCCTCGTCCTTCAGGAACTGAGACGCGTCCTCCTCGGCGGAGCCGCCGATCTCGCCGATCATCACGATCGACTCGGTCTTCGGATCCGCCAAGAACTTCTCTAGCACGTCAACGAACTCGGTGCCCTTCACCGGGTCTCCGCCGATGCCGACCGCGGTGGTCTGGCCGAGACCCTCAGCCGTCGTCTGGAAGACGGCCTCGTAGGTCAGCGTGCCGGAGCGCGACACGATGCCAACCGAGCCCGGCTTGAAGATGTTGCCCGGCATGATGCCGATCTTGCATTCACCGGACGTCATCACGCCCGGGCAGTTCGGACCGATCAGCCGCGACTTCGAACCGGAGAGCGCGCGCTTCACCTTCACCATGTCCATCACCGGAATGCCTTCGGTGATGCAGACGATAAGCGGCACTTCCGCCTGGATCGCCTCGCAGATCGCGTCCGCGGCACCCGCGGGCGGCACGTAGATCACGGTCGCATCGGCGCCGGTCTTGGCGCGCGCATCGGCGACCGTGTCGAACACCGGCAGGTCGAGATGCGTTGAGCCGCCTTTGCCCGGCGAGGTGCCGCCGACCATCTTGGTGCCGTAGGCGATCGCCGCCTGCGAATGGAACGTGCCGTTCTTGCCGGTGAAGCCCTGGCAGATGACTTTAGTATTCTTGTCGATGAGGATGGACATCAGACGAAACCTTTCAACAAATTCGGCGCGCGTTACGCGGCAGCCTTCTGGACGGCCTTGACGATCTTCTGCGCGGCGTCGTCGAGATCGTCGGCGCTCGTCACGTTGAGACCCGACTCGGCGATGATCTTCTTGCCGAGATCGACGTTGGTGCCTTCGAGCCGCACGACCAGCGGCACTGTCAGCCCGACTTCCTTCACGGCGGCGACGACGCCTTCAGCGATCACATCGCACTTCATGATCCCGCCGAAGATGTTGACCAGGATGCCCTTCACGTTCGGATCTGAGGTGATGATCTTGAACGCAGCGGACACGCGATCCTTGGTCGCGCTGCCGCCGACGTCGAGGAAGTTGGCGGGCGACGAGCCATAGAGCTTGATGATGTCCATGGTCGCCATTGCGAGGCCGGCGCCGTTGACCATGCAGCCGATCGAGCCGTCGAGTGCAATATAGTTGAGATCGAACTTGGACGCCTCGATCTCCTTCTCGTCCTCTTCCGTCAGATCGCGCAGCGCGACCACATCGGCATGCCGGTAGAGCGCGTTGCCGTCGAAGCCGACCTTGGCGTCGAGGCAGATGATCTTGTTGTCCTTGGTGACGACCAGCGGATTGATCTCGAGCAGGCTCATGTCCTTACTCGTGAACGCGCTGTAGAGCTTCGGCAGGAGTGCTTCGATCTGCTTGGCGAGATCGCCGGAGAGCTTCAGCGCCTGCGCGACGCGGCGGCCATGATGCGGCATGATGCCGGTTGCCGGATCGACGGAGAACGTCAAAATCTTCTCCGGCGTGTCGTGCGCGACCTTCTCGATATCCATGCCGCCTTCTGTCGAGACGACGAACGCGACACGCGAAGTCTCACGGTCGATTAGCGCGGAGAGATAGAACTCACGGTCGATTGCCGAACCTTCCTCGATGTAGAGGCGGTTGACCTTCTTGCCCTGCGGGCCGGTCTGGTGCGTGACCAGCGTCGAGCCGAGGATACGCTCGGACTCTTTGCGCACGTCCTCGATCGTCTTCACGACCTTGACGCCGCCGGCCTTGCCGCGGCCGCCGGCGTGGATCTGCGCCTTCACGACCCAAACCGGGCCGCCAAGCTCCTGCGCGGCCTTGACCGCTTCATCGACGGTGAACGCGGGGATTCCGCGCGGCACCGGCACGCCGAATTCGCGCAAGACGGCCTTGGCTTGGTATTCGTGAATATTCATCGCCGCGTTCCTCGCATCCTCTTGGCTCTTGTCCCGGACGCGGCGCGGGATGAAATCACGCGACGCAGATCCGGGACCGTTACACAGTCCCAACTTCAGTGACGGTCCCGGTTCTGCAGCGCACCTCGTGGTGCGCTGCGCCCGAGGACAGCGCCCTCACGCCAGATTCGGCGCGATCTTCTTGCAAGCCTCCACCAGGCCCTGAACGGCGCCGGCGGATTTCTCGAATGCCGAACGCTCGCTGCCGTTCAGTTCAATCTCGACGATACGCTCGACACCCTTCGCTCCGATGACAACGGGCACGCCGACATACAAATCCTTGATGCCGTATTCGCCGTTGAGATGTGCGGCGCAGGGCAGCACGCGCTTCTTGTCGAGCAGATAGCTCTCCGCCATCGCGATTGCCGACGCTGCCGGCGCATAGAAGGCCGAACCCGTCTTCAACAAATTGACGATCTCGGCGCCGCCGTTCGCGGTGCGCTTGACGATCTCGTCGATGCGCGCCTGCGTGGTCCAGCCCATCTTGATGAGATCGGGGACCGGAATGCCGGCAACAGCCGAATAGCGCGTCAGCGGCACCATCGTGTCGCCATGGCCGCCAAGCACGAAGGCGGTGACGTCTTCGACCGAAACGTTGAACTCATCGGCGAGGAAATAGCGGAAGCGCGCGCTATCGAGCACGCCCGCCATGCCGACGATTTTCTGATGCGGCAAGCCGCACGACTTCTGCAACGCCCACACCATCGCGTCGAGCGGATTAGTGATGCAGATGACAAATGCGTTCGGGGCGTATTTCTTGATGCCCGAGCCGACCTGATCCATCACTTTCAAGTTGATGTCCAAAAGATCGTCGCGGCTCATGCCCGGCTTGCGCGGAACGCCCGCGGTGACGATGCAGACGTCGGCGCCTTCGATCGCGTCGTAGCTGTTCGTGCCGGTGAACTTCGCGTCGAAATCATTGACCGGCGAGGACTGTGCGATGTCGAGGGCCTTGCCCTGCGGAATGCCTTCCGCGACGTCGAACATCACGACGTCGCCAAGCTGCTTCAATCCGATGAGGTGGGCCAGCGTGCCGCCAATCTGGCCGGCGCCGATGAGGGCGATCTTGTTGCGCGCCATTTGGGAAAACTCTCGATCTGAGTGGGCTGCCGCGATGCTGCGGCCGCCGGTGGGTTATCCCTTTGGGTTCCTGGCGACAAGACGCGGGTACTGCGTAGTCACGCTGGTATGATGTATACATTATACCAAGCGCATCACGACCGCCGAGTCCAGCAGGAACACGGCTCGGGCGGCAAATTTCGATTGTGCACTGCAAGATATTATGCGGCGGCGCACAATTGGGTGGCGTATCCGAGGCAGTGGAGCGGCCTGAGGATCGCTACGTCTCGACAATGCCCGTATCGCCGGTTTGCTGAGCCTTGCGCGCACCATGCGGAAGCGCGAGATAAGACTCCGAGCGCATCTCGATCAGCCGTGAGACCGTGCGCTTGAACTCCGTCACCTCGTAGCCGTCGGTCGCGTCGTACAAGTCGGTTGGCTCGGCGGCGGCCGATGCGATGAATTTCACCGCGTTCTCGTACAACGTGTCGATGAGGATGATGAAGCGCTTCGCCGCGTTGCGGTTGGCGTGATGCATAACCGGTATGCGATCGACGATGATCGTATGGAAGTCGCGGGCGAGCCGCAGGTAGTCGTTCGCGCCGAGGGGTTGCTCGCATAACTGCCCGAAGGTGAATCGCGCGACGCCCATCGCTGCTTCCGGCACTTGCAGGACGCGACCGGCCATTTTCAAATCGACCGACATGCCTTCAAAGCCGCCAGTGAATTTTTGCCACGCAATATCGAGCGCGACTTCGGCGTCGTCGTCCGCCGGCACGTACCACGTCGCGATGCCTTCCAGCTTTTCCAGCCGGTAATCGGTGCGCGCGGCAAGATGCACGATGTCGACGTGCTCCTGCAGCAGATTGATGAACGGCAGGAACAGCGCGCGGTTGAGGCCTTCGTAATATAGATCCTCCGGCGCGACGTTCGAGGTCGCGACCAGCACCACGCCCTGCTCGAACAGCCGCGTGAACAGGCGGCCAAGGATCATGGCGTCGGCGATGTCAGTGACGTGGAACTCGTCGAAGCACAGCAGCCAGGTTTCCTGCGCAATCTCATCGGCCACACGGCGGATCGGATCGCCGTTGACGAGTTGGCCCATTTTCAGCGCATGCCGCGCCTCGCGCACGCGGTCATGCACGTCAGCCATGAATTCGTGGAAGTGCGCCCGCCGCTTCCGCCTGACCTCGCTGGCCGCACAGAACAGGTCCACTAGCATGGTCTTGCCGCGGCCGACGTCGCCCCACACATAGAGGCCCTTCATCGGGCCGGGCGTCTCGCGTCGCGAGAACAGCCAACCGAGCGAGGACGACTTTCGCGCCAGCCGGTGCTTGGCTAGCCGATCCTCCAGCTGGCCCAGCTTTGCCACCAGGACCGCCTGCGCGCGGTCCGCCTCGATTTGCCCGGAGGCGACGAGCGCGGCGTAGCGGTTCCTGAACGTCTCGGACATTGCTTGTGGATAGAGCGCAGGCGGGCTCCGAGAGCTAAGCGGTTTGCGGCCTCAAGTAAATCGCACTGCGCAAAAGAGCGGGTTTTCGCACTTATGCTCCAGCATTTTGTGCACCAATTGCTGCAGCATAAGATGCAGCAATTGTGCAGCAAATCGCGCAGCATTCGGCGCGCGGTATCGCGGTAAACCCTTGGGAGCTATGCGCTTTCCGCTGGGCAGAGTAGCCTTGGGCATTTGATCCAGTTCATATTTTGGTGCGGCGCACTATGTTTGGATTCGAACGAACAAAACGGCCGGGAACAAGGCCGGGGTTGGAAACGCGCAAGGGTCACTCAGGATTGACCTATGCACGACCCTTTGCCGCCCGGCGGCCATGTCCGAAAACTCTGGATCGGTGAGGCGGACGCCTACCGCGACCACCTACTCCGCCTCGATCCGGAAAGCCGCCATCGTCGCTTCTCCGGCGCCGTTTCTGACGAAATCATCGCCCGGCATGCGGCGTCGATCACCGATTTCGGCGTGGTCGTGTACGGATTTTTCCTCGACGGCGTGTTGCGCGGCGCCGCCGAGCTGCGCCCGGCCGGCGCGTTTGCGGACGAGGCCGAGGCCGCGTTTTCGGTCGAAGCGCCCTGGCAGAGCGTCGGCGTCGGCACGGCGCTGCTCGAGCACACGCTACTCACGGCCCGCAATCGCGGCATCAAGCGGCTGCAGATGCAGTGTCTCGCCGAGAACCGGCGTATGCAGCAGCTCGCGCGCAAATTCGCCGCCGAGTTCTCCTTCGATTTCGGCAGCGTCGTCGGCGAGGTGACGGCGCAACGCTCGACGGGAATGTCCTTGCTGCGCGAATGGGTTTCTGACGCCTACGGCGCGGTGGAGGCTGTGCTGGATCTGCAGGCCAATACGCTCAGAGCCAACCAGGCGTAAGGCGGTTCTCCCGTTGTGACGAGCTCGCCCTAATGCAGTGGGTAGCTCGCTTCGACGATGTACGGGCCGCCCCCGGTCGAGGCGCGCGAGGAGAACAGCACGAACCGCTCCACCTTGAACGAATGCGTGCGGAAGAAGCCGCGCGAGGCGAGATAATCGGCGACCTGCCGGCTCGATGCATCGCGCAGGCGCGCGAGCGTGACGTGCGGCGTGTATTTGCGTCCTTCCGGCTCGAGCCCGATCCGCTGCATCATCCGCTCCTGCTCGGCCTGCACCTCCATCAACGGCGCAACCGGGGGCACGGCGGCGACGACCGCGCGCGGCTTCTTGGACCCGAACGAGGTCAGCCCGTCGACGTAGAGCTCGAAGGGCGCGCGCTTCACCCGTCCGAGCATCGACGCGACCTCATGCGCGATATCGTCATCGACGTCGCCAATGAAGCGCAACGTCAAATGGTAGTTGTCTGGATCGACCCAACGTGCGCCCGGCAGTCCGCCACGCAGCATGGATAGGGATTGGCCGATTTCCGAGGGGATTTCGACTCCGGTGAAGAGACGCGGCATTGAGAGACCTCCTCAACGCGCCCGCGCGCGGGCAATAAGCTCTTCGACCTGCGGCAGGATATTTCGGACAATCACCTCGACACCCGCGGCGGTCGGATGCATCCCGTCGCCTTGGTTGAGATGGGGATCGGCCGCCACACCTTCCAAGAAGAAAGGATAGAAAAGGACGCGGTGATTCGCAGCAAGCGCGGGGTAAACCGCGTCAAATTTAGCTGTGTAGTCGGGACCTAGATTTGGCGGCGCCTTCATGCCGGCGAGCAGCACGGGGACATGACGACCGGCCAGCTTGTCGAGGATCGCGTTCAGCGCCTTCTGCGTCAGCGCAGGCTCCAGCCCGCGCAAGGCGTCATTGGCGCCCAGTTCAAGGATCACCGCGTCGGTATCGCCCGGCACCGACCAGTCCAGCCGCTCGAGCCCGCCGGCCGCCGTATCGCCGGAAACGCCTGCATTTGCCACAGTCGTGTCGATCCCTTTCGCTTTCAGCGCCGCCTGCAGCTTGGCCGGAAAGGCGTCCTGCGCCGGCAGGCCAAGCCCCGCCGTGAGCGAATCGCCAAGCGCGACGATCTTCATCGTCTTGGTCCCGCTCTGCGCGTAAGCCCCCGACAACAGACACGCCATCGTGACCAGCAAGACACCGAGGAACTGGACCGGCAGGGGCTCGGTCCCATATGAGCGGGATCGTGAACGGGCCATCTGCATGAGAAACCTCGCGGGACCGGCGATTACCCTCGCCGGCGTCAATCTGTCGCTCGGGCAGGGCGCCGCCCGCGTACACATCCTCAAGGACGTCGGCCTGCATATAAGCACGGGCGAAGCGGTTGGCCTCGTTGGCCCGTCCGGCTCGGGCAAATCGACGCTGCTGATGGTAATGGCGGGCCTGGAGCGGCCGGATTCCGGCACTGTACTGGTTGCGGGCGAAATGCTGCCCAAGCTCGACGAGGACGCCCTCGCGCGCTTCCGGGGCCGCAACGTCGGCATCGTCTTCCAATCCTTCCACCTCATCCCGACCATGACCGCGCTCGAGAACGTGGCGGTGCCGCTTGAGCTTGCCCGCATCGACGACGCGGCGGAGCGCGCCCTCGCCGAACTCGCCGCCGTCGGCTTGGCCGAACGGCTCGATCATTATCCCGCGCAGCTTTCGGGCGGCGAGCAGCAGCGCGTCGCGCTGGCACGCGCGCTCGCACCCAATCCGGCAATCCTCGTGGCCGATGAGCCGACCGGGAATTTGGACGAGGAGACCGGCAGGCAGATCGTCGAGCTTCTGTTCAGGGGCCATGAAGAACGTGGCACGACTCTCGTGCTGGTGACGCACGATCCGTCGCTCGCGGCGCGCTGCGGCCGTGTCGTGCGCATGCGCTCTGGCCACGTGGAGGAGTGATGGCCCGCAGCTGGCTCCCGCTGCGCTTCGCCTTGCGCGAGATGCGCTCGGGTCTGCGCGGCTTCTACGTGTTCGTTGCCTGCATCGCGCTCGGCACCATGGCGATCGCCGGCGTCGGCTCGCTTGCGTCGAGTCTCGCGGACGGACTGGCGCGGCAGGGGCGCATTATTCTCGGCGGCGACATTTCATTTTCGCTGACGCAGCGCGAGGCGACGTCGCGCGAACTGGACCTCATGCGCGCGCAGGGCACCGTCTCGACGGCGGCGACGTTGCGCGCGATGGCGCGCCTGCCCGACGGAAGCGCGAGCCTCGTCGAGATCAAGGCAGTCGACGACGCTTATCCGCTGCTCGGCGGGACCAAGCTCAATCCGCCGATGCCGCTGCAGGACGCGCTGCAGTTAAACGACGGCGCCTATGGCACGGCAATCGATCCGCTGTTGATGGCGCGCTTCAATTTGAAACCCGGGGATCGCTTCGCAATCGGCGATGCGCAATTCGTCGTGCGGGCCGCGCTGGAGACCGAGCCGGACAAGATTGCGATCGGCATCGGTTTCGGGCCGCGTGTGCTGACGAGCGTCGCGGCGCTGCAGGCAACCGGGCTGTTGCAGCCTGGCAGCCTCGTGCATTGGCTCTATCGCGTGCGCTTGCCGGCGCAGGCGACGGCGGATACGGCGGAGGCCGTGGCCTATCAGGTGCGTGAGCAATTCCCGCAGTCCGGATTCGAGATCCGCACGCGCAACCGCGCCACACCGCAGATCGAACGCGACGTCGACCGCTTCACGCAATTCCTGACCATCGTCGGCCTGACCGCGCTGCTCGTCGGCGGCGTCGGCGTGGGAAACGCGGTTAAGAGCCATCTCGACCGCCGCCGCGACAGCATCGCGACCTTGAAGGCTTTAGGCGCGAGCGGGCGCGGCGTGTTTCTGATTTATTTGACGCAGGTGATGCTGCTCGCATTGCTCGGCGGCGTCATCGGCGTCGTGCTCGGCGCCGCGCTGCCGTTTGCGGTCGCGCTGATCTTCGGCGCGATCCTGCCGCTGCCGATCGATCCCGCGATTTATCCGGCTACGCTCGGATTGGCACTGCTGTATGGCTTGCTGACCGCGCTGGCCTTCACGCTCTGGCCGCTCGGACGAGCACATGACGTCGCCGTCGGCGCGCTTTTTCGCGACGAGGTCGCGCCGGAAGCTCGCTTGCCCCGTCCTGCCTACATGGTCGCCGCGACGCTTGCCACGGCGCTGCTTGGCGCGTTGGCGGTGCTGCTCGCCTACGACCAGAAGGTCGCGGCAATTTACGTCGGTGCCGCAGGCGGTGCATTCGTGCTGCTGCGCTTCGTGGCGCTCGGCGTGATGTGGCTCGCCGCCCGACTGCCGCGCGCACGCGCGACCTCGCTGCGCCTGGCCATCGCCAACATCCATCGTCCCGGCGCGCTCACGCCGACGGTCGTGCTGTCGCTCGGCTTGGGAATCGCGCTGCTCGTCACCGTCGTCGAAATCGACGGCAATTTGCGCCGGCAGTTTGCGCATGAACTGCCGGCGCACGCGCCGTCGTTCTATTTCCTCGACATCCCATCGAACAATGCACAGCGCTTCGCCGAATTTGTGCAAAGCCTCGCGCCGGCCGCGAACGTCGACGACGTGCCGATGCTGCGCGGACGCATCGTGTCCGCTAGGGGCATTCCGGCGGAAGAGCTCAAGCCGAAAAACGACACCGGCTGGGTGCTGCAGAGCGATCGCGGCATCACCTATTCCGACACGGTGCCGGAGGGCTCGCGGCTCGTCGCGGGCGAATGGTGGGAGCCGGGCTATGACGGACCCCCGCTGGTCTCGTTCGAGAAACGCATCGCGGACGGGCTCGGGCTGTCGGTCGGCGACGAGATCACGGTCAACGTGCTCGGCCGCAACATCACCGCGCGGATCGCGAATTTGAGGCGTGTCGATTGGGAGAGCCTCGCCATCAATTTCGTGATGGTGTTCTCGCCCAACACGGTGCGGGGCGCACCGCACACCCACCTTGCGACCATGACGCTGCCCGGCGGCGGCACGCCGTCTGAGGAGAGCGCGGTCCTACGCGCCGTCGCGCAACAATATCCGATGGTGTCGACCGTGCGCGTGAAGGACGCGCTCGATGCGGTGGCGTCGATCATCGCCAATCTGCTGCTCGCTATCCGCGGCGCGAGCGCGCTGACGCTGGTTGCGGCGGCGCTGGTGCTGGGCGGCGCGTTGGCGGCGGGGCACCGCCACCGCGTCTACGACGCCGTCATTTTAAAGACGCTCGGCGCAACGCGCGGGCGCCTCGTCGGCGCATATACGCTCGAATATCTCCTGCTCGGCGCGGCGACCGCCGTGTTCGCCGTGCTCGCCGGGTCGCTCGCCGGATGGGTGATCGTTGTCCAGATCATGCATCTGCGCTTTTTCTGGCTACCCTGGCCGGCGGCGGCAGCCGCCCTGGGCGCGGTCGTGGTGACGGTCGTGCTCGGCTTGGCAGGCACCTACAGCGCGCTCGGACAGAAGCCGGCGGCGGTGCTTCGCAACTTGTAGGCGATCGGTCCGTTGGTTCGACAATAGCCAAAGCAGAATTGTGCCGCTGGCGGTGCTGCCGCTGCGCCTCGTGCTGGTGTATGATCGTTAACTCAAAGTCTTAGATGATAGACGACCCGAGTTCCGGGGTCATTATGCGGCCATATCTGGCAAGAAGAATTCGAACTGACTACATTGGGAACAGCAGGCGCGTCCAGCGACGCGCATGTGGGGCCGGCCCGGAGCCGGTAACAGAGAGGAATCACTTCGATGTCGGACTACGACCGTAACTACGGCGCGCGTCCAGCCTTTGGCACCGCCACACAGTCGGCCGCGATCGATGCAGGCCTGCGCGCCTACATGCTTCGCGTCTACAACTACATGGCCGCCGGCGTCGCACTCACCGGCGTCGTCGCCTGGTTTACGTACAATTCCGCCGTCGTCACCAACGAAGCCGGCCGCATCGTCGGGCTGACCAGCTTCGGGCAGGCGATCTTCAGCGGTCCGCTGACGATCGTACTCTTCCTGGCGACGCTCGGCATCGTGTTCTTCATGAGCTTCCGCATCGACCGGCTGCAGCCGAGCACTGCGCTCGCGCTGTTCCTGGGCTACGCGGCACTGCTCGGATTGATGCTCTCGTCAGTGTTCCTGGCGTACACGGCGTCGTCGATCACGCGGACGTTCTTTATCTCGGCCGCGTCGTTCGGCGCGCTCAGCCTCTACGGCTACACCACGCAGCGCGATCTCTCGCCCATCGGCTCGTTCATGATCATGGGCCTATTCGGGCTGATCCTCGCTTCGCTGGTGAACATGTTCGTCAAGAGCTCGGGGCTGGAGTTCGCGATTTCGGCGATCGGCGTCCTCATCTTCGCCGGCCTGACGGCGTGGGATACGCAGCGGATCAAGGAGATGTACTCGGCCTCTGACGACGGTACCCTCGTTGGCCGCAAGGCGGTGATGGGGGCGTTGACGCTCTACCTCGATTTTATCAACCTGTTCCTGTTCTTGCTGCGCTTCCTGGGCGACCGGCGCTAAGCGCCAGAATGGACTGCACGACGCCCCGGCCGAAAGCCGGGGCGTTTTGTTTGCGGCCGCTGCTGCGTAAAATGTCGCAATAGCTATGATCATCCGCCCCGCCACACCGGACGACTGCGCACGCATCGCCGAGATCTATGCGCCGGCGGTGACGCACGGCACGACCTCGTTCGAGCTCACCGCGCCCGATTCGGAGGAGATGGCGCGGCGCATGCGCACGATCACCGATGGGGGCTTTCCATATCTCGCCGCCGAGCGCGACGGCGCCGTGATCGGCTACGCCTATGTCGCCGCCTATCGCACGCGGCCGGCCTATCGCTACACGGTCGAGAATTCCGTCTACGTCGCGCCGGAGGCTCAGCGCGGCGGCGTTGGCCGCGCACTGCTCGACGCACTGATCGAAGAATGCACGGAGCGCGGTTTCCGCCAGATCATCGCGGTGATCGGGGACTCGCCCAATCAGCCCGGCTCGGTCGGTCTGCACCAAGCTTGCGGATTCATCGAAGTCGGGCGGCTGCCGGACGTCGGTTTGAAATTCGGCGGCTGGCGCGACACGCTGATCATGCAGCGCGCGCTAGGTGACGGCGGCAGGTCGACGCCGTAGCGGCTAGCCCGCCACCAGCGCCAGTTGCGACTTGTCGATCGCGCGCAGGACGCGCTCAAGCTCGTGCCCGCGCCGCACGACGTGCCCTGTCGCGGAAATCACGCTGTAGGCGCCCTGCCGGCGCTCCAGCTTCGGATTCTTCTCGATACGGTAGAGCGGCACTTCGCAAGTGCGGCGGAAGACCGAAAAGACGGCGCGGTCTTTCAGGAAGTCGATCGCGTAATCGCGCCATTCGCCCGCGGCAACTTTACGTCCGTACAAGTCAAGGATGCGATCGAGCTCACGGCGGTTGAACGTGACCTGGTTCGCGGCGGGCGGCTGGCGCATCGCCACGCCCGCCTGGGGCTCGCTGGGATCGATTTCACCGAACATGCGGCGCCTCCTTCCGATGTCATTCGCCAGTCATGATCCTCCCGCATGACGGCGGGGGCAAGCCCTCGCGGCGCACGCAATCGGACCAGCGTGCCGCAGGCCGGACGGAACGCGCCGGTGGCTTCACGAAGTCGTTAAACCGTCGCACGAAAACGCCCCATTTCGGTCAATCGCCCGTCACCCTGGACAGCGATAAGGCTAGCGTTGCCTCATGGCCCGGTTCGGTTCGGACCTCGGATTCCTCAGCCCCCCAGCCCCCCGGGGGCCAGCCGGCCGGGTCAGTGGAGTTCCGCGTACGGTTCAATCCCCAAAACGCCTCGGGCCGGCTCTCCCGCCGGCCTATTTTTTTGCCTGTCATCAGCCTCATGCTGAGGAGCGCTGCGAAGCGGCGCGCCTCGAAGCATGAGGCCGCCGCATCCTTCGAGATGCTGCCTAAATGCCGCTCCTCAGGATAAAGCGGAGAGGCGCTGTCGGATGATTAGTGCAAATTCGTCTCGGCGGCGCCGAGCATGACGCCCGGCTTGCCGTCCGACTGCTTCTGCACCAGCACGGCGACGCTATCGACTTCGCCGCCGATGCCCTTCACGACATCGGCCACAGGCATCGAGAAGCTCTCGGCCTTGCCGGTCCATTCGCCGAGTTTCACCCAGCGACGCACCACGTCGTAATACGTCAGTTGGTGGCCGCCGTTCTCGCCGCGCTCGATCGTGACCGGAACCCGATTCGTCACCGGACACAGCCAAACCTGCGCGCGTTCGTCGGCGTTCTGCGAGTCCGGCAAATTGACAGTGACCTTCTGGTCGGCCACCGCAAGATCGACCGGAACGCTGAGCGCTTCCGACCTCTCGCGTGAGGCGGCGATCGCCTTTTCGATCGCATCCTTGTCGCTTCCGAGCGCATGCACCACGCCGTTCACGACGACCTGCGGCGTATAGACCGCGCGATCGCCTCGCGACTCCGCATAACCGCGCTGGCGGACGCCATGCCCGCGCAACGCAAGCGTGTCCTTCCAGCCGAGGTAATCCCAATAATCTACCGGCAAGCTGAGCGCGATCACCGACCCGTCATGCGACAATTCGCCGAGTAGCTTGTCCGCTGCGGGGCAGGAAGAGCAACCCTGGCTCGTGAAAAGCTCGACGACCGCGCGCGGTTCGCCCGCAGCCTCCGCTCCTGCGAGCGCGGAGAGCGAGACCACAGTCAAAATACATACGACGGGACGAGCCTTCATATTCTAGTCCTGCAATCCCCGCCGGATGGCTTATTAGGCGCTTCACTCCTCAATCGCCACTCACTTAACAGTGAGCCTGCTAGTTGTGTATCCGCCCGCAAGCGTAAAGCGCCTACGGTTAACGATTTGCATGGCCTGAGAGTCCCCGCTTGCGCGGGGACTTACGTTAACGGCACCCGGCTACGCGGTCGCCGGCACTGTACCGGCCAACTGACGCAGCACATATTGCAGGATACCGCCGTTTTTAAAGTAATCGAGTTCGTCGAGCGTATCGATGCGGCAGATGAGCGGAACGCGCTTGAGTGTGCCGTCGCCCATCACGATCTCGGCGATCAGACGCTGACGCGGTTTCAGTTCACCATGCAGGCCGCGGATCGTGACCTGCTCGTCGCCTTTCAAGCCCAGCGACTGCCACGAAGTGCCTTCCTCGAACAGCAGTGGCAGCACGCCCATACCGATCAGGTTGGAGCGGTGGATGCGCTCGAAAGACTGCGCGACCACGGCGCGGATACCGAGCAGCACGGAGCCCTTGGCCGCCCAGTCACGCGAGGAGCCGGTGCCGTATTCCTTACCGGCGAACAAAACGAGCGGCACGTTCTCGTCTTTGTATTTCATCGCCGCGTCGTAGATCGGCATCCGCTGCTTCGATGGATAATGCACGGTCACGCCGCCTTCGACGCCTGGCACCATCTGGTTCTTGATGCGGATATTCGCGAAGGTGCCGCGCATCATCACCTCGTGATTGCCGCGGCGCGTGCCGTACTGGTTGAAGTCCGCCGGCGTTACCTTGTGATCGACAAGATACTTGCCCGCAGGCGAGTCGATCTTGATCGAACCGGCCGGCGAGATGTGGTCGGTGGTGATCGAGTCTCCGAGCAGCGCCAGCACACGCGCCTCAACTACATCCTCGAGTGGCTTCGGCTGTTTGCCCATGCCGACGAAGTAAGGCGGGTTCTGCACGTAGGTCGACTTCTTGTCCCACGAGTAGGTCATCGCGCCCTTGACGCTGATCTTGCGCCAGTTCGGATCGCCCTTGAACACGTCGGCGTAGCGCTTCGCGAACACCTTCTTGGTGATGTTCTTGGAGACGAAGGCGCCGATCTCCTTGTTCGAGGGCCAGATGTCCTTGAGATAGACCTTCTTGCCCTTGGCATCCTCGCCGAGCGCATCCTTGGTCATGTCGGTGTACATCGACCCGGCGATCGCATAGGCGACCACCAGCGGCGGCGAGGCGAGATAGTTCGCGCGCACATCGGCGTTCACGCGGCCCTCGAAGTTGCGGTTGCCCGACAGCACGGCGGCGGCGACGAGATCGTTGTCGTTGATTGCCTTCGAGTTCTCCGGCGGAAGCGGACCGGAATTGCCGATGCAGGTCGTGCAGCCGAAGCCGACGAGATTGAAGCCGAGTTTGTCGAGATCCTTCTGCAGGCCAGAATTATCGAGATATTCAGCAACCACCTGCGAGCCCGGCACCAGCGAGGTTTTCACCCATGGCTTCGCCGTAAGACCCTTCGCGGCCGCTTTGCGCGCGAGCAGGCCTGCGCCAATCATCACGTTCGGATTCGACGTGTTGGTGCACGACGTGATCGCCGCGATCACCACGTCGCCATTGCCGAGGTTGTAGTTTTTGCCTTCGACCTGGCCGCGCTTGGTGAGTTCGTCGCCTTTGTTGAACTCTTTCTGCATCGCGCCGGTGAAGCCTTCCTTCACCTCCTTTAGCGCGATACGGTCCTGCGGCCGCTTCGGCCCGGAGAGCGAGGGCTCGACCGTCGCGAGGTCGAGTTTGAGCACGTCGGTGAACACCGGATCCGGAGTGGTCTTCACGCGGAACATGCCCTGCGCCTTGGCGTAAGCCTCGACCAGCTTGATCACTTCGACCGGGCGCGCGGTGTCCTTGAGATACCGGATCGTGTCGTCGTCGACCGGAGAGAAGCCGCAGGTCGCGCCGTATTCCGGCGCCATGTTGCCGAGGGTCGCGCGGTCGGCGATCGTGAGATGCTGCAGGCCGGGTCCGAAGAACTCGACGAACTTGCCGACCACGCCGCGCTTGCGCAGCATCTCGGTGACGGTGAGCACCAGGTCCGTCGCGGTAAGACCTTCCTTCAGCCGGCTGGTCAGTTTGAAGCCGATCACCTCGGGCAGCACCATCGACAGCGGCTGGCCGAGCATCGCGGCTTCCGCTTCGATGCCGCCGACGCCCCAGCCAAGGACGGATAGGCCGTTGACCATCGTGGTGTGCGAATCGGCGCCGACCAGAGTGTCCGGATAGGCGATCTCCATCGTCGCTTGCTTGCCGTCCACCTTCACCTTGTCTTTGCGCGTCCAGACGGTACGCGACAGGTATTCGAGATTCACCTGGTGGCAGATGCCGGTCCCCGGTGGGACGACACGGAAATTATCGAACGAGCGCTGGGCCCATTTCAAAAACTGATAGCGCTCCTGGTTCTGCCGATACTCTTCGTCGACGTTCTTCTTGAACGCGGTGTTGCTGCCGTAATAATTGACGGCCACCGAGTGGTCGATCACGAGATCGACCGGGATCAGCGGATTGATCTTTTTCGGGTCGCCGCCGAGATTTTTCATCGCGTCGCGCATGGCAGCCAGATCGACTACGCAGGGCACGCCGGTGAAGTCCTGCAGCAGAACGCGCGCCGGGCGGAATGCAATTTCCTGCTCCGAAGTCTTGTTTTTCAGCCATTCGGAGAAGGCTTTGATGTCGTCTTTGGTGACCGTGCGCCCGTCTTCGTTGCGCAGTAGGTTCTCCAACAGCACCTTCATCGAGAAGGGCAGGCGCGAGATGCCTTTGAGGCCGTTCTTCTCGGCGGTAGGCAGGCTGTAATAAGCATAGGTCTTGCTGCCGACCTTGAGTGTCTTGCAGCAGCGGAAGCTGTCGAGCGAAGTCATATGGTTGTTTCCATTCCCGGACAGGGACATTGGCGCTGGATCGGTCTAAGCTCTTCCCCAACCGGCCCATTGCGGGCCAGAGAGCTTAGGGGCGTGGCGGGACGCCGCAGGTGCGGGCTTATAAGGTCTTTTTGTGTCCGACGCCATATTGATCGGGACGCTTCCGGTACAATGCTGATATCTTCTGAGCGCCCGGCTGGCGCATGCGGGCGGCGCGCCTGATGCAGCTTGCCGCCGACACCCTCACCTGCATTCGCGGCGGGCGTACCGTCTTCGCGGGCCTAACGTTTTCCGTCTCCTCCGGCGAGGCGCTGACGGTCATCGGCCGCAATGGCGCAGGGAAATCCTCGCTGCTCCGGGTGATCGCGGGACTGGTGCATCTGGCCGCGGGCAGCCTGAGCCTGACTGGCGGCGAGTCGGAAGCGAGTGTCGCCGAACAGGCGCATTACCTGGGGCACCAGGATGCGCTGAAAGGCTCGCTTTCCGTGCGTGAAAATCTAGCTTTCTGGATCGACTTTCTGGGGGGGGCACGCGGCAGTCTTGAGGACGCGCTCGCAGCGGTCGATCTCGCGCCGTTGGCCGGGCTGCCGGCCGGCTATCTCTCGGCCGGACAGCGGCGAAGGCTCTCGATCGCACGGCTTGTCGCTGTGCAACGTCCGCTGTGGCTGCTCGACGAGCCGACCTCGGCGCTCGACGTGCAAAGCCAAGACCGCCTCGCCGGCCTCATGCGCGCACATCTCAAAGGCGGCGGCATGATCATCGCAGCCACGCACGGACCGATCGGGCTCGATGCGCCGCGAGAGTTGCAACTTGGCCCAACAGGGGTCGCCCAATGACCCCTTTCACTGCCCTCGTCCTGCGCGACATGCGCTTGGCCGTCCGCGTTGGCGGCGGCGCGCTGATGGGCGCACTGTTTTTCCTGATCGTCGTCACCATGATGCCATTCGCGGTCGGCCCCGACCTGAAGCTCCTCGCCCGCATCGGCCCGGCGATCCTCTGGCTCGGCGCCCTGCTTGCCACCCTGCTCGCGCTCGACCGGCTGTTCGCGACCGATCATGAGGACGGCTCGCTCGACCTGCTGATGATGGGTCGGATGCCGCTGGAACTCGCCATCGCCGGCAAAGGAGTGGCGCACTGGCTGACGACCGGACTGCCGCTGGTAATGATCTCGCCCGTGCTTGGCCTGATGCTGAATGTGGAACTCAAGGCAATGGGCGTCGTGGCGCTGACGCTGATCGTCGGCACGCCGGCGCTCACCTTCATCGGCCTGATCGGCGCGGCACTGTCCGTGGCACTGCGCCGCGGCGGCCTATTGCTCGCCGTTCTGGTGCTGCCGCTGACCATTCCGGTGCTGATTTTCGGTGTTTCGGCGGCGAACGCGGGCATCGTCGGGCCCGAGCCGTTCGGCCCTCCTTTCACCATTCTTTGCGCGCTGAGCTTGATGAGCCTCGTGGTCGGGCCGTTTGCCGCTGCTGCGGCATTACGTTTCGGGCTTGAGTAGCGTTTAAGGGGTAGTACCGATTGCGGGCCCGCTCGCCTGTGGACTAAGAACCCTCATGGCCGTCATCGATCTTGCAAATCCGACCCGTTTTCTGAGTCTCGTTCAGCGCGTCCTGCCCTGGCTGTGGGGCGCAGCCCTCATCGTCTTCATCATCGGCCTGATGCAGACGTTCAATGCCCCCGACGACTATCAGCAGGGCGCGACTGTCAAAATCATGTATATCCACGTGCCCGCCGCCTGGCTCGGCATGATGGGCTGGTCGGTGATGAGCGTCGCAGCGCTCGGCACTCTGGTCTGGCGCCATCCGCTCGCCGACGTCGCCGGCAAGGCCGCGGCGCCGATCGGCGCCGCCTTCACGTTCATCTGCCTCATCACCGGCGCACTTTGGGGCCGCCCGACCTGGGGCACTTACTGGGTCTGGGACGCGCGGCTCACCTCGATGCTAGTGCTGCTGCTGCTCTATCTCGGCGTGATCGCGCTCTACTGGACGGCGGAAGATCCCGGCCGCGGCTC
>Ga0207862_1000019_pt1 | contig 35655 bp, 42 predicted proteins | sample LuqExpMetageno81_FD_187838 | JGI IMG/M metagenome (GOLD analysis project Ga0207862, IMG submission 187838) | Tropical forest soil microbial communities from Luquillo Experimental Forest, Puerto Rico - Sample 81 (SPAdes) | ecosystem: Environmental > Terrestrial > Soil > Tropical forest ... | reverse complement strand
AGCGCCGCTTGACGGTTTAACCGTGCGGCAGTTTCTTGGAGACATGAACACATTGCTGAGCGGCGGTTCCAGCATCGTCACCATCGCGGACCTCGGTACGACCCTTTCAGATCTAAATGCTTCTTTCTTTGAAGGCTCGGTTTTACCGTTTGCTCAGGACCATCTCGATGCTCCCGAGGTATTAGCGGTGCCGCTTCCCGCGACGCTTCCGCTCTTCGCCACCGGCCTCGTCGGATTAGGTCTGCTCGGCTGGCGCAGGAAGCGAAAGGCGCAAGCTGCCGCTTAATCCAAACATCTAATTTTCTGCGTAGGGACCGGGCCAAGGCTCGGTCCCTTTTTTCATGGATCCAGTCTTATCAATTTCATTGTCAATATCAAATTCCCTGAATACGGTTGAGTATGTTCACGAAACACAACCTGAAAGGGAATTCGAAAATGGCTAAAGTTTCCACCGAGCAACAGCCCAAGGCAGTCGACACGCTTATTGGGATAACCGAACAAGCTATCGCGTTCCGGTTTGCCGAACGTGCGCCGTCGTTGAGTGACGTCGTGCGCGTTGTGAGCACGGCGAGCCGGTTGCTGCGCTACGACAATGTCGATGAGCGCATAGAGGTCGAGAACGCTGTGGTGTTGCAGCTTGCGAAGAAGCGGCAATTGGTGAGTTAGCCGGGGGTATTGGCTGCTCACATCAAGGGGACCGGTCGAAAGGCCGGTCTTTTTGATTTGGGGGACCTGCGGGCCATCGAGGAAGTCGAGAGGACTAGCCCTAGCCCACCCAGACACCGTTCTAGCATCGCGTAAAATCTGTAGATTCACATCGTAGCCCGATAAGGGCGTTGCCGCCGCCAAAATCCATTATCAAGAAGTTCGCCAAGACGTTTGGGCGGTTCCAGCAAACGGCCCGGATTTTGTCGTCGCCTAATAAGGCTGCCGCAATCAACTTTTGACATACATCGGAACCAAACTGTTTTTGAATTACACGTTCTGCGATCGCCTCAACATCGCCGGGAGTTTTTGCAAGCTCCCGGAGAGTAGCCGCCGACGCTTGGACCATATTGATCGTGGAAAGCGTCAAGCCCAAAATGGCCAGCAAGCTAGTTCTGCCGATCATAAACATTACCCCCGTTTCGCTAGCTTGGACCTGGTTCAAGGCTGAGTCTAGCACACGCAGCAGAGAGGGCACGGGGATGAGGGTACTGGGCCTTGGAGGAATCGTCTCTCAATCAAAATGGAGAAATGACGTCCGGTGAGTCTGGGAGGCATATAGGCGACGGAGAGATTTTGACTGCGAATTTGCGGTTGTCTGGCCCCAGTCTCCCGGCCAACCCGAAGTAACCCTAGGTTGTATTACGCCGAACCACAGAACCTCGCTTCTGTAAAGTGAAATTGATAGACTCTGCACATTAAATTTGTCCGCCGACAACGACTGACACCGTGCGTTTGGCGGTAGTGATGGAGCAAGTGACCAGAACTGTTGCTGAATTTAGAATTGGCTTTTGAGAGAATTACGAAGGGACTTACAGCAGGGCTGAGTCGCTAGGAGAGCCGTACAGTGGCCTTGAATGGTGTTGGCTAGGGCAGTACCACCGGGCGCGTTTAATGGCCTGTACGGGCATTGGCGTTGCTTCTGGGAGGCAAACCGTTGGCGTTGGTGGCCGCAGCACGGCGCTCGCGAAGCTTGCGATACATCGGGTGTCTATTCACCGTGTCGATACGATTTTGTCGTGCTGTACCTTCGTATATGTGATCAGGGTTCACGCACCGAGGTACATCGCAATGGTGACAGGCCATCAACCATCCGTTAATCGGACGCCCGAGCTTGCGTTCTAAAACAAGTCTGGCTGGTATTGCACTCTTACCTTCGATTGGCACTCCAGAACGATACTTTCCATCCAAACCCGGCCAAATCAGACATCCGCGCTTAGTTGGCTTGATGCTATCACAGATTTTATAAAATTCGGCGAGTGTGATTCTATAACTCATGACAGACCCCTACAAAAAGCTCCCCCGCCCCCCGGCGCATGGCAACGGACCCGGAGGGCGGAGGTCGCGCTCCCTAGGGAGCACGCCCCGCGCCAAGGAGGTACCTAGAAGCGCGAGGGTCCTTAAACCCCGACCCGGCAAACACCGAGCCGGGGCTCTACCCGCGTCAGCCATAGAGGAGGAAATGACGGACGCGGGATTGTCATCGCAGTCCACGACCTGAAGCATCGACAAAACCTTGATCTGTGCGAAAGGACAGGACGCGTCGGCCAGGACGGCCCATGGCCTTAACGAAGGATTCCTGTCCGACGCATTTCGTGATGCGAGTGCCGCCCTGATCAACTTCTATAACTTTACGAAACTCGCCGGGTGGGACTGTGTCGGGATTGTGAGCTTCTGCATGGACAGCACGAAGCAATTGCGGCTCCAGCGCATCGAGTGCCGAATCATTGAGTGCGCGATATTGCACTTTCCTAAATTCGTGTCCCTCGGGAAGCAGTTTCTTGAGCTTGACACATAGGTCTCGACGATACTTGGCAATATCCTCACCTAAGACCGGACTCGGTGCTCTCTGGTCCCAAGGCATCAAGGCGTTATCAGCGCGCTCTTGATAGACACGACCGCTCCGCTGCATTTGCAGAAGTTGATCACGGTTCATGGGCATGATGGATTCACTCCTCTTGCGCGTTGAGGCTGATGGCTATCGGCTGCGAAGGCTGCTTTTGTGGATTTTTTAATTCTGCCGGATCGTAAACCGGGTCTGTGCCCGGAGGTTCCTCGACGGAGGACATTGGGACACTGGGATAAGACAGTTCCTCGTCCTCTAACGTCAGCGATGGATCAGGGAACTGGCTCGGATCATCTGGATCTGGCAAATTGTCGAGCATTTCTCGAATTTGCAATTGCTCTTCACGCTCGGCCTCTTGCTCGTCGGCTTTGCGCTGAGCCTCGCGCCTCGCAACGTAAGCATCCATACGTTGCGTGAGACGCGTGGCAACATCCGACAGCATCTTCGCCGTGGTGACACGTGCTCGCTCTTGGCGTTCTTCGCCTTCGACAGCTTGAACGGCGGTCTGGAGCATTTCATCAAGCGCAGCGTTGCGAGCGTGAGTGTCGGGAAGCCGCTCCAAAATAATATTCATAGGTCCTGACATAATCACTTCGCCATCGGGATCAAGAAGTTTAAATTGTTGGTCGGTGTCAGTCATGCGTGACCCTCCGGTTCTGCGGCTTCAAGATCAGGATTGACGAGCTTGCCGGTTTTTACAGATAGTTCCCAACAGCGTTTGACGTGCAGCAGATCGACATAGAACTCTATGGGCTGATGCGGTTTGTTTGGAAATTGGGAATGGAAAGTGGCCATAGCCCAGTTGATGTCGAAGAAATATTCGGGTGGTTTGCGCGGGTAGGGAAACTTTTTGTAATACTCCCGAATGATCTTTAAGTGGCCCTTGTAGATTTGGGTCATGTCCGGGGGGACGGATAACGGGTCTGGGGGATCAGGGTATTGGGCCGGAGTGTTCTCTTCGTATGGCAGCAGATACCGGGCAGCTTTCTCGCGCAGGGCCAATGGCACAGTCTTATCGTCGCGCACAGCCCGAAGGAAATCGAGGCTGTCCAAGCCGGGTGTGTTGTAGACGTGAGGACGCGTGTCTACTTGGGAATTTGGTTTTTCGTAGTAAGAGTACCGGGAGGCTGAATCAGGTTTGAACGCCATTGGCCGGATCCTCAGGAGTTGATTCTATCTGCGGAGAAGAAACCTCTATGTGCTCGATGATTCGCGGGCCGGGTTGCGGATTTAAAAGTGCATGCTCGCTATTGCCTTCAAGGACAGCGTGACCATTGAAAGGCATTGTTATATTCGTGCCGGGTAATGGCGGCAGACCGCCCTCAATTTTGATAATTTGTTCGCCGGTTTCCTGACCTGCGTTGAGAAGTTTAATTTCTATTTCTTGGTCAGCGCGTTTGTTGTTAATCCAGCCTTGGACGCGGTTAGTGATTGTCGATACGGTCCGAGAATCTATTTCCCGGTTTGCTTCCTGCTTAGACAATTGCAATAAGAAAGATTCTGCTTGGTCGATTGATTCAAAAGCAGGGATATCGACTACGCAATAAAGGTACTGAGCCTCTAGCCGGGTGACAGCGGTTGCCGCTCCTAGTCGTATGGAATGTTGGACACCGTCACTTCGTGCAAGGGCCAATAACAATTGGACAGATTCAGGATACTTTGAATCCGGATCTAGTTGGAATGAAAAATTGTCTGCCATCCATTCCGCAAATTGTGTTAGAGCGTTGACTACATGCTTCTGATTCGTAACATTTCCGGCACCGCGCGGACGGCCGGATGGATTGCCACTAACTCCGGGCTTCCAATTCGGATTGCCTTGTCTGACGTATTCCACCATTTTGATAATTCTTGTTTTGTCGTTCTCATAGATAAATTGTATAATATTCTATAAAATCTTGCAATTTAAATTTTCTCCAAGATCTCCCTCTCACTGCCGCCGTAGAACGCAAAACTCTTTTGCAGGAAGATTTTGTGCCCATGGACCGCAGCAATCTTTGCTTTGCGACGAAACGTGCCAGGATATAGAGTTGTACGGTTTGTACGGTTTTCGCTTTATAGCGCGCGTCATGTGCGCGTACGAGCACACACGCACACACAAGCCGTACAAACCGTACAAACCACACAAGAACGCTATTACGCGCGTATAAAGCAACTTCAGGCACGTTCAGTGTACGGTTTTGCTGTACGGTTGGTACGCTCACCACGGTTCAATCCCCCTTATCTGGCTCAAACCATTTTTCTATGACTTGCTGTTCAAACAAATTCATTGGCATCCAATACGTCCACCTAAACCAAGCACGCTCACCCTTTTCTCCCTGATACCCGCCCTTTGCGACTATGAACATTTTCAACGCCTCTATATCTCCTTCACGTGCATTCAGCGCCCGCATCAAGAACATCTTCATGTTCTGCCACTTGAAATAGATCCTCCCCACATCCAACCTCACCCGCACGTTTTCCCCGACCTTCCCATCTAAGAATTCTTTACCGCGTGAACGAACCATCATCGAGATGTGACGACTGAAATAGAGTTCTAGATTCTCGATGTGCCCGACATTGCTCTGTAAGAAAGGCGGTGGCTCCTCATTCTGGATCGCGTTACCCATCAGCCCATCCACTAGCAGACCGTATTGCACCAGATTCGCTGGCACATCTGATATGTTGTGACCGTACCCGATGAGATAACTGCGGAACTTACTCATTGCAGATATTTCATGCGCCTTGATGGGGTGTTTTTCTCCACCGCGCACGCTTAGATACCAATGCCGCGGACTCGTGTTGTCGAAGTATAATTGATACTTGGGCGGCTCTATCGGCGGAGCATCAGGCTCGGTTGTCGTCCATTCCTTTATGGATTCAGTCGTCATCGTCATCTTATTCATTGCCGGATTCCTTCTCGCCGCATCAGTACATCGTTGAAGTCATCATTTTCACGTTCGGGTGCACTGACCCGCACGCGTCTCCCGCCCACTCTCCAATGGCAAGCAGCGTGGGCAGCCGCCCCACGTCCTGTTTCGTCGTTATCGGCAGCGATATGAATCAGTCGTGCGGCACTCGGCAGCGCGACTTCCTTTAGATTTGGCGAAAGGATTGCTGCCCCGCATTTCAACTTAAACAACAGCATTGCTGACAAGCATGTCTCTAGGCCCTCAGCAATTACGCACTCTTCGTCTGGTTTCGGTGCGCCGATCCACACGGCACCGCCCTTCGCATGACCAAAAGTCTGTCGTCCCGGCGTAAGCTCCCTGTCGCGGTCACTGCCGTCCCGTTGCAAATACGTCTCTTGCACGGCACAGATTCCATGTTCGACATGGAACATGCGTGCCGCAAGAATAGGTCGCCAAGCTTGCGCGATTGAATTGAAGGCTTGGTCAGCGTAGCGCAGGGCGGGATAGTAGATGAAAGAACCTAGGCCTCGTGCCCGAAGATAATTGGCGGCTGCACGATCGGATGTAAGTGGCTTCAGTCGCGCCCACAGACCCACGGCAGCTTCGCGTTTGTTCGCGCAATATTGCTCATATTCTTGCTTGGTGAGTTTCTTTATGGCGCGCTGGTCTGGCTCCAGCAGACCAGCGTCTATGAACAGTGAACGCTGCTCGGTGTGTCCGTCGTTTATCCCGCACGCTTCGCAGTGCCAGCACTGGATTAATACGGGCACCTTGTGTCCTGGTGTGATACACAGACTGTGCCGATGGCAAATAGGGCAATTGCATTTCCAGCCGAAGCCATTGTGTTCCGCACGCCCGCAATAATTCGCTATTAAAATTAAAACATCAGTCGCACAACTACCCCTTGCATTCTTATTAATTTGAACTATACTACCCATAGCATTCGCTCCTGTGAGTGCTAGACGATTTAAGCGTCGTCCTCTTGAGCCTCTTGCTCCCGTGGCCACGGTTAGTCGTCGTCATCATCAAACACCTTGGCCCGGTTGCTCTGATCAAGCTCCGGGCCTTTTTTATGCAACCAGAAACAAATCTGGTCGCTCGCTTACCAACGCGCGAATGATTCGCTGTACCTCCTTAACCGGAAGGATTGTGTTGTGTTCGTTGTCAAAAACAAATCGCATGACTTTTGTATCGACGTAGGCATATCTCACGAGAGCTAGGTTTAAGGTTCCTGCTGACGTTTGTACGAATAGCGGCTGATGCATCATCGCGCTCCCTCTGTTTCCGCTGGCTCAGTCGTTTTGACGAATTTCAGCCGTACGCCGTCTGGCTCAGGAATCCAGACGCAGTGATCACCTTCCCGGATACCGTGTTCTCTTATGTACCGTTTTGGGATGGTCAGCTTCATCGCATAACGATTGATACGCCGAACAATGATATGAAAAACGTCCACATCATCGGTCATGGCAGACCTCTTTGTTTGAAGTGCAAATCTGGTGGCTTTTAAACCGTTATATAATAGCACGCAGCGGGCGCGCGATGTAAGCGCAAAATCTCACAATATGCAAAACGATTGCCGACGTGCGTTGAGTTGCGGCTCTCCGTGCCAATGGACAATGCATCGTGCACTCTCCGTGCCAACGTACAGGGCATTTTGCGCATAGCTCGAAACGATTTTTCGTGCATTTCCGCAGTTGACGCAGCCAGAGCGGAGCGCGAACATTGACGCAACCTGAAGAGTGCGCTCATTGGGGAGCGTCTTCAGGGACACCATTCCGATTCCAAATCAGGCTCGGGACTAGCCGGTTAGCACCGGCGAGCGCGGGCGTCGATGATGCTCAGCGGGGCTAGTCCCGCCACGGGAGGACTCTGCGCCGTTGGCTATCGACCCGCGCACACATCAAATGTTTTATTGAGAGGAGAAATACAATGGAAGAGCGTACGCGAAAGAATGACATAGGTGGCAAACGACTGACTAAGACTGCGCTCTTAGAGCGCAGCCACCAGATTATGAGTTTGCTTGTTCGCATAAGTCTCGCCAGATTCCCCTACGGGAAGCCCTCGCATGACGACGAAACCTCGATCCCGTATTGGCAAGACGACGCCTTGATTCAGTACGAGAGGCTGATGTCGGACGTCTTTCAAGAGTTTGACCGTCTGCAAGCCGACACCGAAATCGCTGCGCTGCCAGTAGCAAAGACTGACGTGCCGAAGCAAGAACGGGCTTTTACGCTCAATCTCATGAACTGCAATTACGACGCTTGGTTCAACGAAGAGGACTCGCAGTCGTACGACGATGAGGACTTTGCTTGGTTCAAGGAAGAGATGGGCCTCTCGCGCGAGGAACTGTTTCGGACCGTCGCAAGGGCGAAAGAGATCGTGCAGCACTTCAAGCCAAACGATGAGTTCGTGGATTTGATATACAATAGCGATCACGGGGACTGGTCCATCTACTTCAATCCCGTTGATGCTACCGGACGCTGGAGCGTCCACGTCTGTCGCCACGAGGAACATCTAAAGGAAGAGGTGTCCAAAGAGCGTGGCGGTGAAGAATAGGGTGTACAAATTTGTACACCCATAATCTTGCATATCTACAATCAAAAGATGAGTAGGGTGGGCCAATTGGCCCACCCTTAAGTTAGGAATCAATGTGTGATGGTGGCTCTTGTAACAATTGCAATTACTATGCTATTCTGCATAGCAATAGGCTGGTGAAATCGGCACTTTGAATTTAGGAAATTACCAATAGTCATCCTCACGATGGAGGAACGAGGATCGCCGCATGAGCCGCATGAAAGCCATTGCCCGCGCCACGGACTATTTCGACAAGGGCACGTTCAAGTCCGAACTGGCGCGCCGCGTCGCGATCCCGACCGAAAGCCAGAGCCCCGAGCGCGCCGCGGAGCTTGCGCGCTACATCGACACCGAGATGAGGCCGGCGCTCGGGGCGCTCGGCTTTAGCTGCCGCGTGCTCAAGCACGCCAAGGCACACGGCCCGTTCCTCTATGCGGAGCGCATCGAGGGTGCCGGCCTGCCGACCGCGCTCAGTTACGGCCACGGTGACGTCATTCGCGGGCTCGAGGGCGGATGGAAGACGGGGGTCGAGCCGTGGCGGCTGATCGAGACTGAGGGCCGCTATTACGGCCGCGGAGTCGCCGACAACAAGGGCCAGCACACGATCAATCTTGCCGCGCTCGGCGCCGTGCTGGCCGAGCGCGACCGGCTCGGCTTCAACGCCAAATGGCTGATCGAGATGGGCGAGGAGACCGGATCGAGCGGCTTACGCGAGCTCGTGACCGAGAACCGCGACCTGTTTGCCGCCGACGTCCTCATCGCGTCTGACGGGACGCGGCTTTCCGCTGACCGTCCGACCATCTTGCTCGGCGGTCGCGGCGCATATCCGATCGATCTGTGGATCGATGCGCGCGAGGGCGGGCATCATTCGGGCAATTGGGGCGGGCTTCTGTCGAGCCCGGCGATCCAGCTTGTGCATGCGCTCGCGACCATCGTCGGGCCGACCGGCAAGGTGAACATCCGCGAATGGTTGCCGGAGAAAATCCCCGACTCGGTGCAGCGCGCGCTCGCCGATTGCGAGGTGAAGTCAGAGCCGGGCGAGCCGGAGATCGATCCCAATTGGGGCGAGCCGGGGTTGAGCGCGGCCGAAAAAGTGTACGGCTGGTGCAGCTTCGAGATCCTGGCGATGACGGCGGGCAATCCGGAGAGCCCGGTCAATGCGGTGCCGCCACGCGCCTGGGCGCGTGGACAACTGCGTTTCGTCGTCGGCGTCGATCCCGACGACGTGCTGCCGGCGCTCCGCCGCCACCTCGATCGCCACGGATTTCCGATGGTGCAGATTGCACGCGGCCGCGACGAAATTTTGATGGCGACTCGCACCGATCCCGACCATCCGTGGGTCCACTGGGCGATTGCCTCAATACAGCGCAGTACGAACAAACGCCCCGCCGTCATTCCTAACTCCGGCGGCACGCTTCCCAACGACTTCTTCTCCGAGAGCTTGGGCTTGCCGACCATCTGGATCCCGCATTCCTATCGCGCCTGCTCGCAGCATGCGCCGAACGAGCATTTGCCGCTCGCGCTCGCCCGCGAAGCCCTTGCGCTGATGGCGGGTCTTTATTGGGACCTGGGTGAACCGGGTACGCCGGATGTCTGAATCCCATCACGCTCGGGATGTCCGCTTTGGGTTGCCGGAAAAGCGACATTGCAGGGTGATCGGCACATGTCCGCTCTACCCTCATGAGCAGACGTCGCAGAAGCGCGACAGCATGGCCGCTAAGGGCCAGAAGCGGCTATTCGATAATCGCATCAGCGCGGGCGAGAAGCGAAGGCGGCACAGTGAGGCCGATTGCCTTAGCGGCCTTGAGGTTGATCACCAACTCGAATTTGGTCGCGCTCTGCACTGGAAGGCTTCCCGGCTCTTCGCCCTTGAGGATGCGATCGACGTAGCCAGCAGCTTGCCGGCTTTCATCGACCGAGTCAGGTCCGTAAGAGATGAGGCCACCCGCAGCGGCGAAGAAACGAACCGAATAGACCGCCGGCAATCGGTGTCGCGTCGCCAGCGAGATGATCAGATCGCGATTATTGATCGACAACGGGGTTGCGACCGTGATCAGACCGCGATTCGATCCGCCCGCAAATTCGGTAACAGTCTGCTCAATGTCTCTGGCGTCTCGTCCACCAAGCGGGCTCACCTCCAATCCGAACGACCGCGCTGCAGACTGAATCACACCCAACTGCCCCATGCTGGCAGTATCACTGGGGCTTCGAATGACTCCGACATGTGTCACGTAGGGAGCAATTTCCTTCAGCAGTTCCACCCATTTTGCAGCCATAGTGTAGTCGTAGACCGTGAACCCCGTGATATTGCCGCCCGGCTTCGCCAGACTGGCAACAAAGCCACCGCTGACGGGATCGCCAACATTCGCAAATACGATTGGCACGCTCCGGGTCGCTTGTTGCAACGCGGCGACAGCTGCAGTGCTACTGGCAAAGATGACGTCCGGAGACAATGCCACCAATTCTGTTGCAGCTTTCTGCAGATCGCCGCTACCCCATCGATACTCGATTTGTAGATTGCGACCTTCGGTCCAACCCAATTTCTGCAATCCTTGGAGGAACGCCGTGATGCGGGCCTGCGCTTCGGGATCGTCTTTGGCATACGGCATTAGCACACCAATCCGCCGCATCTGCCCGGATTGCTGCGCGTGCAAGGCGAGCGGCCAAGCCACCGCCGAGCCTCCGACAAGCGTGATGAAGTCGCGCCGTCTCATTGCCTTCCCCGAGGCGGAGGACAAGCAATCGTACCGATTTACTTCAGCGGCAATGCATAAAATCGCCGTTAAGTATCAAGCCCATGTCGGCTTTGGGTCGATTTCGTTGAAAAAGGCGGCGGTTGCGACGCAGAGACATCAATGATTCAGTCGGTCTAATCGGCAGGACTGAAGATCATGATGGGACATCGGCAAGTCGATCAGGCTGCGTTGTTCTATGAGTTCTCGCTCGAGAGGCACATTCCAGCCGACCATCTGCTCCGGTCGATCGATAGATTTGTCGACCTTGAAGAGGTCAGGCGGGATCTGGCGCCGTTCTATAGCAGCATCGGACGCCCCTCGATCGACCCGGAGTTGATGATCCGGATGCTGCTGATCGGCTACTGCTTCGGCATCCGATCGGAGCGGCGCCTCTGCGAAGAGGCTCACCTCAACCTGGCTTATCGCTGGTTCTGCCGGCTCGGCCTCGATGGGGCAGTGCCTGATCATTCCACCTTCTCAAAGAACAGGCACGGTCGCTTCCGCGAGAGCGACCTCTTTCGCCGCGTGTTCGAGACTGTGTTGCGCCGCTGCATCCAGGAGCGGTTGCTCGGCGGCGAAGGCTTTGCAGTCGATGCCAGCCTGATCAAGGCCGACGCTAACCGGCAGAAGGGCATCGAAGGCGACAAGGGACTTCCACCAGAGGCCACGAGCCACGCGATCGACGAGTATTTGGCGGTCCTTGACGATGCCGCGTTCGGCGCGGCGACCGAAGTCACGCCCAAATTCGTGTCGCCCTCCGACCCGGCGGCGCGCTGGACAGGGGCTCACGGTGGTCAAGCCTTCTTCGCCTACTCGACCAATTATTTGGTCGATGTCGAGCACGCGATCATTGTCGATGTCGAGGCGACCACGGCAATCCGGCAGGCCGAGGTTTTGGCCGCCAAGCGCATGATTGAGCGCTCACGCGAACGGTTTGACCTCTACCCGAGCCGGCTGCTCGGGGACAGCGCCTATGGTTCGGCCGAGATGCTCGGATGGCTGCTGTATGAGCAAGGAATTGAGCCGCACGTAACTGTGTTCGACAGATCGGCGCGTACGGACGGGACCTTCTCGCGCGAGAACTTCACCTATGATCATGCCGGAGACGTCTACCGCTGTCCCGGCGGCAAAATACTCACCACGACTGGTGCGCCGGTGAACGACGACGCTACGATGCTTTACGGGGCCAGCAAGCGCGATTGCGATCGATGTGCATTGAAGGCGCGATGCTGCCCAAAGCAATCGGCGCGCAGGGTGCCTCGCTCGATTTACGAGGGCGCTCGCGACATGGCCCGTCAAATTGCAAGATCGTGGGAAGGCCGCACCTCACGTCGGCTGCGCAAGAAGATCGAGATGCTGTTTGCGCACCTCAAGCGCATACTCAAGCTCGATCGCCTGCGATTACGCGGGCCGAACGGTGCGCGTGATGAGTTCATCCTCGCAGCAACGGCCCAAAACCTTCGAAAGATGGCCACTCTGATCCCGATGAATATCCTGAAACCCGCATGAGATGGGCGGACCAGCTTGGTCGAAAGATTGGATCGGCTTTTACAACGAACTACTGTCGGCCTTTTTCAACGGAATCGGTCAAAAAACGACATCGCAGGGTGATCGGCACATGTCCGCTCTACCGCAAAATTCGGACATCACAGATTTTATGGGTACACGTCCTACCCCCCGGTTTTTACGCGCGCTTTGGATAATGTTGGGTCAGCGCGATCTGCTGATCGGCGTGCTGAAGCTGTTGCGCAATTTCAGTACGCTTTTCTTCGCTGATGTGCTGGAGCTGCCTGAGCCGCTGGCCAGCCTTGTGGCGAAGCATTTCAGTCGTCCTCCGGGCCTGTTACCTCCACCGACGCGCCGGGTTGCTCTGCCTCGGCCCAATGAGGGCCGAGGGGATGGTTGGAATGGGAAAGGCGTCCGCACGACCGGGACCTGACCGGACGACATCCTTAAGCGCCAAGGTTGAAGTTGTATCTCTTGAAGGCGTGGGGATGGACGCGGTCTAGATAAGATCGCCTCATCGCATCCCACGCTCCCAGCATTATCTCTAAGATAAGGTGTAGGAGGATCATCTAGCACCTAATCCGCTATAATCACGGTCGGCTCTGTGACTGCGTGCGGACCCCACATGAAGCTCTGTTGAGCCTCTGTCTGGTCTTCTGCGGGTGTCTGGCCTTCTGCGGGCTTCGTCAGTTTGCTCAACGTGACCTTCAGCGCCGCTGCGATTGCAGCAAGGTCCGCTGCGGAAGCGTGGATGGCGTCAAGCTGGTCTAACATCAGATCGTAGTCAGTCATCAGAGTTCCTTCCATTCTGTACCGCCAAGTAGTTGGCGGTGTCCTGCCCTCCAGTCATTTGGTGCAGTGCAACATAATCCGTACAGCGGTTCCATGAAGTAGGTAATCACCCTTATTGCGGGAACCAGCGCCAAGGGCCGGGACGGGACTAAGCGTGGAGGGGCGGTTCCAGGTTTCTGTGCATAACCGGGGGAGGGCACCGGAAACCCAAGTCTGGGCGAAGAAGAACCTATAAAAGCGTAATGATTACAACATGTTGGGCCATTGGCCAAGGACACGCCGCAGCTGGCGGCGGTTCGCTAACCGGCCGCGGCTAGGGCGAGCGTTGCTGCTTCCCGCATCACGGCTTCTGCCTCGCGCGTGGGCTTTCCTGGCGCATCGTTGAGCAACAGCGCCGCATGGTCGCGGCGCATCCAGTCCGCGCCTTTGGCCGCCCGCACAAGTATGCGAATCGGAGCGCCATCCGCGCGCGGAAGAACCGGCAGCACGCCGACATCGCCGAACTGAGGCCGAACGGCGGCAAGCACGTGATCGAGGTCGTCGGCGCGCCAGATCAAGGTGAGCACGCCTTTTTCCCGCAGCACACGCGCTGCGCTGTCGGTCCAACGCCGCAGGAGGCCGACGCCGGCGACATGTGCGTCCCGCCGCTTCGGATCGGGCGAGACGTTGTGGCGGCGTGGGTCATTGAACGGCGGGTTCATCAAGACGCGATCCGCGGGCTTCGCGGCGCGGAGGTCCAGTTGCTCCACATTGCCGGCGATGACGCGCACGCGATCCGCAAGTCCGTTGCGGGCAGTGTTCTCCTGCGCGAGGGCGGCGAGATCGGAGTCGATTTCGACCAACGTGACCATCATCGTCGGTTCGCGTAGCGCAAGTGCAAGTCCTGCTGCGCCGACGCCGGCGCCGAATTCAATCGCGTGTTCGCCTGGGTTCGCGGCGGTCGCCGCCGCAAGCAGGATCGCATCATGTCCCACCCGATGCCCGCGCAGCGGCTGCCGCAATATCAGCCGGCCGCCGAGAACTGCATCCTCGCTCGTCGCGAGAGGCATCAGCGCCGGTCCGGGCGCAATTCGTGGGCAAGGCCCGCTTCGGTTAGCAGGCGGCGCGCGCGGATCACGTCTTCTTCCGCTACCAGCACCCGGCGCGGAAGGATGCCGAGCGAGCCTTCCAGCACGCTCATGTTCTGGTCGAGCACCATGTGATGGATGCGCGCGCCGTCGAGCAGCGCGCCCACAGCCGAGACTAGCACCGCATCGTTGGTGCGCACGATTTCCCGCATGAACGCCCTCACAGCCTCGAACGCGACGCTAAGCCATACGCACGGGAATGGCAAAACCCGGCCGGTCGCCGCCATGCAACCGGAAGCCGAACAAAATGTTGATGAAAGTCATGGTGTTGCCCGCGTGCATGCGCCAACTCCGCGGGGCTTGCCTTCCGCACCGCAATTGTCGCACTGCTTCAACAACGCGCATGTGAAGCGCGGTGGACTTGTGGCGCTTTCGCGCGATTTCTATCCTGCACGGTGTGCATAAAGGGAGTTGAGTTTGGCCGTCATTGTCCCGTTCGAAAATCCCAGACCCACGACGCTCGATCGTCTGGTGGACCTGGTCGCAACCGATATGGAGCGCGTGAACACGGCGATCCTCGCGCGCACGGGATCGCAGGTCACGATGATTCCGGAGGTGGCAAACCATCTAATCTCGTCGGGCGGCAAGCGGCTGCGGCCGATGCTGACCATCGCGATGGCGAAGCTCGCGGGCTACGGCGGCGACGGACACATCAAGCTTGCGGCCGCGGTCGAGTTCATGCACACCGCCACACTGTTGCACGACGACGTCGTCGACGAGAGCGACATGCGGCGCGGCAAGCTCGCCGCGCGCATGTTGTGGGGCAATGAAGCGAGCGTGCTCGTAGGCGACTTTCTGCTCGGTCAGGCCTTCAAAATGATGGTCGAGGTCGGCAATCTGCACGCCTTGGAAATTTTATCGTCGGCCGCGACCGTCATCGCCGAAGGCGAAGTGATGCAGCTCGGCACGGCGAAGAATACGGCCACGAACGAAGACGAATATCTCGCGGTCATCCGCGGCAAGACGGCTGAATTATTTGCGGCCGCCTGCGAAGTCGGCCCCGCGCTCGCCAGCAAGGACAAGGCGCAGCAGGCCGCGTGCCGCTCATTCGGCATGAACCTCGGTATCGCTTTTCAATTGATCGACGACGCGCTCGATTACGGCGGCAAATCCGCCAAGCTTGGCAAGAATGTCGGCGACGATTTCCGCGAAGGTAAGGTCACGCTTCCCGTCGTGCTGTCGTTCCGGCGCGGCAGCGAACAGGAGCGCGCGTTCTGGAATCGCACGCTCGGCGAGGGCAAGGTCGAGGAGGGCGATCTCGACACAGCACTTGCGTTGTTGGCGAAGCATCACGCGATCGAGGATACGGTCGGCCGTGCCCGACACTACGGCGCGATCGCAAAGGACGCGCTCGCGCTGGTGGCGGATTCGCCAATGAAGCAGGCGCTGGAAGAGGCGGTCGACTTTTGTATCGCGCGCGCGTTCTGATCTCGCTCAGTGAAAGTCCACGGCCGATCCGGTCTTCGGATCGCGCATCAATTGCAGGCGGATGAACGGGTCGGGATCCTGCCCGACATAGCGGCCGTATTGGTAGACCGGCGGTGCGCAACCGTTAGGTCCCGGTGGCGGACCGCCGCCGAACAGATTGCCCCATGAGAACGTGACCGGCCGGTCGATGCATTGCGCCGGCGCGCGCTTGAGGTGGTTCTTGGTGCGCGCGTCGCTCGCGCCGGACGTGGCGGTCACTGCCGCGAGCGTGATGACAAGCCACCCGATCTTCATGCCGTTCCCCTTGCCGCGACAGGCGGTGGACACGCGACAGTTCCTCCCAAATGCGGCGATTTGCAAGCCGCAATCCGCCAGCGGCCTGAAAGTCAGCGCAGTGTGGCGGACGCGATCCACCAGCTCGGTTGCGCGAGCCCGAGCCTTTCGACGGCATTATTTGCGGCCTCCGCCGAGTCGAACAGAGCGAAACAGGTCGAGCCCGAGCCCGACATGCGCGCGAGTTGCGCGCCCGGAAGCGCCGCGATCACATCGAGCACCTCGCCGATCACCGGCACGCAGGCAATCGCAGGGACGGTCAGATCGTTGCCATGGGCCCGGAGATAGCCGAGCAGATTGTCCCGCGGGGGGGCACCCAGAGGTTCTCTGCTGTCGTGCATTCCGGCAAAAGCGGCGAAGACTTTGCGTGTTTCGGTCGGCACACGCGGATTGACCAGCAGGGTAGGGAGCGCAGGCAGAGCGAACGGCGCCGACAAAATCTCGCCGATGCCGCGCATGATGCGCGCACGTGGTTCGACGCAGACCGGCACGTCGGCGCCGACGGCGACCGCAGCCTCGGCCAGCCGCGGGTCGTCAAGCGCGATACCGTTCGCGCGGGCGAGCAGCCGCAGTGCGGCGGCCGCATCGCTCGAGCCTCCGCCCATTCCGGCCGCGACGGGCAAATTCTTCTCCAGACGGAATCGTCCCGCTTTCAGACCAGAGATGCCGGCGCTGAATTTGCGTACCGCCTTGAGCACGAGATTGTCGTTCGTCGCGCCGCATGCCGCCGCAAACGGTCCGGTGACCTCGAGGCTCGTCTCCGGTTCGGGAATGAGCGTCAGGCGATCGGCGAGATCGGCGAAAACGACGAGGCTTTCCAGTTCGTGATAGCCGTCAGCGCGGCGCCCGACGATGCGCAGCGTGAGATTGATCTTCGCGGGCGCGAGGTCGCTGAGCGTCACGGCGATTTCGTCGGCTCAACCGGAGGCCAATCAGCCTCCGTTGCCCTCTTTCTTTATTTCCGGCGCCTTGTTGGCCTGCGACGAGGTCTCCGGCTCCGGCAGACCGTCCTTCAGCTTTGCCTCGATTTTGGGCAGGTCTTCCGGCTCGGGCTTCAGATCGCGCGCATGCGCCCACTGGAAGCGCGCTTCGAGCTGACGCCCGACCTTCCAGTACGCGTCACCCAAGTGGTCGTTGATCGTCGGATCCTCCGGCTTGAGCTCGATCGCGTGCTCGAGGTTCTTCACCGCCTCGTCGTACTGGCCGAGCTTGAAATAGGCCCAGCCAAGCGAGTCGACGATGTAGCCGTCATCCGGCTTCTGCTGCACGGCATTCTTGATCATGGACATGCCCTCGTCGAGGTTCACGCCCTGATCGATCCACGAATAGCCGAGATAATTCAGTACCTGCGGTTGGTCGGGATAAAGCTCCAGCGCCTTCTTCAGGTCGGCTTCCGCCTTCGGCCACTGATGCGAGCGCTCGTAACACATGCCGCGGAAATAGAAGAGCATCCAGTTCGACTTGTCGGGCTTGCCGACCAGTTCGACGCCCTTGGAATAGACGTCCGCGCATTCGGCGAACTTCTTGTGCGAGCGCAATACGCCGCCGAGCGCGAGCACGGCCTCGAGGTCGTCGGGCCGCTCTTTGACCAAGTCCTGCAGCTTCTTCTCCGACTCCACGGTGCGCTCGAGCGCGTCAAGGTCGGTCGCCATCTGGATCGCGGCGTTGCGGTGCAGTGGCGACGCCGCCGGAATGCGCTCGTAGGCCTTGATCGCCAGCTCCGGCTTCTTCAGCGATTCGTACAAATCGGCGAGCGAGAGCAGCGCGAGCGGATGATCCGGCGACAGGTGCAGCGCGAGCTGCAGGTAGACGAGGCCAAGGTCCTCGCCCCCGCGCCGCCCGAGAGAGGCGCCAAGGCCGTACAGCGCTTCCGCGCCGCCGGCTGACGCCGAGGTAACGAGCTGCGGCAGCTTCTCGCCTTTTTTCAACTTCTCGATCGCATCCACGATCAGCGGATGCCGCGGCATGCCCTGATCGAGCTTCTCGAAGATCGCAAGCGCTTCTTTCGGCGAGCGGTTGCGCGACAGCCAGCTTCCGTAGGCTTCAACCACGCGCGGCGCCGACGTGTCGACCTTGTACGCTTGCTCCAGCCGCTTGCCAGCTTCCGTCTGTTGGCCGGCGGCATCGAGGATCATGCCCGCATGCAGGTCCTTGAAGATGCCGTACCAGTCCGGTCCCTGCAGCTTGTCGATAGTGGCGACGGCTTTCTTCGCATCGCCGGAGCCGAATTCGGACCAGGCGATCAGCAACGTCGCAGTAAGATCGGTGATCGGACCGCGCACGGATTTGGTGAGGTCGCGGTAGGCGGGAGCGTACTGTTTACGCTTGATGTCGTTCACGCCGAGCACGAGCCGCGCGACACGGTCAGTACTGTCGGCCTTGGCGACGCGTTCGGCAAACTTCACCGCTTCGTCGATATTGCCGCCGACCAGCAGCGACAGGAACGCGCGGTCAAGCAATTCGCCGTTCTTCGGATCCTGCTTGAGCGCGGCGCGATAGTAGGCGGCAGCCGCAAGCGCATCGCGCTCGAGCCCGGCATGCCGGGCTGCGAGGTAGCTGCCCGACGCGGTGATGCCGGAGAGGTCTTGCGGCATCCCGTTCGGCTGAGCAGCAAGCTCGATCGGTGCCGCGGCAAGAAAACCGGCGAGCGCGGTTCCCGCGATCAAGCGGGACAGAATCGTTCGTGTCACGAATCGAAGCTCCAAGATGCGGCTTTCCGCGCCCAGCGCGCTAAGCCGAAGATTCGGCGGAGAATGGCCTTTTTGCGCTGTAGTCGCAAGAACGGCCCGCCGCGTGCGTTCGCGTGAGAATGAGAGGCGTGGTGTGGCAGGATCGTGGCGTTTGCAGTGCGCTGTTGATTAATTTCGCGCGACCGATTTGGCAGGAAAACAGGCGCATTTCTATGCTTTCGCTGGGAAAATCATGCATGTGGTCGTGGCGTGCGCGTAAAGACGGCCTTGTGTGTCCTTGAGGTCGCCTTCGGAGGTCGCCACCGTGCGGCCGCGATAGATGATACGGCCTTCCGCGCGTACCGGGCCCGTATCTTCTGTGAGCGCGCGGACGAGATTGAGCTTCAATTCGAGCGTGGTCCAAGCCTCGCCCGCCTGCATCGTCGAGAAGATCGCGCAAGCGAGCGCGGAATCGAGTAGCGTTGCGGCAAAGCCGCCATGCACCGTGCCGATCGGATTGTAGTGTTCGTAGCGCGGTTCACCCTCGAACACCGCGCGTCCGTTCGCAACCTCGACGAGATGGAAGCCGATCGTCTTGCACATCGGCGCGTGTGGGTGGCATCCCTCGATGATACCTTGCAAGAAGTCGATGCCGTTGTGCCTGGTCAGTTCTTCCAGGCTGACCACACCATATTGCCTGCCTACCATGTTGTCCCCGCCGACGGAGAGGCAGTGTAGCGTGCAGCGCTAGTCGAGGTCGATGCGGAACGGATGGCCTTCGGTCGCCAGCTCGCCCCGGCCGATGCTCTCGACCGCGCGGATCATTCGGCCTTGGCGTTTGAGCAGCCGGTCGGCGATCGACACGATTCGTGGATTCGGATACGCGGTCGGCGAGGCGCTGCGGATCGCGCGCGCGATCTGCGCCTCGTCGCGCTCCGGATTGAGCGCGCAGGCCGCTGTGAAGGCTGCAGCGCTCGACCGGCTGATCCCGGCGAAGCAGTGCACCACCATCGGCGCGGCGCGGTCCCAGCTCTTGGCGAACCCGATCAGCCGGCTGACGTGGTCTGCCGCCGGCGCGGTGTAGCCGGCCTGCTCGTCTACGATGTCGTCGACCGCGAGCACGAGATGATTTTGTTCGAGTATGTGGGCCGGACGCTGCACGCGGTCGATGAGGCGCAGAAGCGTGACGATGTGGCGCGCGCGCGTCTCTTCGACGGTCGCATACAGGCGGGCGAGCGAGCAGACGTGGATCATGGCGCGTATATGGTGAGGCGATGCGTCAACTCTGTGGCGCTGAGGCCGCGGCGCGCAACAATTGCTCGATGCGCTCGACCAGCCGCCGCTCTGCGGTTCCGGCCGGCCAGGGGGTGAGGTAATCGCGCTCGATCGCGGCGGACACCTTGGGCGGCTGACCGAAGAATTTCCGCGCTTCCTCTTCGGCGAAACCAGCAAGCCGCGTGGCTTCCAGATAGGCAGCCTGCCGGTCGGCGGTCTTGATCAGCGCCGTCGTTTCTTCCGGCAACCTCGACGGCAGGCCGAAGCGCAGGTGAATCGCTCCAAGCAGCCGGTTTTCGACCGCCTTGTAGCTGTCGCCGATCACCGCCTTGAACGGCGAGATCATGTCGCCGATCACGTATTCCGGCGCGTCATGCAGCAGGAGGGCAAGCCGAGTGCGCGAATCCAGACGCGGCTGTTTTGCGCGCGCGAGCGCTTCCACCAGCAGCACGTGCTGCGCGACCGAAAAGATGTGATCACCGCTGGTCTGGCCGTTCCAGCGCGCGACGCGCGCGAGGCCATGCGCAATGTCGTCCAGTTCGACGTCGAGCGGCGAGGGGTCGAGCAGGTCGAGCCTGCGTCCCGACAGCATGCGCTGCCATGCGCGGGCCTTGCTCATTTTGAATGCGCGGCGAGCGCCGCATGCCGATGACAGGAGACGAGATGATCGTTGACCATGCCGACCGCCTGCATGAAGGCATAAACGATGGTCGGGCCGACAAATTTAAATCCGCGTGCCGACAGTTCTTTTGACATCCTGCGCGAGACCTCGGTTTCGGCCGGGATCTGGCTCATCGTCTTGAACCGGTTCACCTTCGGCCGGCCATCGACGAAATCCCACAACAGTGCGGAGAAGCCGGGTCCGTTGTACATGACGTCCAGATAGGCGCGCGCGGAGGTGACCGTGCCTTCGATCTTGGCGCGATTGCGCACGATGCCGGCATCCTGCATGAATTTTTCGATTTTTGCCGGCCGGTAGCGTGCGATCTTCTCCGGCTCGAAGCCGTCGAAAGCTTTTCTGAAATGCTCCCGCTTGCGCAGGATGGTGATCCAGGACAGACCCGCCTGGAATCCGTCGAGGATCAGCTTTTCGAACAACGCGCGGTCGTCATATTCAGGCACGCCCCATTCCTCGTCGTGATACGAAACGTAAAGCGGGTCCTGCTTCGGCCAGGGGCAGCGGACGAGCTGATCGCTGTGCACGCCGGCGCCGCTCATGCGCCAGCCTCCAGCGGCCATTCGAATTTCGCCCAATCGGGTTTGACCGGGTGGACTGGGATTCCGCCTGCGGTGAGTGGCGTACCGGCCGCGCGGGCGTCCGCGGCGCGGTCGAGCCGCAGCAGAGCAAGGCCCCGTCTTTTTACCGCCGAGCCGAGCATGCCGATCTCCTTATCGCCGGCCATCACCGGCAGGCCCGCCATCGGCGTAAGCTCGTCATAGACGACGGGCACGACGCGGCTCCGCGCGCTCGAGCGATGCTGCACGCGCGAGACGACTTCCTGCCCGACGTAACAGCCTTTGTCGAAATCGACGCCGGCCAGCTGATCCATATCGGCTTCGTGCGGGAAGGTGTCGCCGTACGTAAAATCCCTGCCGCCGCGCGGCACGCCGAGCGCGATGCGATGCGCGTCATAGGCCTGCTCGTCCGTGAGCGTCGCACCGAGGTCTGCGACCGCATCCGCGACTCCAGCCGCCGGGAGGATCGCACGCATGCCGAGCTGCGGCAGCCTCGGGTCTGGGTAGCACAGCGCGTGCTGGCTCTCGCCTGCGCCGTCCCAGACGGCGATCACGCCGAGCGCGCTGGAAAGGTCTTCGACCGTAATCTTTGCCCGCAGACGGTAGAACACGAGTTTCTGGGTGAGCATGCCGGCCAGCGCGCGCGGGCAGTCGAGGAAGAATCCGCCGCCGTCTGCAGCCTCGGCCTCCGTCACGATGAAATCGACTACGATCTTGCCCTGCGGCGTGAGCAGCGCGCCGAAGCGCGGCCGCGCCGGTGCGACCTTGTGCATGTCGCAGGTGACCAGCCCCTGCAGGAAACTGCGGGCGGTTTCGCCGGCGATCTTCACCACGCTGCGGTCGGAGAGAAGTGCTGCCTTCATGCTCTGTGTTCCAAACCGAACCCCCGACGCGAAGCTAGGCGCTATATGTGCACCGTCCAAGTCGCCGGTTCGGTGCGGTACCGCACCAATCACGCCGAATGACACGATTTTCAACAGTTTGTCGTCCCAAATTGATGCTGTGGATTTGTAATCCAAACGTAAACCGCTATCCGTATCCCAACACCTCTACGGTGCCGAGTCATGGCGCGGGGATAAGACGGATGAGCGAGGAGTTGCTTTCGCTGCGGATGCTGCTGCTCGGCGCATAGAAAAGCGAGAGCGCGCTTTGGGCGCAAGGCACGGCGAGCGCCGCGGTGCCGATCGTGTTCTGCACACACGATCCCGAGTACTTGGCCATGCCGAAGGGCGGCGTGGGCATCTTTCTCATCAATGCGAGCCTCTCGCCGTCGGCCATGACCGCGATCGTGCAGGCGGCACGCAGCCTTCGGCCGGCGCCACTGGTTGTGGTCTGTGGTGGATCACAGTCGTATCGCCCTTCGGGTGTCGACAGCATCATTCCCCGTCCGGCCGCTGTCGACGACGCGCGACGGCTGACCGAACTCTGCATCCGTGCAACACTGCCGAGGCGGGTGCTGATCGTGGACGACTCCTCGACGATGCGGTGCATCGTCAAGAAGATACTGTCGGCGAGCTGTTTCTGTCTGGAGGTGGAAGAGAGTCGGACGGACCTTCGGCGCTGCAGCAGGTGCGCGCGGGGCGGTTCGGACTAGTCTTCGTCGATTACAACATGCCAGGTTTCAACGGGCTCGTTACGCTCAAGGAAATTCGGCGACAGCACAGAAGAGTGGCCGTCGTGATGATCATGTCGAGTCTCGACGCGGCGCTTACGGACCGGGCGCTCGGCGCCGGCGCCTTCGCATTTTTGAAGAAGCCGTTCTATCCGGCCGACATCGACGGCCTGAACGGCTGACTACTGGCGTGCCTGCTCGAGACTGAATTCGCCGTTACGGATCCGGGCGGCAAGTCCGTTGGCGAATGTGGCCGCGGCATCCTCGCCGTAGGTGGTGACGAGTTCGGCCAGCGCGGCGAAGAGGCAGGCTTGCGCCAGGCAGTCGCCATCGACGCCGTCGAGGCGGGCCTCCGCCCAAGCTTCCTGCAAGTAGCTGAGCGCGATGCGCTTCTGCTCGTAATCGGTCACGGACTCGCGCGCTCGCATTGAAGGCTCTGGTCTGACCATTGTCGCCCTGCTTTTCCGAGGCGCAGCGCGCCTCAAGCCCGCCGAAAGAATTAGCACGCGCTCGGCGCGACTTCAGGGGCACAATGAAGAAAAGGTTAATATCCACGCTCAGTTTGCGTAGCGCGCAGTGATATCGCGGGAAATCCGGGCACCTTCCTGTAAATAACGCCGGATCACCAGATCGGCGGCCGGCGTGCAGTTCCGGTAAGTCTGCTGGAAACCGCGGTAGCCGCGATTGTAGTTGGCCACGATTCGCCGCCGGCGTTCGCCATTCGGGGCTTCCGCCTCCAGCAATGCCTGCATTTGATCACGCCATTTCTGGCCGTCCTTCCCATTGCACAGCGTCCGCAGGTACTGCAGCGCGCCAAGGATTTCGGCGAGCCGATGAAGGTCCGCGTCGTAGGGCGCTGCCGGCTCGGAAGCCCCCGGGCCTGCATCCTGCGCCGCGAGCGGGCTCGCGAGCAGCGTCAGCACGGTTAATGCGGTCAGAAATTTCCGAAGAATGATGATCACACTGCACCTATGCGCCGCACGAGCATCGATCGCAAGCGTCAGGACGGCATTCGTTCTGCCGCGGCGGTGATGATGGCGCTCAGACCTTCCGTCGTGTTCAGGCCCGCCACGTCAGCCGGTGCCAGCCAGCGATGATCGTCGAGCTCGTCATTCAGGACGACGTCGCCGGACACCCAACGCGAGGCAAAACAAAGAATCACGAAATGCCGCTCGGTGCGGTCGTCGGCCGCGCGCGAAATTACCTCACGATGTCCGGCGAGCGTGACAGGCGCAATGACGAGGCCTGTTTCTTCTAGCACTTCACGTGCGATCGCTTCCGTCAGCGTCTCGCCGGCTTCGACGACGCCACCTGGCAAAGTGTAGGTGCCGAGTGCCGGCCGTCGCGCCCGCCGCACCAGCAGGACCTTGCCGCCGCGAAAGATTGCGGCGCTGACGGCTAGGATCGGACGCGCTGGAAAAATGCGATCGTCGGTCAAAGATGTACTCCTTGTACGCGCTGAAAAAGGCGGATATCGCGAAGCCATGTGTGGCCGCTATACCATCACATCCGCGCCGGAGGCGATCCGCGCGCTCTTCCGCTATGAGGAAGAGCCGCAATTTCCGGCCCGCTACAATATCGCGCCCACTCAGCCGATCCCGGTGATCCGGTTCCTCGACGGCAAGCGGCATTTCGCCCTGGTGCGGTGGGGCCTCCTCCCATCCTGGGTGAAGGACCCGGCAGCATTCAGCCTGCTGATCAATGCGCGCGGAGAATCGGTTTGCCAGAAGCCCGCGTTCCGTGCCGCGATGAAACACCGGCGCTGCCTGATCCCGGCGGACGGGTTTTACGAATGGCAGGCGGGCCCGCGCGGTAAGCAGCCGTTCTACGTCCGCGCTAAGTCGGGGCAACTGCTCGCCTTTGCCGGCGTGTGGGAAACGTGGACGGGGCCGAACGGCGAAGAATTGGATACGGCCGCAATCGTGACGACGCGTGCCAATCGCACACTCTCGCCGCTGCACGACCGGATGCCAGTCATTATTCCGCCCGATGCGTTCGACCTCTGGCTGAACTGCCTGGATGTCGATGCGCACACGGCCGAGGCGCTGATCATGCCGGCGCCTGACTATCAGCTGGAGTTCTGGCCGGTGTCGGCGCAGGTCAATCGCACCGCGAACGACAATCCGAAGCTGGTGGATGCGATCGTGCCGGGTGCGGAGCCCAAACCGCAGCAGCCCGCCGCGAACCCAAGGCCGAAGCGTGCGAAAGACGACGGGCAGGGGGCATTATTCTGATCCGGCCCGGAACCTCTGGCCGCATCCTGCATCCAACGTGGCATCGGAGGTCACGCGAGTGACAGCACAGCCGCTCAGCCCTGCCAAAATCTACGCGCAAGCCGAATTGGATGCGCTTGGCGACGAGGCGCTGGTAGAACTCGTGCGTGGCCGCAGCGAGCTTGCCGTGCGCACACTAACGCGGCGCTACAACCGCCGGCTCTTCAGAATTGCCCGCAGCGTGCTGTGCAACGGCGCGGAGGCGGAAGACGTCGTGCAGGAGTCCTGGGTGCGCGCCTTTGCGGGGCTCGACGGGTTCCGCGGCGAATCCGCTTTCGCGACATGGCTCACGCGCATCGCGATCAACGAGGCGCTCGGCCGCAAGCGCCGCCTGCGTCCAACCGTCGATTGGGAGACCTACAGCGAGAACAAGCGCGAGGCCGAGATCATTCAATTTCCAGCCTCGGCGGTGACCGGCGATCCGGAGCGAACAATAGCGCGCAGCGAAATTCGAGAGGTGCTGGAACGGTCGATCGACGATCTGCCCGAAACGTTTCGCGGTGTGTTCGTGGCGCGGATCGTAGAAGGCATGTCGGTGGAGGAGACGGCAGAGCTGTTCGGACTGAAGCCGGAGACGGTGAAGACGCGGCTGCACCGCGCGCGCAATCTCCTGCGCGACGCACTCGACCGGCAGCTCGGGTCCTCGCTGACCGAAACCTTTCCGTTCGACGGCGCACTTTGCGAACGCGTGACCGACCGCGTTATCGAGCGGCTCAAGCAACTGCCCTAGCGGGAACCTCCCGCCGTTTGCTGCATCCAATTCTCTGCCGATGCAGCGTTCCGGCTTACGGCCGACATCAAGGGAGATTCTCGATGCGTATTCATCTTTGCGCGGCCCTGGCCGCACTGTGCTTGTCGCCGCTTGCCGCGTCGGCGCAGGACGCCAAACCCACCGACCTGCAGATCGCGCACATCGCCTACACAGCCGGGCAGATCGATATCGACGCCGCCAAGCAGGCGCTGAAGAAATCGAAGAACAAAGAGGTGCGCGCCTTCGCCGACGATATGGTCAAGGACCACGCCGCAGTGAACAAGCAGGCGCTTGCGCTGGTTAGAAAGTTAAAAGTCACGCCGCAGGACAATCCGACCAGCCAGGCCTTGAGCAAGCAGGCGGCCGCCAAGCGCGCGGAGCTCGAGAAATTGAACGGCGCCGCGTTCGACAAGGCCTATGTCGACAACGAGGTCGCCTACCATAAGACGGTGAACAGCGCGCTCGAAACGCGGCTCATTCCATCTGCGCAAAACGGCGAGCTGAAGTCGCTGCTGCAGACCGGCCTGAAGATCTTTCAGGGCCACGAGCAGCATGCCGAGCACGTCGACGCCGCACTGAAGTAATCGGGAGAAACGCCATGCAGCCGGGACGGACCGCCATCATCGCCGCTCTTTTGTGCGGGTTCTGCGCCGTCCCGGCGGAGGCGGCCACCATCGAAGTGGTCGTCGACAAACTCGTGTTCACGCCGGCCGAGATCAATGCGAAGGTCGGCGACACGATCGAGTGGGACAACAAGGACATCCTGCAGCACACCGCGACGGCGACGAACGGCACCTGGAACGTGCTTCTGGCGGCGCACAAGAAGGGCAGCTTCGTCGCCAAGCAGGCCGGCACGTTTGAATATTTTTGCAAATTTCATCCGAACATGAAGGGCCAGCTGACCGTCACGCCGTAGCAGGCTCTGGTCAGAAGCGGACCTCCTGCGCCCATCCCCTTCCATCCGCTTAATACCCGGGACTCGGTACCACGGCTGACCCATTCGGCGCAGGCCGACGAGGTCCAAGGATTTCAGGGTCTCATTCTCTGCTATGCGAATTTTCTAAAACCGCTTGCATTTTCCACAAAGCTCGCCTGACCATACGCCCCGCCGAGCTCGAACGCCATTTTCGAACGACTGCCGAGCATGTGCCTTCCGCCCTTCGGCACACGCCGCACACAACGGACAGGGCGCAACAAACAGCAAGCGGCGCATGGCCGGACACGCAGAAAGGGAGGAAACCAATGTCGCTGACATCGCGAGTGAAAGCGGGATTCCTGGGGTTTCTGTTGATGGCGTCGCCTGCGCTTGCGGCCGATCCTATCAAAGTGGGGTTTAGCCTTGGCCTGACGGGCGCCAACGCGCCGAATGGAGGACAGCTTCTGCTGGCGCTGGAGATCTGGCGCGACGATCTCAATGCAAAAGGCGGACTGCTCGGACGCCCGGTCGAGATTGTCTACTACGACGACCAGACCAACCCGTCGAACGAGACGACGATCTATTCCAAGCTGATCAACGTGGACAAAGTGGACCTTCTGCTTGGTCCCTATGGCACGAACCAGATCAGCGCTGCACTGCCGACGCTGGCGCAACGGAACATGACCACGATCGGAATGCTGGGGACGGCCGCCAACGCCGGTATCCATTATAAGAACTACTTCTCCATGATCCCGCTCGGTCCGGACCCAAAACGCGAATTCTCGCGTGGCTTCTTCGCGGTCGCGGTGGAGCAGACTCCAAAACCGACGACGGTCGCGATTGTTGGCAATGACGCCGAGTTCGGCAAGAACTCGACCGATGGCGCGCGCGAGAACGCGAAGGCGGCTGGGCTGAAGATCGTATACGACGAGCGTTATCCGCCTATGACCGCCGATCTCACGCCCGTCGCTCGCGCGGTCAAGGCGACAAATCCGGACATCGTGTTTGTCGCGGCTTACCCGCCGGACACCGTCTCCTTCGTTCACGCCGCCCACGAGGTCGGCCTGCAGCCGAAGATGATGGGCGGCACCATGATCGGGCTGCTCGCCACTCCGCTGAAGCTGAAGATGGGCCCGGAGATGAACGGCTACGTCAACAATGCGGAAGTCTTCGTCCCGATTCCGACGTTCAATTTCCCCGGCGTCAAGGACGTGCTTGCGAAGTATCGCGAGCAGGCAAAAGGACGGGGAATCGATCCATTCGGCTACAACTTCGCGCCTTACGGTTATGCGGCGGGTCAGGTGCTCGCCCAAGCGGTCGAAGCGACGAAGAGCCTCGATCACGGCAAGCTCGCGGATTATATGCACGCGCACGAGTTCGATACCGTCGTCGGAAAGCTGAACTTCGGCAAAGACGGCGAATGGGCCACGCCGCGAATGGTCGTTACTCAGTGGCAGGGTCTGAAGGAGCACAGCCTCGACGAACTGAACGATCCGAAGAAGTGGGTTGTGGTCTGGCCGAAAGAACACAGGACCGGCGACCTGCTGTACCCGTTCAGCCAGGCGAAATAGAAGGAAGCGCCCTATCGAGCACCGTTTCGGCGCCGCTCGGCGCGGTGCGTCTGCCGGTGCTGGGTCTGATGCACGGCCTTATTTAGCAATGTCAATTTTGCTGGAGCGTTAGCGCTTCCCGCCACACGACCTGGGCCTGAGCGTCACAGCACCTTGCCCGGATTCAAAATCCCGTTCGGATCGAGCATTGTCTTCAAATCCCGCATCAGATCCATCGCGACCGGGTCTTTGTACTCCGACAGGATGTCGCGCTTCATCACGCCGACGCCGTGCTCGGCCGAGATGGAGCCGCCGTATTTCTTCACCACAGCGAACACCACCTTGTTCACGTCGCCCCAGCGCGCGAGGAATTGCGCCTTGTCCGCGCCGACCGGCTGGTTGACGTTGTAATGGATGTTACCATCGCCGACGTGGCCGAAAGGCATCGGCCGCGCGCCGGGGATCAGTTCGACCACCGCGGCATTGGCCTCCTCGATGAAGGCGGGAATCGCCGCGATCGGCACCGAGATGTCATGCTTGATAGAGCCGCCGAGATGGCGCTGCACCTCGCCGAACATTTCGCGGATGCGCCAGAACGACTTCGCCTGATCTAGGCTTTCGGCGATGGTGGCGTCGAGAACGAGCCCGCGCTCCATCCCTACGGACAGAATCTCCTCCATCGTTTCGCGCAGTCCCAAACGCTGCTGCGACGACAATTCGATCAGCGCATACCAGGGATAAGGCTTCACCAGCGGATCACGGCTCGCCGAGTCGAGCTTGACGACGGCTTCCACGCCGTCCCGCAACATCATCTCGAACGAGGTGACGTCGCCGCCCGAACGCTCCATCGCAACGCCAAGCAGATCGACAGCCGCCTGCGGCGACGTCACGCCGGCGAACGCCGTCTCCATGGAGCGCGGCCGCGGGACGAGCTTGAGAACGGCGGCCGTAATGATGCCGAGCGTGCCTTCTGAGCCGATGAACAAATCGCGCAGGTCGTAACCGGTGTTGTCCTTCTTGAGCTTGTTGAGCGCATTGAGCACGCGGCCGTCGGCGAGCACGACCTCGAGGCCGACCGCATGCGAACGCGAAATGCCATGCGCCACCGCGGCGACTCCTCCGGCATTCGTAGAGAGGTTACCACCGATGGTGCAGGTGCCCTCCGACGGAAGGAGTTGCGGATAGAGCCTGCCGGCGTTCGCCGCCGCTTCGCGCGCACGCTGCAGCGTGACGCCGGCTTCGACCGTCATCGTGTTGGAGACCGGATCGACCTCGCGGATCTTGTCGAGCCGCGTCAGCGAGAGCACCACCTCGTTGTGATGCGGGATCTGTCCGCCGACGAGCCCGGTATTGCCGCCCTGCGGCACGATCGCGGTCTTGGTGTCATTGGCGAGCTTGAGGATTCGCGAGACCTCCTCGACCGAGCCCGGCCGCAGGATCACGGGCGTCTGCCCGTGGAACAGGTCGCGCATCTCGACGAGATACGGCTCCTGCAACTGTGGATCGGTGATCGCGTATTTCTCGCCGACGATTGCAGCGAAGCGTTGCAAGAGCTCGGGCGACAACGAGCGCTTTGGCTCCGGCTGCACCAACACGTTCATTTACGAACCTCACACTTTGGGCGCGGCCGCGCGGGCGAGCCTGTCGTTGATGGCCTCGCCGAGCCCCTCGTTCGGGATTGTCATTACCGCGATGCGCTGCGCCCCGGAAGCATCAAGCGTACGCAAATGCGAGAAGAGGTTTGCCGCCGCTTCGACCAGATCGCCGCGCGATGACAGGTTGAGCACAGGTCCGCTGCTCGACGGCGCAGCGCCGAAGGCGAGCAGCGCCTCGCCGGGCTCCGGCGCGAGCGCATCGAGCCGGACGCGCGCGCGCGGCGCGTAATGCGAGGAGAGCATGCCGGGTGCGAGCGGGGCCGTGTCGTCGCGCTCGGACGACGTCACGAGCGGATGGCCGAGCACGCGTTCGATTTCCTCGCGCGCGAGACCGCCTGGACGCAGCAGCGTCGGCGTGTCGAGACAAGAGACGATGGTAGATTCAACGCCCACCGGACAGGCGCCGCCGTCGAGCACGAGGTCTATACGGCCGCCGAGATCGGCGAGCACGTGCGCAGCATCGGTCGGCGACACGTGACCCGATTGGTTGGCCGAGGGTGCCACCACCGCGCCATCGAACGCGGCGAGTAGCGCGCGCGCGACCCGGTGTGCCGGCATGCGTACCGCCACACTGTCGAGCCCCGCGAGAGCGAGATCGGACACCAGCGCACCTGGCTGGCGCGGCAGCACGATCGTGAGCGGTCCGGGCCAGAAGGCGCGCGCCAGCTTGTCAGCATCAGCGCTGAACCGGCCAATTTTGCGCGCGAGTTCATGGGACCCCACATGGGCAATCAGCGGGTTGAATGTGGGCCGCCCCTTGGCGGTATAGAGGCGTGCGACCGCCTTGCCGTTCGCGGCGTCGGCGCCCAGCCCATAGACGGTTTCGGTCGGAAACGCGACGAGGCCGCCGCTGGCCAGTGTTCTGGCCCCAGTGGCGACGGCCTCCGGATCGGCGGCGAGGACGCGCGTGGCCGTTTCGGCGGTCAGGACCGTGTCTAATGGCATCAAGTCACTCAAGCTTGCGTTTCAGGGTGCCGGAGTTATAAGACCGGCCGCCAGTCGGAGTGTAGCGCAGTCTGGTAGCGCACCACGTTCGGGACGTGGGGGTCGCAGGTTCAAATCCTGCCACTCCGACCAGCTCCACTCCCACGGCGCTGATTTTCCACAAGTATCTGTCGGAGCTGGCGATTTCAATACGCCCCGAGTACACAAGGGCGTACACAAACGCGCCTTGCGTATGGTCAGTATTACCCAAAACAAGAACGGCAGGTTCACCGCCCGCAAGCGCATCCCGGACGACGTGCGGACGGAGTTCGGACGCCTCTATGGCCCCCGTCGAGAGGCGAAGTTTACAGCGCCCGCTGGCGCGAAACCTCATGAAGCTAAGCGGCTCTTCAGCGAGTGGCTTGCAGAGGTTGAAGCGCGCATTGCCGCCATCCGAGCGCAGCGAAACGGCGAGGGCATACCACTAACACGCCACCAAGCCCGCGCCTTGGCAGGCGCGTGGTACGACTGGTTTGTCGCACGACACGCGGCCACAGATAGCGATTGGAGCGAGGTACTCGACAAAGTGCAGAACGCCATGCGCCAGTTTGTTGGCGAGAAGCGATGGGAAGAACACGACCCCAACGAGCTTTGGGAGCACGACGAGGAACTGCGAAAAACGACGCGTCCAGTACTGGCAGATGTCGGGGAAACCGCTCAGTTCCTCGCAACCAAAGGCATGGCTCTTAACAATTTGGCTATGGACCTGTTTTTGGATTGGCTCTATGGCGACCTCGCGGCTGCGCTGAAGCTTCTCAGTCGGCGCACCCAAGGCGACTTCAGCTCCGACAAGTATCGCGACAGATTTCCGAAGTATGAGGGCGCGGAAACTGGCGACACGCCGACGCAGCTATTCGAGCGGTGGGTTGTCGAACGGCAACCGGCGGCGGGCACAATTGAAAGCTGGCGCTACGTCTTTCGTGCCATGAGCCAGCATTTCGCCGACCGAAGTGCTGCCTCCATTAGACCAGAGGAAGCGCAACAGTGGCTCAGAAGCCTCGTCAGCAAGGAACGCGCGGCGCGGACGGTACGCAGCACTCACTTACATGCAAGCAAGGCGGTGTTCGGATGGGCTTCTGAACACAAATACATTCCGCGCAACCCGTTCAATGAGGCGAAGCTTACCGTCCCGAAGCAACACAAACATCGCGATACGCAGGCCTTCTATCCCGACGAGTATCGTCTCATTTTGAAAGCTGCACATGAGATTACTGACGCGAGCAAGACGTTTGAAGCTGCGAAGCGGTGGGTGCCGTGGGTCTTGGCTTATACCGGGGCAAGGCCGGGAGAGATAACTCAATTACGCAAACAAGATGTCATCAAGCGTGAAGGCATTGATGCGCTTCGTCTCACTCCCGACGCGGGCACAATAAAAAACAACAAGCCACGCACGGTTCCGTTGCATGAGCATTTAGTGGCTCAGGGCTTCCTTGAGTTCGCTCACGAACACGCGGGCGGCCCGCTGTTCTACAAGCCAGACCAGAAGGCAAATGGCGGCAATCGCACGAGCATTAAGAAGGCCCGTGCGGCGCAGGTGAGACAGCGGCTTGCAACTTGGGTGCGAGAGCTTGGCGTAACAGATAGCGAGCTGTCACCCAATCATGCTTGGCGGCACACGTTCAAGCAGATTGCTGACCGAGTGGGGATTTCCGAGCGGATGTCGGACAACATTACAGGCCATGCACACCGAAGCGTGGGAGCGAGCTATGGAGCGGCGACCCTAGGGGACATGGCCGAAGTGATGAAGAAGTTTCCACGATATAGCGTTGAATAAGGGGCGCTCGGCCTCACCGACCCAGCCCTCGTTCCACGACCTCCGTAAGACATTCATAGAGATCATGGAGCACAGGATAGCGACGCGGTGATGAAGGCCATCAAGCGAAGAGCCAACACCGAGCAGGCGCGCAGTCTCGAAGCACGGGCGTTCAATGGGGAGCTGAAGGGCACAGAGAAGAGACACACAGGTAGGACGGCACACGTTAGCGTAGCGCGCTCGGGCTTGTGATTGGACTGCCGTCTGCTTGCGCGCTTAGCCTCCACGCCCATGTCGCGAGGCCCGCTAATCATTGCTGCGGCAATTCTCCTTTCCACAGCCGCGTTATTTTTTTTTCGCTCAGTATTATTCACTGCAGCGCACGCCCGCGACAGATATTTCCAATACAAGGTAGGGTAATGGCGGTGCCGATCACCCTGCAATGTTTTACTCACTCGGCATGTACCTGCGCGCGTATGCTCGACACAACGATGTCGATCACCCGAACTGTGGTCAGGCCAATGTGCGCGTTCATGCCCTTGGCGAAGTAGTCAGCCTCGTCGCGCTTTTCGAAGTGGAAACTGCTATTTATCTGCCTACACCTGTGCTCGCCTGCGACAGCGATCGCCAGGGCCCATCCTTTTGCATTGGGAACGGCGATATAGGCGTAGGCGGCGGTGCCCATCGTGCCTGCGATCGTCTCAGCAAGAATTGCCGCTTCGCGCGACCGCTTGGTTGGGTCTTTTACTTTCATTGGGGGCAACGCTGTAATCGCACAAATCCCGCTCGAAACCGGCCCGCGCCGAGCGCGCAATGTCAGCTACGTCCTATCGTAGCTCAGCCTTCGTGTGTTTTCGTCGAGTGCCCCGGGACACGACGAAAGCGCCACGAGCTGTATGTCCATTGTGGCTAACCTGCTGTGGGCCCCTGAAATCATCCGTCCACGCATTCATTGAACTCCAATAATGCGTCTTTCCGCAAGCTGGGCAGACAATCGGAACTGGCACATTGGGGAGCGTGTCGAACTGCACCACCCAGGTCGTAAGCCCCGTCGGGATCACCCGGCCAGTATATGGGCAGCGAGTGACAATATTGGCCATTGAGAAACCTCGGGACGGAGGCCGCTGAAGGGCGGCGGCTGGTCATCCGTCGCAAGCTTCACGGTCAATCCGCCAATATAGGTAGCCGAACAAATAAAAATCAGGTGAGGTAGCCATGAACAGCGGCAGAACCGCGTTGATCTAAATCAACTGTCGACATGCGTCGCTATGGTGGCGAAGCGGGATCGATGCACGGGGCAAGCGGCCTAATCGACGTCAATACGAAGACGCGGCGGGCTCAGCGTTATCCTCGGGCTCGCCGCACGCACCATGAGGGCGGTGGGTTTTCAATAGTTGAGAAAGGGCCAGGGAGTGGCGAAGAAGACGCGCGCAGTGAAGGCGCTGAGTGGAAACATTGCGGTGCTGGGCACAGTGAAGGTGCTGAAGGAAGACATCCCGAGTTACGAAGAGATGCGGGATGTCTGTGACCGCCCTCAAGATGGAATAGTAAGTGTCGATCCAACGCAGATCAAAATGCTTCCGCATATCTTCCAGCCGCGCGAGATGTCATACGGCGCACGCGATGTAGACACCGAGTATGTGAATACGCTGGCGCGGCGGATAAGCATTGTGGGGGAGCTAGACCCGCCGATAGTTATCAGGCTCGGAAGCGCGTGGGTTTGCGTTGACGGGCACCACCGTATTGCAGCTTACAAGAGGACGGCGTCTGGATGGAAAGGACGCCCCATTAAATGCGTTTGGTTTGGCGGGACGGTGCGAGAGGCTGTTGATGAGGCTATACGCAGCAACCGCAAAGAACACTTGACGCTGCCCCAGAGGGACCGTCTGGAGAGGGCGTGGAAATATGTGCTGTTAGGTGACCGCAGCAAGGCGGAGATCGTGGACCTGTGTGTAGTCGGTGAAGGCACCGTTGCGAGCATGCGCAGGATTAAGAAGGCGTACGATGCCTGTAGCGACGCAGGTGAGAGACTTGTTCGGGATAAATTCCGTAAGAACCTCGGCATACCACTAGAAGAAGCGCGGTGGGATAGTGCGCGGCTAGCGTTCGTGGGCGTTGAGGAGAAGGAACGTGATGATGAGGAAAAAGCCGCCAAGCTGGCGAAGCGTATCAATTCGAGGCTCACGGACCTGCTGAAGAGAGACCCAGTGGTCACTGCGCGAGCATTGGAGATTTATGACCCCACGCTACCTAGGGCCCTCACAGCAGCGTGGAATGAGCCTCGTGACAGACGCCTGACGGAGGACGAAGACGCCAGTACGGCGAGGATACTTGCACACCCCATCACGGGGCCCGGAGAGGCCCTAGCGGAGGACCTGTGAGGCCCCCCGGGGAGCCCCGGGAAGAGGAGACCTACGGTGAGGGCCGGGGGAACTTACAGACCCGGGAGGACCCTATGCACTAAGGACCCGGTTTCTGCACCGAGCGCCTATGCAAACTGCATACTCCCCACCGGTGCGTGGGCCCGGAGGGACCCTATAGGACCGTTAAGGGACCTTATGCACTAAGGACCCACTTTCCGCACCCCCTTGCCCTATGCAAATGCACAGCCCACAGGGACTTAGTGATGCTGGGGGAAGTCGTAGTTATTTAACAGACAGTCTTTGTACATTCCCTGAGACGAGGCAGCGAGCATCGCGGGTATTGCTCAAATACCCCCGCAGTGCCCCTAGGGTGGCTCAGGGCTGCGGGGCCCGCAAGGGCCTGTGGGGAGCGCACACGACGTGTCGGAATTATACCCGCGCTACAGGCTTTAGCGGTTATTTTGAAGTGGGGGCCCCTAAATGTTGTATACGTTCAGCAGGGCACAGGGGACCCATACCCACCCGCAGCCGTGCGCGCGCGGACCAGCGGAGAGCCGACGCCCGGAAGGCGCGCCAGCGCGTCGCTTAATGGTCGCTGAGGGCGCAGAGCCGCGATAGACCGCTGAGGGGAACACCGCGCACGGAAGGACGAACTGCGGGCGGAAGGAGGCCCAGTACGGCTGG
>Ga0207862_1000018_pt1 | contig 35686 bp, 27 predicted proteins | sample LuqExpMetageno81_FD_187838 | JGI IMG/M metagenome (GOLD analysis project Ga0207862, IMG submission 187838) | Tropical forest soil microbial communities from Luquillo Experimental Forest, Puerto Rico - Sample 81 (SPAdes) | ecosystem: Environmental > Terrestrial > Soil > Tropical forest ... | reverse complement strand
TGCGACCAGAACAGCGCGCGCCTGGGTCTGCGCCAGCGCCGCAGCCGCGTCGCCGCCCATGGCGAGCGCGAGGTCGGACGGGCGCTCGGCGCGGGCCGGATGCACGACACGGTCGATCTCGATCGCTCCATCGCCATCGAGTCGCGCCTCAAGTTCCCGCGCTATTTCCTTGATCAGCATAGAAAAATGATGTGGCCCCGAACGGCGATTGCGGGCCAGCCAAACGCTTGCCCCCTACCGAATTTCACCGTGCCCCAAACAGGGACTGGGGTCAATTGCGCGGCGGATTCTTGGTTGCGGCGGCGGTTAGATCGCACTGCGGCTCCGACCGATGCTGCGCCCGGATCGTTGAATCCGGACCCGAACCTGCTACACCCCCGCCACCCTCAAGCCGGCCGGAAAGTCAATCGATGAGCGCCTATAAGTCCGAATTCCTCAATGTGCTCGCGCAACGCGGCTTCATCCACCAGGTATCCGAGCCGGAGGCGCTGGACCAGGCGGCCAAGACGGGGGTGCTCACCGCCTATATCGGCTTTGACTGCACCGCGCAGTCCCTGCACGTCGGCTCGCTTCTCCCAATCATGATGCTCTACTGGCTGCAGCAGACCGGCCACCGCCCGATCGCGCTGATGGGCGGCGGTACGACGCGGGTCGGCGACCCGTCCGGCAAGGATGAGAGCCGCCGCATTCTCACCGACGAGGACATCAACAATAACCTCGCCGGGATCCGGGCGGTGTTCTCCAAATTTCTGAGCTTCGAGGACGAAGGCGGCAACGCCGTCATGGCGAACAATGCCGCCTGGCTAAACACGCTCAACTACATCGATTTCCTGCGCGAGGTCGGCCGGCACTTCTCCGTCAACCGGATGCTCTCCTTTGATTCCGTGAAGTTGAGGCTGGAGCGGCAGCAGGAGCTCTCCTTTCTCGAATTCAATTACATGGTGCTGCAGGCCTACGACTTCGTCGAATTGAACAAACGCTATGGCTGCGTCCTGCAGATGGGCGGTTCCGACCAGTGGGGCAACATCGTCAACGGCATCGATCTCGGCCGCCGCATACGCAAAGCACATCTATTCGCGCTGACGGCGCCGCTGATCACCACGGCTTCCGGGGCCAAGATGGGCAAGACCGCTGCCGGCGCGGTGTGGCTCAATTCCGATCTAGTCTCGCCCTATGATTATTGGCAGTACTGGCGCAACACTGAAGACGGCGACGTCGGCCGTTTCTTTAAATTGTTCACGACCCTGCCGCTGGATGAAATCGAGCGCCTGTCCTCGTTGAAGGGCGCCGAATTGAACGAGGCGAAGAAGGTGCTTGCGACCGAGGCGACCGCACTGATGCACGGGCGCGCGGCGGCGGACGAGGCGGCCGAAACGGCGCGCAAGACGTTCGAAGAAGGCGCGCTTGCGGAGACGTTGCCGACTATCGAAATTCCACGCGCGGAATTCGCAAAGGGGCTCGGTGTGCTGACCGCATTCGTCAAAGCGAGTCTCGTCGGTTCGACCAGCGATGCGCGCCGGCAGATCAAGGCAGGCGGACTGAAAGTGAACGATCAGACCGTCTCGGACGAGAAGATGACCCTGACCGAGACCGCGCTGACCGGCGACGGCGTGGTCAAGCTCTCACTTGGCAGGAAGAAGCACGTGCTTCTGAAGGCAGTGTAAGACTGTCCAACACCGTTGTCGTCCCCGCGAACACAGGAACCCAGCCCTTCTTATCTCAGTTCTGCTACAGAATACTTGGTCCCCGATCCCGCGGCGCCCCGCCTACTGCGGCGGCGGCACGAAATTGGGGTCGGCCATACCGGGCGACGGTACGAATTTGCGCAGCAGCCCCGGCGTGATCGCCGTCACCGGATTGACGCTCACGCGCGGTGCGCTCGGCGGCCCGGTCGCCTCGTACGTGATTCCAACCAAACCCTCGTTGCTGCCACCACCTAAGAACAACCCCACGATCGGAATCTGCCCGAACACGTTGTTGAGTCCGTAGAACGGCACGAAGGTCCCGCGCAGGTGCGTGTCGTTGCGCGTGTAATCGATCTGCCCTTCGACGGTAATGCCGACCGCCGGCCCTCGAACCACGCCGTCGCGGATCGCCATCCTGCCCGGGAATTGGGTGAAGTCGGCGTGCAGTTCGGAAAAATCGATGCCATTGCGGTTATCGGTCGGTCCGCCGGCGAGTACGCGCTGTAGCGCCGGCTCGTTTCGGACGACAAAATCGCGCACGTAAAGCGTGCCGACCTGCGGCGTCTGATCGCCGCCCGGCGGGTCCATGGCCACCCAGAGGCGCCCGCCGAACATGCGCGGGTAGAAATCGGTGAAGCGGAACAGCGCGCCGCCGTCAGCCGTCTCGAAAAACAGCACCGGATGATTGTCGCGTGCGCGCACGCGCATGTCGCCGAGCAGCGAGGAGTCGCGGCCGATCTTGGATTCCAAATTGAAGGCGCGGATACGCCCATTGCGGCGCGTCATCTTCAGAGTGAGTCCGCGTAACGTTTCGCCGTTGTGCCCGGCGACAGTGCCCAGCCTGATATCGAGATCAACGTCCGTCTGCTTCTTGCCGTCGTCGCTCGCGCCGAGCGCCGACTTGATGAAATTCCGGCCGTCGTAGACGTCGCCGCGCATCGTTACGTGCAGCATGCCGTCGTTCGCGCGGTCGGCCTTGAGCGACGCCTTGTCGCTTTCCGACAAACTGAAGGTGGGGAAATCGGCGGAGGTGACTTCGCCCGCCGCATCGAGTTCGATCGTGCCTTTCACATTAGCGCCGGCGCCATCGATGGCGAGATCCTCAAATCGCGTCGCTTTTGCATTTTTCACCAGAGTGAACGTCGCACGCGCCACGCGGCCGGGTGGCTTGTCCCAGCCTGGCAACAGATCATCGATCTTGACCTGCGTCAGGTCGGCTTCGACGGCCATGCGGGCGTCAGGCGCATTTTGCACAACGCGCGCGGTCAATCGGATCGGGATGGCGCCGCTCGCCCCACTTCCCAGATCGAAGCCGAAGCGCTTGCGAGCAGCTTCGTCGAGATTGGCGGCCACATGCAGTTCGGTATCCGGCGCACCGGCCGCTTTGCCGAATTCGACTTTCGCCGGCATGCCGTTGATCTTGACGTCGCCCGCGATTTGGTAACCGGCGTTGGAGGCCGTCGCCTTAAGCGCGTTAGCCTCGACCTTCTGGCCGAGCAACAACTTGTCGGCGCCGAAATTGGTTAGGTCGGCATTGATCGCATATTGGACGCTGCCCTCCGGCATTTCCTTCGCGATCGGCACATCGACATTCACTTCTGCGCTGACGGCTCCGCGGATGCCGGCCGGGTCGAGCGACAGCCCGACGTTGTCCCGAAGGCCTTCGCCCGAAAGCAGCGCCGCGGCGGCGGGCAAGGTGCCGTCGATGCGGAACGTCGTATGCGACGGCGAGGGCTTCAAGTGCGTATCAGGGATCCGGAACATGCCACCCGCGATGTTGAGCCTGCGGCCGGAGACATCGATCGTGCCGCGTCCCAGATCGATCGCCGCCGAAGCCCCGGTCACGCGGATGGACAAATCGGCATCGCGGATCGGAGGCAGGTTGTTGACCGGCTTCAGTGTGGTCCCGCTCGTTTCGATTTCGACCGACAGGCCGTCGGCCGACATCGGCTGCCCCTTCGGATCGTAATGGTCCAGCGGCGCGTTGCCCGCGATAACGATACGCTCAACCATGCCGCCTGACATGTGCGCTGCGGTCCATCGCCGTACATCCGAGACGATAAACAGGGGCCACATCCGCATCGTCGCCCACATCGGCATGCGATTGCCGGCAATTCCAAATGTTAGCTGCGGCTCTGCGCCGGAGAAATCGAGGCTGCCGTTCAACGCGACGCCGATATTCTGCTGCGGACGCGTATCGCTGCGCCGGAGATCGGCCTGCTCCAGGTCGATGCGCCGTTTGTCCGGATCGATGCGCAGCCGCAGGTTGGCGCGATTAAGCGCGAGCGTCTCCTCGTCGGAATCGGCCGGCGGCGCGAGCAGGATCGGATCGATCACAGCATCGTCGCGCGCCATCTGCACGACCCAAGCGGTGTCGCCGTTTTTCGGCGGCTCGGCATTGGCGCGCAAAGTGAACTGATTGTTGCCGGAGCGGATCTGGAACGGGACGATCAGGCTGCGACGCTGCGCATTCCAGTTGAAATGCACGACCGCACGGTCAATTTTGAAATCCAAATCGGGGTCGTTCGGAACGGCGATCGAGCCCGTATCGGCAACCAGTTCGCCATTGATGATCTGCGGCATGCCGTCGGGCGCGATCTCCGCGCGGATGCTCGCGGAGACCGGCATGTCGATCGCAACGCCGCCGTCCTTCACACGCATGGCCAGCATCAGATCCCGCGTGGACACTTCGCGCGCTTCAAGCCCAATCGCACGAACGCCGTCCGCGAGCGGCCGGATCGCCGCGTTGACCAGCCATGGCCGCCGCGGATTGTCCGATTCCAGCTTCACCATGACGCCGCCGGTACGCGGTCGCGTCAGGCCGACATTGATGCGGTCGAAGGTCCACTGCTTGCCGCTGCGCTGGTCGTCGACGGTGAGACGCCCGTCCTTCAGGCCGACTTCGCGAAGATCATGGCCGTCGAGGCCGGTTTCGCCGAGATTGTCGATCCAGCCGAGCACCGCGGTGATCTCTTCAAATCCTGTGCGTGACGACGCCGATTCGGCCGGCGCTGCCGGTGCGGTTTCATGCGCCGGAGGCCCATTCGGTCGCGTCGGCACAGCACTGACGATCGGTGTTTTGTCGGCGCCGGCGAAGACCGTGAACTGCCCGTCCTTCTCGATGCGCACCGCCATTTCGGCGCCTACCAGATTAAGGCTCTGCGCGGCGATATGGCCGGATAGCAGGCTCAGGCCGGACAAGCCGATCTCCACCTTCGGCGCGCTTGCCACGACAGTTCCGCCCGCGTCGCGGACGACGACGTCGAGCAGTCGCAAGGACGCGTGGCCCTTCTCGTTGCGCTCGATCTGGGTCCCACCAACGGAGACGCTGTATTTGTCGCCGAAGTTCCGTTCGATCGCAGCCTTCAGCCACGGCGTGGCCACGTCCATTTCAATGGGGCCCTGATTGAGCCGCCACCACAGCCCCAGGATAACGAACGTGGAGAGTACGAGGGTCGCGCCGCCGGCCCAGAGGGCCCGCCTCGCCCAAGGATGCCGAAAGAGGCCGCGCGTCGATCGCTGCAGCTTGCGCAACGGCCGCCGGACCGCCTTCTGGGCGGCGTGCGCAGCACGGCGTCGCGCGTGTGGATGGTGCTCAGCGCTGTCGGTCATGCCCTATGTGCGCCCCTCCCCGGGCGCACAATCGCCCGCCCCCTTCCGCCGATTTCCGGCCGGGACAGCCGCGCCGGTTTGCGTCCCCTCGGCGCAAATGGCATCAGCGACAATGACGGGCCGAAAGCGACGAAAGGAAGGCGCATGCGAAGCCTCGAACTGGGCGATAAGGCCCCCGATTTCACGCTCGAGCGCGACGGCGGAGAGACGGTCTCCCTGAAGGATTTCAGGGGCCGCAAGCTCGTCCTCTACTTCTACCCGAAGGCGGACACGTCCGGCTGCACCAAAGAGGCGATCGCCTTCACCGCCTTGAAGTCAGCCTTTACGAGGCAAGGCGCCGATATTCTCGGGGTCTCGGCGGACCAGGTTCCAGCGTTGGACAAATTCAAGAAGAAGCACAAGCTTTCTGTTTCGCTCGGCTCCGACGAAAGTAAGGCCATGCTGAGCGCCTACGGCGCCTGGGGCGAGAAATCGATGTACGGCCGTACGTTCATGGGCGTGATCCGCAAGACCTTCCTTGTCGATGAGACAGGCCGCATCGTCCGCATCTGGCCCAAAGTGAAGGTCGACGGCCATGCCGAAGAGGTGCTCGAGGCCGTGCGGGCCTTGTGAGTTCTTCAGCCAAAGTCGCAGTTGAGCGAATGGCCTTACCCCTTTCTTAACCATATCGGATTCATATCGGCACTCTGTGTAAGTCCGCCGGAGCGTCGATGCCGCATTCCTCGCCTCTCTCCGAACCTCGCTCCGAGGCGCGTCCGCGTGCGCACACAGCAGCCGCGGTGTCGCATGCACGGCACCATGCCCATCGTGCCGACTACACGCTCGCCCATGCCGGACGCCAGGTCCGCATCGGGCCGGCCGCCTTCTGGATCGTGGTCGGCACGCTGGTCATCATGGGCGTTTGGTCGATCGGGACGGGCACCTATTTCGCGTTTCGCGAAAGCGTGCTGACCGGGTTGATGGCGCGCAAAGCCGAGATGCAATACGCCTACGAAGACCGCATCGCCGAACTGCGCGCGCAGGTCGATCGCATCACCAGCCGGCAATTGCTCGATCAGGAACAGTTCGAGCAGAAGCTCGGCACGTTGCTCAAGCGTCAAGCCATGTTGGAAAGCCGCACGGCCGCCCTTTCGGGTGACGCGCTCCTTACCGGCTCCATCCGGACGGCGCCGGTCGAGCCACCGCTGCGGCGGAAAACGTCTTCGGTCAGCGACACGATCATCTTCTCCGCGCCGCCCGATCGCGAAGCGCGACTGGAATCGCGTGAAGTGCGCACCGCGAGCGCGAACGTGCGCGATCAGGTGCAAGGCTCAGGACTGAGCGGCACGCTTGCGCGCGTCGCGCTTTCGCTCGACAAGATCGAGCAGCGACAGGACAAGGTGCTCGCCGAGACCGAAGAGCGCATCGACTCGCGGACACGCCATGTGCGCAGCGTGCTCGACGATCTCGGTGTCGACGTGAAGGCGGCTCCGCGCGGCGTCGGCGGCCCGTTCGTGCCGCTGAAAGCACCGCAGGCGGGCGCCAGCAACTTCGACCGGCAGCTCTACCGGATCAACATCGCGCGCGCGCAGCTTGACCAATACTCACAGACGCTGGTCACCGTGCCGTTGCGCAAGCCGGTCACGGGCGAGATTGATATGAGTTCGCCCTTCGGCGTGCGTATGGACCCGTTCCTGCATCGCCCGGCCATGCACACCGGGCTCGATATGCGCGGCGATGTCGGCGATCCGGTGCACGCAACCGCGAGCGGCCGCGTCAGCATTGCTGGGCGCGAAGGCGGCTACGGCAATATGGTCGAGATTGAGCACGGGAATGGTCTTGCTACGCGTTACGGCCATCTGTCGGAAATCGACGTAAGGGTCGGTCAGAAGGTGCGCATCGGCGAGGTGATCGGCCGCATCGGATCGACCGGCCGCTCGACCGGTCCGCATTTGCATTATGAGACGCGCGTCGACGGTGACGCGGTTGATCCGCAAAAGTTCTTGCGCGCCGGCGTCCGCCTAGGCGGCCTGATCTAAATCGCTGGCCAATTCGGCCTGACTGTTCCGATGGCGCGAGTCCCGGTACGCGCGGACCGACATCGATACTCCCGCCACGATCAGCAGCAGGCTGGAAAGAAGCAGCATGCCGAGCGGGAACGGATAAGCCCAGGCCGTCACCAGGTTCGTCCAGGCAACCTCAGTCACGTGGTGCAGTGACATGATCGAGCCCCCCCGAGGGTGCTCAAATCATGCCTCAGTTGTGCTGCATCGGATAGAGAGAAATGCGGCAGACAGGTTGCCATATCTTGTGCAGTGCCGCATAAGCCCGCACTCAATTTCAAGGGGGAACGCCGCGGAATGCGGGTCGGACCACGTCATCCGCTGCTCGGGGCTGCCGGTTTCCGGCTCACTCTGCCCTTGTTCGAGCGATTCTTCGCCAGCCGGCGCATTCACCGACCCGACAGCGCCTTCGCGCGCGAGCGCATTGGGGCGATCCGCAGCAAAATCGAGCGCGGCGAACGCGTGCTGCTCGCCGGCGTGTCGGCCGTCGGCATGCACAATTCTGGCGTGGCACTTGTCGAGGTGACGCGCGCGGCGGGGCCGCGGCTCATTCTCAATAACGAAGAAGAACGCTTCACCGCCAACAAGCACACGATGGAGTATCCGCGCGCTTCAATCGCCGCGATGCTCGACGCACTCGCGGGCTTGGGCTTAAGCGCAGTTGATGTCGATGGCTGGTTCTCCGCGTGGGACAGCCCTGCTTTGTTCGCGACGCTGTTGCGCGCAATGCTGGAGGAGTTTCCGGTCGGACTTGGGATGCTGCTGCACAAGCAGCCGATGCCTGTGATCGACCGCAAGGAACTTGACGGCGGCACGCGCGCCGCGCGCCGCATCGCGCACCAGCTCGGTCTCTCCGAGCCGCTGCCTATCATCGCCACGGCGCATCACGACAATCACGCCTGGTTCTCTTATGCCGCATCGCCGTTTGCGGCCGACGGCAAACCCGTCCTCGTTGCCGTCCTCGATGGCGTCGGCGATCTCGGCGCGATCTCTTTTTATCTTTGCCAGAACAGCCGCATGCAGCGGCTCGTCTGCAACGACAGCGTCTTCGACTCGCTTGGCCTTTTCTACGCCGTCATCTCCTCGACGCAGGGCGGCTGGACCTGGCTGTCGAGCGAAGGCCGCTACATGGGCGCGACCGCCTATGGCAATACCAACCGCGCGAGCAATCCGTATTACGAGCCGCTGAAGCCGATCTTGCACTTGGGCCCGAACGGGCAGATTGCGCTGAACCGTAATCTCGCGAATTGGCCGCGCACTATCCGTGAACCCTATACAGCTGATCTGATCCGCATCCTTGGGACTCCGATTCCATACAAGGAGATGTGGAATCCGGATGCGGTGCTGCGCGTCGAGGACATCCAGCACAAAGAGAACACACGCGATCGGTTGGACAAGGCGGCCGCCACGCAAATGGTGTTCGAGGACGCGCTGATGCACGTGCTCGGACACTGGATCAAGACGACCGGCTGCGACCGGCTCGTACTCACCGGCGGCATCGGTCTCAATGCGCTCGGCAACATGCGGCTGCTCGAGCATTTCGACGAAAGCTTCTTCCGCCGTGAAATGAGACGCGACGGACGGCTGCATCTGTGGGTGCCGCCGGTGCCGAACGATGCCGGCGTCACCATCGGCGCGGCATACATGGGCGCCTATCTTGCCGGCTACGGCGTGGGCGCACCGGAAAGGCATGCGTTCTATTGTGGGCTGCCGCCGAAGGCAGGCGAGATGCGCGCCGCTTTCGCCGCACGTAACGATGTTGAATGCCTTGAACTTGCGCCCTGCCGCACGGACGACGACCGCGACCGCTATGCCGACTTCATGGCCTATATCACCGCGCACGACGCGATATTCGCGCTCTATCAGGGTGCGGCGGAGACCGGCCCGCGCGCGCTTGGCCACCGTTCTATCCTCGCCAATCCGTGCAATCCGGCGACGCGGGAAAATTTAAACGCGCGCGTAAAATACCGCGAAGCCATCCGCCCGCTCGCGCCGATGATGACGATTGAGGCGGCGCACGAATTCTTCGAACTTTCGGATGGTGCGTCCGACGACGATTACAATGCCTATAATTACATGGTGCTGGTCGCGCCCGCGAAACCACAGGCGCACGAGCGCATTCCATCCGTCGTGCATGCGGACGGAACCGGCCGCCTGCAGATCGTGCGGCAAGACACCGACCCGCTCACTTATGCTTATCTAAAGGCGCTCGGCCGCCGCATCGGCGTGGAGGTCGCGGTCAACACGTCGTTCAACGTGGCGGGGCCGATTGCACAGACGCCGCTGCAGGCGCTCGACACCTTGCGCCGCTCGCGCGGGCTCGATGCGGTGCTGATGTTCGCAGAGGATGGAACGGTGTTCGCCGCTCTGCACGTCGGCGCCTCCGGCGAAGGCGGTGCACGGTTCAAGGCGTGGCTGAGCGAGTGGGAGAGCGAGACGGGCGCGCCTGACCGCCGGCTAGAACTCGCGTCCGATCAGGCAGTCGAGCGAATGGCGTCCGCCGCCACCCAGAACGAAAGCGAAGGTCAGTAGCATCAGCAGCAGCGCGACTTCGAGTCCGACGCTGGTCCAGAACAGGCCGCGCTTCACCATGATGCCAACGCCGCCACCCGCGCCGAGTTGAGCGCAGCCTTCTGTAAGCGCGCGATCTACTCCACGTCCTCGACCTGCGCCGGGCCGCCGCCGAAGGCCTTCTGCGCCAAGGTGGCCTGCATGAACTCGTCGAGATCGCCGTCGAGCACGCCCGCGGTGTTGGAGGTTGACACGCCGGTGCGCAGGTCTTTGACCATTTGATACGGCTGCAGCACGTAGGAGCGGATCTGGTGCCCCCAGCCGATGTCGGTCTTCGCCGCCTGCTCGGCTTCGGCCTTCGCTTCGCGTTTCTTGACCTCGATCTCGAACATTTTCGCGCGCAGCATGTCCCACGCCATCGCACGGTTGCGATGTTGCGAGCGGTCTTGTTGGCACTTCACTACAATGCCGGTCGGCTCGTGGATCAAGCGGACCGCGGATTCGGTCTTGTTCACGTGCTGGCCGCCAGCTCCGCCCGACCGCATGACTTCCATGCGAACGTCGCTCTCGTTGATCTCGATCTTGATGCGATCGTCGACCACCGGAAACACAACCACACTGGCGAATGACGTGTGCCGGCGCGCATTGGAATCGAACGGCGAGATGCGCACGAGTCGGTGCACGCCGAGCTCGCTCTTCAGCCAGCCATAGGCATTGTGGCCTTTGATCTGCACTGTCGCCGACTTGATGCCGGCGCCGTCGCCCTCGCTCTCCTCCAGCCAATCGATTTTGTACCCGTGCTGCTCCGCCCAGCGCACATACATGCGCAGCAGCATCTGAGCCCAGTCCTGGCTTTCGGTGCCGCCCGCGCCGGCATGGACTTCCAGATAGCAGTCGTTGGCGTCCGCCTCGCCGGAGAGCAGAGCTTCGAGCTCGCGCCGCGCGACTTCGGCCTTGAGGCGCTTCAGCGCGGCCTCCGCTTCGGCGACGGTCGCCTCGTCGCCCTCCTCGTCGCCCAACTCGATCAGCGTGAGCTGGTCGTCGAGCTCCTGCTCGATGCGCTTGAGCGCACCGAGCTGGTCCTCCAACGCGTCGCGTTCGCGCATCACGCGCTGCGCGCGAGCCTGGTCGTTCCAGAGATCGGGGTTCTCGGACTCTTTATTTAGTTCGGCGAGGCGCCGTTGCGCGGCATCGACGTCAAAGATGCCTCCTCAGCAGCCGCACCGACTGCTTGATCTCTTCGACAAGGTTCTGAGTTTCTGCGCGCATCGTGTCCTTCGCCGTCAGGCGCCGCCTGGAGTCGATCGTCGGGGATTTAACGTTGCGACCGCGCTTGCGCAACCGCGCTCAATACAGCCCGCCGGTCCCTGAGCGCACGGCGCGATCGGAGTCGACCGGCACGCCGGCGCCCCAAGGCCGCGGCCCATCCGGCGGAGCATATCCGCCACCCGCGTTCGGATCGCTGTAACCGACTAACGCGTAATTATCCGGCGGCGCGGTACCCGGCTTGAACGCTTCTAAGATCACGCGCTGATCGCCCGGACGCGCACGCGCGCCGGTGCTGAGATCGACGCGCACCAACTTGATGCCGGGCGGCACGCGGAATGGCACCGCGGGCTTGTCCTTCAGCGCGACCTTCATGAAATCCTTCACGATCGGCGCGGCAAGGACGCCGCCCGTCTGGCCGCGGCCGAGCGGCTTCGGCTTGTCGTAGCCGATATAGACGCCGACCACGACGTCGGGCGTGAAGCCGATGAACCAGGCATCCTTCTCTTCGTTCGTGGTGCCGGTCTTGCCCGCCACCGGCTTGCCCACTTCGCGCTGGAAGCCCGCACTGCCTGCAGTTCCGCGCAGCACGACACCTTCCATGATCGACGTGATCTGATACGCCGTCATCGGGTCGATCACCTGCTCGTGCCGGTCGATCAGCGACGGCTCGGGTTGGTTCTCCCACTTGCCCGGCTCGCAGCCGATGCATTCGCGCTGGTCGTGCTTGAAGACGGTGTGTCCGTAGCGATCCTGGATGCGATCGATCAACGTCGGTGTGACCTTGCGCCCGCCGTTATCGATCATCGCGTAGGCGCTGACCATGCGCAGCAGGGTCGTCTCGCCCGCGCCAAGCGCAAAGGAAAGATAGGGCGGCAGCTCGTCATAGACGCCGAAGCGCTTGGCGTAGTCGGCGATGAGCGGCATGCCGAGGTCTTGCGCGAGGCGCACCGTCATCGTGTTACGCGAATGCTCGACGCCGTAACGCAGCGTCGACGGGCCGTGGTAGTCGTTCCTTTCGTAGTTTTCGGGCCGCCACACGCCGAGCCCGGGTCCCTGGTCGATTTCCAACGGCGCATCAAGTTCGATCGATGACGGCGTGTAGCCGTTGTCGAGCGCGGCGGAATAGACAATCGGCTTGAACGACGAGCCCGGCTGGCGCAGCGCCTGCGTCGCGCGATTGAACTGGCTCTGGTCGTAGGAGAAGCCGCCGACCATCGCCAGAACGCGTCCGGTCTGCGGGTCCTCGACAACCATCGCGCCCGAAACTTCTGGAATCTGCTGCAGACGGTATTGGCCGGGCGTGCTCTCGGGCGAGACATAGATCACGTCGCCGGGCTCCAGCACCTGATTGATCTTGCTCGGCGCCTTACCTTTCACCCTGGCCCACTTCACCCCTTCAAGGGAGACGATCCCGATGTCGCGGTCTTTGCTGGCGAAGCCGCCTGGCTCGCGTGAGGGCTGCAGGCCGATGCGCGCGGACTGATCGCTCACTTCGAGCACGACCGCGAGCCGCCACGGGTCGACATCGTCGAGCGACTTCACGCCGGCGAGGGTCACGCCCCAATCTCCGGTCAGATTGATCTTGGTGATGGCGCCGCGCCAGCCATGCGCTTCGTCGTATCGTTGCAAACCTTCCTGCAAGGTCTTGCGCGCCAACACCTGCAGCTTAGTGTCGAGCGAGGTGCGCACCGACAGGCCGCCCTCGTACAGCTTCTTCTCGCCGTACTTCTCGAACAGCTCGCGGCGGACCTCTTCGGCGAAATACTCGGCGGCGAAGACGTGCGCGGTGACCGCCTTGTTGGTCACGCCGAGTTGCTCGTGCTTGGCCTTCTCAGCGTCGGCGGCCTTGATGAAGCCGGCTTCCGCCATGCGATCGATGACCCAGTTGCGGCGCTCGAGCGCGCGCTCGCGGGCGCGGAACGGATTGTAGTTGTTCGGCGCTTTCGGCAGCGTCGCGAGATAGGCGGCTTGCGGGATGGTCAGCTCGTTGACCGACTTGTCGAAGTAGGTGAGCGAAGCAGCGGCAATGCCGTACGCACCGAGGCCGAGATAGATCTCGTTCAAGTAAAGCTCGAGGATCTTATCCTTCGAATAGGTGCGTTCGATCTTCAGCGCGAGAAGCGCTTCCTTCACCTTGCGCGCCAACGAAACCTCGTTGTTGAGCAGGAAGTTCTTTGCGACCTGTTGCGTGATGGTCGAAGCGCCCTGCGGACGGCGCCCGCTGCCATAGTTCTGCACGTAAGAGAGCGCGGCGCGCGCGATGCCGGTGAAATCGAGGCCGCCGTGCTCGTAGAAATTCTTGTCCTCGGCGGCGAGGAACGCATTGATCACGAGCTTCGGGACCGCCTGGATCGGAATATAGAGCCGGCGCTCGCGCGCATATTCGGCGACTAGCGATCCGTCGGCCGCATGCACCCGCGTGATGACGGGCGGCTCGTAATCTTTCAGCTGCGAGTAGTCGGGCAACTCTTTGGAGAAGTGCCACAAAAGCCCGGCCGTGCCCGCTACGCCGACCACGAACAGAATAGTCCCGGCGGCGAACAGAAAGCCGAGAAATCGCAGGATGAGCTTCATGAGCAGATGGTCCTGCTGTCCCGACAAACGGCCTTCGAGGAGAGCGTGGCGGCAGGGACAAACCCTGCCGCCACCGCTGGCTCGCCGCCCTTACCCCAATGTGCGGCAGATCCCCGTGGTCGCTTGGTTTTATGTTGAAACTGAGGCCGGATCATCGGCGCAACCCCGCTCCGGCAAGCCGCGGACCGAAGAAATCGTCGATTGCCTGCGCCACCGCACCGGCGTTCCGCTCGCGCCAGCCCGGCGAGCTCAGATGTGACAGGTCATCCTTGTCGGACATGTAGCCGAGCTCGATCAGAACTGACGGCACGTCCGGCGCCCGCAGCACGACGAAGCCCGCCGACTTCAACGGATGTTTATGCAGCCGCGCCGTGTGTTTGAGTTCGCCGACGGCGGCCTTAGCGAATTGCAGCGAGAAGGTCTTGGTTTCCCGCTGCGCGAGGTCGACTAAGATGTTCGCCACATCGTTCGGCTCCGCGGTGAGATCGACACCGGCGATGACGTCGGCGCGGTTTTCATTCTCGGCAAGGCGCGCAGCCTCCGCGTCGGAGGCTTTTTCCGAGAGCGTGTAGACGGTTGCGCCGTCCGCCTGACCTTCTCTCTTCGGCAGCGCATCGGCATGGATGGAGACGAACAGCGAGGCGTTGCGCGAGCGCGCGTAGCGCACACGATCGTTCAGCGGGATGAAGGTATCGTCGCTGCGCGTCATGCTGACGCGGTACTTGTCGCCGGCTTCGAGCTTGTCGCGCAGATCCTTGGCGAAGGCGAGCACGACATCCTTCTCCAGCTCGCCGCCAGGCCCATGTGTCCCGGTGTCGATGCCGCCGTGCCCGGCGTCGAGCACGATCAGCGGGCGTGGGTCGGAGTCGGACTTCGGGGCCGGCGGTTCGGGCTTCGAAGCGCGCGCGACGCGATTTTCCGACGCGATCGCGCGCATGAAGCTGTCACGGTCCGTAGGCGAGAGGTCGAGCACGATCTTGGCGGGTTGCCCGTTCTCGGGCGGCATTACGAAGCTCTTGTCCACCTTCACCGGGCCGTTGGTGTCGAGGACGATGCGTGAGCCGCCCTGCATGATCAGCCCGTAGCGAAATGCCTTGATCAGCCCCCGCCCCTGCTCACCCGCATCCTTCGGCAGCCGGAAGTTGACCTGCGGCAGGTCAACGACGACGCGGTAGGGGTCGGCCAACGTGAAGGCGGCAAGATCGACTTTGTGGTCGAAGTCCATAACAAAGCGGGTCTGCTTTTCGTCGCCGCCGACCCGGACGGCTTTCGCGACCGGATATTCGGCCACCGCCACATCCGGCGCGCGTGCTGCCTGTCCCGCCGACGCGGCAATACCCAATAGCGCGCCGCCCCAGGCTGCCCCGATGGCGACGGCCGCAATCGCTGCCCGAATTGCCACGAATCCCGACCCCTTTCGCAGAGGTTCTAACGCATCAGACCCCGCTATGGTTAAGAGAACTTAACCGCCATCCGCACGCCATCCCCGACCTGTTGCCGAGATGCCGCGCCGATTCGGCGTAAAATCAGCCTCTTACGAATGCAAAGGGGTTCCCTGTCCGGATTTCAGGCAATTGGAGCGGCCCTTTAACCCTCCCTTGCAATCGACCCCGGTAGGGCCGTATGTAGAGGCTGCTTACGGTTCTAGAGTTCCGGTTGTGCCGCGTTCGGGCTGCCGGCGCGCCAGGTTCGTATCGCCCCCCTTGAGGAGACAGGGCGAACGGCCGGCGGAAAGCCGAACCCCAAGTCAAGGACATCCGGATCAGCGCGGCGTCTCGCCCCGCAACTGAGACCGTAAGTAACGAGAAACCTGGGCTGGTCCGTTTTCTGGACCCGCCACAGCGCTACGGGTCGCAACAGTTCATGCTGCCAGCGCAGCAAAGGCCATTTCAGCTCCCCCGCTTTCGCGAAGCAGTCGTGACGGCGCGGTTCGCTACGGAGCCATCCGGCCGAGCTCGCGCGACCCATCCCTTCAACATCCATCAAGCCGCCGCCAGTTGCACCCCGCCGCTATCGCGCGGGTGTGCGAGGCCGAGCGGCACAAGCGAGATCCCCAATGGCCGACAAAATGCTCATCGACGCGACCCATCCGGAAGAAACCCGGGTGGTTGTCGTTCGCGGCAACCGCGTCGAGGAATTCGACTTCGAATCCGCCAACCGCAAGCAGCTTCGCGGTAACATCTACCTCGCCAAAGTCACCAGGGTTGAGCCATCGCTGCAGGCGGCTTTCGTCGATTACGGCGGCAACCGGCACGGCTTCCTGGCGTTTTCCGAAATCCACCCGGACTACTATCAAATCCCGGTCGCTGACCGGCAGGCGCTGCTCGCGCAGGAAGAGCAGGATCAGCGGGAGCAGGACGAGGATCAGGACCGGCGCAGCGGACGCCGGCGGCGGCATCGACAGCGCGGCGCGCATCGCAATCGCGACCGCGATACCGTCCGCAGCGAGCCGCTGGCGGATGAACTCGTCGCGAAGCCGGAGACTGGGGAAACAGCGACCCCTGCATTCCAAGCTTCGGTTGGTGAGGGCGCTCCCGAACAGGCCGCTGAGCCACCCCGCCCGCTACCGACCAGCAAAGAGGACGCGACCTCGATCGCCGAAGCCGTGCCAGGGCCATCCGAACTACCGACCCCCGAAGTGACCGAGGCCACGGCGACCGAATTCGCTGTCGCGATTGAGACGACGGGTGAAGCTCCCGTGGCGCCGGAAGACGTCGAGCAATCCGCTGCCGGCGAAGCCTCCGAAATCACGGCCCCGGATGAGGACGAGGACGAAGAGGACGACGAGAACGGCGATTCCGAAGAAGATACTGTCGAGTCGGTCGGCGGCGCCGATGCGCTGGAGGAAGTGCAGGAGCGCGTTCCCCGCTTCCGCCGCCAGTACAAGATCCAAGAAGTGATCAAACGCCGGCAGGTGATGCTGGTGCAGGTCGTCAAGGAAGAGCGCGGCACCAAGGGCGCGGCGTTGACGACCTATCTCTCGCTCGCCGGCCGCTATTCGGTGTTGATGCCGAACACCGCCCGCGGCGGCGGCATCTCGCGGAAAATCACATCTGCCGAAGATCGTAGCCGGCTCAAGGAGATCGCGCAGGAACTGGAAGTGCCGGAGGGCATGGGCGTGATCTTGCGCACCGCCGGCGCGAACCGCACCAAGACCGAAGTTAAACGCGACTTCGAATATTTGCTGCGGCTCTGGGAAACCGTGCGCGACCTCACGCTGCGCTCGAACGCGCCGACGCTCGTTTACGAGGAAGGTTCGCTGATCAAGCGTTCGATCCGCGACCTCTACAACAAGGACATCGACGAGATCGTCGTCGCCGGCGAAGAGGGCTACACCGAAGCGCGCGACTTCATGCGCATGCTGATGCCGAGCCACGTGAAAAATGTGATGCTCTACAAGGACAGCCAGCCGCTGTTCACTCGCTACGGCATCGAAAGCCAGCTCGACGCGATGTTCTCGCCGGTCGTGCAGCTCAGATCGGGCGGCTACATCGTGATCAACCAGGCGGAAGCCTTGGTCGCGATTGACGTCAACTCCGGTCGCGCGACCCGCGAGCATCATATCGAGGACACCGCGCTCAAGACCAATATCGAAGCGGCGGAAGAAATCGCGCGGCAGCTGAGACTGCGCGATCTCGCCGGCCTCATCGTCATCGATTTCATCGACATGGACGAGAGCCGCAACAACCGCACGGTCGAACGCAAATTGAAGGAGGCGCTCAAGCACGACCGCGCGCGCATTCAGGTCGGCCGCATCTCGCATTTCGGCCTGCTCGAAATGTCGCGCCAGCGTATCCGCTCGTCGGTGCTCGAATCCTCGACCGAGAAATGCCCGGTCTGTGGCGGTTCCGGACACGTGCGCTCGGTCTCTTCGGTGGCCCTGCAATTGCTGCGAGCGATCGAGGAGACCCTGAACAAGGGCGCGACGCACAATCTCATCGTGCGCACCCGCACTGAGGTCGCGCTCTACGTGCTCAACCACAAGCGCGCGCATTTGCGCATGCTGGAGGAGCGCTTCCGCATCATTATCACGATCTCGGCCGACGCGACCGTCACTGCCCAGCAGTCTTACGTGATCGACCGCAGCGAGCAGGTGCATTCGCCGGAAGCGGCGCGGGCGCTGGCCGCGCAAATACAGCCGGAATTGCTCAGTCCGCCACAAGACGACGCTGAGCCGGAGGTTGTCGAGGAGACCGAGGAAGAGGCCGCGGAGGACGACGAGGCCGAAGAAGCGAGCGCCACGGCGGAGAACGAAGGCGAACCGCGCCGTCGCCGGCGGCGTCGGGGACGGGGCCGCGGGCGCGATCATCACGAGCGGCAGGAGCGTCCGGAGCCCACCGAGTTCACGCACGAGACCGCGGCCGAGCACGCGATCGCGCATGAGGATCACGATGCCGGTTCGCCCGAGGAAGATCGGCCGCGCGAGGCTGCGCCCATTCGCGAGCATGCGCATGCCGATCGCGAAGGCCGCCGCCGCCGCCGTCGAGGACGCCGCGGTGGACGCCGCACCCGCCATCGTAATGGCGAGGCGCCGCTGAGCGAGGGCGCCGGGCCGGACAGCGATCTGCAGCACGCGGTCGAGGATATGGATGCGCCGGGCTTTGGCGGCGAGCGCCCTGCCCAGCAGGCGCGTGACGAGCATCCGGTGCCGACCGCCGAGGCCGAATATCCGGCGCCGCAGGCCGCGCAGCCCGCGCCTGTTGCGGCCCCTCCGGCTCCAGCGCCTGCAGCGGAGCCGCCGGCCGAACCGCCGCGCCGCCGGTCGACCATCCGTGAGCCCGCGCCGGTCGCCAGAACCGATGCACCGGCGCCAATGCCCGCTCCCGCAATCCCGCCCTCCGAGCCGGTAGTCTCTTCCACTGCGCCGGAGCCGGCCGCTCCCAAGCGCGGCTGGTGGGGCAAGCGGTTCCTCGGCGGGAATTGAGCCGGTCCAGCAGCGGAGATCGTCGCACGCGATGAAATCCGCGTGGAATGAACGCGAGGCGCAAGCTGCCGTCGAACAATACGGCGGCGACTCTGAGTTTGCGCTCCGCGTCTATTCCACGCGTCTCATTGGACGCGATCCGTCGCTGGTTCTGCATGGCGGCGGCAACACCTCGCTGAAGGCGCGCGCGCGCGATCTCACGGGCGAAGAGATCGACGTGTTGTACGTCAAAGGTTCGGGCTCGGACATGGCCACGATCGAGCCCGACGGCATGCCGGCCGTCCGGCTCGCGCCTTTGCTCGCATTGCGTACGCGCGATGAATTGAGCGACGAGGACTTCGCGCGCGTGCAGCGCGCGTTCCTGCTCGATCCACTCGCGCCGGCGCCTTCGGTCGAAATGCTGTTGCACGCCTTCATACCGGCGCGCTTCATCGACCACACGCATGCGACCGTCGTCTTGAGCCTGATCGATCAGCCGGACGCGCAAGCACTCTGCCGCGAGGTGTTCGGTGAGCGGCTCGGCTTTGTGCCATACGTGCGGCCGGGCTTCGGGCTGGCGAAGGCTGCGGCGCAGGTGTGCGACCGTTACGGCGGCGCTGAAGGCCTGATCCTCGACAAGCATGGCATCTTCACTTTCGGCGACACCGCGCGCGAAGCTTACGAGCGCATGATCGCGTTCGTTTCGCTCGCCGAAGCGCGGCTGCAGAAAAACAAAAAAACCTTCGCGCCCGCAGCGCTCAACCGCAGCATCCTGCCGGTCGAAGATGTCGCGCCAGTCCTGCGCGGCGTCTGCAGCGAGCGCGACGCGTTCGGCGAAGGCGCGCACCGGCGGCTCGTGCTGGCGTTCAGGACCGGCGGCGCCATTCTCAATTTCGTCAACGGCGCGGATTTGGCGCGCTATGCGCGCGCCGGCACGCTCACGCCCGATCATGTTATTCGCGTCAAACCGTTTCCGCTGATCCTGCCCGCGCCGGAAACGGACAAACTGGAGCCGTTCAAGCAGGCGGCGCACGCGGCCGCGGGGCGATTCGCCGCGGATTACAAATCTTACTTTTCGGCACATTCAGCGCGCGTGCCCGGCGCGTCGATGCACGATCCGCTGCCGCGGCTGGCGCTAGTGCCGGGCCTCGGCCTGTTCGGTATGGGCGAGAGCGCGCGCGATGCGGCCGTCGCGGCCGACATCGGCGAAGCCTTCGTACAAGGCGTCACCGACGCCGAGGCTATCGGACGCTTCACGCCGGTTTCGCAAGCCGATCTGTTCGACTGTGAATACTGGGCACTCGAACTCGCCAAGCTTGGGCAGCGCCTCCGCAAGCCGCTGCAGGGCCAGATCGCGGTGATTACAGGCGCCGGCGGCGCGATCGGCGCCGCGACAACTCGCGCGTTCGCCGAGGCCGGTGCCGCGGTCGCACTGCTCGATCTCGATCGCGCAGCTGCGGACGCGAAAGCGATGGAGATCGGCGCCGATGCGCTCGCGCTCCAGTGCGACGTCACGAGCGCGAACTCCGTCGCGCAGGCCTATGCGCAGGTGGTCAAGACATTCGGCGGCGTGGACATCCTAGTCTCCAACGCCGGCGCGGCGTGGCAAGGCAAGATCGGCGAGGTCGACGAAAGCATTCTGCGCAAAAGTTTCGAATTGAACTTCTTCGCGCATCAGAAGATGGCGCAAGGCGCCGTCAAGATCATGCGCGCGCAAGGCACCGGTGGGTGTTTGCTGTTCAACGTCTCCAAACAGGCGGTGAACCCGGGGCCCGAGTTCGGCCCTTACGGCCTGCCGAAGGCCGCGACGCTCTTCCTCGTGCGCCAATACGCGCTCGATCACGGCGCCGACGGCATCCGGGCCAATGCCGTGAACGCCGATCGCATCCGTTCCGGCATCCTGACAAACGACTTCATCGCTTCGCGCTCGAAGGCGCGCGGCGTCTCCGAAAAGGAATACATGAGCGGTAACCTGCTCGGCCGCGAGGTGACCGCGAACGACGTGGCGCAGGCCTTCCTTGCGCAGGCTCTGGCACTGAAGACGACGGCGGACGTGACCACCGTGGACGGCGGGAATATCGCCGCGGCTCTGCGGTAATGCCTCATTGAGGTCGAGTCGTGCTATCCTGATTCTGCTATTCGGACCCCGGAGGAGCCTCGATGCGAATTCCCGCCCTGATTGCTGTTCTGCCGCTGCTGCTCATTGCCGTCCCCGCCTCGGCCGCGACCAAGGAACAGAAGACGGAAACGTGCAAGGTCGGCGCGGATGCCGACAACCTGGAAGGCACGGCACGTGATGCCTTCATGAAGAAGTGCATGGGTGCCGGCAATTACGAACCCGCCGCGCGCCGCGACGCGATGAAGAAGGGAAAGAAGACGGCGGCGAAGAAGCCCGCAGCAGCCACTCCGGAAGCGGCGCCCGCCGCGAAACAGTAATCCATTTCGTGGTTGCGTTCGTGAGTTGAGACATGCCGGAAGCCGACAAAGCCGGAAAGCTGTACCACATCGATACGCCGCAGGCGGCTCCCGGCTTCTTTCTCAAGGGCTCGCATCAACTCGACTGGGGCATGAAGAACCGGCTCGCGCGCACCTTCCGCGCGTCGAGCGGACGCACTGTCATGCTCGCAATCGATCACGGCTACATGCAGGGGCCGACCACCGGCCTCGAGCGCATCGACCTCTCCATCGTGCCGCTGCTGTCGCAATGTGACGCGCTGTTCTGCACGCGCGGCGTCCTGCGCAGTGTGATTCCGGCGGAGACGACGGTGCCGGTATGCTTGCGCGCGAGCGGAGGCCCGAGCGTGTTACGCGACCTCTCTAACGAGCAGGTCGCTCTCGACATGGAAGACGCCGCGCGGCTGAACGCCTGCGGTGTCGGCGTGCAAGTCTATATCGGCGCCGACTTCGAGACGCAGACCGTGCACAACATGACTCGGCTGGTCGATGCCGGTCTGAAGGTGGGCATCCCGGTGATGGGCATCACCGCAGTCGGCAAGGACATGAAGCGCGACGCGCAGTATTTCCGCCTCGCCTGCCGCATCATCGCCGAGCTCGGCGCGCAATACGTGAAGACGTATTACGTCGACGACGGCTTCGAGACGGTCACCGCCTCGTGCCCGGTGCCGATCGTAATGGCGGGCGGCAAGAAACTGCCGGAGGTCGACGCGCTGACGATGGCCTACAACGCGGTGAGCCAGGGCGCGGTCGGCGTCGATATGGGCCGTAACATCTTCCAGTCCGAGGCGCCGAAGGCGATGCTCGCCGCGGTCAACGCGGTAGTGCACGAACTGATGCCGCCGAAGCAGGCGTTCGAGCTTTATCGCGAGCTGAAGACATAGGGCTGAAAAAGCGGGAGCCCTCGGGACGCTGGCACAAAGTCCATCCGAGGGCTCCGGCGTTACGCGGTCCAAATCGCCTGGAAGCTCCTCAACCCGCAGAGTGACCGGGCCGCGCGGGCATCATCGGAGCGTACCCGCCCGCGCTTTGCATTGATCTGGCGCAACGGGCGAGCGGAGGCGATCAGCGGCTACGCCGCTTCTTGTGTCTCGTCTCGATTGAGCTCAGTGGCTTCTTGCGCCACCAGTCGTTCGCATTCGCACTGAAACACACGGACGGTTCGGTATTTCTTCTGCGGCCCGACCACGTGTTGGATCGAATGCAGCCGCATTTCACCGCGGCATTTTGGGCATGCAGGAAAGGCATTGAGCATTACAACCTCCCCATTCTGTCCCCCGAATAAATTAAATTTAGACGCCCAGAAATTAAAAACTAGCAGCACCGCTGACCTTTTCGCCTGCGTCAAAACGCGCGATTGAAGTCGTCAGCCGCGCCGTAACCAATATTTGATCCGGTCCACCGCTTCGCGCATTTCCGCAGCAGATTGCGCGTAACAAAATCGTAGAAAGTGCTTCCCATCGCGCGGGTCGAAATCGATGCCCGGCGTTGCTGCGACGCCCGCTTCATCCAGCATGCGTTTTGCAAATGCGAGACTGTCGTCGGAGAAGCGCGCGATATTCGCGTAAAGATAAAACGCGCCGTCAACCGGTAAAAAATGATCAAGCCCTGCCTTCGGCAGCCCTTCGATCAGGATTTTCCGGTTGTTTTCATAGCCGTGCTTCACCGCTTCCATTTCGTCGCGACCGTCGAAAGCCGCTTCCGCCGCGATCTGCGCCAAGGTCGGTACCGAAATGGTGAGGTTGCCGGCGAGGCGGTCGACGGTTCGCACCAGCGGCTCCGGCAGCACCATCCAGCCGACGCGCCAGCCGGTCATGCAGAAATATTTGGAAAACGAATTGATCACTACGCAGCGGTCCGACACCTTCGCCGCCGTCTCCGCCGCAAATGCGTAATCGAGCCCATGATAGATCTCGTCGGAGATAACACAGATGCCTTCCGCTTCCGCGGCGCGGATCAAATTTTCGAGAGCGTCGGCGCGCAACATCGTCCCGGTCGGATTGGCCGGACTTGCGACAATGACGCCCTTCAGCGGCGTCTTGCGATGCGCTGCAACGAGCGCGTCCGCCGACAGCGCCCAGCGCGACTCCGCGCCTGTATCAATCAGGACCGGCTCGCAGCCGAGCGCGGTGAGAATGTGGCGGTACGGCGGATAGCCCGGATTGGCGAGCGCGACCCGATCGCCCGCTTCGAACAGGGCGACGAAGGCGAGGACGAATGCGCCGGACGAGCCAGTCGTCACAGCGACGCGCGCCGGATCAAGATCGAGATCGTATCTCTCACGATAATGCTGCGCGATACGCGCGCGCAAGGATGGCAGCCCAAGCGCCTCCGTGTAGCCGATCCGGCCATGTTCGAGCGCGGCCTGCGCGGCGGCCCGGGCCGTCTGCGGCGCCGACGCCGCGGGCTGGCCGACCTCCATGTGCACGACGCGCTCACCCCTCGCCTCGCGCGCCGCTGCCGCTGCCATCACGTCCATGACGATGAAGGGCGGCACGTCGCTGCGCTGAGACGGGATCAGGAGCTGTTTTGCGCGATTCAGCATGCTCTTTACGTCAAAGTACGCGTCCCCCGCCCCTGTATTGCCCTATTTGGCGGATTGCTTCGTCCGGACAAGCACACTCGGTGATTTGATCCAGAACCGGCCATCGTGATCGCCGCCCGCGTTGACCCTCGGCGGGGGCCTCAACTAGGTTCGCGCCCATTCGACGCCGGCGGAAGCAGACGATGAACGAGACTGCGAGACCTACCAGCACCCGCCGGCGGGCGCCAGTGATGCGTGGCGTGGCAGTCGCTGCCGCCATCGCGGTCGCCGCGACGGGCATCGGCCCGCTTCCCAAGCCCGCACGCGCGCAGGACAGCGTCACCCGCGGCATGCCGGTGATCCGCGACACCGAGATCGAGAACCTTCTGCGCGACTATGCCACGCCGATCCTGCGCGCTGCCGGTCTCGCGAAGCAGAACGTGAAGGTGGTCGTGTTGAACGATCGCAGCTTCAACGCCTTCGTTATGGACGGGCGGCACATCTTCATCAACGCCGGCGCACTGTTCGACGCCAAGACGCCGAACGAGGTCATCGGCGTGTTCGCGCACGAAACAGGCCACTTGGCCGGCGGACACCTCATGCGGATGCGCGAGGAAATGGCGCGCGCGCAGACCGCGTCAATCGTCGCGATGCTGCTGGGTATCGGCGCAGTCGTTGCCGGAGCACGTTCTAACGGCGGGGGAGGCAACATCGGCGCGGTGGCGCTTGGCGCGCCGCAATCGATGATCATGCGCTCACTGCTCGCTTACGTGCGCACGCAGGAAGACCAGGCCGACCATGCCGGCGTGAAATTCCTCACCGATACGCATCAGTCGCCAAAGGGCATGCTCGACCTTTTCAAGCGGCTTGAGAACGAGAGCCTGTTCAATTCGCGCAATGTTGATCCCTACCTGCAGACGCATCCGCTGCCGGCCGACCGCGTCGCGACGCTCGACAAGATCGCGCATGCGAGCCCCTACTTCGACCAGAAGGATCCGCCCGCGCTGCAGCATCGCCACGATATGATTCGCGCCAAGCTGTCGGGCTTCCTGGAGCGGCCGGAAACCGTCGCGCACCGCTTTCCGCCAAGCGACCAGAGCCTGCCGGCGCGCTATGCACGCGCCATTTCGGCCTATCGTCATTCCGACCTGCGTACCGCGTTGACGCAGATCGATGCGCTGGTCCAGGCCGAGCCGAACAATCCGTATTTCTACGAACTGAAAGGCCAGGCGCTGCTGGAAGGCGCCAAACCCGCCGAAGCAGTCGCGCCGTTGCGTCATGCGGCGCAACTTTCGGGCAACGCCCCGCTGATCACGGTGATGCTCGCTCAGGCGATGCTGGAGTCGAAAGCGAGCGAATCTGGCGCACCCGCGGTGGGGCTGTTGCAGTCGGCGTCTGCGCGCGACCCTGAAATACCGGGCATCTATCGGTTGATGGCCCAGGCCTATGCGCGCGAGAAGGACTATGCCCATGCCGATCTCGCCTCGGCGCAGGATGCCGCAGAGAAAGGTGACATCGCCACCGCGCGCCAGTTGGCGACGCGCGCCAAGACCAGTCTTCCCGTCGGCTCGCCCGCCTGGGTCCGCGCCGACGACATCACCAATCTGAAACCGCCGAAAAAATCTTCTGCCGGCAACTAAGGATCGACCATGACCGCGCGCCTGCCCGTTCTCGCCGCCGTTCTGCTGATCGCCGCCGCGACGCCCACACTGGCGCTGGCACAGGAGTTCTCGCCCGCACAGCGCAACAGCATCGAGACGATCGTGCACGATTATCTCATCGCGCATCCGGAAGTACTGCAGGAGGCGATCGCCGAACTCGACAAGAAGCAGGCCGCGGCCGACGCCGAGAAGCACAAGGACGCGGTGAAGGAGCACGCCAAAGCGCTGTTCTCCTCGCCGCACCAGGTCGTGCTCGGCAATCCCGACGGCAAGGTCACGTTCGTCGAGTTCTTCGATTACAATTGTGGCTTCTGCAAGCGCGCCATGGACGACATGCTGACGCTGATGAAGGACGACCCTAATCTCAAGATCGTGCTGAAGGAATTCCCGGTGCTCGGGCCGGGCTCGGTCGAAGCGGCGCAGGTCGCGGTCGCGCTGCGCATGCAGGACAAGGCGGGCAAGAAGTACCTCGACTTCCATCAGAAGCTGCTTGGCGGACGCGGCGAGGCCAACAAAGAGCGCGCGCTCGCGGTCGCCAAGGAGGTCGGCGCCGACATGGACCGCCTGAACCGGGACATGCAGAGCCCGGAGGTGAAGTCGACGCTTGAGGAGAATTTCAAGCTCGCCGAGACCTTGGGCCTGAACGGCACGCCGAGCTACGTCATCGGCGACCACGTCATTGTCGGCGCTGTCGGGCTCTCCTCGCTGCGCAAGGACGTGAACACCGCCGCCTGCGGCAAGGAGACCTGCTGACCGGTCTCCCGCTCAGCGCGGCATTGCGGGCGCGGCCTTCCCCTAGCGCGCCGCAGCACCTATAAAGCGGCCGGATTTCCGCCGACACGAATCGGCTTCTCCGGATATTGCGCATGGCCGCGATCTACGTCCTCAACGGCCCGAACATGAACCTGCTCGGCACGCGCGAGCCGGAGAAGTACGGCCGCGCAACGCTCGCCGACGTCGAAGCGCTCTGCCGCGCGACGGCGAAACGGTTCGGGCTCGAGATCGTCTTCCGGCAATCGAACGTCGAGGGCGAACTGGTGACCTGGATCCAGGAGGCGCAGGAGAAGGGCGCCGCCGGGATCGTCATCAATCCGGCCGGATACACGACGACTTCGATCGCGATCATGGACGCGCTCTTGGCCGTGCGCATTCCGGCAGTCGAATGTCACATCACCAATATTCACCAGCGCGAGAGCTTCCGACACAATTCCTACGTCTCGAAGGCGGCGCGCTCCGTGCTCGCCGGATTCGGCATCGACGGCTACGCACTCGCGATCGCCGGGCTTGCCGGCATGGTGGGCGCCAGAGAAATTGAGAAAAAGGTTTGAGCGGACGCATGGCCAAAACGCCAAAAACCCTGGTCGACCGCGAACTGATCAAGGAGTTGAGCCAGCTGCTCGACGAGACTGGGCTGACCGAAATCGAGATCGAGCAGGATGGCGCGCGCGTGCGCGTCGCGCGCGGGACTATCGCGGCGGCGCCGGCCGTGGCGGTCGCGCCGCTGCACACGGTTGCTAATCCCGTCGCGCCGGCCGGCATTGAAGCGGCGGCTGCGCCGATCGATCCGGCGAAACATCCGGGCCTCGTCGTGTCGCCGATGGTCGGCACCGCCTATGTGGCGCCGGAGCCGGGCGCGAAACCGTTCATCGAAGTTGGCAGCAAGGTGAAGGCGGGCGACACGCTGCTCATCATCGAAGCGATGAAAACGATGAACCAGATCCCCGCCCCCCGCGCCGGGACGGTGATCCAGGTCTTGTTCGAAGACGGCCAGCCGGTCGAGTTCGGCGAGCCGTTGGTGATTATCGAATAATGTTCGATAAAATCCTCATCGCCAATCGCGGCGAGATCGCACTGCGCGTGCTGCGCGCCTGCAAGGAGCTCGGCATCCATACCGTTGCGGTGCACTCCACCGCGGACGCCGATGCGATGCACGTGCGCTTTGCCGACGAGAGCGTCTGCATCGGGCCGCCGGCGGCGAAGGATAGCTACCTCAACATCCCCGCGATCCTCTCAGCGTGCGAAATCACCGGAGCCGATGCGGTGCATCCCGGCTACGGCTTTCTCTCCGAGAACGCGCGCTTTGCCGAAATCCTGAACGAACACGGAGTGCATTTCATCGGTCCCAAGGCGGAGCACATCCGCATCATGGGCGACAAGATCGAGGCGAAGCGCACCGCCAAACGCCTCAGCATTCCGGTCGTGCCCGGTTCGGAAGGCGGCGTGTCGAACGACGCCGAGGCCGCGCGGATCGCGGGCGAAATCGGCTACCCCGTGCTGATCAAGGCGGCGGCGGGCGGCGGCGGACGCGGCATGAAGGTGGCGCGTACGGCGGCCGAGCTCTCGACCGCGCTGTCGACCGCACGCAGCGAAGCGAAAGCCGCCTTCGGCGACGACGCCGTCTATATCGAGAAATATCTGGAGAAGCCGCGGCACATCGAAATCCAGGTGCTCGGCGACGGCAAAGGCAAGGCGATCCATCTCGGCGAGCGCGACTGCTCGCTGCAGCGGCGTCACCAGAAGGTGCTGGAAGAGAGCCCCTCGCCCGCGCTCAACGCGCAAGCCCGCGACCAGATCGGCGAGATTGTCGCCACAGCGATGCGCGAGATCAATTATCTCGGCGTCGGCACCGTCGAATTCCTCTACGAGGACGGCCAGTTCTATTTCATCGAAATGAACACGCGCATCCAGGTCGAGCATCCGGTCACGGAAGCGATCACCGATATCGATCTGATCTTCGAACAGATCCGCGTCGCCGCCGGCGCCGAGCTCGAACTGAAGCAGAGCGACGTGCGCTTCGTCGGCCACGCGATCGAATGCCGCATCAATGCTGAGAACCCGGTATCCTTCCGGCCCTCGCCCGGCAAGATTTTACATTACCATCCGCCCGGCGGCTTGGGCGTTCGCATCGACAGCGCGGTGTACCAGGGCTACTCGATCCCGCCTTATTACGACTCGCTGGTCGGCAAATTGATCGTGCACGGCAAAACGCGGCAGGAATGCCTGATGCGACTCAAGCGCGCGCTCGACGAGGTCGTCATCGACGGCATCGAGACGACGTTGCCGCTCTTTCGCGCGCTGGTACGAGAGACGGACATCATCGACGGCAATTACCATATCCACTGGCTGGAGCAGTTTTTGGCCCGCGGTGGGATGGACTCCGAAACCTCGACTCCGCTGGCAAGCTAGTCCGCCCGCTCGCCAGCACTTCCACAGTCGTTAGCGCGACCCAATATTTCTCCGCCGCCCGGCGCTATGACGCGCGATGGCGCGCTCTGCTTGCGAGCCGCCCGCATAGCGAGCACAGCGCCGCGAGATCATACGGCTTCGTGATGAACACCGAATCCGGCACGCGGGCGGGCAGATCGTCGCCGCTGTAGCGCCCGGAGGTATAAACCACCGGTAATTCAGGCTTGAGCGCCCTCGCACACTGGGCAAGCTCCGCGCCGTTCATCCGCCCCGGCAGATTGATGTCGGTGAACAGCACATCGATTGGACCGCCGTCGCCGATATAGCGCAGTGCCTCGTCGGCGCTGCTCACCTCGTGCACCTCGAACCCGCCCTCGCTCAGGGCTTCGCTGACCATGAGGCTGATTAGTGCCTCGTCTTCCACCAGCAACACCGAGATCGCGGCCATGAGATTCCTCCCACCACTCGCCGGAGCAACGCGCGAGAGCCGCGACTTCCATCGCTTTCGCTTCAAATTGCTGGCGATATGGTGAAGGCCGGGTTAACGGCGAACGATTTGGGGTGAATGATGCGGCGACGGCCCTACTGCACCTTTATGCCGGCCGCCTTCACGAGCGCGGCATTCTGCTCGAGTTCCCCGCGCACATAATCGTCGAACTGCTGCGCCGTCATGGGCATCGGCTGAACGCCGAGCTTCGTCAGCTTGTCCTTCACGGCGGGATCTTCGAGCGCCTTGGTGACCTCCCAATTCAGCCGTTCGATAATCGCGCGCGGGGTTTTGGACGGTGCGAACACGCCAAACCAGAAATCGTATTCCGAGTTCTTGAATCCCGCCTCGAGCGTCGTCGGCACGTCGGGCAGATCGGCCGAGCGGTGCGTGCTGCTGACGGCTAGCGCGACGAGCCTGCCGTCCTTGATCTGCGGCAGCGCGGGCAAGAGCGGGCTGAAATAAAAATCGACCCGCCCGGTCATCACGTCCATCAATCCTTCCGGTGAGCCCTTGTAGAATACCGGCTGTGCGGCGAAGCCGGCCGACAGCCGGAACCGTTCGGAGTTCAGATGCGCCGCGCTGCCCGGGCCGATGGTGACGTAGTTCATCCCGCCGCTCTTCGCGCGTGCAATTTTGACAAATTCGGCGACGGTCTTGATGCCTTTGCCCGGAGCAACCACAAGCACATTCGCCGTATTGCCCAGCGGAATGACGCCGGTGAGATCGCGCTGCGGGTCGTACGGGACGTTTGCGAAGGTCAGCGGCACGATGGTGTAGGCGGAGGAATGGACCAGCAGTGTGTAGCCGTCGGGCTCGGCCTTGGCGACTGCGGCGGTACCGATGGCGGTGGCTCCGCCGGGACGGTTTTCGACGACGATCGACTGCCCGATCTGCTCCTGCACCTTGGCGAAGACCGTCCGCGGAATGATGTCGGTGGCGCTGCCGGGGCTGTACGGCACGATCACGCGGATCGGCTTCGCCGGCCAGGTCTCTTCCGACGCTTGGGCGCAAAGGCCCATCGATAGGAGTGCAACGATCCAAAGCCAGCGATGCGACATAGTTGATGGTTCCTGCAATTCCCCCCGGGATTTGACGGCGGAAAGAGCACCGACGCGTCAGCTCTCTCCCAGCAGCTTGGAGCCGAAGAACATCGGCGAGAGGGCGCGTACCAAAGACATGGATTCCTCCGCCGCGAAATCGGCGAGCCGTAGCTGAGGATTGCGCGGCCGGATGCGCTCGAACTGGGCGCGCGCTTCGGCGTCCGCTGGCGGCGGGATCGTCGCATCGATCAGCATCTTCGAGCCGAACCGCTGCCACAACGGTGTGCCCGGCCCGCCGAGTTCCTGCAAGCTCGCGTCCATCGCATGGTTGTGCGTGCCGGAGATGATCGTGACGTCCTTGTGCGGATCGACACGTGTGTTTAGCGCCCACAGCAGTTCGGCCGGATTGAAGATATCCACATCGGCATCGACCGCCATCACCACTTTCGGGTGCTGATACTCCGACGACAGCGCTGCGAGCAGCAGGTTCTTGGCCTCGCCATACGCGCGCTGGGTCATCTGGATGACCAACCCGAAAATGCCTGGCGTCACCATCACATTGTGCAGGATCGGTCCGCCGCCGACGTCTTTCAGCCGCCGGAAGATCGCCGCGCTCATCGGCACCTTGTGAAAGACGCAGCCTTCCATCTCGGAGCCATTCTGCAGATTTTTAAAAATCGCGTCGTGCCGGCGCGTCATATACTTGTATTCGACGATCGGGTTTTTGCCCGTGCCGGTCACGTAGTAGTCCTGGAATTCGGAGAACGGGCCTTCTTCCTCGCGGTAGTTCGGCGGGATGTGCCCCTCGAGCACGATTTCCGCGTCGGCCGGAACCTCGAGGTCGACGGTCTCGCATTTGACCAGGCGGACCGGTTCGCCGAGATAGCCGCCCGCGATTTCAAATTCGTCGAGTCCATAAGCGGCCGTGGTCGCCGCCGCGGCGTAATAGAGCGGATAGTGGCCGATGAAAATCGCTACCGGCATCGGCTCGCCGCGTGCCTGGTATTTGACGTAGTTCTTCCAGGTGTGGCGCGGGTACAGCAGGATGCCCGATTTGTTCGGCCCTTTGATCTGGAGCCGATGGAAGCTCACGTTGCGCTGTCCGGTGTCGGGGTCCTTGGTGACCACCAGGCCGGAGCCGCAAACGGGTCCGCCGTCGAGCTGGCCGGCGATGTGAACGGGAAGCTTGGTCAGATCGAATTCTTTCGGACCGAGTTTGACGTCCTTGACCGGGCCGGTGTTGACCATCACCGGCTTAATGCATTTGCCCATGCGCTCGGCGATCGTCGGAATCATTTTTTCCAGAGTGGTTCCGAACGCGATCGCCGCATGCCGCGTATTGGCGGGGGCCTGACCGAGCGACCGCCAGCCGTGCGGCAGATTTTCAAAAAGCAGCGCCTTCTCTCGCGATTGGTACAGCAGGGAACCCATTTGCGTCAGCGGATCGACCGGCTTGTCGACACGGATGAGTTCGCCGGCCGCCGTCAATTCGGCGATCCAGGTCCGCATGTCTTTCGGTGTCGCGCCCGCTGCCATTACCGTGTTCTCCAGATTTGCAAAACGACGCGGCAGGCAACGTGGCTTGCCGATCCGATCACACCAACAGAGCGCGGCACAAGTGCGCTTGACTTAAGCCAGTCATTTAATCCATTTGATTCCGTGCGGGGCGATAATGTCGGCGCGAGCGGAGACGGCGGTGGCCAGTCGCGAGAACGCATTCGTCGAAATCACGCCGGAAGTTCTGCTGAAGGCCTATGCCTGCGGCATCTTCCCGATGGCGGAGAGCGCGGACGATCCGGCGCTGTATTGGATCGAGCCGGAGATGCGCGGCATCATTCCGCTCGAGGCATTCCACATACCAGCCCGGCTCGCGCGCACCGTGCGCACCACGCCACTGATCGTGCGCGTCGACCACGATTTCGAAGCCGTGATCGACGGCTGTGCCGAGCCGAAGCGCGACCGCAGCCGCACGTGGATCAACACGCGCATACGCCGAATCTATCGGGCGCTGTTCGAGCGCGGCCACTGTCATACCGTAGAAGTGTATGATCGCGACGTGCTGGTCGGCGGATTGTACGGCGTGTCGCTCGGGCGCGCCTTCTTCGGCGAGAGCATGTTCCACCGCGCGCGCGACGCGTCGAAGATCGCGCTGGTGCATCTGGTCGCAAGGCTGCACGCCGGCGGCTATCGCCTGCTCGACACGCAATTCGTCACCGAGCACTTGCGCACGTTCGGCGCCGTCGAGGTGCCCAAGCGCCGGTACCATCGCCTGCTCGAAGAGGCTATCACTGGGCAGGCGGATTTTGCCGCGTTGCCGATCGAGCGCCCGGTCAGCGGCGAAGAAGCGATGGCGACCTTAAGAAACGACTAACGGCCTCAAGAGCCGCGACTGAATTTGCAATTTCGTCACCGCTCACTTACCGCAATTGCAGGCCCGGCACTTGCTGCTGCGCGCGCGGCTGGGGACGCGACGGGCGCGCCGGAGGCTTCGGCTTCGCGGCGGCCGGCTTTGTCTCCTGCGGCATCGCTTCGGCCACCGCCGGCGGCTGCGCGCCTTTGCATTCGGTCAGCCACACGTCGTAGATCGGATGCTCGACCGCATGCAGGCCCGGGCTCGCGGCGAACATCCAGCCGGTGAAGATGCGCTTGATCTCACCTTTGAGCGTCACCTCGTCGACCTCGACGAACGAGTCCGTGTTCGGGGTCTCGGTCGGCGGGCGCGAATAGCAGACGCGCGGCGTCACCTGCAGCGCGCCGAATTGCACCGTCTCATTGATCGCGACGTCGAACGAGATGATGCGTCCGCTTATCTTGTCCAGACCCGAGAACACAGCGGTTGGGTTGGCGATCCGCTGCGGCGGCGGTTCGACGACGACCTCGTCCTTCGGCAGCGCGGGCGGCTGACCTTCCGCCGGTGGAGGATTGGAGGCGGCCGGCGTGCCGGATGGCTGGCGGATGCCGGGCGGCAGGCCGGGCAGCACGGGATTTGGCTGCGCCGTCGTCGGCTGGCCTGGTTGAGTGGGTTGTGCGGGTTGTTGCGGCGCCATCGTCGCGCCGGGCGGCGGCGGCAATTCCTGACTCTCGATGCCGCTCGCGCCCGGGCGGCTACCAGGCGGCAGGCTCATCGGTGCGGGCAGAGGCTCCGCTGGCGGCTCGTCGCTCGAACGCGGGCCGTCTGGCGGATAGAGGTCGGGATTTCGCCATTCCGACGCCGGCGGCGCACGCGGCGGGCCGCGCCGGTCGGATGGATAATAGTTGGGCTCGTATTGCGGATTATCGCGGGTGCCGGGATAGGCCGGCACGTCGGCGGGCGGACGCGGCGGGCCGTCGCGGAAGATGGAACCGAATTGCGCGCGCGCAGGCGCTCCCGCGAGCAGCATCGCTCCGGTCAACAGGACGAAACTGAACTGAAATCGCGCAGTCAACCGTTCCCCCGGCCGACGGCTTGGGACGAATAACCAACGCCCTCGGAACGCCCGGTTAACACGGCGAATACGGCGGCGGAAGGGCGGCTAGTAGCACCCCCGGCGAAGCGTGCGGAGGGGAAGGAAGGCACTTGGCCTTCGCTTACTCCGGCGTCCACGCCTTGTAGTCGCCGGTCGCGCGCGGACGGCGGCCGAGCGCGAGCGTCGATCCGGGCGGACGGTAGGCGCCGGGCATTCCGGTCAGGTTCGGCTCAGCGGGCTTGTGCCATTCGCGCGCGACGAACTGTTCCTCGTCCGGCAGCACGTCCACAGTGTTGTGCAGCCAGCTGTGCCAGCTCGGAGGCACGCTCGAGGCTTCCGTGTAACCGTTGTAGATCACCCAGCGCCGCTCGATGCCGAGCGCCGGATCGATCTTGCCGCCTTTGGTACGGTAATAGCGGTTGCCGAATTCGTCCGTGCCCACGTATTCGCCGTAGAGCCACGTCCAGAATTGCGTGCCGAAGGTCTGCGAATTCCACCAGGTGAAGAGTTTCAGCAGAAACGTTTTCATGCGCCGCGCCATTGCTCGAGGGTCGGGCGTTCCTGCCACCGCGTCTCCGCCCTGTAAAGCACATGGATCAAAACCGCCGGTCCGGTGTCAGACCCGACTCGTCCGTGCTAATTGTCCTATATGGAGTCGCTCACCAACGGTCTTGCCACGATCCGCACCTGGCTCGACTGGATGCCCGATCCGATCGTGTCGGTGCTAATCATCCTGCTCGCGGCGGCGATCGCCCTTGCCGTGCACAATCGGCTGATTGCGATCGCGTGGCGGTTGCTCGCGAAGCGGTATCCCACGGCGTGGTCGTTCGTCGTTCAGATGCACGGCCTCACCCGGCTCGCCATTCTGCTCCTGGCGATGATCATCGCGGTGCCGGTCGCCCCGATCGAGCCGTCCACCCAGCGCCTGCTCGCGCGCCTGTTGCTGATGGCGATCATCGGCCTCGTCGGCTGGGCGATCCTGATGGCGCTGAATATCGGCGCAACAATTTATCTCCGCCGTTTCCGGCTCGACGCCGAGGACAACCTGCTCGCGCGCAAGCACAACACGCAGGTGCGCGTACTGCTGCGCGCCGCCGACGTCCTGGTTTTCATCATCACCATTGGCGCAATGCTGATGACGGTGCCGGAAGTGCGCCAATACGGCGTGAGCCTGCTCACCTCCGCCGGTGTCGCGGGCATCGTCGCCGGCCTCGCCGCGCGGCCCGTGCTGAGCAATCTCTTCGCCGGCGTGCAGATCGCCATGGCTCAGCCGATTCGGCTCGAGGATGCGGTGATCGTCGAGGGCGAGTTCGGCAACATCGAAGAAATTACATCGACCTATGTCGTCGTCCGGCTGTGGGATTTGCGGCGGATGATCCTGCCGCTCAGTTATTTCATCGAAAAGCCGTTCCAGAACTGGACGCGCGAAACGACGACGCTTGTCGGTACGGTCATGGTGTACGTCGACTACACCGCGCCCGTGGAGGCGATCCGCGCGAAAAGCGAGGAGATCGTAAAAAGCTCGGCAAGATGGGACGGGCGCGTATTCAGTCTCACGGTCAACGACCTCACGCGCGACAGTATGCAATTGCGTATTCTCGCCAGCGCGGCAGACGCGGGAAAGGCATCCGATCTGCGCAATGAAATCCGAGAGAAATTGATCGACTGGCTGCGGCTGGAACATCCGGGATCGCTGCCGCGCGGCCGGGCGCAGATGATCGAGCAGGATCGCCGCCCCTCCACTCCGGCAGCCTTACGCGGGGCGTCCGACTGAAATCCACAGGCGCGAAGAGCCTCCCCACCCTCGCGCGAGCGCTGCGCCCTTCCCGCAAGCTTTTGATCCGCCGGTGAGAATCAGCGACTCTCGCCCTCGCCGCAGACGCGTTTTCCCGACCTTGTCCCCGGCGGACCAAAGCCCGGCCGTTTGACCCAGCTGTGTCAGACAGCCCGATTTTCCGTCACTTTTCGGTCATGGGGGCTGGGAAAACTCTCCATCGTCCCCAACCCCGAAAAGGTCTTTGCAGGCTTCTTGCACGGTCCGATACTCCCCGCCGAGGTCATCGCCGCACAAGACCTTTGTCATCCGGACGACACAAGAGTTAGTGGTTGATTCAGAAATCGTGACTATATTTTGTTGACGCGTGCGGCGAGTCCTTAGTAGCCTTTGGTTTCGTTCGGTCGGTTTTCGCGTAACCTAGTTCCTACCGGACCCTCATCACGGCTCGAGACAGGCTCACCCACGCCGGCAATGGCGCTCTGGGACAGGGACCGTCTGTCTCGGGCGCAATC